>Ga0265293_10001256_pt1 | contig 55990 bp, 43 predicted proteins | sample Munlanlewell138R_FD_192505 | JGI IMG/M metagenome (GOLD analysis project Ga0265293, IMG submission 192505) | Leachate microbial communities from a municipal landfill in Southern Ontario, Canada - Leachate well 138R | ecosystem: Engineered > Solid waste > Landfill > Unclassified | place: Canada... | reverse complement strand
AGTAAGCTATGACTATACATATAGTAAACCTATTACCTATCCAGAAATTAAGCGAACTGTTTTTACAAGTAAATCAAGTATAAAAATATATCCCGAACATCTTGAAAATATAACAAAACAAGTAAATGAACTGAGAAATTCATTAATTAAATAACATATATGCGTAAAATTTTTACTTTTTTGATTCTTTTTTGCACTCTTCCCTTCTTAAGTTTTTCGCAAACGTCGAAAAATTCGCCTTGCGACACCTATATCACAGCCGAATATATTATCGACCCCCAATATCACGCAACACCTTTGCAACACGGTGAAACAAAGCAATTTACTATTACCTTTATAGGAGGCAATGTGTATAGATTAGCGGTTTCATCATCAACAGAAAATAATATACATTTTATGATTTACGATCAAGAAAGTAACATGTTATTTTCGAATGCTGATTTTAAATATGCACCATATTGGGATTTTGATGTTACCAACACCTTAGAATGTACAATAAAAGTATCATTAGTTTCACCACAAACAATTGAAGATTTTGCTACCATTTGTATTGGATTTAAACAATAATAGTACACATAAAAATTTATTAAGAAATGAGCGAACGCATTATTAAGGCACTTTTAAAACTTTTTGCTGTTTTTGCAAGACCCGATTCAAACACAACCGACCGACAAGGAGTTATAGAGCTATTTTTAGCAGCACAATTAAACAAAGAACTTGCTCGTTCATACTTACCAACATTTGAAGAAGAATATCAAGAAGTAGTTTCCGACATTCATAGAATTACCGAAAAAGCAGGTTCAAAAACAGGAGATGCATTAAAATATAAAATTGAAGCAAAATTAGCGGCTCGTATTCATAGAATATGTAACAATATTAATCAAGAGCTTACACAAAAACAAAAACTTTTTGTGCTTATAAGTCTATTAGAATTTATTAGTTCAAACACCGAATCTGAAATTACCCAAACTGAAAAAGATTTTTTAGATATTTTAGTTGACGATTTAAATATTGACACGAGCGAATACGGAGATTTATTCAATTTTATATTACATACGTTTGAAGAAATCCCTCAATCTTCCAATCTTTTAATTATAAACAACGATGAAAATTTCCAAGAATCAACGGTTCGTCACATTCTATCAAAACAGCTTTCGGGGACTATAAAAGTATTTTATGTGGCTTCGTCAAATATGCTAATTTTTCGTTCAAAAGGAGTTGGAGAAATCACGCTTAATAGCCAGCCTGTTTTAGAAAATAAAATTAATTTTATAAATGTTGGGTCTGCAATTCGAAGCCACCAAATAAAACCTATTTATTACAGTCAAATTCTTAATGTATTTAATGTTGACAATTCGCAAGAAGGTGTAGTTTTTAAAGCCGAAGGCATTCGATACATGTTTAAAGGAGGTAATGTAGGACTTGAAAGTACGTATCTCGAAGAAGAATCGGGTTCGCTTATTGGAATTATGGGAGCATCAGGAGCAGGAAAATCGACCTTGCTCAATGTGCTTAATGGAACATATGCTCCCACTGAAGGAAAAGTAACTATAAACGGTATTGATTTACATAACGACAAAGAAGGCGAACTTGATGGTTTGATTGGATTTGTACCTCAAGATGATTTATTAATAAAAGAACTTACGGTATATCAAAACTTATACTACAACGCAAAACTTTGTTTTGACAATTTAACCGAAGAGGAAATTGTAGAAAAAGTTGATAAAGTGTTGCAAAGTTTAGGTCTTTTTGAACGAAAAAACAATATTGTTGGCGATGAATTAAGAAAAGAAATTAGCGGTGGACAACGAAAACGGTTAAACATTGCACTTGAATTAATTCGCGAACCTGCAATTCTTTTTCTTGACGAACCAACCTCAGGATTATCGTCAAAAGATTCAGAAAATATTATGGACCTTTTAAAAGAATTAGCATTAAAAGGAAAATTAGTATTTGTAGTAATTCATCAACCTTCATCAGATATTTTTAAAACATTTGATAAATTACTTATTTTAGACACGGGCGGATATCAAATATATTATGGAGCACCTGTTGATTCTATAATGTATTTTAAAGAAAAAATTCATCAAGCCGATTGGTATATTAGTGAGTGTCCAACCTGCGGAAATGTAAATCCAGAACAAATATTTAACATTACCGAAGCAAAAATTTTAAATGAAGACGGAACGCCTTTATTGAACTCAAAAAAGCAGGAAATTAGAAAACTCTCGCCAACAGATTGGTACGATATATATCAACAAAACAACAAAGAAAAAGAATCAAGTAAAACCAAAATACCAAAAGGTTTACCACAAATTACTTTTAAAATCCCCAACTGGATTCGTCAACTTCGTGTATTTATTGTTCGTGATGTACTTTCAAAAATATCAAACAAACAATACATGTTAATCAACTCGTTAGAATCTCCAATAATTGCAGTTTTTTTAGCATTTATTATTAAATATTGGGATGTTGACGAAAGCACAAATGTTGGATATACCCTTATGAATAATGACAACCTTCCAGTATATATATTTATGTTGGTAATTTGTGCGTTTTTTATAGGCTTAACAGTAAGCGCCGAAGAAATTTTTCGCGATCAAAAAATACGAAAACGCGAATCATTTCTCCACCTGAGTTGGTCGAGTTACCTTATATCAAAAATCATTATTTTACTCTGCATATCTGCAATACAATCATTTGTGTTTGTTTTAATTGGCAACGCAGTGTTAGAAATTAAAAATATGTTTTTTGAATACTGGTTTATGGCGTTTAGTGTGTGGAGTTTTGCCAATTTAGTTGGACTTATTATTTCTGATTCATTTGATGACGTAAAAACTATCTATATTTTAATTCCATTTTTGGTAATTCCTCAAATTATTTTAAGTGGTATTATAGTAAGTTTCGACAAATTAAATCCTCATATATCAAATCCGCAAGACATTCCATTCTATGGTGAGTTTATAACCTCTCGTTGGGCGTATGAAGGACTTGCCACCTATCAGTTTTCAAATAACGCATACGAAAAGCCATTTTTTCATTTGAATCAACTTATTAGCGAATGTAGCTACAAACGTGGCGAATGGTCAAATCAACTTACTAATAAAATTAATGCTATTGACAGAGATTTTGATAAGCCAGAACGACAAGAAAAAATAGCACAAGATTTAACCGTTATTTACAATGAACTGTATAAAGAACAATTTCAAAAACACGGTGTTCGTTTTGCTCATTTAGAGAGCCTTACTCCAGAAAAAATAACCGTAGAAATTCTCGAAGAAGCTCGAGATTTTGTTGCCAGCATACGGCACTATTATGTGAAACGCAACAATGATTTACGTGCTCGTAAAGATTCTCTTACCTATGCAACAATCGAAAACATGGGGATTCAAACGCTTGATAAACTAAAAGTTCCAAAAGAACAGCAAACCCCTCATCTCATAGATAGTGTTGGAAATGCAGCGTTTATTTTGCTCAAGAAACAACATTTTAACGAAGCTTTGGAGGATTTCTGTACCAATCAAAATGATTTTACGGTACTTATTGAGTACAAAGGAAATTTAGTTCAAAAAATGGATCCTATTTTTCAAATGCCAAGCAGAAAGTTTGTTCGTGCTCATTTTTATGCACCAGTTAAACCATTTTTTGGTACATACATTCAAACATTTTGGGCTAACGCTATAATAATTTGGATTATGAGCATATTCATGTATGTTGCATTATATTACAGATTGTTTAGAAAATTTATTGAATTTGTTGGAAGTATAAAATTTTCAAAAAAATAACTATTTATTGAGTCATCATGAAGCAGTATTACAAAAACATCATTTTTGTTTTAATTACATGTGTTCTATATAATTGCAGCGGTAAAAAACAATTAGAAAAAGGTGATTACGCCTCTGCTGTATATAAATCTATTAGTAAACTCCGAAACAGTCCTAACAATAAAAAAGCATCTACGGTTCTTAAACAAGCATATCCACTTGCACTTTCCTATGCTCAAGAACAAATAGATATAGCAAAACGAAGTACACATTCGTTTAAATGGAACACGGTAGTTACCAATATGCAAACAATGAACTCTATTGCCGATGAAATATCTCGCTGTCCTGCGGCACGAAACATAATCACCTCTCCTACTCGATACGACAATGAACTTCCGCATGCTAAAGAAAAAGCAGCAGAAGAATGTTATGCGGCAGGCATGGAATCACTGCAAAAAGGCACACGTTTACATGCTCGTGATGCGTATTTTCATTTTATCAAAGCAGATGAATTAGTGAAAGGATATAAAGACACCGATTCTCGAATATCCGAAGCTAAAATTCTTGCAACACTTAAAGTAGTTTTAGAACAAATTCCGGTAGGTGCTGGGCGTTTAGAAATAAGTGCACAGTTTTTTCAAAATAATGTAGAAGCATTTATTAATTCATTATTTTCAAATAAACAATTTGTTCAGTTATATCTTCCACAGGAAGCAGAGCAGAAAAAAATTAATCCCGACCACATTATTCGTATTCAATTTGATGATTTTATTGTGGGTAATACAAATGTCATTCAAAAAACAACAAGCGTAACAAGTAAAGAAAGCGTTGCTGTTGGTGAACATATTGATAAAGATGGAGTAAAACACACCGTATATAACCGTGTTCATGCTGATTTTACTGAATTTAAAAAAGAAGTTATTTCAAAAGGACTTGTTGATATGAGAATTATTGAATTTTCTACAAATAAAATATTACTTCAAAATAAAATGCCAGGACAATTTGTTTGGGTTACACAGTGGGCTTTATTTAATGGAGATGATAGAGCACTTACACAACAGCAAAAAAATCTTACAAGACAAAAAGAAGTGCCACCGCCAGCACCGCAAGATTTATTTGTTGAATTTACAAAACCTATTTTGAGTCAAATTACAGATAGATTATCTAGATTTTATGCTCAATATTAATATCTATTGGATTTTGCATATTTTTTATGTACAAGCATTTCTGACGATATTCCATTCCTAATGGAATATATCCTTGTACATAGAGCCACAAGATATTGTGACTTTACACAAAATGATTACTTATCAAAAACACTCACATAAAGATACAGAAGAAGTATTACGGTTCTAAATACTTCCATTCTGTGCCATTCCAAAAATAGATACGATTATTTGTAGCACAATATCGCATATCTCCTTCAATTTCATAAGTTGTTAAATGAGCAATATCATCAATTACAGGAATAGCACCAACAATTGACCAAATAGGAGCAAGATTTGTTCCTGCATTATACATAAAACGTTGTTTTGTGCTATTATAAATAAGCATACCATGGGTTGGATTGATTGCATTTACATCACTTGTTATTTGTGCATCAGTAAATATTGGAATTAAAACTCCAGTATTATTATTTGGTGCAACAATATCAAGTTCAGCTGCTGCATGTGGCGTTTCTGTAGAAATGCCTACTTGTGCGTAGCAGAGTATGTTTACAAAAACAAAAAATAGTAATAAAAAAAATCTCATACTAATATGTTATAAAGTTCCAACTATTATCCATGCTGTTCCATTCCAATAATGAAGTTTATTATCGCTTGTATTAAAATAATACTCACCTACATTCATTGCTACGGGGTCTGCTGTAGCAGTGAGCGTTTGCGTCATAGGTATCCATTTGTTAGCATCATACAAAAAAAACTGTTTTTGACTTGTATTATACACCCACAAACCTGTTGCTGGTGACGTTATAAGACTCATTTGACTTGAAGTAATTCGTGGTATAAGCACCCCTTTGTCAAGAGAGAAAATTTTTAACTCTGCTGTAGGGTCAATTTCAGCTTCGTCAGGTATCACAACTTGTGCAAAGGCAGTTGAAACAGAAAAAAGAATCATCAAACAAAAGAATATCGATTTCATATTAATTATTTTTTAATTGCAACCATGTAGTACCATTCCAAATCCACATAGTTTTAGTTGTTGTATTATAACGAATTTCACCAATATACGAACCCGTAGAAGTTGCAAATTCTGCATCAGTTTGCTTGAGCGGTTCACCTACAAATTTCCAATTTGAGCCGTCATAATACATAAATCGTTTGTGAGTTGTATTGTAAAAAAGCAAACCTTGTGTTGGCGTTTCAGTTATTGCAGCAGCATTAGGAAGTGCGGGGAGTAATATACCTTTATTTGCCGAAACTATATGAAGTTCTGCCGTTGCATCAATACTTTCAGTATTAATACCAACTCCTGGAATTTGAGGCAAAGGAGTTAAAGTCTCAAGTTTGAAATAAGAAGTATTTGCAGAAAACAAGTGCGTAAAAGTAAGTTTATCATCTGCATACGTTCCCACAACAGTAGTTGCAGAAGAAAACGAATCATTATCATCAACTAATAATTGTGGATAAGGGGCAGTAAGTCCCGCCATTGAAAATTGTAAAGTTACTTCTTGTGCAAAATTTGTTGTTTGTACTTTATACACTCTATCAGCAGGTATTGCATTAGCATCATGACCACAAATAAAATAACTTGTATTCCCTGCTATTTGCGTTGCAATTTGTCTTTGATCATATTCAACAATAGTTGGGCTAATACTTATAGTAAGCAAAGGGTCTAAGATGCTTCGCGATTGTTTTTGATTAAGAAGATTTAAATCTTCGCGTGCTATACCTATAATTCCATTATTATATGTATTAGTAGCATACACCACATTTCCAAAATAATCGGTATAATCAGCAGGTTTCGTAATTCCGTATTTTAATGCAAGAAACGACTCTGTTGAATTAACAACCGCAGCTGTTGGCAAATGAGCATATACAATTAACTCTGCAATTTTTCCATCAAACACAAATTGTGAAATATCAGCAGAAGCGGCTCCCAATGTAAACGGACCAGCATCGCTAGTTGGCGTATCATTATATTTAACCTCATCGGCATCTAATTTAGACAAGCTAATAGCCTGGTCGTCAACCTCAACACCATTTACAGAAAGTGTTTGACTATTTTGCAAGTCAACCATTTGAGTTATAATTGTGGGTGTTGTACCATATGAATGAGCAAGGATAGTATTTTCAACTCCACCATGAGCTGTAGCAGTATATGTTCGTATATTTTGATTACTATACATAAATCCATATCCGTCTGTATTATATAATCCAAAATCAAACACCGCCTGATCTGCTGAGCCAGAAGATGCTGGTACAACCACGCCCATTACCGCCATACCATGATCAACTGCGGGTACATATACAGGTTTGTTTGACATATCCATAACCACATTGGCACCTGAAAAATCTACCACATAATTAAAATTTATATTATCAATCGCATTATTTTTAATAGTTGGTTGTTGTGCTTCATTTGGTTGAGCCATTTGAAATCCAAATGAATTTGCAAGGTCAAACCATTTATTTACCTTGTCGCCATTAAGACTTTGTCCATATCCAATAAATGTAGAAGATAACCACAATCTTCGTCCAAGTGTAATAGGTTTTCCACCTGTTTCAAAAAAATCTGCACATGATGCATATCCATCACATCCCGTAGAAGGAATTACATGTGAACCATAAAAAAACTCACCTATTTTGTCAGGGCAAGCAGGACAATGTCCACCTATAACGGTAAATACCTCTTGCACTATAATAGTACCAAACTCATTATTTAATAAAGTTGCATTAGAATTAAACGTATAATTAACTACTTGTAATAATCCAGAATTGTGTACTTGGCTTCCTTCTCCCTGCACCAATGTTCCAAACACAATAACTTTCCCCGTCTCATAATTATATAATCGTGTTTTATCTAAAAGCATGTCTTTATCTACCGTAAGAACGCCACTATTATAAAAATACAAAGTATTAGCACCTTCAATATTTCCATGCACATACATCACAGCATTTTCATAGTTATAAATAGTACCATCAAATTTATTAATACTACCGTTAATTTCTATATAACCAGAATTATATATATATCGCGTTGCAGGAGTTCCATGGTTCACTTCGCCACCAATATACAACTCACCTCCTTTTTCAATGCTAACTTTCATATTATTATTACCTGTCTGAAAACTCAAATCAGCTCCTATATCAACCACGCCACCAGATTTTACGGTTAAACTTACTGCATCCCATTGATTAAACGTTATATTTTCAGTAACTGAAAGTTTTCCGCTCACTTCTAAGCTAAAGAAATTATTATTATTTAACGTTCCTGTGTGGCTTACTGTTATTCCCGCAGGAATTACCACATCATCACCCATTGCAGGAATAGTTCCATCTTGCCATGTTGTTGAATCAGTCCAATCTCCTGATTGAACTGCAACTCTAAGAGCAGCAAAAGCATGAAGATTAACAAATAAAAATATAAGTAATAAAAAAGCAGTTCCTTTTATCTTTTGTATTTGATTTCGCATAAAACAGGCTTTGGTATTTGTTTCAACAAATATAAAATTATTCTTTGTGACTACAAAACATTTTCAAAAAATAACAACACGCAATTTTACACACAAGATGTCTATACTAAAATGGAGGAGTGTTTATTTGCGTATATAGTCTGATGGTTTTATACCGTAGCGTTCAAAAAAGCAGGCACTAAAATATCCAGGGTCAGCAAAACCAACCTCATACGCAATTTCTGCTATTCTATATCGCTTTGTTTTTAGCATTTCGAGAGCACGCTGCAAGCGTATTGTTTTAATATATTCATTTGGAGATTGCCCAATAACAGAACTTGTTTTTCTATACAATTGCGACCTGCTCAATCCCACTTCTTTGGCAAGCATATCGACCTTAAAATCGAAATTATTTATATTTCTATATACACATTCTGTAATGTCCTTTATTATTTTATCATCAAAACTATCGGGTAATACAAAATCATCTTCGGTTTCTAATTTTTCTTTTAAATGCAACAATAATTGTTCTCTATGTTTCATAAGAGCAAACACTTTTTGCTTTAAAACCTCAATATTAAACGGTTTTGTAATATAATCATCAGCACCATGTTCAAATCCTTCAATTTGTTCTTCGGGGAGTGTTTTTGCACTTACTAAAATTACAGGAATATGGCGAGTAAGATTATTGGTTTTTAACTGCTTACACATATCCTTTCCATCCATTTCTGGCATACGAATATCACTTATTATGATTTCTGGTATAATTTGCAATGCTTTTTCTAAGCCATCTTTTCCGTTATGTGCCACAAATACCATAAATGAATCGGCAAATACTTCTTGTAAATAATCGGTAATTTCCACATTATCGTCAACAATCAACATACATCGTTGCGTATCTTCTGGAACAAAATCAGATATCGTATCTTTTTTAATTATCTCTTTTTTTTCTGTTAGTTGTTGCAAAGGTTTTCCTTTTGGTACTGTTACAAAAAACGAAGAACCTTTTCCCTCTTCACTTTCTATAGCAAGTGTACCCTTATTACGAGCAATAAACATTTTACAAATTTGTAAGCCAAATCCCGACTGAAAATGCCCACTAAGCACAATATTTTCCGACAATAATTTTTGTATCAATTCCTCGTCCATTCCTATACCAGAATCGTGTAATTGAATTTCTATTCCATCTTTTACATCAAACATTTTGAGCACAATAGAACCATTTCGAGGTGTAAATTTAATACTGTTAATGATAAGATTTCTTAGAATAGCCGACATCATACGCGAATCGACAAAGGCGTATGATTCCACAGTATTTTCCAAGGTAAAATGAATATTTTTTTGACGTAAACTTTCGCTTACAAGAGATAAAACAGTAGCAGTAAGTTCCTCCATATTAACCTCTTCGGGGTGATATTGCACCGCATCATCTTTACTTAAACTCCATTCGAGCACCTCTACCATTTGCGAATATATAGCCTCTGTTGATTTTTTCAGCGAAGTTATATTAGGCAATAAATCATCATATTTATTTTTTTTGATTTTTTCTTGTAACAGTTTCACAAAACCAAGAAGCGTACTTAAAGGATTTTTAAAATCGTGTGCAATTACCGTAATTAACTTATTTTTAGTGTTCAACACCTCTTGCAATTGCTCGTTTTTTATTTCAATCACCAATTGTTGTTCACGTAAACTTTCATAATGATTTTGAATAGTATCATTTTGCTCTTGCAAGGTATCATTTACTAATTTGAGTTGCGAAGTTTTTTCATTTACCAAACGTTCTAATTGTTTGTTTTTTTTACGAATATTTCTATCCCGCACTATTATAAGCGTAGCTATTAAAAGCACAAGTAAAATTATATATACTATTTTAAACCATAGAGTTTTCCACCAAGGTGGCAACACCGTAATTTTTATAAAACTCTCTTGTTCAGACCATTCATTATCACTTGTGGTAGTTATAACCTTAAATATATATTTTCCATGTGGAATATTTGTATAGGTAACCTTTCTGCTATTTTCGCCAAACACCCAATCAGTATCAAATCCTTCGAGTTTATATTTCACATTTGTTTTTTGATTATCAACAAAATTAAGCACCGCAAATTCTATAGAAAACGACGATTGATTATGTCGCAACGTAAGTTCTGTTTCCAACGAAAAATCTTTTGTTAACACAGAATTTTGTTGTTGTGGTATTTGCTGTACATTATTTACAAATAATTTTGTAAAATACACCGATGGGTGAATATTATAATTATACGAACTATCTTCGTGCAGCACCACAAAACCATTTAGTCCTCCAAAAAACAAATGCCCAGTAGAGCTTCTAAACGCTGCCTTTGTATTGTATTGTAGTTGCGGCATTCCCCATATTCGAGAAACATCTTTTATAGTTGTATCATTCGGAGAAAAAGCGAATAAGGATTTTGCCGTACTTATCCAAATAGTACCATGAGCATCTTCGAGCAAAGCCTTCGCATTTGTTAAGTCCACATGAGCAAAATCAAGATACTCTAAACAATCAGTTTTTCTATTATACACGCACACCCCATCATATTTAGCCACATATATTTGATTGGTAGAAGATTCAAGTATATCGCTTGTGAAGTAGCCATTTTTACATCTATTAAGAGAATCGAGTACATTATAAAAATAGGTAGAATCGCCATCAAATCTCCCCAAATGAATACCATCAACTATCCACACATTTGAAAAGGAATCAAACAACAATTTAGAGCAAAACATAGATTTATCCCAAGCAGGATATGTTAGTCGCAATTGCGTTGTGTCAAGAAATTGTTTTGATTTTACATCGAAAATTTGCACACCATAGCCAAACGTAGAACACCAAATTTGATGCGTAGTAGAATCAAAATGTAATCCGTAAATATTTTGTGAAGAAACACGAGTGCCATGCACAGAAAATTCTAAAGGCGTAAAGCGTTTTTGTTTCACATTAAACACATTAAGTCCACCATTCCATGTTGCGACAGCAATATTTTCTTCATCAAAAGGTGCGATATCAAGAACAGCCTGCGAAGAAAGACCGTGTTGAAAATTAAAATTATCAAAACTTTGCGTTTTAGGATTATATCTTGAAAGTCCACCACCATCACTTCCTATCCAAATATTTTTTTGTGCATCTTCAAAAAAAGAACTTACAATATTTCCTTGCAGACTATTTGGATACGGACTTTTTTCGAAATACGAAACCTGTCCGGCAAGCGGAGAAAGTACACTCACCCCTCCTCCATGCGAAGCCAACCACATATTATCGTGCGAATCGCGATATATAGTTTTAATACTATTAGTAGCAATATTTTGGTTTCCGGGAGATTCTTCAGAAAAGAACCTCATGTATTCAAGTTTTTTATCGTACACAGCTATTCCACCCATATGCGAGCTTATCCACATGTTTCCAAACACATCTTCACAAATAGATGACAAAGCCGAAAAGAACGATTTATTTTGATTATATTCTTTTGTAAAATATGGTATAAACTTTTCAGAACCATATTCTTTACAAAAAACGCCCCCCTGCAATGTTACCACCCAAATATTCTTTTGAGAATCTTCAAATATATCTTGAATATGAGAAAGTTGTTTTTGATTTTCAAATGGCGTGCAAGATGTAAGCGTTTTTTTTGAATAATTAAGTAATTCAAGCGTTCCGTTGAGTGTTCCAATCCAAATATTATTATCAGAATCGGTACAAATAGTTTCAATATAATTATGACTCAAAGAAGTTGAATCTTGGGGATTATGCATAATACGTTCAAAATAATCATGTTCTCTACTGTAGCGATTAAGTCCGTTACGTGTTGCAATCCACACAGTATTTTTAGAATCAACAATTATTTCATCAATTAAATTATACGAAAGAGAATATACATTATTAGGGTCATGTTCATACACTTTATATGTGTCATTTACAAGATTATAAGAAAACAATCCTGCAAAAGTTCCAATCCACACCACCTTATTAGAATCTTCGGCAAGAGCTGTTACAAAATGTCGTCCGACTTCATTTGCTGTTTGCGAACCAGTTTTTGGCAATACAATATGGTGAAACGAATGTCCGTCAAATCTATCTAAACCTGCTCGTGTGGCAATCCATATAAACCCTCTGCTATCTTCAAAAATATCCTCTACATAATTATCAATTAATCCATCAGCATACGAATATGTTTTAAACGAATAATTAATTTGAGCATAATTCCGTATCGGAACCACACAAAGAAGACAGAAAAAAATAATATGACGAATTACTATACGCATACATATAAATAAGCACACTAATATACATGTTTTTTTTAAAAACAATACGTTTTGTGTATGTTTTTCACATATTACGGAACAAAATTCACATAAAATGAACTTTTTTTATACATAAAAATAAATAACATTGTATATATTTGTAATATATCTATATAAAACATCTACAATATTATTACATATGTTATGAAAACTTTCACACACATTTTTTTATTGCTTTTTATTCCGTTTTCAATTTTTGCACAAGGATTTAAAACAGATAATACAACAGGAAATTTATTAGATGCCAATGGCAATAATTTTATAATGAAGGGGATGAATATTCCACTGTCGTGGTATCAAAACGATGTGTTGAATAGTATTCCAGCTCTTAGAACAAATACTGGTTCTAATTGCTTGCGAATAGTGGTAGATGCAGGCTATAATGGTACGTATGCCACTCCCGAAAATGTGTGGAAAAACGCAGTACAAGCGTGCATTGATAACGATATAATTCCTATGGTGGAGCTACATGATTGGACTGGTTCTACAAGTTCTTCAGACTTTGCAAATATGGCAAATTGGTTTGTAACACATGCAGCATACTTTAAACAACCCGAAATTGAAAAGTATATATTATTAAATATATGTAACGAATGGGGGACTTGGCAAACAGCAAACAGTAATGGTACTGCGTGGCGAGATGGTTTTAACTCGGCAGTTACTATAATTCGTAATGCAGGTATAAAAACTACCTTAGTTATAGATGCGGTAGGTTATGGACAAGATATTAATAATGCAAGTAATATTAAAAATTATGCTGCATCTATGATTAATGCCGACCCTGAAAAAAATCTTTTATTTTCAGTTCACATGTATTGCGAATGGAAAAAGGGGGCAGGAGATATTCCTGGTACGTTGCAGTGGATGCGAACGAATAAAATACCATTTATTGTAGGAGAATTTGGGTATCAACACGCTACCGATGGTTCATGCGATATAGACGAAGATTTAATAATGAGCGAATGCGATGCAAAAGGTATTGGATGGTTAGCGTGGTCGCAAAAAGGAAATAGTGGCGGTGTGGAATATTTAGATTTGTGCAGCTCGTGGAATTGTACCGCTTCGAGTTTATCTAATTGGGGCAAAAGCGTAGTTAATGGGCAACACGGTACAAAAACAGCAGTAACCTGTTCGGTGTTTACAAGCACTAATAATCCTCCAACCGTATCGCTTACTGCACCACAAAACAATGCAAGTTTTAATGCTCAAGCAAATATTACAATCACTGCTACTGCATCAGATTCTGATGGAACTATTTCAAAAGTTGAATTTTATGCAGGAAGCACACTTGTTGGCACAAAATCGTCTTCGCCATATTCTGTAGTATGGCAAAATGCCACATCAGGCACGCATCAAATTACAGCCGTAGCCTATGATAATTCGGGAGCTACTACAACTTCATCGGCACGAACAATTACGGTGAGTCAACCTGCGAATAACACTCCGCCTTCTTGCGTGCTTACACAACCACACGTAAATGCATATTTCCAGCAAGGTTCTTCGGTTACAATTAGAGCGTACTCTACTGATGTAGGTGGAACGTATGCTGACGGAACAGTAACAAAAGTAGAATTTTATTACGCTCCTGAAAATCAACCAACTAATACTACAAAATTAGGCGAAAAAACTACTCACTCCTCTAATACATTTATGTATGTGTGGGAAAATGTAGCTGCCGGAAGTTATAGAATTACCGCAAAAGCAACTGACAATTCGGGAGCAACATTTACCTCTGCGGGTGTACTTATAACCGTAGGAGCTCAAGCTGCTCCTTCGCGAGGTATGAGTGCGTGCAAAGGTAAATATTTGGCAAATATAATTCCAAATTCGGTACGCAGTGATTATGGACAATATTGGAACGGAGTAACTGCCGAAAATTCCTGTAAATGGGGGTCGGTAGAAGGCACGCGTAATGTGATGAATTGGGGGCAGGCTGATGTGGCTTATAATTATGCTCGCAATAATAATTTAATGTTTCGCTATCATGCTTTAGCTTGGGGAAGTCAATATCCACAGTGGATTACAAATTTATCTGTGCAAGATTTTAGAGCCGAAATGGAAGAATATATGGTGGCAATAGCTAATAGATATAAATATATAGATCAAGTAGATGTATTAAACGAAAACCTCTATTTGAACACCTATAATGGACAAGAACATGCAGCGGGTTCTCCTTATTTTAGAGCTGGTTTAGGTGGACCAGGGGTTACTGGATATGATTGGGCTATTTGGCTATTTGAAAAAGCTCGTCAGCACTTTCCTAATTCAAAATTAGTAATTAACGATTTTGAATTAGAAAATAATCCTGCAGGTATTGATGAAATGCTTAACCTTGTTAAAGTACTGAGAGATAGAGGACTTATAGACGGGTTTGGCACGCAAGCTCATTGCTTTAATGTGGACGGATTAGCAAATACGCCTAATACTCTTAAAACAAATTTAGATAGAATGGCAAGAAGTGGTGTGCCTGTATATGTTACTGAATTAGATTTAAACGGAGGAAATAATCCTTCTGAAGCGTTGCAACTTAAAAGTTATCAAAATCTATTTCCTATATATTGGGATCATCCTGCCGTGGGTGGTATTACTTTGTGGGGCTATGTAGAAGGTGCTACATGGAAAGAAGGTACAGGATTATTAAATGCCAATGGCACAAAACGTTCGGCTATGACATGGCTTGAAAATTATGTAGCAGGCAGGTTAGACGTAGGGTATCCATACTGCTCGGGAGGAACTATCATAGACCCTCCTATAGCCGAAAATAACCTTACAAACGGAGAGTTTGATGAAGGCACACTTGGTTGGGATATGCAATATAATAACAATACATCGGGTAATTTTACCATAGTTACAAATGCGAACATGTCTGGCACTAATGCCGCAAAAGTGTGTCCTACAAATGCAGGAACAGAAAATTGGCATGTGCAATTACGACAAAATGCTCCATTTGAAGCTGGCAAAACCTACGAAATTTCATTTATGGCTAAAGCTGATGCCACACGAATCTTAGATGCAGGATTGCAAATGGAAGGCGACCCGTGGACAAGCCACTGGGGAGAACAGCAAAATTTAACAACAAGTTCACAAAACTTTAATTATACATTTAGTCCAACAGTAACAGATGCGACTGCAAAATTGAAATTTTATGTAGGAAAAAGCACCACATGTGTGTATATTGATAAGGTAGTATTTAAAGAAGCTTCTGCAGCAATACCACCAATAGCAACAATTACAGCAAACGGACCAACAACATTTTGTGCTGGAAATTCTGTTGTGTTACAAGCAAGTACAGGAACAGGATATACCTATCAATGGAGACGAAACGGGACCGCTATTTCTGCAGCAACTTCAGACACATACACTGCTACAACATCTGGTTCTTATACAGTTGTGGTTACTGCAAATGCTATTTCGGTTACATCTGCGGCAACAGTAGTTACAGTAAATCAAATTCCAACAACACCAACACTCACAACAAATTCACCTGTATGTGTTGGTGCCACATTAACGCTCTCTACAAACACAGTTGCTGGAGCAACGTATTCATGGTCAGGACCAAATGGATTTACCTCATCAGTATCAGGAATCTCACGACAAAATGCATCTGTTGCAATGTCGGGAACATACACGGTAACACACACTGTACAAGGGTGTACGAGTATTGAAAGAAGTGTAAATGTAAGTGTGAATCCAATACCAGATGCACCACTTGTAACAACTCCAGTTACATATGCTCAAAATGCAGATGCCACAACATTAGAAGCTGTTGGAACAGCAGTACTTTGGTATAATTCAGCAAATGCAGGAACTGGAACTCCTGTTGCTCCCAAACCTGCAACAACTACCATAGGCACACACTATTGGTATGCTTCACAAACAGTTCTTGGGTGCGAAAGTGCTCGTGCTCCTATTGAAATTATTATTACAGAACCTATTGTAACACAAACAATATCGTTACAAGCAGGTTGGAATTTAATTTCAATTTCGATAGAATGTGTTGGAGAAGCAAGTAAGATTTCCTCAATTTTTAAAGGCTTACCTGTGCAAATGATTAAAAATGCAGATGGTTTTTGGCGTGCATCACAAGCCAATGAATTAAACTCCTTACAATCAATAGAATCAGGAAAAGGATATTTAGTGTATATGAACACAGCTGGGACTTTAGAAATTTCTGGAAAATTAGCAGTAACTCCCTTACAAGCAACGTCTTTACACAAGGGTTGGAATATGATTGGATATCCATGTATGGGCGGCGAATCATTAAATCCAGAACCTATTTCCAATTATTTTAACACAACAAATTGTGAAATTGTTAAGAATTTTGATGGTTTTTGGCAGCCAAATGGCTCAACAAACAGTATTTACAATTTTGAATCAGGTAAAGGATATTTTGTACTTAAACGATAAAATAAGTACGTAATAATATATACATTTAATTAGCACGTACAACATAGTTCTATTTATACCATTCAGAATACATGAGATAATTTTCTGAAATACCCAAAATCATTTCTCGTGTTTGTTCAGGATGTATATCTTTTACCTTTTTTGCAGGCACTCCCGCATAAATACTGTTTGGTTCAAGAATTTCGCCCGAACGTATAAGTGAATTTGCTGCGATTATGGTGTTTTCTTGTACCACAGCATCATCAAGGATTGTAGCCCCTATACCCACCAACACAAAATCATGTATTTTTGCCCCATGAACCGTAACATTATGTCCTATTGACACATTATTACCAATAAAAATTTTTGATTTTTGGTATAAAGTATGAAGCACCGCTCCGTCTTGAATATTTACTTTATTTCCAATTACAATAGAATTAACATCGCCACGAATAACAGCATTAAACCACACGCTGCAATCGTTTCCAATAATCACATCACCAATAATTGTTGCATTTTCGGCAAAATAACAATTCTCGCCAATTTGAGGCGTAAAACCTCGTACCGATTTTATAAGTGCCATATATCTATTTTTTCAAAGACTTACAAAAATAACATTTCTCTATATTTTGGCAGAGGCCATAACTCGTTATCTACAATAGTTTCAAGCCTATCAATATGTTCACGAATATCCTCTAATGCAGGTTTCACTTTTTGTCCATACACAAGAGCACTTTCACGAATTGACGATATTTTATTTGCCTTAGCACGTTCAATTCTCATAGATTCTACTTTTGTGCGAATAGCTTCTGTATGTTGAGAAATTTCGCGAATTGTTTTAATTTCACTCGCTGCCAATGTTTTATACTCATCACCCATAATTGTTTGAATACCCTTGACATTTTCTATTAAACTTGTTTGGTATTTTATTGCAGTAGGAATAATATGATTCAAAGCCAAATCGCCAAGCACACGACTTTCTATTTGAATTTGTTTTTTATACATTTCATTTCGGATTTCAACCCGTGATTCAAGTTCTGTTTTTGTCATAACCCCTAAACGCGTGAACATTTCCACAGTTTTTGGCTGCAAATACGCTTCAAGAGAAATTGGCGTAAGCGTAACATTCGTCAATCCTCTTTTAGCAGCTTCAACAACCCATGCATCACTATATCCGTCACCATCAAATCGAATTGCTTTTGAGTATTTAATTAATGTACGCAACACTCTAAAAATTGCCTCATCTTTTTTTACACCTTTTTCAATAAGTTCATCAACACTTTGTTTAAATGTAGTAAGTTGATTTGCTATTGCGGTATTTAAAGCAATCATTGCCACCGAGCAATTTGCTTGCGAGCCCACAGCACGAAATTCAAATCTATTTCCCGTAAACGCAAAGGGCGATGTTCTATTTCTATCAGTACTATCAAGAATAACTTCAGGAATTTTACCAATATCTAATTTCAATTTTGTTTTTTCTTCGGGAGTCATAACCTTATCAGACACATCTGATTCAATTTGGTCGAGCATGGTAGAAACCTCTTTTCCTAAGAAAGCTGAAATTATAACCGGAGGTGCCTCATTTGTACCTAAACGATATTCGTTAGAATTGCTCATAATAGACGCACGCAAAAGGTCTTGATTATCATACACCGCAACCAAGGTATTTACAATAAACGTTAAAAACTGCAAATTAGATTTTGATGTTTTCCCCGGTTTAAACAAATTCACACCAGTATCAGTTGCCAGCGACAAATTGCTATGTTTTCCACTTCCATTTATTCCTTTAAATGGTTTTTCGTGAAACAACACTTGAAATCCATGATGCACCGCAACGCGTTTCATAACATCAACCAAAACCTGATTGTGATCAACAGCAAGATTACATTCTTCATAAATTGCAGCACATTCAAATTGATTTGGAGCCACCTCATTATGTCTGTTTTTTAAAGGAATGCCTAATTTATACGCCTCTATTTCAAGGTGTTTCATAAAGCAACTCACTCGTTCTGGAATTGACGAAAAATAATGGTCGTCAAGTTGCTGATCTTTTGCCGAAGGGTGCCCCATAATTGTTCTACCCGTTAAACATAAATCAGGGCGCGCTGAATATAAAACCTCATCAATTAAAAAATACTCCTGTTCCCAACCTAAATAGGCAGTTACTTTTTTCACATGTGCATCAAAATACTCGGTGCAAACTGCAACAGCTGCTTTATCAACAGCTTGTAATGATTTCAGCAACACAGTTTTATGGTCTAAAGAATCTCCTGTATATGCCACAAATATAGTTGGAATGCATAATGTTTTATTAATGATAAATGCAGGTGAAGCAGGATCCCAGGCTGTGTATCCGCGAGCCTCAAAGGTTTGGCGAATGCCCCCCGAAGGAAATGAAGACGCATCGGGTTCTGCTTGCGATAATTGCTCTCCATTAAACGATTCAACCACAGAATCAGCACCAGCATGTTCTATAAACGCATCATGTTTTTCAGCAGTTCCATCGGTAAGCGGATGAAACCAATGTGTATAATGAGTACAGCCCTTTTCTATAGCCCAAGTTTTCATTCCTAAAGCTATTTCATCGGCAATTTTTCTATCAATTTTAGTTCCCGACTCAATACATTCTAAAATGTGTTCGTATGCCATTTTTGGCAAAAATTTTTTCATTGTTTGTTTATTAAACACATTACAGCCGTAATAATCAGACGTTTTTGCCATAGGTGGCTCTACACACAAGGGTTTACGTTCAAACATAATCCCTTTAAGAGCTTCAAAACGGAGAGAATTCATAGTAGTATTTTTGAGTTATTTTTGTTCTTTATTTTTATCATGTATCCATTGTTCAGCAATCGTTTCAAGTTGCATATACCAATCGCTTCCGTATTTTCTAATCAAGCTATTTTTTAAAAATTGATATATTTTAATTGATTCTTTTTTTCCTTTACAAACAGCGTCATTGCATATATGCCATCTATCGTAATTTAATCCATCAAAATTTTTATATTGTTTTACTCTAATTGGGTATAAATGGCAAGAAATTGGTTTAGGAATTGACACTAAACCTTGTTCCCACGCACGTTCAATTGCACATGATACCATTCCATTTTCAATCATAACAAACGCACATTCAGCATTATTTACAAGAGTTGTTACTTTTTCTCCTTCTCTATCAATATAAAACACACCATTTGTTTGTAACGCTTCTTTGTTTTTTTGTGCTAAAAATGGTACAATCACACTCAAAGATTCTTCAAGAATAGCAATTTCCTCATCTGTAATTGGAGCTCCCGAATCGCCTTCAACACAACATATCCCCTTACATTTTGCATAATCACATGCAAATTCTTTTTCAATAATATCAAGACTTACAAGAGTTTTATCTATTTCAAACATATATAGTAAAATTTTTACGAAAGATACAAATATTCATGAAAATGAATAGAAGATGAAATGTAAAGATTTTAAAAACTAATGAAAAAACTATGAAATTGCAGAATACAGCACACGTTTAATTGAAATAAAATTCACTAAAATTATAATACAATATAAACTTATACAAGCTATAAGCGGCACTGTAATTGGAACTTGTGAAACAGGTAAAAATTGCTGTACAAAATGTATAACATAATTATTTGCAATATATGCAGCCACAAATGCAGCAATACAAATAATTCCGTTTGCCACAATTGAAATAACATTATACGGAAGCATAATCGCAGAAAATGAATATCCTAAATGCCATATAATTTGAATTTTCTCTCGCTTTTTTTCTATAATTAAATAAAAACTAAACAACAATAAATACATTGCCAACACGGCAATCACAAATCCTATAGTTGCCACAATGGTAGTTGTTACTTTTAAATAAAATGACAGTTTACTATTTTGAATAGTATCATCATTTATTTGATACTTATTTTGTGCTATATATTCAAAAATACGAGAATCGGCACTATTTTTCGTGCCTAAGATTACACGTGATGGATTTCCTTCATCTTCATATCCATACGTTTGATTTGCCCATTGCAAAAACGTTTCGGGTACAAGAACGGTGTTAATTTTATCAGAAAAATTTACAATGCGTGCGGTAAATTCTTTACGCATATTATTACCCGAAATACGCACATTAAATGTGATTTTAGAAATAACATCTTCAGATAATTGCGGTAATCCTTGCGAAGGTGCAAAGCCAAAATTATATAAAGCCAAAAAATTGCGAGGCACAATAATCGGAATAAATGTATCTGATTCTTTCCAAGTCCACGTTTGCGAATCTTGGTTTATATACATGTCGGGCACCGATTCAAAAAACAAATCGGTTTGCAAAGGCATATGTTTATTTTGTGTATATAATTGAATGTGGAAACGCGATGATTGGAACGATGCAACTTCAGTAAAAAACTCCTGAGCAGCAATATCTTTCATTTCTTTAGAAGTAAATTGCGAGGTTTTTTGAGTAATGGTGTGAATAGTAGATACTTTTTTGCTGATTACAATAAACTCATCTTTAAAAATAGCACTGTCGTGAAAGGAAATTTCCTTAAAATCAACATAACAAAACAAGGCAAAAAGAATAATAGTAAGCCCAATAAATGCAGAAATAGAAAAAGCGAGCATTTGCCAAAAGCGAATGCTATGCTTAATAATTTTCCATACTTCTTTATAAATTGAGAACATGATGTTGATTTGAATAATATTTATTTTCTAAAGATGTAAGTATTCCTATTGCATTTTGTTGTTGCAATTCCTCTTCAATAATATGCATACAAATAGTAGCATTTTCGGAATCGAGATGACTAAATGGTTCATCAAGCAATAAACATTCAAACGGTTGACACAATGCACGAATAAGTGCGACTCTCTGTTGCTGTCCAAACGAAAGTATTGCCGCAGGTTTATGGATATGATTTTGCAATCCTAATCGAGAAATAAGTGTATGTATTTCAGCAGATGTTTTATGCTGGGTGAGTTTGTTTTTAAGTGCTATGTTTTCAAGTGTAGTAAGTTCTGGGAACAATCCAAGTCCTTGAAAAACCATGCTTACTTTATTTCTTCGAATGTTTGCCCATTCTAATAAAGGAATATGTGCAATATTCTGATTATCAAAAAAGACAGTGCCAGAATAATCTTTCCGAATACCAAATAAAATACTCACAAATGATGTTTTTCCCGTGCCACTGGGAGCAATTATATGATACATATTGCCCGATACAAATTCCCGTTCGGTACGCCAAATATCTGATTCACCAACAGAATCAGCCATTGGTATAGGAACTATATTCGAACAACGAATATTCATACCTTACAATCCAGAAAAATTATCAATAGCTGTAAGTACTTGATACAAACTATTATCACCACCCTGTTTTAAATTCAATTGAATAGTTCCAGAAAATTCCTTTTTTGAAAATATTTCAAGAGAGCGTATGAAAGAAAAGTTAGAAACAAATGCCTGCATGCCCATTTTCTCAACACTATATTGTATTTCGTCAGGATAGGTTTCATAATCTAAATTCACATACACATATCCAGAAGGAGTAATGTTTTTTGTAATAGGATTTGATGCAATCGATTTTTTATATCCACCTTCAGCAGCTTGCGTTACTACATCTTTATCAGTTGTAATAATAAGCATGTTTTTTTCAAAAGCAAGATACACATCATATCCATATATCAATTTTTCAGAAAGTTTATAATACGTATCGGTTTTCGACAAAACAGTTGCAGAGAATTGGTCAAACAACTTTTGCAACTGTTCTTTTTGCACAAGTTTTAAAACCAATGACATTTTTGGGGTCATTTTTTGTTTATACAATACCGTATCGGTAAAAACAGGATATCCATTGCTATCAACTCCAGAAAACATGGTTGTTGTATATTTACCACCTTCATTAACAACATCATGCAAACTAAAAATCACATCGCCCGCAAATTCAGACAATATCGCTTCTATACTTGTTCCATTAAGTAGTGCAATGTTCTGAATCATATTCTTGTAATCAATTGCTTCAAAAACAGTACGAAGTTTTTGCGTGTCAAATGTTGCATGTGAAAAAATCAACGTAGATTCTGGTACATATTTTAAAATATCTTTAGAGATTGAAGTTTTAGTAATATTTTGCTCACGGAGTTTTTTAGCAAGAGATTCATTTGCAAGAAATTCTGTTGTAAGTGCTATTGATTTTTTATTAAACGAAAGTGCAAAAGACATATAGCTATCACGCAATTCTTCTAAGGTAATATCCCCTCCCCACATATTTATGCTTTTCTCTACTTCAGATTTACCTGCTAAATTAAACAGATTCTCAGATTGTACAAACATTGCCACATCGTGATTTTTATTGAGAAACGACATACAAGCATCGTGCGACACTATTGATTTTTCAGTTTCAAGTGCAAATAAACTTGCAATAAAATCTGTAGAATACACGCCTTGTAATTGAATAAAACATGCTGTTTTTGAATTAAATGCAATTACTTCATTTCGTTCATCTGTATATAAAACCACATCTTTTTTTTCTTCTTTTGTAAAATCATCAGACAAGTGCAGCTCAAGATAGTCGGCAAATTTGGTGTTGTTTGAAAGTGATACAACAACAGCTCCGTATGATTGTTCAGACATTAGATAAAAGTAAAGAGGAGAAGTTGTACTAATTCCCGATTCGTTTCTGTCACGCAAAATACCATTTGCAAGTATTGAAAACGTTTCATTATCTAATGATTCAGACAATACGTCAAACATTGCAAACGATTTATTTGCATACATTTTGCTTTTAACGCCAATTTTTGGCAAGTCTACAACTCCAACAAAATCTGCATCGATAGGAATTAATTTTTCCTGTTTGTTAGCTCCAGAACACGAAGCAAATAAAATCCCAACGATGAAAAATTTAAAAATTAATTTCATAGTGTATTGTTTATGTTATAATGATAAAAAGATGAACGAATCTGCAACAGATTTTATTTTTTATTGTTAAATCGAAGCAATCGTGTAAATTTGTGCAAATTTAAAATTTTATTATCAGTCTCAAAACTAATCATACTATATTTTGGTAGCGGGAAAATATTTTTGTTATTTGGTAGTTTATATTCAAAACATTAAAAACAGGTGCACAGAAAAATATTTGTTTATTTATACGTATTAGTGTTGTTAACAGGAATTTCTTGTAGCACACAAAAAAATACTTTTATTACGCGTAATTACCATACTATTGTATCGCGATACAACATTTATTTTAATGGAAGAGAAGCGTTTAAGTCAGGCATTTTAAAAATAGAACAAAATTTTAACGAGCCATACAATACTATTTTGCCTGTTTTTTATTATAAAGATAAAAATAGTATTTCACAGGCATCTTCTGATATGGACAGGGCTATACTAAAGGCTTCTACACTTATTAAAAATCACTCTTTAACAGCACGTCCGGCACAAAAAGGAAAACCAACCACGCAAAAACAAAAGGATTTTTATGCTAAAAAAGAATATAATAAGTGGGTAAAAGAAGCATATTTATTACTTGGTAATGCTTTGTTTTACAAACAAGAATATACTGAAGCTCAAAAAAATTATGAATATATCATAACCGAATATAAAACCGACCCTATTCGCTATAAAGCTATGTTGGGTTTGGCTCAGGTAAAAATAGAACGTAATCAAGTTGAAGAAGCATTGGAGTTACTTGCAACATGCTTGACAGATAAAAATTTCCCAAAAAAACTTTCTGCTCAACTTCATGCACTTTTTGCCGATATATACATTGATCAGGAGAAATTTGATGATGCTATTTCGATGTTAGAAATAGCACAAAGCGAAGTACGTAAGAAAAAAACAAAAATTCGTTACACCTTTATTTTAGCTCAATTACATCAGGAAATTAACAAAAGCAGCGAAGCTATTGCTCTCTACAAACAAGTAGAAGCATTAAATCCAAATTATGAAATGACATTCCAATCGCGTATAAAACAAGCAACGGCTTATGACGGAGGTGGCGCAAGTACAGAAATTATTCGCTTACTCAATAAATTACTGCGCGATGTTAATAATAAAGATTACCAAGATCAAATTTACTATGCACTTGCCAATATTTATTATCAAGATGATAATGAAAAAAAAGCATTAGAAAATTATTTATTATCTCTAAAACACAGCACGTCTGAATCATTCCAAAAAGCGATGTCGTACTTAGCAATAGGTGAAATTTTTTATACACAACGTCACTATATCAATTCGCAACCATATTATGATTCATGCCACTCTATTATTTCAAAAGATGTGCGGAATTATGATGCTATACAAATACGCACACAAAATTTAAATGCACTTGCACGAGAATATTATGTGGTGCATGATGAAGATAGTTTGCAAAGAATTGCAAATATGCCTGAAAAAGAACGACTTGAATATATAGACAATATAATTGCTGATATTCAAAAACGTGAAGATGAACAACGAAGACGAGAGGAAGATCTGCGTTTACAATCAATGATGTATGTACAAGATTTTGGTGTAAACAATCAAAATCTTACCGGAAAATGGTATTTCTATAATGAAACTGCGGTAACATTTGGAAAAACTGAATTTATTACAAGGTGGGGCGATAGAAAATTAGAAGATAATTGGCGTACAAAATCTAAAGAAAAAAACAATTGGGGCGCAGATGAAATCACAGAAGATACTGAAAATACTGAAGATAATGTTGTTGACGAAAAGCCTTTAAGTATAAAATCTCGAAGTTATTATTTGAAAAATTTACCACTCTCCGATTCTCTTAAAGAAGTTTCGACAAAACGCATAGAAAATAGTTTGTTTTCTTTAGGTATGATATATCATAACAGCATTGAAGATAACAAAAAAGCAATTGAAACCTTAGAAAGTTTTATAACACGATTTCCAAATAGTGAATTTACTCCTATCGCATTGTATTATTTACACACTATTTGTTTAGACGAACGATTATTTGATAAAGCAGAGTTGTATAAAAATATGACTATCGAGCAATTTCCACACACAAATTATGCAAAAGCGCTTACCGACCCTTCATTTATGAAAGAATATAGAAATAAAATAAAAGAAGAAGAAAAGCTATATTCCACAGCATATAGAGCATATATACAAAATAAATTTTCAGATGTTATTCAACTTACAAACACGGCACTCGAACAAAATATTGAATCTGAGTTACATCCTAAAATAGCATTTTTGCATGCACTTGCACACGGAAAATTATATGGCGTTGAACAACTTAAACAAAGCATGAATACGTTTATAACGACATATAAAGACACAGAAACTGTTCAATTTGCAAAGTCTATACTTGCATATATAGAACAATTAAGTGAGGAAGTTGAAGATGCTGAACACATTCTTACACACACATCAACTTCACCAACAAACACGCAAAATACTGAACAAGAAATAGAAAAAAGTAATCCGTTTGTGTTTTCAAATAACGCAGCTCATATATATGCAATTATTGTACAAAGCGAATTTGTGGATATAAATCGAATTCGTTTTAATATGATAAATTACAATTTAGATTATTTTACCAACTTTAATTTCTCTATTTCAATTAAAGAAATTGACCGAAAATATTCTATGCTTGTTGTTGAACCATTTGTTCATAATACTCAAGCATTCAACTACTACGAACTTATTAAATATAGTGATGAAGTGTTTGAAGGTGTTGAAAAAATATTTACAAATCATTGTATTATTGATACAACTAATTATGCAACGCTATTGGCTCAAAAAAATATTGACCAATATCTTGAGTTTTTCTATGAAAATTATATACAATAACTTTTTGCAGTTTCCATACTATACAAATCTATGAAATCAATAAAAATCCTTTGGGCAGACGATGAAATTGAACTTCTAAAACCACATATTATTTTTTTAGAATCAAAGGGCTATTCTGTTACTCCTGTTCACGATGGTGCAAATGCCATAGAAAAAGTGTCTGAAGAACATTTTGATATTGTTTTTTTAGATGAACAAATGCCCGGAATTAGTGGAATAGATGCACTAAGTCAAATAAAACAAATTAGTCCCGACATTCCTGTAATTATGATTACTAAAAGTGAAGCCGAGGATATTATGGAAGCTGCAATAGGTTCTAAAATAAGCGATTACTTAATAAAACCTGTCAATCCAAATCAAATTCTTTTAACACTTAAAAAAAATCTTGAAAGCAAACATTTAATTACACAAGAAACAACGAGCAAGTACCAAATAGAGTTTTCGCAATTAGGAATTGAAATTTCAAATGCACATACATGGGAAGAATGGATTGAAGTGTATAAAAAAATCTCATTCTGGGAATTGCAGCTCGAACAGTCCAAAGATAGAGGTATGGACGAAGTTTTGCATATGCAGAAGTTAGAAGCAAATCTTTCGTTTGCAAAATATATACAACGTAATTATCTTTCATGGTTTGCAAACACTTCAGAAGCACCTATACTTTCGCAAACACTTATTAAAAACAGAGTGTTTAACACTATTTCTCCGAAACAAAAAACAATGCTTTTAGTGATTGATAATTTACGCTATGACCATTGGCTTGCAATTCGTCCTTTGCTAAAAGATCTTTATACAATTGATGTTGATTCGCTATATTTCAGCATTTTACCAACAACCACACAATATGCACGAAATGCACTATTTTCGGGTTTAATGCCTTCGGAAATTGCAAAATTATATCCCGATATATGGAAAAACGATGATGATGATGAAGGTAAAAATAAATATGAAGAACAATTATTAACCTCCCAACTTAAACGATTAGGATATACCGACAAATTCTTTTTTGAAAAAATTTCTGCTATTCATCCTGGTAGGAAAATCACAGAAAAACTACATCAAATTTCGCAACACCAATTTTCAGTAATTGTGTATAATTTTGTTGACACACTCTCGCATAGTCGTACCGAAATGGACATAATAAAAGAACTTGCATCAAATGAATCTGCATATCGTTCTTTAATTCTTTCATGGTTTCAACATTCTGCTCTTTTTGAGCTTATTCGAGAATTAGCGCATAATCAATATAAACTTATTATCACCACAGACCATGGTTCAATTCGTGTGCAAAATCCTATAAAAGTGATTGGCGATAAATCAATAACCACAAATTTACGATACAAACAAGGCAAGGCACTGCAATACAATCCAAAAGAAGTATTTGAAATAAAAAAGCCACAGCAAGCATTTTTACCAACTACACACATGCATGCTTCGTATATTTTTGCACAAGAACATGATTTTTTTGCCTATCCAAATAACTTTAATCATTATGCAAAATATTACAGAAATAGCTTTCAACATGGTGGTATATCAATGGAAGAAATGATTATTCCATACATTGAATTAACCTCAAAACATAGTATTGTTTCCTAAACACTCTCCATTTCTCACCCTGAAAATCGTACCAAAAAATAGGACTTTTCGTTCATCAAAAACCGTAACAGCAATCAAAATCAGCAGCTTAGACGATTTTTAAAAACACGAATTAATATTCGAACTATCTGAACAATTTTTACCATTTAAAATAGTGAATACATAATAAATTTGTGTTGTATAAGATTATTGTCTAAAACCAAACGAAATATGAAACATATGTTTTTCACTTTAAAACAAAGCAAAACCATTGTGCTACTTTTGTGTATCTGTGGTTGTTTTCACAATGCTATTTCGCAAACTATTACTGCAAATACGCAAGGAACTCACGATGGTTTTTTCTATTCATTTTGGACAGAAAACCCTAATAACGGAGCTTCTATGACATTGGGACCTGCAGGAAATTACAGTACCGTTTGGAACAACACCTTAAATTTTACTGCTGGTAAAGGGTGGAAACCCGGAAAAGCTGATAGGGTTGTGTGTTTTGAAGGAACTTATGATGGTGGAAGCAATGGTTTTTTAGCCTTATACGGTTGGACAAAAGAACCTCTCATTGAATATTATGTATGCGAAAAACATGGTGCGTGGGAACCACCTGGCAACACAAGTGGCGTGCAATATAAAGGCACATACACTTCAGACGGTGGTACGTATAAAATGTACACCGGACTAAGAGAAAACAAACCCTCAATTGTAGGAACTGCAACATTTACACAATATTGGAGCGTGCGTGTAGAGCAACGCTCTTCTGGAACAATTACATTTGCAAATCACGTGGCAGCATGGGAACAAATTGGTGGAATGCCTATGGGGAGTGTGTGGGATTACCAAATTATGGAATCAGAAGGATACAATAGTTCAGGTAGATCTAATATAACAGTATGGGAATGCCAAGCATCGCCAGTAAGTGTGGCTATAACTGCTCCTACGGCTTCTACTACATTTAATGCTCCTGCAACTGTTAATTTTACAGCAACTGCATCTTCTACGGCGGGTAATATAACAAAAGTGGCTTTTTATAATGGAAACACCAAATTAGGAGAAAAAACATCTTCGCCATTTACCTATTCGTGGACTAATGTTGCTGCTGGTTCATACACCATAACCGCCGAAGCTACTGATAATAGAGGGAATACCGCTCGCTCAGAAGCTGTAACAGTTCGTGTATTCGCCCCCCAAACTCCATACGGAGGCACTGCTCATGCAATACCGGGGAAAATAGAATTTGAACATTTTGACGAGGGAGGTAATGGTAATGCGTATTACGATACAAGTCCCGGAAGCGAAGTAAGTCCACAACCTAATTTTAGAACTAACGAAGATGTAGATATAGAAAGCTGCACAGACGATGGTGGAGGATATAATATAGGATACGCTGTAGCTGGCGAATGGTTAGAATACACGGTAAACGTGGCTCAAACTGGTAGATACAACATAACCTTTAGAGTAGCTGCAAATGGCTCAGGACGAACAATTTCGCTCGCTGCAAGCGGAACTACCATTGCAAATAATGTGGCTATACCAAACACTGGTGCGTGGCAAACGTGGCAAGATGTAACGGTGCAAAATGTACAGCTTACAAAAGGAGAACAAGTATTACGACTTACTATAGGAAATACCGACTATGTAAACCTCAACTATATGACGTTTACTTCTACTTCGGTTAACGCACCTACGGTAACAAGTCCTATTGCCTATTGCCAAAATGAAACAGCCGTTCCACTTACAGCTACAGGAACAGCCCTAAAATGGTACACTAATGCAACAGGTGGCACAAGCTCTAATACAGCTCCTACACCATCTACACAAACTGTTGGAAATAGATCATATTTTGTGAGCCAAACTGTAAGCGGACAAGAAAGCCCACGTGCCGAAATCGTGGTAACTACTATTGCACTACCTACTGCACCTACAGTAGCTTCGCCCGTAACATACACGCAAGGCGAAACTGCTTCGCAATTATCGGCTACAGGAACTACCCTAAAATGGTACACTTCGGCAACTGGTGGCATTAGTTCTGCTACTGCCCCTACTCCACTTACTACAAATGTTGGAAATACGAATTATTATGTAAGCCAAACCGTAAACGGTTGCGAAAGCCCAAGAGCTACAATAGTAGTAACAATAAAAGAACCTGCACCAATTATACCCGAAGAACCGATAGTAATACAATTACAGGCAGGCTGGAATTTGGTAGGTTATCCGTTTGCAGGCGAAAAAGCTGTAGAAGAGGCTTTAAGTTCTATCTGGCAATATGTAACCCAAGTAAAAGATATGGACGGATTTTACAGTAAAAATAACACTCCTGCTCTGCAATCACTTACCGTTGTAAAATGGGGAAAAGGGTATTTAGTATATGTGAGCGAAGCATGTGAGTTAATCTGGTAATACATTATGAGGAAAATCTTTATTATCATAGCATTATTTGTTTCTAATTTCGTGTTAGCTCAAGACCCTAATTTTCATATATATATATGCTTTGGGCAATCGAATATGGAAGGTCAAGGCACTATAGAAACTATAGATAGAACTGTTGATAGTAGATTTAAGGTAATGCAAGCGGTAAACTGCACTAACCCCACAAAAACAAAGGGTACATGGTACACTGCAACACCACCAACATGCAGATGCGGCACAGGTATTAGCCTGGTAGATAATTTTGGTAAAACATTAATTGCCAATCTTCCTTCCAATATAACCGTGGGGGTTATCCATGTTGCGGTAGCAGGATGTAAAATTGAACTTTTCGATAAAGTAAACTATGCGAGTTATGCGTCAGGCGTTGAACAATAGATGAAAAATATAATTCAAGAATATGGTGGTAATCCTTACGGTAGAATTATAGAATTAGCAAAATTAGCTCAAAAAGACGGCGTTATTAAAGGAATTCTTATTCATCAAGGGGAATCAAATACTGGTGATTCTCAATGGCCTACAAAAGTTAAAGGAGTATATAATAATTTAATTAATGATTTAGGATTACAAGCATCGCAAGTACCTTTGCTTGCGGGAGAAGTGGTGGGAGCAGACCAAGGCGGACAATGTGCAAGTATGAATTCTATTATAGCAACATTACCAAATGTAGTCCCAAACAGCTATGTAATATCTTCGTATGGCTGCACCGACCAAAGTGATAATTTGCATTTTACCTCTGCTGGTTACCGACTTTTAGGGCAACGATATGCAGAAAAAATGCTTACACTTTTACCTGCAAGTAATACTCCTGTTGTTTCTACTATAACATCTCCTGTAAACAATGAATCATTCGAAGCTCCTGCTACAGTAAATTTTACTGCAACTGCATCTTCTACGGTGGGTAGTATAACAAAAGTTGCTTTTTATAATGGCACTACAAAATTAGGAGAAAAAACATCGTCGCCGTTTACCTATTCATGGACGAATGTGGCTGCTGGTTCATACACCATAACCGCCGAAGCTACTGATAATAAAGGAAATACTGCTCGTTCTGAAGCGGTAACAGTTCGCGTATTTGCTGCAAAAGCCCCTTATGGAGGTACTGCTCATGCAATACCAGGAAAAATAGAATTCGAAAATTTCGACGAAGGTGGCAATGGCAAATCATACCACGATACAAGCCCCGGAAGCGAAGTAAGCCCACGACCTAATTTTAGAACTAACGAAGATGTGGACATTGAGAATTGCACTGATACTGGAAATGGATATAATATAGGCTATGCAGTAGCTGGCGAATGGTTAGAATACACAGTGAATGTAGCTGAAACAGGCACATATAATATTACCTTTCGGGTAGCTGCAGATGGCGCAGGACGAACAATTTCGCTCGCAACAAACGGAACTACCATTGCTAATAATGTAGCTATACCTAATACTGGCGGCTGGCAAGTATGGCAAGACGTAACTGTACAAAACGTGCAACTTACAAAAGGAGAACAAGTGCTGCGGCTTACTATAGGAAATACCGACTATGTAAACCTCAACTATATGACGTTTACCTCTACTTCGGTAAATGCACCTACGGTAACAAGCCCTATTACCTATTGCCAAAATGCTACTGCTACGCCCCTTACTGCTACAGGAACTGCCCTAAAATGGTACACCGCAGCTACAGGCGGCACAGGCTCTACTACGGCTCCTACGCCATCTACACAAACTGTTGGAAATAGATCATATTTTGTGAGCCAAACTGTAAGCGGACAAGAAAGTCCACGAGCTGAAATTGTAGTAACTACCAAAGCACGCCCAGCTGCACCTACGGTTGTATCGCCCGTAACATACTCCCAAGGCGAAACTGCCTCGCAATTAACAGCCACAGGAACTGCTTTAAAATGGTACACTGCAGCAACAGGTGGAAATGGCTCTACTACTGCTCCCACTCCACTTACTACAAATGTTGGAAGTACAAATTATTATGTAAGTCAAACAACAAACGCTTGTGAAAGCACAAGAGCAATTATAGAAGTACAAATACTGCCAATAGTAGTAACAAAATTGCAATTGCAGGCAGGCTGGAACTTAATAGGCTATCCGTTTGCAGGCGAAAAAACTGTGGAAGAAGCATTGAATTCTATTTGGCAATATGTAACACAAGTAAAAGATATGGACGGCTTCTATAGTAAAGGTAATGACGCTGCTTTTCAATCACTTACCGTTTTAAAATGGGGAAAAGGATATTTAGTATATGTAAGTCAAGCATGTGAATTAATATTTAATTAGACATAATCATGAAAGAAAATAGTTATCTATATATTTTAAAAAAGACACTAACACTAATAGTTACGTTAAGTGTATTTGCACTTATTACCGTAAGTTTAACCACACGTGCAAACGGACAAACCGTCCCGCTTGTGTTTGATGTGGAACATACTGAAAATGTTTTATCTGCAGATATGGACGGGTTTTATAGTAAAAATTAATACAATATCATCATGAAAAAAATTTTTATTCTAACAGGCATTTTATTGTTTTCGGTTTCTATTTTTGCGCAAGTTCAAAGATTTAATTCCGATGTTGAAAACGAAGGTACAAGTTGTTCAGTAACCATACCTACAAGCTTTAATACTCCTAACGCAAATTTGCCAGACCCATTCCTCAAACTAAACGGTCAAAGAATGACTACCACAGACGAATGGACGTGTCGGCGACAAGAAATTCTAAAATTATTGGAAGCAACTTGTTACGGAACGAAACCAGCAAAACCAAGCTCTGTGAGCGGCACAGTGTCGCGGACATCAATTTCTGTAAACGCTGGTGGAGCTACGTTTTCAGTAACCATAACAATGCCAAGCGGAGGTAGCGCTCCTTATCCTTTAGTTATTCGTTATGATAATTCTGGCGTGCCTGCGGCTAACTTTACAAGCAACGGAGTAGCTGTTGCCAATTTTACCACTTCAAATGTAGGTGGTGGAAGTCGTACTAATAAAACAGGAGCTTTTTATACCGCCAATTCAAGCTATAGAGCTACTGGGCATCTTGCAGCTTGGGCGTGGGGCGTGAGCCGTATTATTGACGTAATTGAAGCCGACCCCAATAAATTATTTGACCCAACAAAAATTGGTGTAACAGGTTGCTCTCGCGATGGTAAAGGTGCCTTTGCGGCAGGTGTGTTAGATCAACGAATAGCACTTACTATGCCAATGGAATCAGGAACAGGTGGTATGGCATCTATGCGTGTAGCCTATAATAATAGAGACCAAGGCGGTGGTACAAATGGTGCCCAGTCGCCAAGTTCTGCTTATGGCGAACAACCGTGGTTAGGTGATGTTTTTAGCTCATTTCAGAATAATCCCAACAATTTACCTATAGATATGCACGAAGCTATTGCATTAGTTGCACCACGCGGATTTCTTGCAGTTTATAAAACAGCAGCATCTGCTGGTCAGTGGTTAAACGTACCAGGCTCTCATGTATCGGCAGTTGCAGGTGCAGAAGTGTATAAAGCACTCGGAGTAGGCGGAAATTTTGGTTGGTTGAACACTGGTACGGCAGCCCATTGCTCATGGGTAAGCTCTTACGATGCCACTGTGAAAGACTTTATAGATATATTTTTACACCGTACAAAAACACCTGGCACTGCACCTATTTTTACAGAAAATAATAGACCTGCCGCCGCAGCCTCTATGATAAATTGGACTACACCAACGCTTGCTTCGGGAAATCCAGATGCTCCAATAGTAGCTTTATCAGCTCCTGCTCCAAACACAACACTTGAATCTCCTGCTACTATACAAATAAGTGCTACGGCTACTTCGCCCGCAGGAAATACTATAACGAAAGTAGAATTTTACCAAGGCACCACAAAACTTGGCGAAAAGGCTTCGGCTCCCTACACTTATACATGGAGCAACGTGCAAGACGGAACGTATAATATAACGGCAGTAGCTACAGACTCAAAAGGTAATAAAACCACATCACAAGCTGCTGTGGCTACAGTATTTACACCATTTAAAATATTTAAAGTCCCCACTCCAATTACTATAGACGGCACTATAGATGAGCAATGGAATCACGCATCGGTTGTAGCAATACAAGCTTCAAAAGTACTCACAGGAACGGTGGCAAATGCTGCTGATTTATCGGGAACGTGCAAAGCTCTATGGGATAATACCTACCTCTACATATTAGCTGAAATAAAAGACAATGTGCTTAATAATGATAGCGATCGAGTATATGACGATGATTGTGTGGAAATATATATAGATATAGACAATGCAAAATCATCGAGTTATGGCACCAAAGAAGTGCAATTTTCATTTGCGTGGGATGATGGCGGAACAGTTGGTGTATTACCTACGGAACGTTCAACTACTGGCGTACAATATGTGGATAAAACAGTTACTGGTGGTTATATTATAGAAGCTCGCATACCTTGGACTACCGTACAAGGAACAGCCTCAGTAGGCAAAGTTATAGGATTCGATTTTATGGTAAACGATGATGATAATGGTGGCACTCGTGATAAAAAAATATCGTGGAATGCTGACACAGATGATGCATGGCAAAATCCATCTCTGTACGGAATAGCTACATTAGAAGGTGAATTATCGTGCACCGCTCCACCAAAACCAACAGTGGTATCCCCTATAACATATACTGAAGGAGATGTAGCAACAGCATTAACCGCTTCTGGACAAAACATTATATGGTATTCTCAAGCTGTTGGTGGCACTGGTTCTACTACCGCTCCTACTCCATCTACACAAACTGCGGGAGAATTTTTCTTTTACCCATCGCAAACAGTAGGTGGATGCGAAAGCGAACGAAGTGAAATTAAAGTTATAGTAGAAGCTGCTCCATTGATTATTCCAGAAACGGTACAACTTAAAGCTGGTTGGAATCTTGTGGGGTGCCCTATAACAGGCGAAACTAATTTACAAGTGGCTCTACAAAGCATTTGGCACTATGTAGAACAAGTTAAAGATATGGACTCTTTTTATATACATACAAACACACCTGCATTAAATTCTTTACAAACCCTTACGTATGGATGCGGGTATTTTATATATGTATCCTCTCAATGTAGTCTTTCCTGGTAATATTCTCTCTATATTACATCTCTTCTCTAAACAGCTGTGTGTGCTTTCTCTCCACACAGCTGTTCTTTTTATTTATGTCGTTCTTGTAAAACAGCAATAACATCATTCAAAGAATATCCTTTTTCTACAAGCAGCACCAAATAATGAAACATTAAATCAGCCGCCTCGCCAAGAAACAATTCTTCATTTTGGTCTTTTGCTTCAATAACAAGCTCCACAGCTTCCTCTCCTACTTTTTGTGCAATTTTATTTATTCCTTTATCAAATAAATGATTTGTATAGGAACCCACAACAGGAGTTTTTTTCCGATTTACAATTAGTTGTTCTAAATAATGCAAAAATGTTTCTGTTTTGGGCTTATTTATTTCGTTAAAGCAGGTGTCTGCACCAGTGTGGCAGGTTGGTCCGTGGGGACGAGCTTTTATAAGAATTGTATCATTGTCGCAATCTATTTTAATAGCCACAACCGACAAAAAATTACCCGATGTTTCACCTTTTGTCCATAATGTTTGACGAGATCTGCTAAAAAAAGTAACTTTATTTTCGGCACAAGTTTTTTCGTACGCCTCTTTATTCATGTATCCAAGCATAAGAACAACCGAGCTGTCTGCATCTTGAATAATAGCAGGAAGTAATCCTTGAGGAGATTGAGAGAATTGTAATTCCATAGTAAATTATCTAATTGGTATATTATTAGTTCGTAAATATGATTTTAAATCTTGAATAGCAATTTCTTTAAAATGGAAAATACTTGCAGCAAGAGCCGCATCAGCTTTTCCTTGTATAAACACATCTTTAAAATGTTCCATAGTTCCAGCACCACCAGAAGCAATAATAGGAATATTCACTAATTCAGAAACTTCACGAGTTATATCAAGAGCAAAACCATTTTTAGTTCCATCATGACTCATTGAAGTAAGTAAAATTTCACCTGCTCCGCGATTATACACTTCATCTGCCCAATTAAGCGTAGAAATATCTGTTGCTTTATTTCCGCCATGCGTGTGCACCATCCATGTAGCATCGTGCAATTTTGTATCAATAGCAACAATAATACATTGCGAGCCAAATTCCTTCGCCAATTCAGTAATTAATTGTGGATGAGACACCGCAGCCGAATTAATAGAAATTTTATCTGCTCCCGCTTCTAATAGTTTTCCCGCATCAAACACCGATGTAATGCCACCTCCAACCGTAAATGGAATAGTAAGGTGAGAAGCAATACGTTTTACCAAAGCAACAAATGTTGCTCTTTGTTCAATTGTTGCAGTAATGTCTAAAAAAGTGAGTTCATCTGCACCTTGCATTTCGTAAAGCTTACCCAATTCAATTGGGTCTCCTGCATCGCGTAATTCAATAAAATTAACGCCTTTTACCGTACGTCCATCTTTTATATCTAAACACGGAATAATTCTTTTAGCTACCATATTTTTTATATTTATTTTTTCGTATCAATATTACTCCAAATCCAACAACACCAAGCAACACTATAGGAAGCAAAATGGTAAACATTTGCCATTTTGATTTTTCATGTAATACACGTGCTCTATTAAGCATACGCACAGCAACTTCACGAGATCGCAGCGAAATAAGTTCAGTATCACCACACAAATAATTTACTGCATTAAGCAAAAATTCTTTATTTCCCGTGTACACATTTTTATCAACCGCAAAATATTTATAGTAATGGAGTGGCTGTGCAATAGTATCTCGCCCTCGCACACTCACATCATTTTTAATAACATCACCATCTGCCACAAAAATCATTTTCACACTATCAGTTTTCAAAATAGTGGTAAAATTTTTGGGTAATTGTTCGGCACTAAGAGGTGTTGCGCGATATTGATACAACGACTCTAATTCACCTTCAACAAGAGCCGCAACAGGCACATAATACGAAGTAAAATAATCGCCACGTATTCGTTCCAACACACTAAATCCAACTTGAACTGGTGCTTGCAAAATGCGTGCATATGCTGACGAACGTAACAAAATAGTTTTTTGCAATTTTCCTCCTCCTTCAAGCGTATCAAGAGAACTAACAAATTCGGTTTTAACAGGAGAAAGGCGTTGAGAAATAAGATGAGATTGCGTTCCCGAAACTATAGGAAAATAATACCACGAAATAGGTTGATAATTTGGAGGCATACCAGCAGGTGCTAAATTTAAAGGAATTTTTGCACATTGATTATCTAACAAAATAGTAGGATTAATACGCACTCCTAAATGAAACAACAAGTCAGAAATATGCAAATCAAATGGCACTGCCGTAACATTTGAAACATATTGCAATGTATCCGCATTCACATCTACCGCATCAATAAATCCTAAAAATGCACCATTACGCATTAAATATTGATCAATAATAAATTTATGTTCATCTGAAAATGGTTTTTGTGGTTTTGCCACAATTACTAAATCATATTTATTAATAGAATCAAGCAATTCAGGCGTAGTAATTCTATCAATATTATATAATTCCATAAGCGATAGCGTAGCATCTTTCACATATAAAAACGGCAATTCTCCATGGTCGGTTAAAAATGCTATATTTTTTTTGTGTTCAGTAGTAAGCTGCATTATACCTTTTACACACATATATTCTAAACGTCCTAAAGCCTCAAAAATAAGTTCTTCGGCACCAGAAGCCACTCCATCGGCAAATAAATTTACTGGCACATATCGTTCACTCGTTGACATTATCATTCCGGGTATAATATGTCGTTGCACATATGTTCCCGATTCATCTTGTTCTTGAATTGTATAAGGCTTTAAACCATATTGAGTTAAACGAGCAAAAGCTTCGCGATTTTCTTTTGCATTTGAACCTAAATTTCGAGGGTCAAAAAATTTAATTTGTATATGTTCTTTACCTATGCGTTTTAATTCCTTTAAAAAATCGGTAAGTTCACGTTCCATTTTAACAAACGAAACAGGTAAATCACCATGTAAATACACCGAAAAACGAATGGTATCTTGAAGATTTTTCACATATTCTTGCGTTGTTGCAGAAAGAGTATATCGTGAATCTTCCGTTAAATCGAAACGAGCATAATATACACTCGAAATCACATTTATACCAATAAGAACACTACAAGCAATTATAATTTGTTTATATATTTTTTTCTGCATAGTATCTATTTATGTTTCTTTTTTAAAGAAATATGAGTGATATATATAAAGAAACTGATAACACTCAAAAAATATACAATATCACGCGTATCAATAACTCCACGACTTATGGAATCGTAGTGTTGAGCTATTCCAAGCGAAATACTTATCCGTTTAAAAACACCTTCGGGAAACACCTCTGCAATAAAATCAAATCCAACATACAAGGCAAAGCAGAGAGCAGCCGATATAATAAATGAAATAATTTGATTATCGGTAATTGACGACACAAATGTGCCAATAGCCACATACACGCCAGCAAGAAATAACAAACCAATATATGCACCAATTGTTGCAGCAATGTCAATATTTCCTACAGGACTTCCAAGTGCATATACCGTTATAAAATATAACACTGTGGGCAACAATGCAATAAACATAAGCACAAGTCCAGCAAAAAATTTTGACAGCACTATAGATAAATCCGAAATAGGAAATGTAAATAATAATTCAAGCGTTCCACTTTTACTTTCATCAGCAAAAAACCGCATTGATATTGCAGGTGCTAAAAAAAGAAAAATCCAAGGAGCAATCATAAACAAGCCGTCAAGTCCCGCATAACCCGATTGCAAAATATTTAATTCACCATCAAACACCCAAAGGAACAATCCTGTGCCAAGTAAAAACACTGCAATCACTATATATCCTATAAGCGAACTAAAAAAACTTGCTATTTCTTTTCTAAATAAAGTAACCATATCAAAATTTTATGCAAAGGTAATTAAAAGCTTTTATTGTTATATAGGGAAAAAATATTAATTTAGCTAAAAATTTATCCGCAGTAATGAAAATTCTCATAGTAGAAAATGACATAGTATCTCGCGAACTCTTACGTATAGTGGTAGAGAAAGAGGGATATGAGTATAAGTGTGCCGAAGACGGGATACAAGGGCTTGAAATGTTTAACGAATTTTTGCCCGATGTTATGATTTCTGATATTCACATACCTCATTTTGATGGAATTTCGTTAATTAAACGAATTAGAAAAGTAGAACGAAACGTAATTATTATAATGATTACGGCACATGGAAACGGACAGGTTGCCCTTGAAGCATTAGAATCTGGAGCAAATAACTATTTAAAAAAACCAGTAAATCTCGATGAATTGCGAGCTTTATTGTATCGATATAAAACTGTTCTCGAAAGTAAACTCAGAAAACAAGATGTTTCTACATTAATAAAAAAACAAGAATTGCGCATTGAAGTTGCTTCTGATTTACATTATATTCCTACACTTGCAGAGTTTTTGGCAAATAAAGTAAAACATATATACAGCCCAAGTGAATTAATTAGCCTTGAATTGGGTATTTCAGAATTATTACTGAATGCGGTAGAACACGGGAGCTTTAGCATTTCTGCCGAAGATAAAAAAGAGGCTCTTAAAAATAATTCATTAGCAGAACTGTATCATGAACGAAAAAACAATCCGCTATACGCAGATAGAAAAATTCATATTACATTTAAAAAAAATGCTCTGTATTGTGAATGGATTGTAAAAGACGAAGGAGACGGATTTGATTGGAGATTATTACCAACTCCCGACCTTAGCAACTTATCGTCTGAATTACAAGGACGAGGCGTATATATATCGAAATTACAATTTGATGATGTGCAGTTCTTGGGAAATGGAAATGTAGTATCAGCTAAAAAATATTTTGCAAAACAATGATTCAAATTATTCCCGCTATTGACATTATTGATGGTAAATGTGTGCGTTTATCACAAGGCGATTATGCTCAAAAAAAAACATATAACACCAACCCACTTGAGGTTGCAAAATCATTTGAAGACCACGGCATTACCCGTCTTCATTTAGTTGATTTAGATGGTGCAAAAAGTCACAAAATCATGAATCAACATGTGCTTGAAACTATTGCAACAAAAACGAATCTTATTATTGATTTTGGAGGCGGATTAAAACGCAACGAAGATGTTGAAATCGCATTTAATTCGGGTGCTTCTATGGTAACTGGTGGAAGTATAGCGGTAAAAAATCCTGAAATTTTCGAACAATGGATTCAAACATACGGACCAGAAAAAATTATTTTAGGAGCAGACGTTCATAATGAAAATATTGCAATAAACGGTTGGTTGGAAACCACACAATTTACCATTTTTAATTTTATAGATTCATACGTTAAAAAAAACATTTCAAAAGTTATTTGTACCGATATAAGTAAAGACGGTATGTTACAAGGTCCAAATATTGATTTGTATGTTCGCATTAAAAAGGCACAACCATCGATATATTGTATTGCAAGTGGTGGAATTGCTACAATAGATGATATTATTGCGTTAGATAAAGCAGGAATAGATGCTGTAATAACAGGAAAGGCTATTTATGAAGGAGCTATATCACTCAAAGAAATTCAACAATTTATTGAAACACAAAATTCATAGTATGCTGACACACATTTTCAAACAAAAACACAGACTATACAGTAAAATTGCAGTCGGTTTGATGAGTGTTTTTTATTTAACTTCATGCGAGGAAATTTTTGAAAACCCACAAGAAAGAGGCATTGATGGAGCATGGTATTGTCAAGAAATTCATGAAAATGACGGCACACGAAATTACTATATTGATATAGAATATAAAAGTGGCGATAGTTCTACGGTACATTTAATTAATTTTTTAGATTTAGACAGACAAAGCGCAGGAAAAACGCTCTATATTTATGCTCGTGTGTTTGGTACATCTATTACAATACCACGACAAAAAATTGAAGATCATACAATTGAAGGAAGTGGAGTGATTTCTCAATCAACAATTACGTTAGATTTTACCGACGATTTGTATGGTGGTGTGCCGTGGAATGCAACAGCAAAACTTACGCGAAAATAGCACAACGTACGCTACACACACATTTTTTTTACGAACAAATACACGTATATACGTATTGAAATAAGGTTTTTTTACCAAAAATTGAAAAAACAAGAAAGATAATTGCAAACTCAAAACGAATTACATACTTTTGGGCTTCAATTTTTAATAAAAACTTAAAACTTTACAGCATATGTCAAACATGACTCCTCAAGATTATATGGACAGAGAAGATACGTATGGCGCACACAACTACCATCCGCTTCCTGTAGTGTTAGAAAAAGGTGAAGGCGTTTTTATGTGGGATGTTGAAGGCAAAAAATATTATGATTTTTTGTCGGCATATTCAGCCGTAAATCAAGGGCATTGTCATCCAAAAATAATTAATGCTCTTGTTGAACAAGCAAAAACATTAACGCTTACATCACGTGCTTTTTATAATAATGTACTTGGTGAATTTGAAGAATTTGCAACAAAATTTTTTGGATACGATAAGTTATTACCCATGAACACTGGTGCAGAAGCAGACGAAACCGCACTAAAGTTATGTAGAAAATGGGCATACGAGAAAAAAGGCATTGCAGACAACAAAGCAAAAATTATTGTATGCGATGGAAATTTTCACGGACGTACAATAACAATCATCTCAATGTCAACAGACCCAGATTCTTATAAGGGTTTTGGACCATATACACCCGGATTTGAAGTTGTGCCATACAACGACATTCCTGCATTAGAAAAATCACTTGAAGACCCTAATGTTGCTGGTTTTTTAGTAGAGCCAATTCAAGGAGAAGCAGGTGTATATGTGCCTGATAGCGGATATTTGAAAAAAGCATACGATTTATGTAAAGCCAAAAACGTATTATTTATTGCCGACGAAGTACAAACCGGACTGGCACGTACAGGTAAAATGTTAGCATGCGATCACGAAGGAGTTCGCCCAGATATACTTATATTAGGGAAAGCATTAAGTGGTGGAACATATCCTGTTTCATGCGTATTAGCTGATGATGAAATTATGTTATGCATTAAACCCGGAGAACACGGCTCAACATATGGCGGAAACCCAGTTGCGGGAAAAGTAGCAATTGCAGCACTTTCAATTTTAAAAGATGAGAATTTGTGTGAACGCTCAGAAACATTAGGCGCACTGTTTCGTGATGAACTCAATAAAATCAATCACCCAGCAAAAGAATTAGTGCGTGGAAAAGGTTTGCTAAATGCTGTTGTAATAAAACCATACAAAGGTAAAACAGCATGGGATTTTTGCTTAGCTTTAAAAGAAAATGGCTTGCTTGCAAAACCAACACATCAACATATCATACGATTTGCTCCTCCGCTCATCATTTCGGAAGAACAAATTTTAGAATGTGTTGCTATAATTAAAAAAACATTTGAGGAATTTTAAAATACAAAAAGAAAAGAGTAAATCTTTTTAAGAAATTTCAAAAAAAACCATAAAAATATTTTTTTGTTTGTTTGAAATTCACGTATTTTGCACCTCAATTTTAGAAGATATACATTAAAACTATACTAATGTCAAAAGTTTGTCAAATTACAGGAAAGAAAGTGATGATTGGAAACAAGGTTTCACATTCAAATAGAAAATCAAAAAGAACATTTGAACCAAATTTGTTTGACAAAAAGTTCTACATTCCAGAAGAAGACCGTTGGATTACTCTACGTGTTTCGGCAAATGGAATTCGAACTATCAACAAAAAAGGTTTAACTAATGCTCTTAAAGACGCAAAAGCAAAAGGTTATTTAACAACGTATTAAAAAGACTCATCACGATGGCAAAAAAAGGAAATAGAGTTCAAGTTATATTAGAATGTACAGAACATAAAGATAGTGGTATGCCGGGCATGTCTCGATATATAACTACAAAAAATCGTAAAAACGTACCTGACAGATTAGAATTAAAAAAATTCAATCCAGTTCTTAGAAAAATGACTGTTCATCGCGAAATTAAATAATAAAATATCATGGCAAAAAAACCAATGGCAACCCTTCAAAAAGGTTCAGGAAAAGATTTTACTAAAGTTATTAAATCTGTGAAATCAGAAAAAACAGGCGCATATACTTTCAAAGAAGAAATGGTGCACAACTCACTTCTTCAAGATTTTTTGAAAAAATAATTGTTATCAATATATATAGTATAAAAAAAGGCTGTCTAAAAAAGACAGCCTTTTTTTTTATATTATAATCTCTCATTCTATTATAGCTTTTTGTGTTTGTTATCACACAAAAATTATCTATTAAACTACAATTACGTTGTTATAAATATATGTTTTTTGAATATAACTCTACAGCAACTGTAAATCGTGAAGTTGTTTGTATGTTCCATTACGAGCAACTAATTCTTGGTGCGTTCCTTGTTCCACAATTTCTCCTTCGTTAAGCACAATAATAACATCAGCATTTTTTATAGTAGAAAGCCTATGAGCAATTACTATTGATGTTCTGTTTTTCATAACATTTGTAAGAGCCTCTTGCACCTGTCGTTCCGATTGTGTATCGAGTGCAGAGGTAGCTTCGTCAAGAATTAAAATTTGTGGATTTTTCATAATAGCACGTGCTATACTTATTCGTTGCCGTTGCCCTCCTGAAAGTTTACTTCCTTGATCGCCTATAATTGTTTGATACCCATGAGGCGTTTCCATAATAAAATCGTGTGCATATGCAAGTTTAGCAGCTTCTATAACCGCAGACTCATCGGCATTTTCAATACCAAATGCAATATTATTAAAAAACGTATCATTAAAAAGAATAGATTCTTGTGTTACTATCCCCATCAATCCTCGTAAATCTTCAAGTTTATAATCTTTAATTGATATATCATCTATAAAAATATCACCTGAATCTATTTCATAAAAACGAGGTAATAAATGTGTAATGGTTGATTTTCCTGAGCCAGATTGCCCTACTATTGCAACAGATTGTCCTTTTTTAACGGTAAAGGAAATATCACGTAACACTTCGCGTTCAGGCTCATATTGAAAGTTTACATGAGAAAATGAAACATCCTTATTAAATGTTGTAATAGCACGAGCATTTGGAGCGTCTTGAATTGAGACCTCTGAAAACATTATTTTTTCGATACGTTCTACACTTGCAGCTCCTTTTTTGATACCATAAAACGCAGATGTTAATGATTTTGCGGGACTCACAATTTGAGTAAACGCAAGTAAATACGCTATAAATCCCTCGGCCGACATGCTCCCATCGTTTTGAATAACCAACGAGCCACCATAAAAAATAGCAAATGATAAAGTTATAACAATAAGAATTTCGGTAAGTGGCGATGCAAGAACATTTTTTCTATTAACCATATTCATGGTTTTATAATACTGGTAGTTTTTTGCATTAAATTTTTGTTCCACATGTTTAATTGCATTAAAAACCTTAATAATTTTAAGTCCGAGTAAGGTTTCATCAATAAACACCAAAATATCTCCTTGTAATTTTTGAGCTTTATGCGAAGCACTTTTTAATGTTTTCGCAATTCGTCCAGTTACTATAGCAGTAATAGGTAATAAAATAGTTATAACAAGCGTCATTTTCCAACTTATAATCAATAAGCCCACAAAAAAAATGATGATAAAAACTGGATATTTTATCATACCTCCAAACGAAGCCACCATACTATTTCGCACCTCGGTAATATCAGAAGACATACGTGCCATAATATCGCCCTTGCGTTCATTAGTAAAATAAAATATGGGCAAATTCAATATTTTTTTATACGTAGCATTATAAATATCTTTCGGAACACCATTTACAACAGTAATATTAAAATAGTTAGAAAAATACTCAAACACATTTTTTAATATCGTTATTACAATAAGAAATCCACAGATAATAAGTAAGGCAATTGACATTCCGTGCACAGATACTATTGTGTATAATAAATAACTTGCATTGTGTAAAAGAGCATCTTTTGTAAATTCAAAGGCAACGGGATTTGTTACAACTTCGGTAGTATTAAAAATAATACTTAAAAAAGGAATTATAGTTGCAATAGTTCCAAAAGAAAAAATTGCGGCAAAAATATTACATATAAAAACAAGTATAATATATTTTTTATATGTAACTATGTAAGGGAATAATCGGAAAAAGTCTTTCATACAAAATGTTTTAAATACAAATGTACATTTTTAGTTTAAACTATGTATATATTTTATATGTTGCAAACATTATTATTCAATAAAATTTACATTACACACAAAATGTAGTACATACAACACATTAAATGCAACACATATTATCAATCTACATGACGTATATCATGAAAATAATTGAGAATTTGAAGAGGGGTTTATTGCCCAAATAATGATAGGTTCTTATATTTTTGCATTACTATTTTTTAAGATTTTTTTTATGACCGCATTAGTTGTTGGACAAAAAGCACCAAATTTTACAGGAATTACACATACAGGGGAAGAAATATCACTTTCTGATTTTCTTGGAAAAAAGGTGATTTTATATTTCTACCCAAAAAACAATACCCCAGGTTGCACCGCCGAAGCTAAAAATTTGAATGATAATTTTGAAAAACTTCAATCTCTTGGGTACGAAATAATTGGTGTAAGTCCTGATTCTGTTACCTCACATTGTAATTTTATTCAAAAACACAATCTTAAATTCACCTTACTTTCCGATACCGATAAAAAAATATTACATGTATTTGGAGCATGGGGCGAAAAAAAGATGTACGGCAGAACATATCAAGGAGTAATTCGAACAACATTTATTATTGATGAAACTGGTATTATTCAAAAAATAATAACTAAAGTTGATACCAAAAATCACGCTTCTCAAATTTTAGACGCATAACAATTTACGTTTCTGTTTTTTTACTCGAAAAACTCTTTTTTAAAATTTACCAAATATAAACGTTCAGTTGCTCGGGTGCAGGCAGTATAGAGCCAACGTAAAAAATCAACATTAGTCGTATTTTCGGGTAAATATCCGTGATCTATATACACATGTTTCCACTGTCCACCTTGGGCTTTATGACAGGTAATTGCATATGCATATTTAATTTGAAGTGCATTAAAATACTCGTTTTTTCTTATTTCTTGATACCGAGCACGAGCACTTGTAATATGCTGATAATCTTCTTGAACAGCCGTATAAAGCAGCGTATTGTCATCATAGGATAAGGCAGGAGATTCTGATTCAAGCGTTTGCAGCAAAATTTTTACATCTAACTCCTCATTATCATAATCAACAAATCGCAATCTTACATTCGCAAATGCAAATCCATATAAATTTTCATACTGAGAAATATGAGTGATTTCTGCAATGTCACCATTTGCAATAAAATTGATTTTCGTGCTTTTTTCAGACCAATAATAATTATTTTTCACAACCATGATAAAATCACCTACATTAATTTGAGATTCGCGCCATAGCACCATAGCACGAATGCCTTGATTATATTTATTAGCATATTTATTGGAACGTGTAATAACAATGGTATGCTCCTCTCCTACTGAACTATACGAAGATTCTAAATGTTCTAATAAAATATCACCAGTAATAGGAATCACATCAGAAGTTTGTGAAATGTGTGGAAAATCACAGCTATTATTCTCAATAATTGTGCGTATTTCCGTTGCCAATGCAAGTATTCCCGATTCTTTTTGTTGACGAACAACCTCGTACAAATGTGCAGTTTCAATCTGTTTGAAAAATGTTGTTGAAAGATATTCAACATCTAATGCCGGACTCACCGACAAGCCTACAGGAGGTAATTGGGCAGTATCGCCAATTAAAATAAGTTTGCAATTTTTATCATTTTCAAACACAAATTCAAATAAATCATTCAGCAACAATCCACTTCCAAACATAGATTTATCAAATGAATTATTTGCAAGCATTGAAACCTCATCAACTATAAAAACTGATTGGGCATGCGCATTAAAATACAAAGAAAACTTTTGAATTCCATTATGAGTAGAAGCCTGACGATATATTGTTTTATGAATAGTTGTGGCTGCCGTTTTAGTGTAATACGATAACACTTTCGCAGCCCTTCCGGTTGGAGCCATAAGAAATGATGGAATGCTAAGTTCAACAAGTGTTTGTACAAAACTTGCTATCACAGACGTTTTTCCTGTACCAGCATATCCTTTTACTACTAAAACATGATTATTTGAATGAATAAATTCAGCAAGAATGTGCATCACATTTTCCTGTTCTTTTGTTGGAACATGAGGAAAATTATTGCGTATTTTTTTTTTAATAAAATCTAATAACATAAAGAGAAAAAAGAGCAAGAAAAAAATGAAAGAAAACAATAAAATCTTATATATTTGTATTCTATACAAAAATACAAAAAAAAATATTGCTATGACAAAAGGAAGAAAAACCATTATTGAATTAGGACTATTAGGAGTAATTGTTATTTTAATATTTCTTATATATAACAGCATTAAAACTAATATTGATTTTGAAAATGAAAAAAATCGAAAAATTGAATTAGTAAAAACAAAATTAATGAACGCTCGTGAATTGCAGTTTGCATACGAAAGAAAGCATCGTGAATACTGTAATGATTGGGATAAACTGATAAAATTTACCTTAGAAGATTCATTAGAGTTTGAACGAAAAATAGGCGACCTCGAAGATTCTCTTGAAGTTGCAGAAGGAAGAGCATATATTGAAAAAGTACAAATTCCTGTAATACAAAAACTCACTTTAGATAGCGTATTTACAAAAAACTTTGACATTCACACGCTCAAATATATACCTGAAACTGACAGTGTTTTTGAAATTGCTGCAAGTTCTGTTATTGCTGGAGGTGTAAAATTGCCTACTTTTCAAATTGGAGTGGATTTTTCTATTTTATTACATGGTCTTGACCCTCAGCTGATTCAAAACGCAAAAGAAAACTTTGAAAAACGTACAGGATACCCTGGCATACGTGTAGGTAAAATTGATCATGCAACTACTGAAGGGAATTGGGAATAATCGCATATGAAAGATTTACATCTGCAACATATCGATTTTGATTATTCTTTTTCTGAAACATATGAACTTTCTATTTTGTTTCGTCAAAATGGTATTTCGTTTATAATTACCAAACACAATCACGAACAATTGCTTACTGTTCATCATGAATCGTTTGACGAAAACAAAAACACTTCGTATGATGATTATTGCAAGGCGGTTTTTCAACACAAAGCATTTTCATATACATACAAAAAAGTTTCGTGTTTATTTTCAACCGAACGTTGTACCATTGCTCCTGTTTTGTTGTATGCACAAAATGATTTAGAAACTATTTTTACTGTAAATCATCTTTTGCACGATAAGGAAATTCTTGAATCATACAAAATTAAAAATGCGGAAAGCTTTATTATATATCCCATTTTACAAGAATTACATGCCTTATGTACTCAAACATTTGGAGCTAATTTGCATATATATCCACACATTGCTCCATTGTTTGAATCAGCAGTGTTGCAAAGTAAACAGTCAGAAAAAACACAAATGTATATTTCTATACAAAAATCATTTTTTGACATGCTTATTGTGCAGGATTCACATATTTTATTTTACAACACTTTTACCTTTTCAAATATAAACGATTACATTTTTTATGTAATGAATGTTTTTGAGCAATTACAACTTAATCCCATGCAAATTCCTGTGGTTTTAACAGGACGAACACCCGCTTCGTATGTAGATGCTACGGAAATGTTTATTAAACATGTTGAAACAATTTCACCATCTCCATCGCATAAAAAAATGATTCAGCAATCACCGTTTTCTGATATTTCTTTTCCCTATTTTCACTCATTAGTTTGTTGTAATATATGCGAATAATAAGTGGTAGTTTAAAAGGAAGAATTATTCAAGCTCCTTCTCATTTTACATTACGCCCAACTACAGACATTGCAAAAGAAGGATTATTTAATATGTTAGCAAACATATACGATTTTGAAGATATTAAAGTATTAGATTTATTTGCAGGAATTGGAAGTTTTTCGTTTGAATGTGCATCACGAGGATGCCAACACATAACATCTGTTGAAAAAAACAGAGCACATGCAGCATTCATAAAACAACAGTCAGAAAAATTACAAACACCACAAATACATGTAGTTACATCTGATGTTCGTGATTATATTAAAAGCTGCAAACAGCATTTTGATGTGATTTTTGCCGATCCTCCTTACGATTTACCATGGTTAGACACAATACCTACCCTACTTTACAACAGTTCTTGTGTACATTCTGAATCGCTTATAATTATTGAACATTCCAAAAATATTTCATTTTGTGAACACCCGCATTTTGTACAGATGAGAAAATACGGAAAAGTTCATTTTTCGTGGTTTTCAAGCAACATATAGCTTATCAAAAATTAACAACTATACAGGCACACAGAAACAAAAACCATTTCAAAACTCCCATTCAATTGTTTCACACACAATAGTTATGCAGTATGTAAAGCCTCAATGTTTTTTAAAACAGCAAATATTCCCTCTAAATACGAATTACGTAAATCTGCATAAAATTTCTTTTGAGATTTACTCGCATCAGTATTTTTTTTAGAACGTGTTTCATAATATAGTTCAAGAGCTTCTTCAAAAAGTTTTTCGGCTTTTTCTGCTTTTTCTGGATGTAAATCTCTTACAATCAAACATTCCTCAGCAATAATTTCAAGAACCATATACAGCTCTTTTTTAAAAGTACGTATGTTTGCCATAATTATTTATTTATGTAATTTTGAAAATAATGAAAGTCTTTCTTTTAAAATAGGAAGCTGTGCATCACGCACTTGCGAAGTACATGCACGCAATCCTTCAAGTCGTTCACTTCCTGTACTATCAAGGGTAATTGCACTAATACCATATAACAATAATTCCTGTGCTAACTGGCTTCCTAATAGATTTTTATATGAAATAGTAAAATAAAATCCATCGGCAATAGGGCGGTCAATATCAGTATCATACACAACAGAAAAACCAGCATCAATAAACATTTCTTTCATAATTTTTGCACGTTTTCCGTATGTTTTCACATCATTCACAAAATTATATGTGCCATTATTTGCCGCCTGCAACAATGCATACAGAGCATGCTGACTTGAATGTGATGTACCCGAAGACAAACCGTAAAGTGCACCATATATAAGAGCTTTTCCAAATTCTGTAAACGAAAAATAAGGAGCTAAATCAGGAAAATTACGTGTAAACAAATCCGAAGAAATGATAAGTGCCGCTATTCGCTGCCCGGCATAACTAAAAATTTTTGAAGCTGATACAAGCAAAATATAATTATCGTAATAATTTGCAATGGTAGGTTGATATGGAGGTTTGCCGGGTGCACTATAATCAACACGAAAATCCATTCCAAAATACGCCAAATCTTCAATTACAATAATATCATATTTTCGTGCAACATCAGCTATAATTTGCAGTTCCTCTTCGGAAAAACAAATCCATGAAGGGTTATTTGGATTTGAATATAAAAATGCTGAAATGGTATTTTGCTTACAATAACTCTCTAATTTTTCAGCTAATTTTTCGCCTCTATACTTATATACATCAAAAGATTCGTACTCTAATCCAAGAATTTTCATCTGCGTTTTTTGCACAGGAAATCCTGGGTCAATAAACAATAATTTTGAACGATTTTCATCTCGTCTGCATGCTGTTAAAAAAGATGCAAATCCGCCTTGCATAGAACCAACCGTTGGCACACAACATTCTGGCTGCACAGTAATATTCATAAAAAGTTTTGCAAAGCGAGCTATTTCATTTTTAAGAGGTGCAATTCCTTCTATTGCTGGATATAAAGACGCAACACCATTGTTTAAAGCAGCAATTTCTGCATCAATTCCTACTTGTGGAGGCGGTAAACCCGGCACTCCCATTTCCATTTTAATAAAAGGAATGCCTGTTTCTTGTTCAATATCGCTCACTATTTTCACAATTTGGCGAATAGTTGCTTTCCCAATATCAGCTACACCATGAGCTTTTAAATGTTTATCTACAATTGTTTGAGAAATTGGTGTCATATTATTTTTTATTTATTTTACGTATGATATCTGTATCTTTTTTTAAACTATAATATACATAATCGCTATCAAAACTTACTGATTGACAAGAATGTAACACGAATTTTTTAATATCAGTAGAAGGTTTTAGCACAATTGGATATTCCACAGAATTTATAGTAACAAAAATCCGAACAGGCATTTCAAATCCTTCGGGCACGCTATTCCACACAAGGTACAAATTTACGTTTCCTTGCACGTCTTGTTCAAATGCATACTGTAAATACGGCACTTCTCGTTCATATAAATATTGATTAAAATACCATGAATAATTGCTTTTAGTTTTTGAATTTACATATGCAACAAAATCAGCTACCGTAACTATAGAAAGATACGATTCTGCATAAAACCCTTGAATAATATCAAAAAACAAATCATCATCATCTAACAATCTGCGGAAGCCATGCAGTACCCACGCACCTTTTAAATACGGGTCGGTATCTTTATAATCCCAAAAATTAACATCACGTGGACCCACAATTGGATTTTTATTTTTTATAAGCATGGCATAAAAGGACATATAATTTTTTGCTGCTTGTGTGCCATATGTTTTTTCCACATATAACATTTCAGAATAGGTGGCAAATCCTTCGTGAATAAAAATTTCAGCATAATCATCAACACTCACCGCATTTCCCCACCATTCATGTGCCGTTTCATGCACAATAATATAGTCAAATCCCAAAAAGTGCCGTTGACGTTTAAAATCTGTACCATAAGCAATAGCAGTTTGATGTTCCATGCCAGCATACGGACTTCCAACTAATTTAAATCCCTCGTTTGACCATGGGTATGGACCATAAATAGATTCATAAAAATGCAAGACATCACTTGTTTGTGCAAATACAGTTTTTGCCTCTTCAATATGTTCAGGCAACATATAATAATCAAGCGTAAATTCAGCATCTTTCCCTTTAAAAATCTCAGAAAAATGCTGAAATGCACCAACGTACAAGGTAACATTATAGGTGTTTATAGGATAATTAGTTTGCCATATATAATGAGATGTTTGTTCTGTATGCGATTCAGACTGCAACACGCCGTTACTTATTACCTGTAAACCATGAGGGACAGTAACATTCATACGCACGCCACGGTCAGGTTTGTCTGAAATATGATCTTTGCAGGGCCACCATAAACTTGCTCCATCAACTTCGCATGTAACACCAATCCATGGATTGCCATCTTTTGATTTATCCCACACAAATCCCCCCTTCCAAGGCGATTTTTTTGCTTTTACCGGTTTTCCCTGATAAAAACACCGAATAGAATGTTCGGTTCCATTTTGCAAACTATCTAAAAATGAAACATATACAGCACCATATGTGCGAGTAAAGGGAATACGTTTATTCTCATACAAAATACTATCAAGCGTAAGATTTTCATACAAATCAATTTGTATTTTATCAGTAGCAGAAACAACCGAAAACTCTATATCAACAAAGCCTTGAATATATTTTTTTGCTGGTTGTAGAGCAATATGAATATCATAATAGTGCACATCAAAACTTGAACGAAGCGAAGTAAGAGCACCACGAATAGAATCTTTTTGAGTGAATGTTGGATACACATTGCCTTTTCGTGGGTTATCATGATTCACATTAAGTCCAATAAGTTTACAACTGTGGAACGACACAATTATAATAACACATACTAATAATCTTGCTATTTTCATAATTTACAATGTATATCCCATTCCTACCACAAAATTCCGTTGAAACGACTGCATTCCTGCCTGAAACGACAGTTTTGATTCCGTTACATACAACACTCCAAAACCAAGTAATATATTCATTCCTTGCGGAATATCAGCATACGAATATGTATCATGTGTAGGCATAAAGGTAGAATACGTATATACGAATCCGGTATGTACATAGGCAAACAAATTACGAGTAAGCCCCTGTGCTACACCAAAATGCGACTGTAAGTAAGTAAAAGGAATACGCAGTTGCATTGTTGTAGAACTATTTTTTTCTAATGCTGTAATCGTTTTATTTTGTACACCATTTGTAGCAAATCCAACATAATATGACACATAATCATTGTTATTATGCACAAAACAAGAAATCCCAAACATGTAATGCGGTAAAACAGAAACAGCCATAAGCGTTACCGATTGAGAACGAGCATAAAAAGAAGGATAAAGCGTATCTGTTTCCTTCGTAAAAAAATTAACTTGTGCCGAGAGTGAGCTTGCTATACAACACACACATACACACAGCATATATATTTTTTTCATTCTCATTTTAAAACACAAACATACATAAATTCCCTTAAAATAAACGTAATTGTGTATCAGCTTTCTTACCCGAAATGCAAGAAAAATCTATTGTTTTTGCTTTTTCATGATACAAGGCTAAATCAAAATTAAAGCGTTCACCTTTCTGCTCGGGCAAAACGTTTGGCACATACAAAGGATTTTGTTTAAACAACTGCGTTTCTGTTTCGGTAAATACGCGAACACTTCCATATTCTCCATCAAATCCTGGAGATAAAAATACAGTGCCTTGTCTCATTCTTCGGATTCCTTCTGCCAACATTGGCGAACACTCTTGAGCAATTTCATCAATTGGCTTTTCGCTCAAAAAATATATTTCATTTTTGCCCAAACGCACACAGTTTTGATATTCTTTTGCTACACGCTTTGACGCAGCCCCAAGTCCATACATTTCTGAAAGTATTTCAACAAGTGGAATAAGATACTGTGTTTTTTGAAGCGATTCACAGGGAGTAATATCATCTCTATCAGAAAGTTGTGCTACCCTATCCATAACTCCAAGCGTAATTGGTTTGTTACACACAGGACACGTAAAATTGTGTTCTAACACCTCAAGAGGCGACAAACATACATTACATTTACGATGTCCCGAAAAATGATATTTTCCTTCTTGCGGATACATATCAATAGTACCTATAAAAGACTTTCCATTTCGCTGTTTTAAAGCATTCACAATTGCATAATAATCCATATCACAATGAAACAAATTCGCATTTCGTCCAATTTTTTCGGGAGAATGTGCATCAGAATTTGACAACAAAGCATATGTATCAAGTTTAGAACACATAAAATTCATTGGAGCATCAGACGACAATCCTGTTTCAACAGCAAAAATATGAGAAGCCATATCGCCATAACATTCTTCAATAGAATCAAAACCCGATTTTGCACCAAGAGCCGAAAACCATGGTGTCCAGATATGAGCAGGCACACACACCACATCTTCAGAAATATTCAAACACATTTCAACCAAATCAGCAGCATCTAAACCAATAATTGGTCGCCCATCTGAACGAATATTATAGCCTCTTGCATCAAATTCTTTTTGAATTTTTTGCACAATGTTAAAACTCGGAGCCCACAAAATAGTATGCACTTTTCTCGTTTTTCCTGCTTTTTTATAGATAGTACTAATTTCGGCAGTCAGCATAAATCGCGGATTTTCGTAAGAAACCCAATCAGCAGAATGTACAAATTCTGGTTGTAATGCATATAAACCTGTTTCGGCTTCCACAAGTTGTTCTTGCAAGAGATTAAGCCACAAAGGGTGCGTAAAATCACCTGTTCCAACAAGTCCTATTCCTTTTGCACGTGCCCAAAAATGCAACCAGTCAGGCGTTAGTTTTTTACTGCTTGCCATAGAAAATTTTGAATGTATATGTAAATCAGCAATAAATTGAGGCATAATGTTATTTTTATGTCCAAAGATACATATTTTCTTAAATATATATGTTGTGATGATGAATTTAGAGGGATAAGGGTGTAGGGGTTTAATGATGAATGATGAGTGATGAATGCTTAATATAGAATGGCATTTTCTGTCATTCCCTGATATAGGTTGACCGTTTTTAAAACAGAAACATTATGTTAAAAAATGGTAAACGTATTAAAATTAAACGTTATTTTTCCGAAG
>Ga0265293_10001255_pt1 | contig 56032 bp, 58 predicted proteins | sample Munlanlewell138R_FD_192505 | JGI IMG/M metagenome (GOLD analysis project Ga0265293, IMG submission 192505) | Leachate microbial communities from a municipal landfill in Southern Ontario, Canada - Leachate well 138R | ecosystem: Engineered > Solid waste > Landfill > Unclassified | place: Canada... | reverse complement strand
GCTTGCGTAGAAATTTCGTTTCACTCATTTTGTGGAGGGGAATTATAGGCAAGTTAGGCTTATTTATTTCTTAATTAGTGTGAGAGTTTTTGAAGAATCTCTATATTGCACTTTTATGGGTGCTTTTAATGGTCAGTTTTCTTCTATCCAGCCGCCGCCTATAAGCTTAGAATCATCGTAAAAAACAGCGGCTTGCCCTGTTGCTACGCCAAATACGCTCTCTTTTAAAGTTGCATACGCTTTATTGTTTTTTACTACAACATGACACGGTACAGCTTTTGTTCTATATCTTAGTTTTACAGTCGTATCAAACTCTTTCTCGTCAGTATATAGATTTAAATTATTTAAAACTACACTACTGCATGATAGCTCCTCTTTTTTCCCTACAACTATCTGATTTTTATCTGCATCAATGCTTAAAACATAGTGCGGATCATGTGCACCTCTTACAGTAAATCCCTTTCTTTTGCCTATTGTATAGTGCATATATCCTTTATGCTCACCTACAACATTTCCATCTTTGTCAATCACTTCACCTACGTTGTCAACTTCAACATAATCTTTAAGTAGATCCGTATAGGTTGTCTCAACAAAGCATATCTCAGAAGATTCACCCTGAGAAGCAAACGATTCTAACCCCTCTATGGATGCCGCTATCTCTTTAACTTCACTTTTTTTCTTCTCTCCTAGCGGAAATATAAGTCTAGGCAGTATACTTCTATCGACATAAAAAAGAAAATAACTTTGGTCTTTGGTGTCATCATCTGCCTCGTAAAAGTATTTTCCATCACTTTTTATATAGTGCCCTGTAGCTACATAATCAGCACTAATTTTATCTGCAAACTTTACCATCTCGCCAAACTTTAGGCTTCTGTTGCATAGAGCACAGGGGTTTGGTGTTTTACCATCAGCATAAGTATCTATAAAAGGTTGAAAAACTTCTCTGTTAAAGGTCTCCTGCAAATCCAGTACATGCAGTTTAATTCCAACAAAATCTGCAGCTTTTTGTGCTCTTGCTTGATTAATCTCATGATAGCCCGGCTTAGAGTGAAGCTTCATATATAAACCCTCTACCTCATATCCTTGGTTCTTAAGGAGTAGTGCAGAGACTGTTGAATCAACACCTCCACTCATTCCGACTAAAACTTTACTTTTTTTCATTTTTATTACTTTGTATCTTGTTCATCTTTAAAATCTGACAAGGATTTATAATACTTAGTATTTTCTAAGCCTACTTCTTCAAGAATTTCTATCTGGTCAATAAGCGACTCCTCAACCTCTTTGACAACGCGCTGTAAATCATCAGTCAATCTAATTATCTCTACATCATCTTTATCAATCATTCCGCTATGCTGCAATTTATCTTTTATAAAATTAAGAAGGGGCTGGTAAAAGTCAACACCTACTACAAAAATTTTAACTCCGGTTACTTTCCTTGTCTGAACAAGAGTCAATGCTTCAAACAGCTCATCTAACGTCCCAAACCCCCCGGGAAATATTACATAAGCTATAGAGTATTTAACAAGCATAACTTTTCTTGAAAAAAAATAATCAAAGTATAACTCTTTTGTAGTATATCTATTTGAAACTTGCTCAAAAGGCAAATCTATATTTAAACCGACAGATTCAATATCAGGGCACTCTTTTGCTCCTCTATTTGCAGCCTCCATAATTCCGGGACCGCCTCCTGTTATAATGTTAAAACCTTTATTTGCCAACATAAGAGAGAGTTTTTGAGCCTCTTTGTAATAAAAATCATCCTCTTTTGTTCTGGCACTTCCAAAAATAGTTACTGATGGCCCAAGTTCTCCAAGGTCATCAAAACCTTTAACAAAATCAGCAACTATTCTAAAAACGCTCCAGACATCGGCAGACTTAATGTCTTTGACATATCTCTTAGCTAATTCATTTCTTCTATCTTTCATTTTATCCCTTGAGCTGATTAAGCCTCTCTCTCTTTGTTCCTATAGTAGTTATTTGTACCCCGAAGTTACCATCAACAATAACAACTTCTCCCTCTGCTATAACATGGTCATCAACCAGTATCTCTAAAGGGTCATTTGCTAATTGATTTAACTCTATTACCGAACCTATGTCCATATTTAAAACATCTTTTAGAAGCATCTTCTTCTTTCCGATTCTAACCTTAACAGGAAGTTTTACATCCATTATTAGAGATATATTGTTCATCTCCTCACTATTTAAGGAGATAGATGCTGAGTGTTGTGAAGAGTTATCTGATTCAAGCTTTTTTCCATCATCTGAGGATTTATTTTGCTTAAATATCGCATTTTGTAAACTCTCATCCATTATAAGCATAAAAAGAGATTTAACATCTTCTATATTGAAGTTATAGACAAACATTTTACTATAATTCTCTAACGATACCTCTTTATCCTCACTAATATAATCAACCTTGTCAATACTAAAAGATAGTACGGGCAACTCTTTTTGAGCTGAGAGCGTATTTGAAATTGCTCCAAATATGTTTGAGACTATCTCTTTTGCAGCATCTAAATCATCCTCACTAACATCTTCTCTACTGCTGCTCTCTTCGCCCATCATCATATCAGATAAAGATGTAACTAGGTTTGGTGTTAATGCAACCATAGCAGAAGCATCAATATCTCCACTTACACTTATGTTTAGCAAAACTATTGGAGGGATTATATTTGAGATGATACTTAACTCTTGCTCCTCTTTGAGCTTAAGTGATGGAGCCTGCCCTATTAGTGCCTCAACAGTAGCCACCGTCTCATTTTCAAACAGTTTCATAAAATCACTCATCCCCTACTCCTCTTTTACTTTTTTTTCATCTCTATCTCTATTTTGAGCTTCATCAGTATCAAATATAATCTCTTTTACACCCGATATCTTTTCTCGTCTAATAGTTTCAAAATTCTCTAATGCACGTTTTACTGCATCTTTTTCCGTATCAATTATCTCGGTAACTTGTATTGATTTTCTAAATCTTCTAAGTCCTATTTTACCTTTAAATCTATCTTTTCCATCAACGCAAAGCGTAACCATATCATCAGCTGCATTATCAAGCCTTACAATATCCCCGCTTTGCAAATCCAATACATCTCTAAGTGATAACTCTGCATTACCGAGCATCGCTTCAATACCGACTTTTGCACCGCCAAGAAGCACATGTAGCTCTGTATTTCTGCTTTTTTTTGTACTTGTCTCATTTAACATTAAATCTCTGCTGGCAAGTTTTGGCAAAACCGGCTCTAACGCGATAACAGGATAGCATATATTCATCATACCTGAACTCTGTCCAATAATAATCTCCATAACAACCATGACAACAATTTCATTTTGAGCAACAATCTGAACAACATTTGGACTGGACTCTTTTGACTCAATATTTGGAAAAATATCCATAACCGGTCCCCAAGCCTCTTTAAGAGTAGCCATCATAACTCTTAAAATAGTCTCAAAAAGACTAAGCTCTATATCTGAGAACTCTCTGCTGGCGTCAAAAGGCTCGCCCTTTCCGCCCAAAAGGCGATCTAGCATGGGAAAAGCGATTGAAGGATTTATCTCTATAACACCGCTTCCTTCTAACGGCTTCATAGAAAATACGTTGAAGCTGGTAGGATTAGGAAGTGACATTAGAAACTCGCCATAGGTCATCTGGTCAACAGAGTGAAGCTGAATCTCTACAATTGAGCGCATAATTGATGATATCTGAGAAGCTAATGACCTTGCCATCTTATCGTGGATACCGCGAAACGCACGAAGCTGCTCTTTTGATACTCTGTTTGGTCTTTTAAAATCATAAAGCGTTACTTGTCTTTGAGAAACTAGGGAGTCTTCTCCGCTATCAAGTAAATCATCTCCCTCATCATCAACAACATCTAAAAGCGCATCAATCTCTTCTTGTGAAAGTATATCTGCCATCTTAAGCTCCCACACTCTCTTTAATTTTATGAATAACAGATTTATGAATTTGAGAAATTCTTGACTCTGTAATATCTAAAATATCACTAATCTCTTTTAGTGTCAACTCTTCAAAATAGTAAAACTGTATTATCAACTGCTCTCTTTGAGTATATTGGCTAAGAACAGTTTTAATATTCTCCACTAACTCTTCTTTTTCTATATTAGCAATCGAAGAGCCTTCATCACCTACTTGCAACTGATCTTCTAAAGGCATAACGGTATAGATAGATGAGGCAATTCTAGCTTCATGTATCTTCTTTACACTCTCATCTAGCATCTCAGCCAACTGCTCATCACTTGGCTCTTCATCATGAGATACTCTATACTCTTCTATGGCATAGTCTATAGCTTTTACTAGCTTTCTGCTTGCACGACTAAGAACATCTAAGCTTCTTAAATAATCAAGCATAGCTCCATATACCCTCTTCTTAGCATAACCCCAAAAAGAGTCATTTAAACTCTCATCATATCTTCTTGCAAGTTTTATAAGCTCTTCTGTCCCTATTGCAGAGAGGTCCAGATAATCAATAGAGCTAGGAAGTCTCTCTTTTAATCTATATGCCATGGCTTTTACTGCAGGCAGGTATTGAATTGCTAGCTCATCTTCTTTATGTTTTAAATCTTGTGTATATGCAGAAATCATGAACTTTTCTCACTACTTGGGCTGTTATCTTGAGCTGTTTTATCTGTTATCTTAATAGCTGAATCAATTATTTTTTCTCTTTTATTTATCTCATTGGCAAAAAGATCAAGTCTCTTCTCATGTGACTCTTTTGGAAAAAAATATAGCTTACCGAGAGTTGTTTTATAATACATAGATACTATTATATGGGAAAAAAGATAAAAAAAAGTTGTTATTAAAAATGTATATACTAGCAGACCCTCCGCATCAAATGATTTTAATATACCAAACACTATTCCCATAAAAAATCCCTGAATAGTAAAAAAGTATATAAAATTCTCGCCTAACATCAATAATTGCCTTAAATTTAGTTTAAAAATGCTTTACTAACCGCTTGAAAAGTCCGGATAATCCGCTTTCGCTAGGCATAACAAGCACATCCTGTTCCAAATTCTTATTAATCTCATTAGCGATAGAGAGTATATCTTTATGAACTAATGAACCTGGATGCACTACGCTAAAAAGAGCTCTCTGTTTTACAGAGGAGGAGACTTTAATATCACTGTTAATTTTGCCTAAAAATTTTATGTTTAACTTATCTCCTATATTTGCAAATGCCACTTTTTTTATCTTTTCATATATTGCAATCGCCTCTTTCTCATTTTTGACCTGATTCATGATTAAATTTATATCGTCTCTAAAAGTAGCTATAGTTTTTATTGTTGCATATGCGTCTGTTATTGCAGCTGGATCGGGAACGGTAACTACAATAACATCATCCGCAACATCTAAAAACATCTTTATATGATCCCCTATTCCTGCACCGGTGTCAATTATCATGACATCTAGCTTATCAAGCACCTCAGCCTCACTCATAAACCTCTCAAAAAGAGCTTTATCAGAGTACTTTAATATCTCATCCCCACTCTCCCCCGGAATAAGTATAAGATTTCTTGTTATGGGAATTAGAATATCCAAAACACTTGCTTCGCCTTTTAAAACATGCAAAATATTTTTCTTAATCTTTACATTAAACATAACATCTAAGTTGGCAAGACCGATATCTGCATCAAAAATACCGACATTTAATCCATTTTGAGAGAGAGTATATGCAAGGTTAGAGCTTATTGTGCTTTTTCCCACCCCGCCTTTTCCGCTTGTTATAGCTATAAAACGAGTTTTTTTTGATTTTTTAGCAGCTGTTGATGATACTAACTCCTCTAGCTTTTTAGCTTGGTGCCCCATCATGTTTTACTCCTATTAAAGCCGTTTAACAAACACTCAACTAAAAAATCACTACTTGCGCAGACTAAATCTTCAGGAACTTCTTGCCCGACAGAGAAGTAACTAATAGGCTTTTTCGTCTCATAAGCAAGAGAGAAGATATTACCAAAGCCTCTCGTCTCATCTAGCTTTGTAAACATCAAAGTATCAATATTTAAACTAGAAAAATTTTCGTAAGTAGCCTTTAAATCTTCATACTTTATGGAGCTTGGCATTACCAAAACCACATCAATGTTATACTTTATATCGTTTCCATCTAAACACTCATATATCTTTTCAATCTTCGTTCTATCATAAGGACTTGAACCCATGGTATCTATAAGAATATAATCACAATATTTTAATGAGTCTAGCGCACTAGCAAAGTCTATAGGGTCAACAACAGTCTCTATTCCGAGCTTCATCATTCTAGCATACTGCATCAACTGCTCAACTGCACCTATGCGGTATGTATCTAGTACAACTAAACCCACTTTATACTTTTTCTGCATTAAGTATGAGTATCTAGCTGCAAGTTTTGCAACTGATGTTGTCTTTCCCACACCCGTAGGACCAACTAGCATAACAACTTTCTTATTTCCGATAGATGGAGTGCTCTCAAGTCTAATCGGCACCATCTTTCTAAGAAGAGTCTGAAAATATCTCTTAATGGTACTGGAGTTTTCTCTCATTCTAAAAGGCATATGCTCTAGAGTCATTCTCATAATAGCATCTAGATGCTCTCGATTCATACCGCTTTGAGAAGCTAGGCGATATATCTCTGCAAACTCTGCAGGAATATGACTCTCTAGATCAGGTGCTTTTTCATCCCAAAACATATTTTGAATAACTTTTACTTTATCTCCGAGTTTGGCAATCTCAGACTTTATCTCTTTTAGCTCTTTGGGTTCAAGCAGTGAATTAGTTTTAGTTTCTTGGTAGTCGTAAAGAGGCTCTTTTACCTCTGCTATTTTAGATATCTGTCTAGCTGCGTTGGAGATATCATACAAAACATCTGAACTTTTTTGGGTTAGTGGTCGCTCATCTTTTTGCATGGATTTTACTTTTTGATAAGTATCGTGAGTTGTCTGCTCCCCCTCAATACCCATAACAATTTCATAAACGGGCTCTCTGCCTAATGATTTTTTCTGAATCTCTTTTGTGTCTATATGAAGCATTTTACTATAATTGATGTCCATCTTAGCTTTTTTCAATGCTTCTGAAGGCGTTCTTCCGGTAAAAGTTAATATCTTCATCTATAAATGTCCATTAATGGTATCAACACGCTATCTCTCTCAAACCACTTTTCATGGGGAATTTGAAGTTTTGGTGTTTTAACTACCCTATTATCAAAAAAAATTATATCCAAATCTAATGTCCTTGGAGCATTTGCAAAACTTCTTTTGCGTGCAAATTTTTTCTCTAGTCTCATTAAATAGCCTAAGAAAAACTTTGGTTGCATGTTAGTCTTTAACATTATAATAGAATTAAAAAAATCACTCTGATTAACAAATCCAAAAGGAGGATTTTTTAAAATCAGTGATGTTTTTAAAAGGCTAACTCTCTTCTCTTTTTTAAGATATACAAACAAATGATTAAACCTTCTTCTTACATCGCCGACATTTCCGCCAATCCCTACTGTTGCTACATACTTATGTGAACTATGTGTAGTATTTATATATGTGTTGCGTAAATTTTTAAAAGTTTCTAGCTCTTTACTTAATTTACGCCTAATATACATAAAAATTAGTTTTCCTGTGTAGCTTGAGACTGCTTTTGCATCTCTTGAACCGCTTTTATCTCGTTCATAATCTGTGCCATGCCCACCATTGCCAAGTGATACCCAAATGGACCAAACCCGACAATAGAAGATGAGCAAACAGGAGCAACCATATTTTGTTTTCTAAACTCTTCACGGCGGTGAACATTGCTGATATGAACTTCAATAGTAGGAAGATTTACAGCTGAGATTGCATCACGAATAGCTATTGATGTGTGAGTATATGCCGCAGGATTAATTATTATACCGTTTGCATCTCCGTAACACTCTTGAATCTTATCTACAATCTCACCCTCAAGATTGCTTTGAAAAAACTCTACTTCCATCTCATTTTGTGCACCAAAATCTTTCATCTGAGCATGTATCTGCTCTAGCTTCATCGAACCGTAAATTTGTTGCTCTCTTATTCCCAACATATTTAAGTTTGGTCCCTGAATTACTACTATTTTCATCTTCTGCCTTTTTGTTTAATAATTATAATTTTTAAGGAGTAATTTTATCTAAATTAAGCATAATCTATTTTAAATTTAGACAAAAAGATAGAATATGCAGATAATAACTCCAGATTATATATTGACTCCCGACACTCTATTATCTAACATGTCAGTAGCATTTGATAAAAAAATCAAAAAGATTGCTCCGCTTAAAGAGCTAAAAAAAGAGTTTCCCGATGCAGTTGTCACAAAACTCAAAAAAAACTCTCTTTTAATGCCCGGGCTAATAAATGCTCATGTACATCTAGAGTTTAGCGCAAATAGAACAAAACTCTCTTATGGAGATTTTATTAGCTGGCTTTATAGCGTAATAGAGAACCGCGAAGAGCTTATAGGAGGCTGTGATAGTAGTTGTATGACAAAAGCAATTGACTCAATGCTAGAGTCCGGAATTACAACCTTTGGTGCTATAAGTTCACATGGGATGGATTTACAAGCGTGCGCAGATGCAAAACAAAATGTTATCTTTTTCAATGAGCTTATAGGTTCACAAGCAAAAATGGCCGATGCTCTTTTTACGGATTTCCTAGCGCGTCTTGATGCTTCTAAAAGTATAAAAAGAGAAGGGTTTTATTCTGGAGTCGCCATCCACTCTCCATACTCGGTTCATCCTATTTTAATCAAAAAAGCACTTCAAATTGTAAAAAAAGAGAAGCTAAAACTCACCACCCATTTTATGGAGAGTAGTGCCGAGAGAGATTGGCTGGATAAAAGTGAGGGGGATTTTAAAGATTTTTTTCAAAATCTATTAAAACAAAATAGCTCACTTAGTAGTTCTAGCGAATTTTTAGAACATTTTAGTGGCTACATGACACTACTTACACATGCTATAAAGGCAAATGAAGAGGAGCTAAAGATGCTCTCCTCAAATGGACATACGGTTATACACTGCCCTATTTCAAATAGACTCTTAGGAAACGGTGCGCTTGATTTGAAAAAACTCCAAGAGCATAACATTAGATGGATATGTGCAACAGACGGACTTAGCTCAAACTATAAGCTTGATCTCTTTGAAGAGATGAAATGTGCTCTTTTTATGCACTCAAATATGCCTCTTTTAGAGTTAGCCAAACAACTTATAAGAAGTGTAACAAAAGACGCAGCAGATGCTTTGGGTATTAACAGCGGTGAGATAGCAGAAGGCAAGAGTGCAGACATGATAGTATTAGATTTACAGAGCAAACCAAGTGATGAGTTAGCTATTCATTTAATACTTCATAGATATAATATATCAAAAGTTTACATTAACGGAATTTTAGAAAAAGGTATCTGATGCAATTTATTAAAAAGTTATTTTCTCCCATTTTAGCCACAATGAAGTTTATTCAAGAGCACTTCAAGGCTATGGTTTTTCTACTTATAGTTTTTTTAATATTTGCACCGCAAAGCAAGGAGGATTTAAAACCAAACAACCTTGAAGAGGTTTACTTAGTCGGTCCTATCATGGAGACTTCGGAGGTCATTGAGCAGATTGACGCAGCAGTTGCAAATCAGTTTGTAAAAGGTATTTTGTTAAATATTGATTCGGCAGGAGGAGCAGTTGCACCCTCTATCGAAGTTGCATATGCTCTAAAAAGAGCAAGAGAGAAAAAGCCCGTTGTCGTTTATGCAAGCGGTACTTTGGCAAGCGGGAGCTATTATGCCAGCATCTGGGCAAACGAGATAGTAGCAAATCCCGGTTCAATGGTAGGGAGCATCGGCGTAATCATGCAAGGGGCAAACGTAAGCGAGCTTATGGATAAAATTGGTATCAAATCACAAAGCATTCAAGCAGGAAAGTACAAAAAAATTGGTGCAAGTGATAGGGAGTGGACTGATTATGAGATTAATGAGCTAAACAAAGTTATACAAGGAACTTACGATCTCTTTACCACAGATGTGGCAAAAGCCAGAGGTTTAGATATAAACAAAAGAGATATGTTTGCAGATGCCCATATATTTACGGCTAAACAAGCTAAAGATGTCGGTCTCATAGATAGTATAGGAGTTAAATATGATGCTAAAGAGAAGTTGGCGAAGCTTAGCGGAGTAAGAGAACAAATTTGGAATAAAGAGAATAAGATTGATAAATTTATGAAGAAGTTCTCCGCTCAGACTGCAGTTACTATCCACACATACTTCCCCTCTTTAGTAATGAAGTAAATGCTATTTTGCTCTCTCTAGAGCAAGTAAAAACTCTTTTTTCTCTAATCCCCCGCTATAACCGCCTAAGCCGCCGCCTGATGCTATAACGCGGTGACAAGGAATCAAAATAGAGATTGGATTTTTACCGTTTGCATTTGCAACTGCTCTTGTCGCTTTTGGATTTCCAAAAATTTTAGCTTCAGTCGCATATGATATTGTTTCTCCATAGGGTATTGTAAGCAGAGTCTTCCAAACACCCTTTTGAAACTCGGTTCCGCTTGGAGATAGCGGCAAAGTAAACTTCTGTCGTTTTTTTAAGAAGTATTCATCAAGCTCCTCTTCTAGCCTAAGTAGAAGATTATAATCAGAGCTGCAGTTATCGAAGTTATCATCAGCTTCTATAAAATCAAGATGAGTAATGGCATCCTCACTAGCCACTGCAATCATTTTACCTATAGGCGTATTAATAATGCGGCTGTAGCAGGATCTCTTCATGAGGAGTGTTTTAGCTCTCTTTTTTTTCAGGTTTTTTTCTGAACATATGATATTTTTCACGCTCAAGCAAATCTTCTACATATGACGGTTCGGCTTTTTTTACACTCTTCCAGATACCCGATGGAAGTCTTACTTGAAGTTTTTTCTTCTCTTTTAGTTTTATTATCTTCTTAACAGATAATATTTTTGAAACAGGAGAGAAGTCAACGTTGGTTAAATCTATATCATCTTTATAAAAAAGTGTCTGCTTATTAAAGCGTCCCCACCCTGGAATGCCATCTTCTGTATAAGGAACTTCATAATCATTTTTAAAATTTACCATTATTTTATAATGGCTGTTGTCAAAAATCTGAGATACTTCTCCAGCCCCAAAAACTAAACCAAATACTCTATCTCCAACCTTAGCATTACTAAAATAAGCCATAAATACTCCTCTACTTTTTTGTAAAGAAGTATATTACAATTATGGTTACTAAAAAGTTACTGCTATTAAACTATAACCTTAACAACAGTTGGCATATTGTCAAAAATTCTTTTTACTCTATCTTGCCAAAGTTCACCAAACTCTTTCATCTCTGCAGCATTAGCCATTCCGCCCATCATTTTCTGCATTAGCTGCTGCATCTTAGGGCTTCCTCCTACTAGTGAAGGATCGTAGTAAACATCAACGCTCTTACCGTTGTCTAATCTTGTAAATCTAACAGAGGAGCTAATATCTTCATCAAAACTCATCAGAGAGTGACGAGCAAATTTGCCGCCTAAGCCTTTAAAACCGCTCTTGTCCGTTGCTCCGGTTATTTGTGATATTACATTGCTTATTACGCCGGCTACGCCATCTTCTAAAGACTCTTTAAACTCGACTTTTATCTCTCCTCTTACAGCAGGAGAGTTTGGATATAGAGCTTTTAATCCTGCGTATGTAGTGATATAAGCACCTGCAACAGTAGGACAACTGTGCCCAGCCGCTTTTACAACCTCTAAGTAATTAAACTCATATAACCCCTCTTCAAATGCGCCTAAAACATTTGCTAGTGGATCAACTACTTTAATAGTTACTACACTATCAAAAAAATCCGGATAATTCATATAAACTCCTATATATCTCTTTTTTGAAGTACTTTTGCACTCACTATAACTCTATCATTCATTAAGTCAAAAACCTCATCAACCTTCAAAGATGTTATATCAATAACTTTGGCATCTTTAGATATTTGAACAAAACCTTTTTTACTTTTTAACTTTGGATTATTTGATTCTAACATTTTTTGTAGTGTTAATACTTGATTTTGAGCAATATTAATTTTACTATCTATTACATGAGGAAATCTAACTCTAATTGACTCTACCTCTTTATAAAAACTCTGCATTTTAAATGATATAGTCTGAGTATAAGCGCCTTTTAGCTGTTTTATATCTTCAATTTTCTGTGCTATCTTTTTCTCAATAGAGTGTCCTAAATATAAGTTAATCAAATGCGTAAGCTCTTGTTTTGAGTTATATATTTTCTGCACTATTTTTTGAGTATATTGAGCCGAAATAGAGTCAATATATTGATAAAGTTCATTCTCATCAGGCAGTATCATCTGCATTGCGGCACTAGGGGTCGGTGCTCTTAAATCCGACACAAAATCACTTATAACCCAGTCTATCTCATGTCCAACTGCAGATACAATGGGAGTTTTTGCTCTAAATATCGCATCAGCTACTATCTCCTCATTAAAAGCCCATAAATCCTCTATACTTCCGCCGCCACGCCCAATGAGTATAATATCATAACCCTTTGAGTCAGCTCTGCGCAAAGCTTTTGAAATCATGTCCGCAGCGCTCCCTCCTTGGACTAAAACATCATAAATATCAATCTCTACAGCTCTATATCTACTATTTGCCACGCGGAGCATATCGGCAATAGCAGCACCTGTAGCAGATGTTATAAGAGCAATCTTTTTTGGAAACTTTGGAAGCGGCTTTTTAATTTCACTACTGAAATAACCAGCTTTTGCAAGCTTCTCTTTTAACTGCTCATAAGCAAGAGCTAATGCTCCATGACCTGATGGCTGAATACTAAAGCAGTTTATCTGATATTCACCGCGCGGCTTATAGAGTGTTACGGCTCCCTCAATAATGACCTTTAACCCCTCTTGGAGTTCAAATCTTAATCTTGAGGCATTGCCTTTGAACATGACGGCTCTTATTGAGGATGATGCGTCTTTTAAACTAAAATAGATATGTCCACTGCCATGATGAGTTACGCGCGAGAGTTCTCCCTCTACAAGCACCTTTTCAAAAGTGCTCTCTAAGATAGTTTTGATCTGTTCGTTTAAAGAAGAGACGCTTAGCGTATGCAAAAATATAACCTACTGTTTTTTTGCTATTAAAAGTGTCGATATATCCATGGAGAAACTCTTTGCATATAAAATATCAAAGCCTGCTTCAATCAACTCTGTTTTCATATTTTCAACTGTAGAAAAATCCTCTATAGAGTTTGGCAGATACTCATAAGCCTCTAGATTTTTAGATATGAAACCACCTACTTTTGGCAAAACTCTATTCATGTAAAAATCTCTAAGCTTTCCAAGCAGAGATGGATTTTCATTCTTCATAAACTCTAAGATAACAACTAAACCACCTTTTTTTAAAACTCTGTTAAACTCTCTTAGTGCTTCTTCTCTCTCAACAACATTTCTAATTCCATAGGTAATGCTTAAAATATCTACGCTACCATCTTTCATCGGAATCTCAGTCGCTTTTGCTATATGATAGTTAAACTTAGGGAACTTCTCTCTTGCAACTCCAACCATCCCCTTTGATGGGTCTACTCCGACTATCTCTCCTACTGCTATTGCGTTTATCTCTGACCTTTTTTTCCAAAAATTCATCATATCACCGGTTCCACAGGCTACATCGACAATCTTATCTATAGAGTCATTTGCATATAATCTATAAGCTAAATCACAAGCTTTACGTCTCCAGCTCTTATCGACTCCCATACTCATGACACGATTTGCCGTATCATAAGTAGGTGCAATATTATCAAACATAGATACTATTTTTTCCTGTTTTTCCATTCTAGCTGTTTCCCCTGTTATTTGCTTGCTTCATCCACATAATTATATCCTGCTCATCTTTTTGTATATTTAAAATTTCTAACTTCTCATCTATAGCCCTAAAACTACTGCTTCCTCCAATGTTAGGCGATAAAAAACAGAGATAATAGTCTACAATTCCCTTAGTTAGTCTAAACATCTCATCAGCGCCTTCAATCATTATATTTTTATAGTTATCTAAAATAGAAAAATTATCACTAATTGTAACTTTTCTATCTTTTACGCTAAATAGCGGGATATTTTGGTCAAAAACCTTACTCTTTGATAATATTAAGATATCCGGTGCTCTGCCGCCTGAGAGTCTTGCATCTAATGTTGGTCTATCTACTCTTACTGTATTTCCGCCTATAACTAACAAATCGCATACATCTCTCATGGCATGAACTACTCTTCTGGATTTTTCTGAACTTATAACTCCGTTATCTGTAGTTCCGTTTAATCTCTGTGCCCATTTAAAAAAGACAAATCTATCTTTTTTCCACATATTAAATGGTAAAGTCAACTCCCCGCACTCTTTTGCTAATATATCTCTTTTGAGCTCTACTCCCGCTTGAGAAATAATTTCTGCTCCGCCTGAAGCCTCTATATTTAAGTCATCAAAGCCTACTACTACTCTTTTAATTTTTAGCATAGAGATAAGAGCTGCGCAAGATGGAGTTTTGCCGACATGAGCGCATGGTTCAAGAGTCGTAAAAATAGTAGCGTTCTTAAAGCAGTTGTTATGATTTTTTAGAAGGTATGTGTGAATTTGGGATGAGGAATTAATCTCTAAAATTTTATTATCCGCCGTAAGTTTAAAGTACGCAGACTTAAGAGCCTCCACTTCAGCATGTGGACCGCCGGCATATTTATGAGCCTCAAGCGCTAAAATCTCATTATGTTCAGAGATAATAACACAACCCACGGCAGGATTTGGGTAAGTCAATCCTTGATACTTCCAAGCCTCATCAAGGGCCAGTCTCATATAGAATTTAAAATCTATTACCATTCAAAGAAAGTTTTCGCTTTTGAAATTTCAGAGAAATCAACAGCCGACTCTTCGCCGTTAACATCTAAAAAAATCTTAGAGCCTTCAACCCTAATTAGAGTTCCTGTTAACTTCTCTTTTGATTTTAAAGTAAGGATAACCTTCTCTGTTGTAGAGAGTTCAAACTGTTTGATTGTAGCTATTTTTCTCTCAATACCGGGGCTTCCAACTTCAAGTCTGTAGTCCCCTGAAACAGGTGGTGTTACATCTAATAGAGGTGAGATAAGGTGTGTTAATTCAACACACTCATCCAAACTGACATTTTTTCGTTTTTCATTCTCTATCTCATTTGAGATAATACTGACTCTATAAATTGAATCCCCTCCATCATTAACGACAGAAATGTCATAGAGTTCTAATCCTACTGACTTTACGACTGATTCTATATCTTTCTCTAAACTCACAAAAAACCTCTCTTAATCTTTGGAAATTTTTTTAAACAGCTCTTCAATTTTTTGAGCTTTTTTAAGCTGCTCATCAAACTCAAAAGTAAATTTTGGAGAACGAAACCAACCTTGTTCTTTCATACAAAACGTCTCTAAAATGGGTCTTGCCTTTTTTAGAAGTTTTAAGAACTCACTCTTCTCTTGCTCACTAAATGAAGCAGGGTCAATATAGACTTTTGCATCACTTCTACCGCGTGAACACTTTATATCTATGATATCAAGCTTATGGAGTCTATTGTCATTAAGAGAACCTAAGGCTTCAGGAATCAGCTCCAAGAGAAGTGATTCTGTTCTCTTTAACTTTATTTGGGCTTCTGTCACAGTGACACTTTTTGCTCAACTTTTTTGAATGTCTCGATTACATCGCCAACAATAACATCGTCGTAACCTTTAATCATAACACCACACTCATAACCGTTACCAATCTCTTCTACATCATCTTTAAAGCGCTTAAGTGAAGTAAGCTCTCCCTCATGTACAACAACGCCATCACGAATAACACGAACAAGACCGCCGCGAATAAGTTTACCATCAACAACAACACATCCTGCAACCATACCCTTAGGCGCTTTGAATGTATCTCTAACTTCGGCTTGCCCGGTATTTGTCTCTGTAAATTTAGGTGCCATCATGCCAGTTAGCATTCCAGTCATATCATCAAGAAGTTGATATATAATAGAGTAAGTTCTGATATCTACATTTTTCTGTTTAGCAAGTGCTTTTACGCCTCCGGTAGGACGAACATTGAATCCAAGAAGAACACAATTTTCGCTATTACTCACTAGTTCAACGTCATTTTCAGTAATTCCACCTACACCCGAAGATATAATGTTTATTTTTACTTCATCATTTCTAAGCTCATTTAACGAAGCCTTAATAGCCTCAAGTGAACCGTGAACATCTGTTTTTAGCACGACTTTAAGAGACTTTAAACGTCCTTCTGCAATCATACTCGTCATATCTTCTAAAGTAGATTTTGTACTATGTGACAACTCTCTGTGTCTATCATACTCATGACGTTTTAGAGCATACTCTTTTGCCTCTTTATCGCTACTCACAGCCATCATGATTTCACCGGAAGATGGAACCTCATTTAAGCCGACAACAACAGCGGTATGGCTAGGTTTAATATATTTAATCTGTTTTTTATTTTCATCAATTAAAGCCTTTACACGCCCATAAGAACTTCCACAAACTACATAGTCGCCGACACTTAGAGTTCCGTTTTGAACAATTACCGTTGCAACAGGTCCACGACCTTTTTCAAGAGATGATTCAACTACGGCAGCTTTAGCCATAGCGTTCTCATTTGCTTTTAACTCTAAAACTTCCGCGGTAAGAAGGATGTTTTCAAGAAGATCCTCTATCCCCATTCCGCTTTTTGCCGATATTGGAATAAACTCTATATCTCCTCCCCAATCGGCAGGATTCACTCCTAGCTCAGCCATTTGCCCTTTGACCATATCAGGGTTAGCACTCTCTTTGTCCATTTTATTTATTGCAACTATAATTGGAGCACCGGACTCCTTAGCAAGCTTAATAACCTCTTCTGTTTGAGGTTTTACTCCATCATCGGCTGCTACAACAATTATAATGATATCTGTAACATCCGTACCTCTTTGACGCATATGAGAAAAAGCTGCGTGCCCGGGAGTATCAATAAAGGTTATTGCTTCGCCATTTTGCTCAATTGTATAAGCACCTATATGCTGCGTAATACCACCCGCCTCATCTTCTGAGACTTTAGCTTTTCTAATAGCATCTAAAAGTGATGTTTTACCATGATCGACATGCCCCATAATAGTTATAACAGGAGGTCTTTTTGTAGCATTTTCATCTATCTCTTCAGCTAAATCTTCCTCATAATTAAAGGCATCTTTAGGGTCAACAATAGTTACTTCAACTCCAAACTCTTCAGATAAAATTTCAATTTCATCATGTCCTAAAAAGTCATTTTTAGTCATCATTAAACCAAGACTAAATAGGACTTTAATTACGTCTGAAATTGGACGGTTTAACTTCTCTGCAAACTCATAAACACGGATATCCTCAGGAATTTCAACATGCGTAACTACTATATCTTCAGGCTTATCTTTTACATACTTTTTTCTCTTATCACGAGAAACTCTTCTACCCCTTGGAGCAGCTTTTTTATTCGCATTTCTTCCAATAGGTTTTGGCGCTCTAGGCTTTCTAGGCTCCTCTGGGGGAATTTCTCGTCTCTCTGTGGAGTTTATATCAAGGAGAACAACCTGATCATCCATATCCATAGAGACTTCAGTAAGAGAGTCGCCAAAAATATCTATTTTTACACCCTGCTCTTGCTTTTTTGCCCCTGATATCTGTTTTGTAGTTTTTTTCTTTTTAGCTAGCTCTTCTAAAACTTCTGCACTAATCTTACCATATGAAGATAGTGAAGATTTCTGTTTTGAGGGTTGCGCTTGCTTGTCAAAACTATCTGTTTCTTGAGGCTGCTTTCTCTTTTTTACAATTTTAAGACCAGATTTTTTAATCTGCATTTTCTTAGGCTCGCTGCTGTCAGTTACTTTAGGCTCCGCTTTTTGCAGCTCCTCCTCTTTGCTTTTTGACTCAGGCTTCTCTTCTTTTGATATTGCTTTAGACTCTTCTGTCTTTTGTGTTTTCTTCTCTTTTGTAGCAATATCTTTTTGAGTATTTTTTTCATCTACTGCATCAGATGTTTTCTCTTTAGCTTTTAAGGTTTCTTTTTCGGGAGTTTTTTCTTTTTTTTGAGTATCACTAGTTGTTTTAGTAGCTGTATTCTTCTCTTCTTTTGGTGTCTGTGCAGGCTCACCGCTCATAATATAGTTCATTAAGTTTTCTGCTTCTTGCATTGTAACTGAGCTATTTGCAGACTTTACGTCAACGCCCATATCTGAAGCTTTTTTAACTACATCTTTGGAAGTTATTCCTAGCTCTTTTGCAATTTCGTGTACTCTAACTTTTTCTGTCATCAGTGATGATCTCCTTTAGTGTTTTGGCAAATTTGTCTCTATCACCACCTCTGCATTGTCGCATCAGCGCCTTTAATACTCTCTTGTTATCTTCAAGACAAATCTTGCATATATAAAAACTTCTGCCACTTCCTCCAAAAAGACTTATTTGTGACTCTATGCACTGAAGTCTTATAAGATTGCTTTGAGCATCTCTTTGTCTGCAAGATATACACATCCTAAGAGGTTGGGTAAATTTTTTCGCCATTATATCCAAAAGTTCCTTGATTTAGCTAAGAAGATATAAACTAACCTATTTTTCTACAATAAGCCCATCATTATCAAAATCCAATACTTTTACGACAAACTCCGGAAATTTTTGACTAAGCTTATTTGCAATAGCAGCAGAATCTTCATCATAAACCATAGAGAAAAATGTAGAGCCGCTACCTGAGAGTGTGCTCATTAATGCGCCGCTCTCATATGCCGTCTTTTGTACACTAAAGAGTTCAGGCAATATTTTCATTCTAGCCTTTTGATGAAATCTATCCTGAGAAGCAAGTTTTAAAATCTCCCAATCTTCGTTAAAAAAAGCCGCAACACTAAGTGCCGTGTGAGAGAGGTTGTATATAGCATTCTCTTTAGAGTATGATTTTGGCAAAAATGTTCTTGCTCTTGATGTATTAATAGGTTTATTTGGAATAACCACCACCGCTTTTATGTAATCCGGAAGATGTTTTTTTTGTGAAAAAACCTTCCCCTTTTCTACTGTAGCCACATTAAAACCACCCATCACTGCAGGCGTAATATTATCCGGATGTGACTCATAGACTAGAGCATGGTTTAGTATTCTTCTTTTTGAGACGTTTATTCCGGCTGCTTCATGGGCACTTGAGATTGCACTAACAATCACAGCCGAAGAGCTGCCAAGCCCCCTTGACATCGGTATTTGATTGTAAAAGGTAAACTTAAAATTTTGTCTTTTTTTAGTTAATCTATTGTAGTGTTCATTAAAGATGCTAACAAAAAGATTATTACCTTTAAGCCTAGGGTTATTTTCACCCTCCCCTTTTATACTAACACTAAAAAATTTTGATGGATGAAACTCAACCACATTACGCAAATCCATTGCCAAGCCTAATGAGTCAAATCCAGGTCCGAGGTTTGCACTAGTTGCCGGTACACTTATTGTCACTTTTTTCCTATCCAACTGCTCCTATTGCATAAAGAGGAGATGCAGCTGTGCTAAACTCTTTATACTCAAGCATATCAGGAAGCATAAAGCTCGCTTCAGGCGCTCTTTCTAGTTTTTGAGTTTTTATTTCTGATGAAATTTTAACAAAGTATAGCTTTCCAATCGCTTTGATTGGCTGATTTTTATTAAAATAAAACGCATCTGTTGCAAAAAGCGGTATATTTTTTAAAATACTTATAGATTTTAAAAAAATATATGCAATTTTTATTGCCATAAAGCTGCCGGGACCGTTTGCATAAAAAAGCCCCTTTATATCATACTCATCTAATAGTTCGCTAAATATATTTGGTAATACTTCTGAGCTTTTTTCATCGCTTCTTATAGTTTTTATCAATTTTCTCTCCTCATATATCCCGATTTGTATAGGAGAGGAGAGTGTGATAAAAACTAAATCGACACTCTTAGGCATACGCTTTTTCTAGCTCTAATGTTTTTTCATCAACAAGCTCAATAACTTCATAGTTTTGCGCATCTTTTAAAAGCTCTAACGTTAGCTTATGATTAAGGTCATGACTACCTGCCATCGCCTCATAATTGCCTACAAAGTTCATTCCAACAAGAGCCATATCGCCGATAGCATCTAATATTTTATGTCTTACAAATTCATCAGGAAATCTAAGCCCTTCAGGATTTAGAACCTTTTTTTCATCTAGCACAACTGCATTTTCCAATGATCCTCCAAGTGCAAGACCCTTTGAACGCAGGTATTGAACCTCATGCAAAAAGCCAAATGTTCTAGCGCGTGAAATCTCATCTTTGTAGTTTTGCTTGGTAAAGTTTAAAATATACTCCTGTTTTTGTATAACGGGATGAGGAAATTTAATGGTAAAACCATACTGCAGATCTGGCGAAGGCGAGAGTTTTACATATTTATCTCCCTCTTGTACTATTACCTCTTTTTTTATTCTCATAACTTTTTTTGGCACATCTAACTGAATAACTCCGGCTTCATCTAAGAGCATACAAAAGCTAGCACTGCTGCCATCCATCACAGGAATCTCATCAGCATCAACAACTATTCTAAGATTATCAATCCCATAAGCATATATAGCAGATAGCAAGTGCTCTATCGTAGAGACTACATAACCATCTTTACCTATAACAGTAGCCATTTTCGTATCAACAACATTCTCAGGAACAAGAGCAATAGCCACATCAACATCACTTCGATAAAATATCAAACCACTATTTGACTCAAGCGGCTCCAATCTTAACTTAACCGCAGAACCCTTGTGAAGTCCTATTCCGACAAGTTCAACACTCTTTTTTATAGTTGTTTGATACATTTTTATTCCTATTTTATTGCTTTTGATATAAATTGTACACTAAATTTACTTTTTATCTATAATACTCTTTGCGTTTTCTATTACATCGTCAATATTTAATTTTATCCAAGTAGTATCCATCCATTCAGCAGGACGGACCTCTATACCTTGAACTAAAACTCCAAAATGAAGATGATCTCCCATCGCATAACCGCTTTTGCCCGTATTTGCAATATGTGCTCCATCTTCTACCCTCTCATCAATATTTACATTTACGTTTGAGCAGTGCCCATAGAGAGTATAGAGTCCTAGCCCATGAGATATAATAGGCATATTTCCATATAAGCCGTTATATCCGCTAAAGACAACATCACCGCCGTTTTGAGGTCTTATCTCTGCCATTGCATTACTTGCTAAATCAAGCCCGAGGTGATACGACTCACTAATCTTCTCGCCTGCATAAGAGTAAAGTCTATGATCGCCAAAGCGAGCAACAACAGCAGCATTTTTAAGCGGGTACATTCTCTTTATATTAAAATCTACAACCATCTCATTTGAAACTTTTGATGCTATCTCATGAATTAAATCCTCATTTTTTACTCTTATATCTTCATTTATAATTTTAAACTGCTCTATAGAGTCTGCAACACCTTGAGTTTCAGCAAACTCCTCTGCTAATTCGGCTATTTTCCCTTTTAAGAAATTATCGCTTATCTTTATATTTGAGATTTTATAATTGATCTCTTTTAAATATAACGGAATATCTGCTCTTGAGATATTGTCGGCTCTATCTCTAGCCATAACAGTAGCCTTAAATGTTGCCTCTTTTACCGGCCATGCAAGCAGAGAAATATAGTACCCTTTTTTATAAAACGGCTGTGCTAAAAACTTTTTATCAAAGTTTGTCTGTATATACAACTCCTTTAAATTCTCATCCTCTGCTTTAAATATAACAAGCGCAGCGCCGCCCTTATTTATCTTATATGAGTTTGAAATAATGTTTAAAAGAGGTCTTTTTTTATCAATTTTTAGTTTAAACTCACTAAGAGCAATATTTCCGTTTAAAAAATTCCATTTACTTATATCTTGTGCTTCAACAACTATTTTTATCTCATCCTCGTTCATTGTGTATGCACTCTTTGGAGGCTCTACCCTGACATTGAGAGATTTTTGAGGAGTTAAGAATTGCTCATGATAAAGAAGTGTCTCTTCTGTTTTTGTAACTAATGTAACTCTGTATGATTTCAATCCACTTGTATCGTTTATTGTTATATCGAGCGGATTTTTAAGATTCCAGTATCCGTTGTTTTTCATAAAGATTATTGGAGTCTCTCTCTCAAACATCTCTGAATTATATATGTATAGACCTATACCTACTATTACTGCAAATATTCCCAATAACAGTGTTGATGACCCTTTATCTCTTCCTCTTCTCAAGCTATAACTCCTTTTTTATTAATTCTAATACTCTACTTTTTGCTTCATCCAAAGAGATAATCTCATCTATCTCAAAACCTGCTCTACCAAGGTGTCCACCGCCACCAAAGATAGAGGCAATTTTACTAACATCTATATCCAAAGAGCAGCGAATGGAGCACTTTATAGTAAAATTGCTCCTTTGCCTAAGCAGTAAAGAAACCTCTACACTCTCAAGATTTAAAGACTCAAAAAGAGGTGCCTTGCAATCTTCCCCGACTGCTCCCGTTGCTCTCATATCTTCATAACTTACGCAAAAAACAGCTACTTTTGCACTCTCATGTAAGGACATATTTTTAAACATTAAAGATTTTAATCTCAGAGCTGCTAATGAGACGCTTTTTGCAACTCTTTTGTTGCATAATTTAAAATCAGCGCCCAACTCTATTAATTCATAAATCGAAGCAAATGTCGTGCCATCGACATTTTTAGAGAGGAAAAATTCAGAGTCATCTAAGATGCCTGTATATAAAGCTGTTGCCATTTTTTTATTTATCTTTACGCCGTTTATCTTAAAAAAGTCATATATAACTGCTGTTGTACTAATAAAATCCGGTTTAACTAAGTTTATGTTGCCAAAATTTTTGTTAGTTGCATGATGATCGATATTTATAAGATCACACTCTACTAAAATGCCCATACGTTTCTCATCAGCGCAATCAAGAGAAATCGCCAAATCTGCAGATGAGGGGAATCTGCTTTTTATCTTTTCAAACCAAGGCAGAAAAGACAGCTTTTCATCTATCCTAGAAGTCTTGCAAAACCAAGAGACTTTTTTATGCTTCTGTAGTAAAAAACTGTACATGGCACTGGCACTGCCTATAGAGTCCGCATCTGGATTAATATGAGAGATAAGAACAATATGGGTAGCTTTTTCTATTTTGTCTAAAATCTTATTCAATTTTTCTATCTTTTTTTGAGAAATTGTATACTACTTCTTATTCATTTTGTAAACATACACCTCTTAAATACGCACCTTATGAGTGGTGTGTACCTGTTTTGTACCTCTTTTCTAAAAAGCCTATAACCATCTTTTCTTTGCGTGGCATGTAATGGGTATAAACGCCTAAAGTGACATCCAGACTCTTGTGTCCTAACGTAGCAGAAACCCATAAAGGCTCAATTCCATGATTTAACATAATGCTGGCAAACGTATGTCTCGTATTATGCATTGCCCTATCTTCAAGACCCAATTTTTCAATCAGCCTTTTAAAGTACTTGTAGAACAAGACATTACTTCCGTGATATGATTTCATATCGGACTGTAAAAAAACAAATGAATTTTGCAATCCCGTCTCAAGTCTCTGTGCTTCAAAGAACTTTCTTGCTTGAGGTATCATCTCAATATCCCTAGTTCCCGCTTGCGTCTTGGTAGAGTTTATCACTCCCCTAGATACGGTTTTGGTAACAGAGATGGTGTCCGTGTAAAAATCCACGTCATCCCATTTTAAAGCGAGAATTTCACCGCCACGCATACCCGTGAAAAAAGAGATGCCAAAAAAATTCCTAATGAAGCCTTGAGAATTCTCCAAAATCAAATCAATCTCATCAAGCGTGAAAGGATTTTGTTTCTTTTTAGGTTTTACAAATTTTGGAGGTCTAACCGAGACGACCGGATTCACATTTATGAGTTCGCTTAAAACTGCCAAATCAAAGGCTTCTCTTAAGAGAGTCCGTGCATTGTTAATCAATGAACGGCTATATTTTTTTGCGAGCTTATCTTGAAACTCTTTAATCTCAATAGGCTTAAACTTCTCGATTGCCTTATCCTCAAAATAAGCAGAAATTCTTCTATAAGAATTGCTATAATGCTCTATGGAACTTTTTTTTAAAGTTTCTCTTTTTTCTTGTAGTACTTTGTCAAGGAACATGAGAAGAGTCGGGCTTTTGTCTGTTTTAAATCCAAGCTCTTCATCTAACTCACCATTTCTATGTTTTGAAATGATGATATTTCTATTAATTTTAGTATCTTTCATCTTGGAACTTTTGAATTTTCCGCCGATACCAAAATACAATACACCCTCACGATTTTTGAACCGTAACTTTTTCATCTACCTTTACCTCTGTTTATCTTAAACTCGATAACGGCATCTTCTATAAACACTAATATTTTATCATTTTTTCTATTAAAGTGGTATCCGTCAATAAGCCTACCCTCTGAAATATAGTTGTTGACAGTTCTCTCCGTAACCCCTAAAAACATGGCTACACCTCGCTTAGTGCTCAACTCAGGCTTTAAGATATTTACAAGTGTTTTTAAATCTTGTACGGTTTTTAACAACTCGGGTATTAACTCCAAATTTTCAAAAGCTTTTACATTCATACTCAACCGCCTAAAAAAGAGACTCTTGATACAGAGACTTGCCTCTGCACTTTAACTCTATAAATGCTAGTTCATGTTTTTTCATAAGAGCCTTTAAATCTGAGTTAGGATCAGTCATAAGATTTTCTATCATTTTGATATATTTCTCTAGCTCTAAATCATCTAGCTCTTTTAGATTTATAGGCTCTGATATTGTTTCATAAACTACATCTAGCTCTTTTTCTATATTGGCGGATTTAGTTATCAGATATTTAGGCTCTCTGCTTTTATGATACGCTTCTAGCACTTCTTCATAAAACCGCTCATCAACTACGATATTATGGACATAAGCTTTTCTAGCTAAAGACACTTGCTCTTTCATTGCATCTTCAATAGTGTAGGAGTAGTTTTTTCTCTTTAGTCTCTCTAATGGCATATCAAGTGCTAAAAAATCTTTTAGCTCGTATGAGTCGCTAAAGTGTTTCCATAGAGGATGAATCTCTGCTTTATATCTATTTTGCGAATTGATAGAGTTCTCTGATATTGTAGATAAATCTACTAATCTGATTGCATCCATAGACTCTTTAAAGAGCTTTTGGGCATATCCCAGTAAATCATCTACCGTATCAATGTTATACATCTTTAAATGCTTCCTATGCATCTCAAACTCTATGTTAAAGATGTCATCTTGTGTGTTAAAGCCGTTATTTAAAAAATACTCATACATCAACTCACTTTTTTTAGATGTTTTTAACTCCTCTTTTTTATCATACAAACGAAGTAAAAAAGGTGCTTTTCCTATGTACAGCGTTTGAAGTCTGTACTTGGATGAAATCTCTTTTAGATGAGTCGTGTATTGACGTTTACGAGATACAAACATATCTTTTTCGAGCCATGACATATTTGACTGAACAAACATATTTAAATCAGCTCTAGTGACTGGCTTATAGCCAGTTGTTACATCTTTAAATATATCATCCGTATATCTAAGAAGTGCTTTGATGCCTAGTGTGTATATACCGACAGCGTTGAACTGCACTTGTATATCATTTAAACTTCTGTTTGTTAGACTATCTTTAAATCCAACACTTAAGAAGTTGTCTAAATTCGTAAACCAGTAGAAGCCCTGCGCCTTACCGTTAAACTCAAAAACTTGATTGCTTATTGCAATCTTTAAATCCTTATTTGAATAAGCTATTTCACGCTTTTCAAATCTTCCTTTGCTATCTTCCAACTGGTCTAATATATCTAAGAAGAAGTCGTCATATAAATCATTGGACTCATAGAAGTAGAAAAGGGTATCTATTCCGCTAATCACTTTAGGCAAATCAGCGGAAGTTATAGTTTTATCTTCCATTTTATTACCTTGAAATATGTTAAGAACCGAGTGTTACCAAGAACTCGGATATAAAGCTCATCGTTCGAGTCGCTCTTCATCTCTTGTGATTTAGGCATCACAAGCCGATGATAAGCTCCTCTCACAACGAGTTATTTAATTAGATACCGTAGTAACTACACTTTCCAATGACACCGACCTCTACTTCAACCGTTGAGCCGATTTTGTCCTTATAGAGATTTAGCTTCTCTTTTGGGATAGAGATATCCAAAAGTTCACTTTTTTTCTCTCCGTTTTTTAAAGTCACTTCTCCTAAGAGCTGCAGCTTTGGTTTACCCTGAACTACAGTTCCGTCCTCTTTTGTAAAATCTGAACTAATATAAACTCCGAAAAGTTTTGCTTTTATGACAATCATAATAAAGCCTTTGTGTTGAGTTAAACTCAATGCATTAAGTACATCTCACTTGCGTGAGTTTCAAATTTGATAACGAAAAGTTTAGAGGAAATTTTTGAAGATTATTTGCAAATAGTGACTTTATTTTTAGGGGATATTTACGAAAAAATCAATACAAGTATGGTCTTGCAAAACAACAAGCTTGATAAAGCTGATTGTCAGTTAGTGGAAGTTCTGTTATTCCAAAGTCTGGCAATATTTCATTTTTTACAAGTGAATAAAAAGCTTGTTCTAAGGAGTGAACAGATTTAGTAGTAGGTATATGTATCTCGTCATAAACTTTTAAAACATTTGGTTTTTCTTTTCTAGAGCGTATTTGCTTGATAGGTTCATTGTGAAAAACAGCATTTATAATTTCTATAATTTGGTTTTGAATATCTAGTTTTTTGATAAGTGAGAGCGGTCTTTTATAATCTTGATGGTTCTCTTTATTCGGATTATATTTTTTTGCTTCTTGATTATGCTTTTTTATATACTCTTTATACTCATCATACTTCCAATGCGTATAGTTCCAAGAAATTTGATGGGTAAAGCCTTGTATTAGTTCTAGTTCTGTAAAGTTTACTTTAGAAAATTGCTTTTGGAAGTTTTGATTATTTTTGAGGACATGATACATAGCATCTTCTGCAAATAATTCTAAAATAGGATGCTGTAAAGATTTAATTATCATAGAGCCTTTAATTTTATGGTCTTTATATGTATTTATTAATTCCTTATGCAATTGAGCTTCATTAATATCATGCTGTTTGTCAAATGCCTTAGCTTTATCTTTTTGAGCCTGAGTCTTTGAGAGATAGTTATCATAATTATATTGAGTCTCAGCACATTTAAATTGCTCTTCTTTTATGTATTTAATGCAATTAGTACTATCTATAAGATATAAAAGATTGTAAAAATATGGTTTTTCGTCATTTGTGGCAACAATCTCAACATCATATAAGTCATAAAGTTTTTTGATTATGTCAAACTCTGTTTTGGTAATTCTGTTTTTGTATCTTCTTTGGGCTTTTGCTTCAGGTAATTGAGTGTTTTTTAAATTGGTTTCGAGATTTTGTAAATATTTATCTATTGTATTTGTATAGAATGCTTGTTTTGAGATAGTGTGAGCTTGTTGATATACAACTGATAATTCAAAACTATACAACTTTCTACTTATTAAAATTTCAATAAAATATAAAATTGCTTCATAAAATTTATTAGCATTAAACATAATGTATTGTAACTAAAAACTTAATTGATTGGTAATTTAAATTTAATTGTTCTATGTATATTCTTTAGGAAAATTTTTTATAAGATATTTTTTACCTTTCTGTGTAATTGAGTATGTTGTTGGTGCTGTATAGAAAGCTTTTATGTAATCTTTGTCTTTAAGAGAAGATAAAGCTACTTCTGCGATATCATTATGTTTTGAAACTTGAGATAGTATCTCTCTCTTTGAAAGTCTTAAATCACCTTTATTCATATATAATTTTAGAATTTGAGTTTCTGCTTCATTTAATTTTTCATCTGAACTTTCATTATTTATATTTTTCTCATTTACTGGTTTTTTGTAATTGTCTAAACTTGGTATTTTTTCTTGTTCATTTAATAAAGCCTGTAAAGATGAAAGTTTGTTTCTTAATTTTTTTGTTTCTTCTTCATATTTATCTTGTAAATTTAAAAACTCTAATTGAATTTGATTAGATTCTTCGACATTAAGCAGTTTTTTGCCTTCATTTTCTTTTTTTAAATTTATTAATTTCAATTGTTCTTGTAAATTATATTTATATACGGGCTTAGCTAAAAATGGATATACATAGATATAAAATATTGTTAATAATATAGGGTACACAGCCCCATCCAATAGCATTGATAGTGAAAATGGCAATGCAAGTCCAAGAAACTCTATAGGATTATTTTTATCAAATAAAGTATTAATCAATAAAAACTTATTTTCTATCTTTTCATCTGAAAACAGTATAAAGAACATTTTATAATTCCAAAATGACCAGGAAACAATTAAGGCACCTATTAATGGACTAGACGCCCTATCGTATAAAAAAGCTTTTATTGATTTTATTATTTCTTCCATACATCCCCCTAGACTAATATAAAATTATACTGTAATTAGAAAATGTTTTTTTGCAATGCACATTGATTATTAAAATTCTGCATTTATATTATTAATATTTTCTTCCCACAGCTACTGCAAAATTTTCTGTATTCTAACTTTTTCAAATAAATTAAACCCTCTTTAGAATGATTAAAATTATTTTATATTATATTTGTATTAAAAAGTAGTTATCTTGATATAATTTTTTATTGAACTTTTTTTGCACCATTTTTGTACCTATTTTCTTCAAGAAGTTTTCAATGTGATTTTATGTTATATAAATACTTTGTTTATAGAAGTCCGTATTTATCGATGTTTCTATTGAAATATGTATGAAAAATTAACGCTTTGGGGCATTCATTTTGTAAACATATGCAAGAACTTCTGCTACAGCTGCAAATAACTCGCTTGGTATCGGCTTGTCTAACTCTACTTGAGCATACAAACTTCTTGCTAGTGGAGGGTTTTGAACTATATGCACACCGTTTTCTCTAGCAATTTTTTTAATCTGCAACGCTATATTATCCATACCTTTTGCCACGACAATAGGCGCATGTGACTTCTGCTCATCATACTTTATGGCAACTGCATAGTGAGTCGGGTTTGTTATGACAACATCTGCATTAGGGACTTCCGACATCATTCTTTTTTTTGAAGCCTGCATCTGTATCTGACGAATCTTTGCTTTAATCAAAGGATCTCCGTCCATATTTTTCATCTCATCCTTAACCTCTTGTTTACTCATCTTTAGCCCGTCAAAGTACTGTTTTCGTACAATTACGATATCTATTATTGCAAAAACAAAAATAATCAAAAGCATGACAAATGCAATAACTATGGCTTTATCTTTAAGCCATATCATCTGATCTCCCAATCCAAAAAGAGCTACGGTAGGAAGCTCAACTATAAAAAGAAAGAAAAAAACAAAACCTACGCCTAGTGTTGTGAAGGATTTAAAGGTTATCTTGATGCCTTCAATAATTTTTTTTACTGAAAAGAGATTCTTTGTCCCTTTTATAGGGTCTATCTTTTTTAAATCCGGCATAATAGCTTTTGTTGTAAAAAGAAATCCAAATTGAGCAAATGCCGCTGCAACACCTGTAATAGCAACTGCAATCGTAAGAGGCATAACGATAAGAAGAAACTCTCTAATTGTTATAATTGCAATATCAATCATTAAAGCTCTATCAAGAGGTGTTCCTAATAGCGAAAAATAATATTTTGAGAGATAGAGCATATGCGCACTCATGTATGGAAAAAGAAGCAAAAGGGCTAAAATAGCAATAAAAAGTGTCATAACCCCGGAAGCATCTTGAGATTTCGGGACATTCCCCTCTTTTCTGGCGTCCTCTATCTTTTTGGACGTGGGTTCTTCGGTTTTTTCCTGATCATCAGCCATTAATGTCTCCTAGAAGAGCGCACAAAATCTTGAAAAAGATTTTACTTTAGTAGCCACAGCGGCTTTAGCGTAGAAAAAGAGACGAGTTTCTTTTTCGTTTAAAATGATATACTCTTCGGTTTTTTCCTGATCATCAGCCATTAATATCTCCTAGAAGAGCGCACAAAATCTTGCTATATTTTCAATCTATTTTCATAGAGAGATCAATCCAGTTTGCTTGATGAATCAAGGAGCCGCTACTTATTGCATCAATCCCTGTTTTAGCATAACTCTCTATTGTCTCAAAAGATATGTTTCCACTAGCTTCAAGCTGTACATGTGAAAAGTTCTCATCTCTATATTTTACAACTTCACTAACCTCTTTTGGAGTCATGTTATCACACATAACAATGTCAGCTCCAGCTTCAAAAGCCTCTTTTGCCGTCTCAAATGTTTCGGCTTCTACTTCAATTTTTGCAGTAAAGGGTATCTTTTTTCTTGCTTTTTTTATATATGAGCTTAAATCATCAATAGTCTTAAGATGCGTATCTTTAATCATCAATGAGTCATCCAAACCCATACGGTGATTTACTGCTCCACCGCAACGTGTGGCATACTTTTCAAAAATCCTAAGTAGTGGTCTTGTCTTTCTTGTGTCTAAGAGTTTGACTCCATACGGCTCTACAATATCAACATACTTTTTAGTCAAAGTAGCAATTGAGCTTGCATGAAGAAGCATATTTAAAAGAGTTCTCTCTATCTTTAGTAGTGTATGTGAGCTTCCACTAATATTTGCTAAAACATCACCCTCTGTAAAACTCTCTGAGTCATGAACATTCCAGCTTATCTCAAAATCCTCAAGTTTTGCCAATATATTTATATACTCAACTCCCGCTACTACGCCATTACTTTTAGCGATAATTCTCGCCGTTGAAGCTACACTAGGCTCAACTAGCGCATAGAGATCTCCTCGACCCACATCTTGGTATAGTGCAGCTTTTACAAACTCCTCCATTATAGTGCCAACATTCTCTCTAGGGCTATTTTTGCCCATTTTTGAGTCTCTTCATCTACATGTATCTCATTTAGCGGTGCGCCTTCATCAATAGATTTTAGTATGTCATAGAGATCTTGAAGGGTTGTCTCATTCATAGTCGGGCACTCCGGCTTTGTCGAAGATAGAACATAGGTATTTTTTTTGCGCAGACGGTTTACTAGGTTAAACTCGGTTCCAACTGCTACTTTTTGCTCCTCCGGCAACTCTTTTATATATTTTATAATTTGTGAAGTCGAACCCACAAAGTCTGCTGCACTGCAAATTGCAGGATCGCATTCAGGATGAACGACTATCAAAATACCTGGATATTTTTTACGATAAAAGTTAATATCATCTACACCAAACAGCTGATGAACAGAGCAAAAACCGTTAAAACAGATAATATCCGCATCTGCTAAATTTGTACCGTCGCCGATAACACAAGATTTTAGCCCCATCTGATTTGCTATGTTCTGACCCAAACATCTATCCGGAACAAAGAGTATCTTTTTTCCCTCTTCAAGAGCCTTTGTTATGATTTTTTTCGCATTTGAGCTTGTGCATACCATGCCACCCATCTTTGCAACTTTAGCCTTCACTTCTGCATTGGAGTTAATATATGTGATTGGTAAAATATTTTCACTCTTTATCCCCGCTTCATTAAGAGCTTTTACCGATTTATCAAACTGCATGCCGTCAATCATGGTAGCCATAGCGCAACACGCTGCTTTTGGCATAACAACTCTCTTATTCGGCGATAAAACTTTAACACTCTGCCCCATAAATCCTACGCCGCAAAATACAACATAGTCTGATTTATCCTCTTTTGTTTTAATTGCAAGTTCAAGAGAGTCCCCCGTAATATCGCCCATCTCAAAAACTTCATCTCTCTGATAAAAATGTGCAACAACCGTTACGCTTAACTTCTTTTTATATTCATTTATTTTTTCTTTCAATTCTTCGTTTGTAAGTTTCAAAAAAAATCCTCTTTTTTAATGACGTTATTGTATCAAAAAAAAAATAATTAAAATTTTTATATCTCTATAATTATATATGAAGTACAATTGCGTAAATATCTTACTTAAGGTTTTGAATGGATTTTTTATTTAATACTAATGCTCAATTTTTTATTGCAGCCTATTTAGTAGGGGGGATTCCATTTGGTCTACTTCTGGCTAAAAAATTTGCAGGTGTTGACATAAAAACTAGCGGCTCCGGAAGTATAGGCGCTACAAATGTTTTAAGAGTCGTAAAAGAGAGCAATCCCCTTTTAGCAAAAAAACTCGGTATAGCAACACTCGCACTTGATGCCCTAAAGGGTGTTTTAGTTCTTCTTGTAGCCTATATTACAGGAGTTAGCGAAGCGACACTCTGGGGAATTGCAGTAATGGCGGTCATTGGACACTGCTTCTCCCCATATCTTGGCTTTGAAGGAGGCAAAGGTGTTGCAACCGGTATGGGAGTCATGATGTTTATGCTTCCTCTTGAGACAATAATAGCACTTGCTGTTTGGGCACTTGGAGCAAAAGTTATAAAAATTTCATCTCTCTCTTCACTTACTGCACTTGCTGCACTGATAATTGCCAGCTTTATCATTCATCCAGATATGGCTCACTCTCCGGTTCTAATAATCGGTTTTATACTTTTTTATAAACATATACCAAACATTATTCGTCTTTTTAAGGGCGAAGAAAAAAGAGTAGTATGACGATTCATATTGAAGATTTAAAATTTCAATGCATTATTGGAATTTTAGACTTTGAGAGAATAAAACCTCAAGATGTCATTGTAAATGCCGCTATTGTTTATGACGATAAAAATGGATTCATAAACTATGCAGATATTGCTCAAATTATAGAAAAAACAATGCTAGAAAATGAATTTTTTCTTATAGAAGATGCTTTAAAAGAGATAAATTTAAAGTTAATTAAAGAATATAAAGCGATAAAAAGCATAGATTTAAAAGTAACAAAACCATCAATTTTACCCCACTGCAAGGTAAGTGTAAGCAATCATTACAAAACTCAATCTTAATTATAAGTTAAAGATTTATTAAAAAAAATTAAAAACTACTTTAATTTAACCTAAAATTATGATATCATTCCGCCAAAATATTCACAAATAGGACAAAATTTATGCGCATTCTTATTATAGAAGATGAAGTCACACTGAACAAAATGCTTGCAGAGGGACTAAAGGAGTTTGGTTACCAAAGTGATGTTGTTGAGACTCTCAAAGACGGTGAGTACTATCTTGATATTCGCAACTATGACCTAGTCTTGATGGACTGGATGCTTCCTGATGGAAATAGCATTGATATTATTGGCGACATTAAAGCTAAAACACCAAAAACAGTTGTAGTAGTTTTATCTGCAAGAGATGACAACGAAAGCGAGATAGAGGCTCTTAGAAGCGGTGCTGACGACTACATCAGAAAGCCTTTTGATTTTGATGTTCTTGTTGCTCGCCTAGATGCTCGTCTTCGTTTTGGCGGCAGCAATATTATTGAGATTGAAGATCTTACTATCAATCCTGAAGAGGAAAAAATAACCTATAGAGAGACCGATATAGAGTTAAAAGGTAAGCCTTTTGAAGTTCTTACGCATTTAGCTCGTCATCGTGACCAAATTGTCTCTAAAGAGCAACTGCTTGACGCTATCTGGGAAGAGCCGGAGCTTGTTACTCCAAATGTTATTGAAGTTGCAATTAATCAAATTAGACAAAAAATGGACAAACCTTTAAATATTACTACAATAGAGACTGTTCGCCGTCGCGGCTACCGTTTCTGTTTTCCAAAAGAGATAAATTAACTATTATGTGAAAAGAGTTATCTCTTTTCGCTGTAGCAAAGCTCTCTTAGAAAACTCTCCATGCAATAGATTACAAATTTATATTTTAAAACCTAAATTAGGTTACAATTACAAACTTTAATTAAGTAATAGGTAAAAAATGTTCTCACAAAGAAGTATAAGACAAAGCTTTTTAATTCAGCTTATAATTTCCTCCGTTTCACTTATACTTATCTTCTCCTCAATCTTATATTTCTACATTGAGAGCTCAATTCTTGAAGAGAGACATAAAGAGCTTCTTGTATACGCAAATAACATCTCAAGCAATCAATCCATCTATGGCTCGGAAGTTCCCGCACCAGAAACCTATCTTGGGTTAAGTATTGAAATTATATATCTTAAACAGTCTCTTTTAGATATTGATTTTTTTGAAACTACAAAAGATAATAAATCTTATATTGTTCTCATGCACCCATTTAATTTAGATGAGCTTAGTTACATAAAAATAACAAAAGATATAACACCCACTAGAACTCTGATTGACAAAATTCTTAACTATATCTTTATTATAAACATAGCCGGTTTTTTACTTGTTGTCATTTATGCAATTGCCCTTTCTAAGATGCTCGTTACGCCTGTAAAAACTCTTAGCAACAAACTCTCTAACATGAATGAGTATCTTATGCGCCCGATAAAGACAGAGGAGCTTCCTGAAGAGTTTGAGCCACTTGGAGCTACTATTAATCATCTTATCTCAAGAATACAAAATTTTGTAAAGTATCAAAAAGAGCTCTTTATTGGAACCGCACATGAGCTAAAAACACCGCTTGCAGTTATAAAGCTTAAAAATCAGGTAACGCTTATCAAAAAACGCTCTGCTGAAGAGTATATAGATGCAATAAAAGTTACAAACAAAACTGTAGATGAGATGAATATAATCGTCTCAAACATACTAAACATTGGTCGTCAAGAGGGAATGCAGCTTGAAAAGCCTCAAGAGGTTGATGTTATCGAAGTTTTGAAACAAAAAGCAGATGATTTTAAACTTTTAGCTTCAAACGAAGGTAAAACTCTATATATGAACTTTGAGCCTGATGGCTTTATGGCAATACTTCAAGTTGGACTTTTAAATCAGATAGTGCAAAACTTTCTTCAAAATGCTCTAAAGTTTACTCCAAAAGACAAAAATGTAATCCTGAGAAGCTCCCTGAACAGTTTTGGTCTTTTAATTGAAGTTATAGATGAGGGGTGCGGAATAGATGAGAGTTCAGACTTCTTTGCTCCATTTAAGAGAGAGGGGAACAAATCCGGTGTTGGGCTTGGTCTATTTTTAGCAAAGAGTGCTGCTGATGCACTTGGTGCAAAGATAAGCATAAAAAACAGAACAGATGGCATTTCAGGCACAATCGCAACGCTAAATCTAAACTCAAAGCTCTCATGTATACTCCCGTAAATTTGGTAAAAACCGACAACTATTCTAAAGCTGACTAGAGTTTATAAATATCGTATATTTGTACTTAAGTAAACATTTAACTCTTTTCTGATATAAATCGGGCACATAAAAATATATTATTTTAATATATTTAAATTTGGATTATAACTATAAGGTATTTTAATGGCTTTGATAATAAATGATGAGTGTATTGCGTGTGATGCGTGTCGTGAAGAGTGTCCTACCGTAGCTATTGAAGAGGGAGACCCGATCTACTTCATCGATCCAGATCGTTGTACTGAATGTGTTAGTGTTTATGATGAGCCGGCATGTATATCCGTCTGTCCTGTTGATTGTATTATCCCCGATAAAGACAATGTAGAATCTATTGCAGAGCTTCAGTTCAAATATAAAAATATTTTAGCAGAAGAGTAGAGGTTTGGCAAAAAGAGTAGCGGTCATAGACATAGGTTCTAACTCTGTTAGAATGGTAGTTTATGAGAAAACTTCTCGATTTGCATTTCACATACTTCATGAAGCAAAAAGCAGAGTAAGAATCTCTGAAAACGCCTACCAAAATGGCGGAAATCTTCAAGAAATTCCAATGCAAAGAGCCTTTGATGCTCTTAGGGATTTTCTCACTATTGTCTCATCTTTTAAAGCAAGAAAAACACTCTGTGTTGCAACTTCTGCTCTTAGAGACGCTCCAAATCAAAAAGAGTTTATAAATAGAGTCAGAAATAGTCTTGGCTTGAGCATAAAAGTTATAGATGGGCAAAGAGAAGCCTACCTTGGAGCTGTTGCATGTTCAAACCTACTGCCGCCGCAACAAAATGCCATAAGCGTAGATATCGGCGGTGGTTCAACAGAATTTTCATTTATTAACAGACATGATATAAGCTCAAACATCTCAATAAATCTTGGCACTGTTAGACTCAAAGAGCTTTTTTTCGACAATAATTATATTGAGGGCGCGAAAGATTATATTGACTCACAACTGCTTCAGCTTGATAATATTAATGTCTCAACGGTTATTGGGATTGGCGGAACATTTAGAGCAATATCAAATGCCTTATTGAATAAAAATGCCTACCCAATTGATAAGCTTCATGCTTATGAGCCAAACTATGATGAGTTTCAAATGCTTCTGATAGAAATTATAAAATCTACCGAGGATGAACTAAACAATCTAGGAATTAAAAGCAGTAGATTTGATGTAATAAAACCCGGTGCACTTATACTTCTTAGAATATTTGAAAAATTTAAAATCAGCAAGCTTATTACAAGCGGTGTCGGTGTTAGAGAAGGTGTTTTTTTAACAGACTTGCTTAGAAATTCAAAAGATAGATTTCCTATAAACTACAACACTTCTCTTAGATATATATTAGATGCGCATGTTGACAATCAAACTTATGCAAATCAGCTCTGCAAAGTCTCAAAAACGCTATTTGATTTAACATATGAAGAGCTAAAGATTGAAAAAAAATATCGCTACGAACTAGCAATAGCCGCTAAACTTTGCATGAGCGGAAGCAATATCCACTACTACTCTTATAATAAAAACAGTTACAACCTCATAAAAGAGGCTTTAGAGTTTGGTTTCACTCATGAGCAGATAATTTTAATTGCAACTCTAGCAAAATTTACAAAAAGAAAACTTCCATCATCTTCTCATGTTGATAAATTCAAAGATCTGCTTCCCGATACAAATCAACTAGAGTCCTTAAGCTACCTTCTCTCTTTAGCCGTTGCCCTTTTGAGCCATTACCCTAGAAATATTGACTTTACTCTTAGTTTTGAGAAACAAGAGCTAAAAGTAGAGTCTAAAAATAGTCTATATTTAGCAAAAGAGAGTGTTAAAAAGCTAGAGATGGTGAGAGAAAAAAGCATAGATATCTTATTTCTCTAAAATCTCTGCCCCATTGTAAACTCAAATGTAGATGTTTTATCACCCTCTTCTTCTCCAAGAGGTTTTGAGAACATTAGCTGAATAGGTCCAACCGGAGAGAACCACTCAAGCCCTGCACCGAATCCGCCTCGATTAAGATCTTTTACTAGATAATCACTTCTACTATCTTCAGTTGTTCCTATATAGCCCCAATCAAGATATGTAACTAAACGCATTTTAGCCTTTGGAACAAGTGGAAAACTAAGTTCAAAACTGTTTGATGCGGTAAACTCACCACCGACACGTCTAACGCCGTCATCTTCATCTAAATCTTCTATAGTTGGCGATAGAGAGTATGACTCATACCCTCTAACACTTCCGATACCGCCCATGTAAAATCTCTCTGCTGTTGGAAGGTAACCTGTCTCTTTGACATAGTATAGCCTTGCCTTGTATCTTGCTATAACATCAAATCCAAACCACTCCTCAAGCCCTTTATAGGTTGAGAAGTTTGTTCTACTCTTAACAAACTCGGCATCTCCGCCAATTCCACTTTGCTCAATACTTTGAGAAAGCATAAAACCTTTTCTTGGAAGATAGAAATCATCTGTATTATCAAACTTTGCACTAACCGTAACTGAACTTTTTGAGTAATCTTCAAAGTAAAAAGTATCTAGTGTGGTATCTGTCTCATCAAACTCATAACTATTTTGTGAAAATCCATACCCTATATGTCCGCTAATATATCTTGTAAATCTATGTCCTACTCCTACAATAAAACCATCAGAGAGTACAGTATAATCTTCATACTCGTAATCTGAAGTATAAAGAGAGAAGTTACCGCTAAAATCACTATCGTTTAGTCTCGGGTTAGTTAAGCTAAAAGAGTAGCTTGAAGTAAGTGAAGAGCGTTCTGCTTTGACTCCCACATTTATTCCTGAGCCCCAAACATTTCTATCATCGACTGCGACGCTTACAAGAAGACCACCGTAACTTCCATATCCACCACCTAATTGAATATTACCGGTAGGCGCCTCTTTTACCTTAACAACCAAATCCATAGTCTTACTATCGACTCTTTTTTCTTCAATAGTGTTTCCATCAAAAAAACCAAGTCTTCCAAGCGCATTCCTTGAATCTGAGAGATCTGTCAATGAATACATATCCCCCGGTCCAAGATATAGCTCTCTTCTTATGATTCTATCTAGCGTTCTACTGTTTCCTGCGATAACGACATTTCTTATCTTTACTTTATCTCCAGGCATAATTTTAAAAACGACTTCAACCTCTTTTTTATCTTTATCTTTTTTTAAATCAGGTACTACCTGAACAAAAGCGTAACTCAAATCTGCAATAAGAGTCTTAATCCTTTGAGAATCATCACGAAAAGTCTGAACATTAAAAGGTTTGCCGACCTCTAGTTTTATAAGCTCTCTTATCTTCTCATCTTCAATTACATTCTTTTGCTGATCTATTGTAATAGCGCTGATGTAGTAAACTTCGCCCTCTTTTATCTGGTAGCTTATATCTGCCGTATAGTTATCAAAGTTTACTTTTGCAAACGGCTCTTTTATATCAATATCCAAGTAACCGTGCTGCATATACAAATCACGTATCCGTAGAGGGTCATAAGCTAGCTCGTTTACTTTCATCTTCCCGTCGTTTCTCCCCCAAAACCAGCCCATAAACTCTCTCTCTTTATTTGCTATCATAGAGTCGAAATCATCGCTATCCAAGCCTGAAACTCCACTGTATGCCAACTCTTCTATAATAATCTCTTCACCTTCATTTACTAAAAATGTTATCTTGTAGCTTCCATTGTCCAGAAGCTCTTTTTGAATCTCAACAACGCTGTCAATTTTGCCCTCTTGACTTATCGCTTCTATAATTCTTTTTTTTGCGGCTTCTATTTTTTTCTCATCATAAAGTGCACCGACTTTTATCTGGATAATACTCTCTTTTATCCCTGCATCATTCTCTTTCCAACCCTTAAGCTCTATTTTTGAAATTAGAGGCTTCTCTTTAAAGTGAAATGTTAAGACACCATCTTTTAAAGTAACCCATATATCTTCAAAGTAGCCCTGCTTAAAGTAAGCCTTAATTGACTCATCAAGAACTTTATCATCAATAGTATCACCCACATCAAAATTAAGCATTCTCAATGCTACCGACTCTGACATGTTGACCATGCCCTCATATTTAATAGAATTTATTGTGTATGCGAAGGAGTTTACTGCTAGAAGGATGAATAACACTGCTAAAAATTTTCTCATTGAGTTCCCATGATTATAAAATAAGAGGTGATTTTACCTTTTATGAGGTTAATGTTAAGTAAATCTTGTATAATTTTAAAAATTAAAACAAAGTAATGTAATGAAAGTAGCGATAGTAGGACTAGGACTTATGGGTGGCTCGCTTGCCATAAGTCTAAAAAACCTTGATTTTATAAGCACGGTTGTCGGGAGTGACCACAACAATACTCACTGCCAAGAGGCTTTAAAACTTGGTTTAGTTGATAAAATAGTAGAGTTTGAAGAAATAAAAAACTATGATGTGATTTTTTTAGCTATTCCTGTTGATGGCATAATCTCTGCGCTTTATAATTTAACTGATATAGAAAAAAATACAACAATTATAGACCTTGGAAGTACAAAAGCAAAGATAATTGCCTCTATACCGCCAAGCATAAGAGAAAATTTTGTAGCAGCTCATCCTATGACGGGAACTGAGAACTTTGGACCTCTAGCAGCAATTAAGGATCTTTATCTGGATAAAGCAGTAGTTTTATGTGAGCTTGAGGGCAGCGGGAAGGCTCAAGCCGATACTGCAAAAAAGATATTTAAAGCTTTAGGTATGAAGAGATACTTTATGTCTGCATGTGAGCATGACCGTCATGCAGCTTTTATATCTCATATGCCTCATGCTATCTCCTACTCTCTTGCAAACACCGTTATGAATCAAGAAAACAAAGAAAACATTCTGGCTCTCGCTGCAGGTGGTTTTCGCTCTATGAGTCGTTTGGCAAAGAGTTCTGCAAATATGTGGGAAGATATTTTTAGACAAAACAGAGAAAATCTACTCGAAGCAATAGATCTTTTTGAAAATGAACTAAGCATTCTAAAGAAGCATATAGAGGATGAAGAGTGGGAGAAAGTTCATAAAAACATAGAAGCCGGAAATAGACTTCACGATATTTTGGATTAACTTATCTCATATCTCTTTAGAGTATTTTTTAAAACTTTTTTATCTATCTCTATCTTCTCGCCATGGTAGATGTTTTTCTCCAATGCTTCAACTATCTTAGCTACATCTTTATCCTCTCTAAAAGGAAGAAGTTTAACAAGAAGCACTCTTGGCTCCTTTATTGTGCCGCTTTTAGGCTTTTTTGTTATTGAGAGTGGCTTAAAGAGCATCAACAGCGCACCAAGTATCAAACCTCCTATAAAAACCAATACTAAAGTGAAATTGTCATGCTCCGATTTTTGCGTTAAAGCGACTTTTTGCATAGGCTCGGGCTCTTTTTTAACTTTGAGCTTCTCTTTTGCTTTCTCATTTAGCACATCTATCTCTATCTCTTTTGTAAAAATCTCTTTTATCTCTTTTGTTTTTAAATCAAAATACTTTAGTGAAAAAGATGGGATAATAAAATCTCTCTCAGCTACAAAAACTAGCTTTTGGGTAAGTTTTTTGCCCTCTATGGCAATTTTCTCATCAAATACTGCCACATCTTCCATATCAGGCTTAAAACTTTTTATATCTTCAAGATTTCCATCTCCCTCTATGCTTATAGTGACATTTATAGCTTCGTTTGCCTTAATGCTCCTCTTATCAACAATAGCGCTTATCTTAAAATCTCCGACCAAATTAACACCTGATGGAAGCGGTTTTACGTTAAAAGCAAGCTCATTTGAGAAGTATGTCTTCCATTTTATAGTAGGAATCCAATCCCCCCAACTACTCGCTCTTGAGCCACGTGAAGCTATTCTCATCTGGGCTTTTGGAATTTTTAGCTCGCCTGCTCTTTGCGGTGCTAATGTATAGACTATCTCGGTAATTGTATATTTTGACTCCTGATACCGTTTTGGCTGCGACTCACTTTTAACCCAAAATCCTTTTAACTCAGGCGGAGTAAACTCACTATCAACCGCTTCTGCATCACTTCTTTGTTTAAAAGTTAGCGTTAAGTCAAATGATTCGCCTACATATAGCTCATCTTTACTGCTTTTGAGCTCTAAAACGAAATCCAAATCTTTAGCACCGCTTAGAGGGACAACTTTTACTTCTACCGCATTACTTGACTCTATTTTGCCATCTATCTCAACCTCAACAGGGTTGATAACACAGCTTTTTTGCGGAACAAATTTATAGCTTAGTATGTAGTTTTTATTAATCGCACCGTTTGTTATCTGCATGCTAGTTTGAGAACTAGTAGAGATTACATCGCTGTCACACAATTTGCGTATGTTGGGTCTTGTAATATCTTCGCCTGATATACTAAGCGAGTATGTAACCATCTCGCCTAACTCCACCTCTTTAGGAGTTGCAGTAGCTATAACTCCGGCATGCGCCACACTATACAATAGTAATAATATAGATACCGGTTTAGTAATTGTTCTCATCTTTTGCCTTTATATCCTACCATGGTTTCTCATCCTGATTTTTAGTAGTACCCTCTTCTTCGTTTAACTTGTAGAGATATGTAGAGCTATCACCGCTTAACTCTTTTAACCACTTCATCTGCTCCTCATCGCTCATAATATCTTTTTGCTCTACCTGTGCAGAAGAGCTGTTTTCATCTTTTTTCTGTTTCTCGTCATTATCAGATTTTTCATCTTTAGACTCTTTTTTATCCGGCTCTTTTCTCGCCTCTTTTGAGTCATCTTTTTTATCAGACTCCTCCCTTTTTTCAGACTCCTCTTCTTTCTCCTCTTTCTCATCCCCTTTGTCAGAGCCTTCACTTTTATCTTCTTTTTTGCTCTTATCCTTATCACTTGGCTCTTTATCTTCTTGATTTTCTTGCTCACTATCTTTTGAGTCTCTCTCCTGCTCTTTTAAAAGCTTCTCTACCTCTTGCATATTATCTCTAGTATCTTTATCTTCAAAAATCTCCAAAGAGCTCTTATACGCCTCTAGTGCTTGTTGTAAATCGCCATCTTTTGCATAGGCATTTCCAAGATTAGAGAAGTTTTTTGCTCTTAGCTCCTCTTCTTTGAAGGTCGCTTTTTTATATAACTCTATCGCTTCTTTATATTTTTTATCTTTATAGTATGCGTTAGCGGCATTATAGTAACTTCGCTCATTTGATGAACTTTGTGCATGCTCTTCGTAGAGTTTTGCGGCTTTTTCATACTCGCCGCTCTCATACGCCTCTTTTGCTTTTTTCAAATCCATAAAGTCTAAAACTCCTGCCTCAAGGTGCTGTGAGCTAAAAAGAAAAAATGAGAGCATAAACACAGAGGCTATGTTTTTACTCCTGCTAAGCGAACTCGTAGCAATCAACAAAATAAGAAGTGCCATGCCAAGAGGATAATAAAAGAGCGGTGTATGTCTTTGAATCTCCTCACTTTTTAACTCCTTCTCTTGGCTTACGCTCATTATCTCTTGAAACATTCTCTTAATATCATCGGATGATGTAGTGCTTTGTATATAAACTCCACCTGTTTTTGTTGCCAAATCCGCAATCTTCTCATTTAGTTGTGAGATAATTACCTCGCCGTTATGCTTTATAAGAGTTCCGTCTTGAAGCTTTATAGGTGAGCCTTTTTTTGTTGCAATACCTAGAACAAAAACAACAATATTGTGCTTCTTTGCCAGCTCTATCTCTTTGCTAAAGTCACTCTTGTCTCCACCATCGCTTAAAATAAGAAGATATTTTTTCCCGCTGCTTTTATCTGTCTTACCGAAAACTTCCAAAACAGATAAAAAGTCGGTTCCTTTCTCTGTTATTGAAGATGTATTAAGCTGACGAAGCAAAAATGCCACCGCATTAGTGTCAAAACTAAGAGGAGAGAGAAGATATGAGTTTTTCGCAAATGCAATTATACCTATGCGCTCATTCAAGCTCTCGCCCAAGAGTCTCAGGAGCTTCTGCTTTGATGCTTCAAGCCTGTTTGGATATATATCTGTTGCTAACATGGAGTCGGAGATATCGATGGCAACCATAATGTCCGCACTCTTTGCTTTTACCTCTACCAAGCCATCTTTTATGGCAGGCTGGGCAAGTGCGACTATCATAAAAAAGCCCATAAGTAAAAAGAGAATATTTCTTCTCTTTAGCGTAAGTCTATTTTTTCCGACGCGAAGCCTATCCATAACCTCTTTGCTGAAAAAATCTGCATGCGCCTCCTTTTGTGTAAGTAGTAGAGCAAAGAGGAGAAATAGCGGCGGCAGCATATAGTAAAGAAACTCAGGGTGCAAAAAAGTCATGCATATCCCCTTTTGTTTCTAAGGTATATATACAACATCAAAGATATAAGAGCTATAAAAAGAGGGAAGTGGTAATAGTAGTTAACATGAGTAAAACTCTCCCCTCTTATCTCTGATTTTTCAAGTTTATCTATCCTCTTATAGACCTCTTTTAGCTCATTTGCATTTGAAGCGCTAAATGCGACTCCACCGCTCTTCTCTGCAATCTCTATAAGAACATCTCTGTTGTATTCATGCGGCATTCCTATACCGATTGGATAGACTTTGACACCCTCTTTTTTTGCCATCTCGATTGCTACATCAAGAGGGATCTTATCTATCTCCTTTGTACTGTAACCGTCAGTTAGTAAAATTGCAATCTTTGTCTTTGAATCGCTCATCTGTAAAAGATTTACACCCTGCGCCAAGGATGTGTTGAGTGCCGTATATTTTCCTGCCATTCCTATATATAACTGCGAGAGAATTTTATTTAAAATATCCGCATCATAAGTCGGCGGGGAAGCGATAAAAGAGAACGCTCCAAATACGACTAGTCCGATATTGTCATTTTTTCTCTCTTTTATAAACTCACCTACAATCTCTTTTACAACGTCAAACCTTGTAAGGTAGTGGTTTTGAACGTCAAACCCCTCAGCCTTCATAGACTCTGAGGCATCTAAAATAAGAGCTATCTCATACCCCTCTTTTGGTTCAAGTTCATAAGGCTCATCCTTTACCGGCGACATGAGGGCTATTATCATCATGACAATCCCTAGCCATTTTAGAAAAAATAGTGTTTTTGATGCCGAGACACTGCTCTTTAAAAATCCAGAAGTGTTAGGAAAATAGATAGATGGAAGCTTCATCTTGCAAAATATTGCGCAAAGAATGAAAATGATAATTAGAAGTGATATTTTTGGAAATTCAAAATAGATTCCATCAAACATCAATCATCTCCTTATAAAGTTCTATATAGCCCAAAACCTCCTTACTTAATGTAGAGACCTCTTTTTTATACTTATACTCCTCTAGTCGGTTTGTTAGATTTTCATACATCTCATGATGCCTTGGGCTGTCATCTTTAAATGTCGCACCAAGCATAGTAATGGCATATGCACTCTCTTTTGCATTGCTTAAATCAAGCGAGGACAAAAGCCTGAAGTGCTCTTTGCGTTGATTAAAAGCGTTTCGTTTTTCAAACCACTTATAGATAAGGTAAACTATCCCCGCAATCAAAAGCGCCCCAAGAAAAGCTATCCCTAAAAAATAGTAAAACGAATACTCATTAACCTCAACTATGGGCTTAATATCATGTAGAGGAATATCGTAACTCTGCTCTTTTACCATCTATCTTCCCTCAAAGAGTCTGCGAAGCTCTACGCTTGCAATGGAGTCTGTGTATATTTTTGTAAATCTTATGCCATCACGTCTTAGCACATCAAATAGTCTGTGGTCATGAGCGGCAACCCTCTGGCTGTAGGCTCTCACGCTTGAAGCGTTAAAGTCACCCTCTAACGCCGCGCCACTCTCTGGGTCGACAAGAGATGCAAAACCCATCACGGGCGGATTCTCTTCGAGGCGGTCTCTTACAATTACACTAAGCACCTCATGTTTTCTTGCTAAGAGTCTAAAGTCAGGTATCTCAAAGTAATCGCCTATTATTAAGATAAGTGATTTTCTCTTAAGCCTTTTAAAGAGCGTATCGGAGATAACTTTGAAATCAACTTTTTTATTTATAGCGTCAAACTCTAAAATCTCCTCTACGTTTTTATGGATTTGATGGAGCTTTTTGCTCGGTTTTGTGTGTGATACCATCTCCTCCGTAAAGATGTAAGAGCTTAGCAAGTCACCGTTTTTAAGAGTAGAAAATCCTAAAAGAGCCGCTATTTCGGCAATGCTCTCTTGTTTGAATTTTTTAGAGCCAAAGTGGACACTTCCGTTTAAAATAGAGACGACTACAACATTTAGCTCTCTCTCCTCACGAAATATCTTAATAAATGGTTTTTGCATCTTAGCGGTGATATTCCAGTCGATATGCCTAATATCATCTCCTGGCATATACTCTCTTAGCTCAATGAAGTCATACCCTTCTCCGTGAAAGATTGAGGGGTTGTTTCCGACCATTTCGCTAAAAACTTGGCGTCTGGCACGAACCAAGATTTTTTTTAGTTTGCTCATACTCTTATGCCAAACCTATGGAATTGCTACGGTTTGGAGTACTTTTTTTATAATCTCATCCGTTGTAATACCCTTAGCTTCTGCTTCATAAGTAAGAACAATACGGTGACGCATAAGCTCTTTTGCTATGTAAGCGACATCTACAGGCGTTACAAAATCCTTGCCTCTCATAAAAGCCATGGCTTTTACGGCTTTAAACATATCGATACTCACACGAGGGGATGCTCCAAACTGAATATAATCTTTTATATCATCGAGTCCATACTCACTTGGACTTCTAGTAGCATTTACAAGCTCTATCATGTACTCTTCGACTTGCGGATCTACATGTATATTTTTTACTGCTGTTTTTAACTCCTCTAAGTCATCAGGAGTTATTACACTTTTAATCTCTTGAAAATTGCCGCTTGAGATTCTTCTTGCAATCTCCAACTCCTCAGCTTTTGTGTTGTAGTCAACTACTAGCTTTAGCATAAATCTGTCAAGCTGAGCTTCAGGGAGTTGATAAACCCCCTCTTGCTCAACAGGATTTTGTGTAGCCATAACAAAAAACGGCGGCTCTAACTTAAATGTGGTATCGCCTAGAGTAACCTGCTTCTCCTGCATAACCTCAAGCAGTGCGGATTGAACTTTAGCGGGTGCACGATTTATCTCATCTGCTAAAAGAAGATTTGTAAATATCGGACCTTTTTTTATCTTAAAGCTGTTATTTTGCGGGTCATATATCTCGGCACCGAGTATATCTGATGGAAGCAGGTCGGGAGTAAATTGTGCACGTTTAAAGTTAAGTCCAAGACTTTTTGCAAGTGCATTTACGGTCGTAGTCTTTGCAAGTCCCGGAACACCCTCTATAAGGATGTGCCCCTCACATAAAAGTGCAATAAGAAGAGAGTCAATCATCTTCTCTTGTCCAACTACTACCTTAGAAACCTCTTTTTTAATCAACTCTATTTTAGAAATCATAAGCTCTTTGCCTTATTTATAAATTGTTCAAATTGTAGCAAAACGGCGTTAATGAAAAACAACTCACATCTACCATGCAACGGACTTATTACTGCCTCTCTTTGCAACTATTCGCTCATCCTCCCAATATGCAAGACCTGTCTTAATATCTGTAAGTGACATTTGAAAGTAGTACTCTACTCTTTGAGTCTTTTTGTCAACTCTAATATTTCTCTGAAGAATTTTGCCCGATAGACTCAAATCAGGTGCAACCATGCTCCCTTTACCGGCAACCGTTTTTTGATCAAACTCTACGTTACCTCTTAGCTCTTCTCTTGTCTTCATTGACATTTTATCTTCTGCACCGTCTATTCCAACAGCAGTCGTTACAACTACTTTACCGCTTTGAAGCAGTCCAACACGAATCTTCTTTACTAGCTGATCGGTATCTACATGCTGCATTGTATCATTGATGATACGTGATACAACAAGAACGTAACGAGTACCATCTTTTTTATCTACCGCGCCAGAAGCAAGCAGAGACTCTATCATATCAGTTGCTGCACCTTGAAAATCTCTATAATCAAGCGCCATGACCGCTTCACCTTTGTCATTATCTATATCTATGTTTGTAGTTTTTGTCTCACATCCGCTAAAGATAACTCCAAGAGTTAATAAAACTACTGTCCACTGTATTGTTCGTCGCATATTACTTCCTTATCTGATTTTATATATAGGCGAAACGTAGTCGCTTTTGTATTTGGGGATATTGCATTAATTTGAAACGGCTGATTTGCATAAGCAGGAGTCGTCTTCCACTTTGATAGCAAACTCTCAATTTTAAAACCATCTTTATCAAACCAGACAACCTGATACTCTAGGAGCATATAACTGTTTGATTTGTTCTCTCCACTAACTTGTGCCTGCATGAAACCGTCACTCTTTTTGCGCCCTTTGATATCTGTAACAACTATAGTGCTGCTTCCGCAACTGCTTATAACCTTAACTATCTCATCACTTGGCTCTACGGACTTACTACATCCGCTAAAGAGCAGAACCGCAAAGGCGATAAATCCTATAAATCTCATAAAAACTCCTTAAAATTCTATAACACTCACGCTCGGTTTTGAAGTCGCTGCGGGTATTTTAACATAAACTATAGAGTGCTTTGCCTCTTTGTCTATCTCTACATCTATGATGTGTGCTCCGGTTTTTAACTGAAGTTTATTGCTACTAGGTATTTTAACTCTTGTTACCTGAAAATCCTTTGGCAAACTCCTCCAACTCCTGATATCAGCACGATTTGTTAAGAGTTGAAACGCCGCTGTTGCCAAACCAAGATATGGATTATCATCTTTGGCCTCATACTGCATGTATGTCTTTAGTGCCGCAGATAATATAGCGCGAGTTAAAATATCATTATATGAATAATTAAACTCACTGATTATTACACTCTCCATGTCAGCAACAACAGATGTTTTTGCAAGAACTCTCCCCTCAGAGAGAAGTGTAATAGCGTCCGTTGCCCTTGAGCCACGTTTAAGTCTAGGTAGAGCAATACCTGTATATATAACTTTGTTTGATGCTAAAAAAATAGGTATGTTTACACTAAACTCTGTCTTTGCAGGACTTAATCCGTTCTCATAAATAACCCAGACATATCTCTCTTTTATAGCTCTACCCTCAAGTGCATACTCAACCATCTCAAAATCACTCTCTGCCGTTTTGTTCTGCGGAACCATTCCATGTACCTCTTTTAGAAGCGATGACGCTTTTGCGTAATCACCATCAATGATAAAAAAGAGTCCTGCTAAATAGGTGGTAAATGGATTTATAAACTCGGGATAAGCTTCAAACTGCTCAAGAGATGAGTAGTTTTGTGCAATAATACTTTTAACACTTGAGTTATTTAGAGTTTTATCAATGGGTTGTTTTTTTTCACTTTTTTTCTTTGCTATTGCATCTTTCTCTTTTGCAATCAACTCTGCATATGTCTCTTTTGCGCGGCGTTGACGATCAACAGCACGGTTTAGCTCAACACGTGCTTTTTCAAACTCCCCTAGAGCCATATAATCAATCGATTTATATGTATTTACCATGATGGACTCTGTGATAGAGGCTTGATAATCTCTTGCCGCATCATTGAGCATTACTCCAGTAAAATAATCACTTGTATTGGATGCCAAACTCTTTTCATGATGCTCTTTTATAATATCCTCTGCTTCATCAAGCATCTTAAGACTACTGCTATAATCTTTTGCAAAGAGGTAGCTATTTCCGGCTTGAAGTGTTGGAAGAAGATTTGAAACATCAACTCCGGATTTGCTGCTTTTATCTTTTATTGCCGTCTCTGCAGAGACTCTATATTCGCCGGCGACAAATTTTTTATGGCTTTGCTCATAGCTCGTAATATCAACTCCTATAGAGCTTGCAAGATTAGCCATACATCCACTAAAGAGCAGAGATGAAAAAACAAGAAGCGTTAAATATAAATTCTTAAACATATTAATTGCGTACCTCATCTTTGCCGACAATCCATACATAAAGCTCACAACTCTTTGGATCTAGCCATATATCCTTTTGCTCTGTGGGGGTTGATTTTGCTGCACTTTTTATAAGTGTTGAGGATTCAAACAGCTCTGTTTGGATATCCTCATTTACTATTTTTAGCAGTTCATGTTCGGACTCTATACGCATTTTTTGCTCTTTTAAAAAAGATGCTTTTGCCAGAGAGTATGCTACTCTTATCTGCTCCCTTAGAGTCATCCCCTCCTCTTTTTCAGCAATTCCTACCGAGCCTAATACTCCACCTTGATTTGGTCTAAAAAACCAAACGGGTTTACCTTGAAAAAGAGCACTTTTGGTGCTTATTGTCTCAAGAATCTCTTTTTGGTAACACCTACTCTTCATCAGCTCATCTTTTTCATATGGGCGAGCTAACAGTGCAGGAAGTGACTCTGTGCTCTGTTTTACACTAGAAGCTAAGCCCAATCTTCTTTCAATTTTCTCTTTTGGACTCTCCACTAAAATATAGAGCTTTTTTTGCGAATCAAAAAACGCGTCAACTTGCCGTACGTCACTCAAATAGACATCACTTAGCGCAACAATCTTATCACTAAAGCTGCTTGAAATTTCGCTGTTACTTACTCTTAGTTCGTTTTGCAGGGAGGAGGAGATATATGAGCGTATATTATGTGCTAGTTGACTTTTTGCACTATTTAGCGCTGCTGCTCTTTGCGTATAAACGCCCTGAAAATTAACCTTGCTTGTGCCTACCGCCTGAGTTAAGGAGTGGTTATTTACCCAGTACGGCAACTGCTCCGGCTCATCTGGCTTCACGGCAAGTGAGCATCCCGTTACAGAGTAGAGCAAAAAGAGTAAAAAAAAGCCATTTGCAAAACTTCTCATCTACTCTTCTCTATAGAGTGTTCCTTTTGCAACTTCTCTCTCCTGTTCATCAAACTGAGTAAAAAGTGATTGCGTATCATTTATTTTCTTTAAAACGACGAAGGCTCTATCTGTACATCTCTCATATCCATAGGTGAGTTTCTGCTGAAATTTAACCATTGTCGGAGTCTTCTCTTTAGTAATTAAATCCCCGCCACAATTTGAAGCAACATAGTTTATAGTAGCCTCTCCGGAGGAGGTTATCTTTATGATAACATCACTACTGCCACCGCCGCTTCTCATTATAAAACCACTCCAAAGCCCGTAAAAACTACGTTTGAGTCTCCCTATCTTCTCATCTGCATCATCTATGCTAAACTCTCTATCCTCTACTATTTTTGGTCTATTTTGTAAATCCTCATCTGTTGCATAAGCCTCAATACTCACGACTATATCACCGAAATTCTCGCCGTTAGAGAACTTTGGCTCTCCCTTTATGCGAACTACTCCGCCTGATTGCTCACGCACTACATCATCTAAGACTTTACCGTTAAACATTATAGTCTCGGAGATTAAGGTCTCCCCGTAAATCTCCTTTGCCGCTGCCTTCTTTGCCTCCTCAAGAGCTATCTCTTTGACTTGTAAAAACGTCATCTGCGGATATAACATCTGATTTATCGTAACGGTTTTTACTACTGTTTTACCTGCAAAAACAGAAGCTAAAAAAAATGTAGTAATTATAAAAAAATATTTCACTCAAAATCCCTGTTATTTACTTATCTAAGTAATTTTAGTTAAAAAAGAGTTAATCCAATATTAAGCTCTTAGCACCCTTTAGAGAAACAATTTTCTTTGCTTCAATATCAAAAACTATCTTCTCATACTTCTTTGAGTCTTTTAAGATTAAAATTATCATCAACTCATCGAGTGATTTTGCACTCTTTACTCTTTGCATAAACTCCTCATCACTATTTTTCTTCGGAGCTATCTTTTTAAACTCTACCTTTGCCATTAAAAATCCTGCGATAAAGACTAAGACATAGTAGAGGTAACTATAATCAAACTCAAACTCCTTCTTTGGCACATCATCTAAAAGTTCCTCCTTTGAGTACCCTTTTGCAACACTTACCTCACTATCTTTAAGCACTAAACTCTCTATCTTCTGCTCATGTAGATTAAAGTACTCTATATTAATCTGCGGGATTTTAAAATCTTTATCGCCTACAAATGCAAATTTTTGACTCCACTCTCCATGATAGCCGCCTTCAGTTAGAGTCTGATTTAAAACTACCTCTTCTGCAAAAACCCTAACACCATCTATGTTAAATTCAATAGGTTTTATGGCTTCAAAATTGCCGTCTCCTTTGATTGTTATCTGCATATGATAAGGCTCGTATGCCTTTACTTCAGGTCTGTTCTTCTTCTCTTGTATTGTAAAATTACCGACAATCTGTGTGTTTGTCTCCTTGATATCAACATTTAGAGTTTTTTGCCTAAATATCTCTTTTGTAAAATCCTCTTTTTGAACATTATCTCTACCAATTACAGTATTTTCTATAGACTCTTTGGTTGTTTTTTTCATGATAGCTTCAAAGTCAAACTCTATTTTTCCGGCTTCTTTGGCAAATGCTACAAACTCATAGCTGTTAACCCTTTTGCCTTCTACTATATGCTCACTCTGTCTTAAATTTTTAAGAGTATATTTTTCATACTCTCCGGCAGGATTAAACTCAATAGTATAAAGCTCCGATGCGTTAGTAAAACTACACACATACTTGAGATGTATAGCCTCTTGAACAAAAGCCTCTGTTTTGTTTGATGCCCCGCTCCATGTATATGTTGAAGCAAAAACCTCTACATGTAAAAGAGTAAAAATTGTTAAAAAAATTCTACCAAGGTCTCTTCTCATCTACACTCCTCTTGTTGATTAACTCATACTGTCTTGAACTTAGTTTTGCTTTGCCGCCATCTAGATTTATTCGGTTTTGAGATTTTGTCTTCTTGCCCTCATCATCCGCACCGCTACTAGCCGCTGCACTTACTTGCATATTTGAGCCACCACCCTCTTTTTGCTTCTTGCTCTGCTCTTTTTTGGCTAACGCCGATTTATCTTTGCTCTGCTGTTGTCCTGTGCTCATCTCTTTTTTCTCCCCGGCGTCGCGGATAAACTCTAGATTTTCATCCGCTTCTTTGGAGTACATGAGCGTTAAAGATTTTATATATGCTTCTCTTGCTTTTTCAAACTGCTGGAGTCTGACTAATGAGTTGCCTATATTATAGTAGATTATAGATTTAGTCTCAGCGTCACCTGACTTTACCATCTCAAAATTTTGAAGTGCACTTTCATACTTACCGCTTCTATAGAACTCTGTCGCTTTATTAAAAAACTCCATATTTTGGCTCGCACTCAAATGTACTCCAAAGAGAAGAAAAAATGCTACTACATATCTCTTTAGTGTGGTTACACTCACTAAAAAAGTGATAATAGCTAATGCCACAAAGTAGTAAAAGAGTTCAAGATTTCTCATAATAGTCGTTTTACTCTCTTTATCTTTGCTTCTTTGCGCATCAAGTGCCTCAAGCAAATCATCAAAATCTTTTGTATAAATTCCGCCCGTAGCATCTGATATCTCTTTACTTGCACTGTTTTGGCGACTTACGACTATATCTCCTAGTTCATCTTTTAACAGCTCGCCACTCTTAAGCCTTAGAGTTGAACCGCTTGCAGATGCCGTCATAAAAATATTTACAATCAAGGAGTTCTCTTTTGCAAAGATGCTCTCAGCCTCGTAACTAAGCTCATCTCCGCCATCGCTAAAGAGTACGACTGTGGCTGTTTTTGAGTTAGACATCTTTCGTGAGAGTTTAAGAGCCGACATGATAGAGCTTCCCTGCGTGATAATATAGTTCTCATCCAAAGAGCCAAAGAGATGAAGCAAAAGCTCCTTATCCTCGGTAAGAGGAGAGAGAACAACTGCATTGGTAGTAAACCCAAGAACACCGAAGCGACTCTGCTGCTGCGCCTCTACAAGCTTTTTGAGCATCTCTTTTGCATAGGATAATCTTGTAGGCTTTAAGTCACTTCCCTGCATCGAAAAAGAGAGGTCAACGCCGATTATAACGTCACTTAGTATCTGCTTTGACTCTATTGGTTCTTGCTCTATAACCGGTCTAGCAAGGGCTACGATAATAAAAAGTGATGTCAATATATAACCATATACGCTAACCCTAAACTCTCTTATATCCCTTTTTATAAACAGAGGTAAAAGCAGCAGCGTAAGCCAGAGATATTGCGGGTACAAAAGGCTCATTTTCTTACCTCTTTAAATAGTAAAAAAAGTAACAAAAAGAGTGCAAGAAGCAAGGGGGCAAAATAGTAATAATCCTTCAGAAGATACTCCCTGCTCTTTATCTTAGAAGACTCTAGCTCATCAATCTTCTCATAAATCTCTTGAAGCTCTTTTGCCGACTCAGCATAAAAAAACTCTCCGCCGCTCTCATGGGCTATCTTTTGCAAAAGTGCCTCATCCGCTTCGCCTCTGTTGCCCATGCCGATTGTATATATCTTTATCTGCTCATCTTTTGCAAGTTTTATGGCATCTTTTGGAGATATATCTCCGCTGTTGTGCTCCCCATCTGTTAAGAGTATAATTATCTTGCTTTTGGCACGTGAGTGTTTAAATGCACGCACTCCCATGGCTATGCCTTCGCCTATTGCCGTATTTTGCCCCGCCATTCCATGCGTTAAGTAGTTAAGCATCTCAACGACTATCTCTTTTTCATAAGTTATAGGAGAGGCTATAAAAGCAAAATCCCCATATAGGACAACTCCGACATTGTCGCTCTCTCTTTTTTGTATAAAATCAGCGGCAATAAGCTTCGTAAGCTCAAAACGAGAAAGCCTCTCGCCTTTGCTTATCTCATCTTGAGTATCAAAACCAGACGCATTCATCGAGCCACTGCCATCGATTGAGATAACAATATCTTTTCCGTGCCTATTTAGCGGATTTATCTTATCAATTACTATCGGAGAAGCAAGAGCCGTGCAAAGCAGTATAAATATAATAATCTTTATAAGCCGCTCAAGCTTTATAAAGCTCTTTTTTGCGGATAAAAAATGCAAATGAACAAAAAATATAGGTTTTATCTGCTCCCTACATCTATACATGCAGTATAAAATAGGAATTAACAGCAGGATAAAATATGCATATTCAAAGCTAAAATAATTCATTGATTGTATTCTAGCAAAAAATTTTCAAATTTAAACTCTTTTTTCTTGACATGCAAGTTCTATTTGCCTATAATTCGCGTCCACAAACAATAGGTTTGAGGTTAAAGATGTCTTGTTAGCTCAGCTGGTAGAGCACGTCACTTTTAATGATGTGGCCGATGGTTCGAATCCATCACAGGACACCATTTTTTTGTTTATTTGCACTTTTAGTTTTATGCTTCGCTCAAAACTTCGGCACAACTAAATCAAAAACCAACTAAAGAGTGGCCCCGTCGTCTAGCGGTCAGGATCCATGGTTTTCATCCATGTTACAGGAGTTCGATTCTCCTCGGGGTCACCACTTAAACATCTCTCTTTATAAACTCAATTAGCTTAACATTACAACAACTTATCTAGATATAATATCTTTAAAATATTAACGCTATAATCACGTTATAATAATAAAAATAACTCCACAAAGAATATATCTTAATGAACAAAAAAAACTTAAAGTACCTACTCTTTTTTATCTCTTTGAGCACAACAGCTCTTTTAATCTCTTACTATCAGATAAAAAATCACGAAAAAGAAGTATTAAAGCAAGAACAAGAGATGCTAAACATAACCTATAACACTATTATTAAGGCCTACAAAGCGTACTCTGAGATATTTCTTACTACCAAGATAAATGTAGCAGAAGTTTATGCGTTGATGAAAAAAGCAAATAGCACGAATATCGGAGAGAAAAACAGCGCACGTGGAGAGCTATACTCCCTTCTTTTTGACAGCTACAACTCTATGAAAATCTTTAAAATAAAACAGCTTCATTTTCATCTGCCAAACAATGAGAGTTTTTTAAGATTTCACAAAGTAGATAAATATGGAGACAATCTTGAGGGCGTGCGAGATACCGTTGCGTATGTAAACAGATATAAAGAGCCTATTTCAGGCTTTGAAGAGGGAAAAATTTACAATGGCTATAGATTTGTTTACCCAGTTATTGATGGGGATAAGCATTATGGAAGTGTTGAGATTTCTATCTCTATGCAAGATATAGTTCAGCATTTAAAGAATGAAGCTACTGCTGATGTTGAGTTTATCATTAAAAAAGATATAGTTGAGAAAAAAGTTTTTGACAATGAAAAGACAAATTACACACAGAGCAACATTAGCAGTGACTACTATTATGAGAAAAGCATTTCACAAGATGGCAATGAGCTTATTGAAAAATTAACCGCAAACTACTCAGAGTTAAAAGAGAGTATCTCTAAGGGTATAGGGTTTAATTTCTTTTCATGCCTTGATGATAAGTTCTATATGACTACATTTATCCCCATTATCAACAAATACTCAAACCGACATGTAGCGTACATTATTGCAAGTCGCCCAAACCCTTCCCTTGAGTATATGTTTAAAAAAGATATACTCATTAATATACTTACAATACTTCTCTTTGCTCTACTGACATACTTCTACTACAAGATTCAAAAAAAGAGTCAAAAACTTCAAAAAAGCAATAACGCGCTAAAGAGCATAAAACGTCTTGCAAAACTCGGTTTTTGGGAGTTTGATGCAGAGAGCAAGAAGCTGACATGGAGCGATGAAATATACGATATCTTCAATCTTGAGCAGCAATCCATTACGCCTACTTTTGATATCTTTTTAAGCTATGTTCATCCTGATGACAAAGAAATGTTAAAAAATGTATTCTCAGACTCTATAAAGACAAAAAGCGACTACCAAATCCAACACAGAGTTGTAAGACCGGATAACTCTATACTCCATGTAAACGAGATCGGTTATCACTCCTACAATGAAAAAGGCGAACATACACATACAGTAGGAACAGTTCATGATGTAACCAATATTGTTGAGTATGAAGAGAAAATCTGCTCTATAAAAAATGAGCTCCAATCAATTGTCAACCATATCCCCAGCATTATGTTTAGA
>Ga0265293_10001254_pt1 | contig 56083 bp, 49 predicted proteins | sample Munlanlewell138R_FD_192505 | JGI IMG/M metagenome (GOLD analysis project Ga0265293, IMG submission 192505) | Leachate microbial communities from a municipal landfill in Southern Ontario, Canada - Leachate well 138R | ecosystem: Engineered > Solid waste > Landfill > Unclassified | place: Canada... | reverse complement strand
CTTCCATGCGTTTGATGGCCCGGTTTTTCTCCATTGAGGTTGACAGTGCTATGTCGGCAAAGGTGAAATTGACTTTCATGTTTTTGAAGCCCATGGAATTCTCCCAAGAGTGAGTTTTATGGGCGAACTATGGCAGGAAAACGTTTGAATGTCAAGTCATATTAGTATGATAGCTTTGAATAGCATAGTTTTTCAGGGCCTATGTGAACGTGAAGGAAAGGGATAATGAGGGAGTTGTGCAAAGGTCTCATGATACATTACCCGGAGTCATGACGCCCTTGTGGACAAGCATTCTTTATGCTAATGCATTGTAATAGCTGATCCTTCGGATTAACCCCCCGTGGAGTACGCGGCCGCCATACCGTCCGGGGGAACTATGGAGCGCGACACAGGACTACAGTGTGACCGCGGGGCCTGCTGGTGGGAGTGCCTGTGAATGGCCCGGTTGGTTCGCTGGTTTCAGGGAATGATCATGTCGGAGAAAGAACTTGTAGAAATAGTCGCCGGTATTACTGACGTGGGCGAAATGGAGCGCTTTCTTCATGAAATATTGACTGATAAAGAACGCCATGTGCTGGCCCTGCGATGGAAACTTCTCAAGGACCTCCATGCCGGCAGGACACAACGGAGCATAGCGGCGGACTATCGGATCAGTCTGTGCAAAATAACCAGAGGATCCAAAATTCTCAAAGAACAGGAATCGATCATCCGCCGGATTCTCGATGAGCGCGGTTCGAAAACACCCCCCCCGAGCGGACGGGACGGAGATGGAGGAGGGTATCAATCTTCCTGAAAGATGTCTCGCTCTTCAGGGTGTGCCGCCGAGCCGTAAAGATCTTTTACAAAGCCGTCGCGTTTGACGGATCAAGCGGTTTTTTTCGAGGCCACGCAACATAGTCCTTCCTATGGCCCGTGAAGGGACATTGGAACTGCAAAGAAGAAGCCTCCAGTTGGAGACCCTCACGGTTTTTGTTTCCCCGCCCGTACCGGGGGTCTCCCATGACAGGAAAGCCGAGCATGTCAAAATGCCGGCGGATCTGGTGGCGGCGACCGGTTCGGAGAAGGATCGCCACTTCTGAAGTCTGCCGTTTTTCGTCACAGGCAATGACTCGAAATTCCGTCACGGCGGGCTTGCCGTCCAGGGGCCTGTCTATGGTTCCACAGGTTCCTTCCTGACCGATGTTTCCCCGAAGAATAGCCCGGTACTCCCTGCGGACGGCATTTTTTCGGAGGAGGCCCGACAGGGCGGCCGCGGCTCCTTTGTCGTGAGCGATGAGAACGAGACCAGCGGCCTCCCGGTCAAGCCGATGGACGGGAAGAGCGGGACGGGGCGGACGGAAATGGAGTTCAGCCTGACGCAGAAGGGTACAATGGTCACCGAACCGGGTTCCCTGGGTCAGGAGACCCGGGGGTTTGTACCAGACACTGTACCGTTGTTCGTCAGCCACGCACCGGGCCCGCGGGGGAACGAGCCCGAGAAGGGCTTCATCATACCGGAATTCCAGGCTGTCTCCCCGCTGAAGTTCGAACCCCGGGTCACGCAGCCGGAATGCTTTCCGGCCCCGTCTTTGAAACCACAGGGCGCCCTTGAGCAGGGCGTCGTCGACCTGTTCCCGGGACAGCCCCGACAGGGACGACAAAACGTCGCCCAGGTGCCGACCGCCATCCGATTCTATGGTTTTTGTAAGTCTGAATGTGCCCATGGCTTCACAGGGGATGGCCTCGTCACTCGATCATGAAAACGAAGATGCTCCCGCGGTACCACCCGCACGGGAGAGGCCGTCAGGATTCCCACCGTATCCAGTCTTTTCCCGGGACTTTTACTATCACCTGCCGGGGAAAACAAGGAATTTTCCTTTCCGGGAGCCGCTTCATGCCGGCGTTTTTTCTTTCATTGATGTCACACTGATGGTACAAAGAAAAATTCCACTGCGTTATAAACATTCCGTACGGCCTGTGACGGAAAGAATCGGCCGGGAGAAAAAACATGAAGTCCTTTCGCGTCGCAACGTTTAACGTCAACTCGATTCGAGCCCGTCTTCACATCGTTCTTCCCTGGCTTGAGAAGCATCGACCCCGCTTTTTGTGTCTGCAGGAAACGAAAGTTGCCGACGAAGCCTTTCCTTCCGAAGAATTCGGCAAAGCAGGATATCATGTTATTTTCAGGGGTGCTAAACGCTATAACGGCGTGGCCATCGCCTGTCTCGACAAACCGGTTTCAGTTTCCTTTGGTTTCGATGACGACGGTCCCCCTGACGAAGATCGTATCATTCAGGCAACCTATGATGACGGCGTCACGGTTCTGAATCTTTATGTCCCCCAGGGGAGGGACCGGGAACATCCCCAGTTCGATTACAAGCTTGTGTGGTTTGAACGCCTGGTGCGATATCTTGAACGCTGCGCTTCGCCGGAAGAACCGCTTGTTCTATGCGGTGATCTCAATGTCGCCCGGGACGGAATCGACGTCCATGACCCGAAACGTCTCCTGGGGCATGTCGATTTTACACCGGAAGTCTGGGACCGGTTTGACCGTCTGCTTGCCTGGGGGCTGGATGACATATTCAGGAAGCACAATCGGGGTGTCGAAAAACAATTCACGTATTTTGATTACCGGGTTCCGGGCGCGCTGGATCGTCAACTGGGCTGGCGGGTCGACCACATTCTCGCCACCCCGCCTCTCGCGGCCCGATCGCAGGGAAGTTGTATAGACCTTGAGCCGAGAAGGATGGAAAAACCGTCGGACCACACGATTCTCGTGGCGAAATTCTCGAAATAGGAGTGTCTGATGGCGGAAAAACGATATGCTGAACGCACAAATCGTGCGCATGATCCAAAGGGGTCGCGCTACGAAATGAACCAGCGGGTCAAGATGGTTCTTGTCAGACACGGTGTGAATCTGACCCTTCTGAGATGGTCCAGTTCGCAGAAAACAACCTATTTTTACGGAACACTGAAGAAGGATACCGATGAGGACTTCACCGTTCAAACCCTGGAAGCGCTGGTCAAGGAACTCTTCCACATGCCCCGGGGGCACCGGGTTCGATTCTATCTTGACAACTGGGACATAGGTTCCGATGCGGAAGCCTTGAGAATAACCAAAAAGAAAAAACCCGTCGAGACGGATACTCTGGCTGAACGGGCCGGGACGACGGTCTTCATCCACGATGCCGCACGGTACCGGAGGTATCCGGCGGAACGGAAAGAGCCTGAAAAACCGGAACAGGAGTCCGGTGATTCTGATCACTGAATGCCCTGTTCCAGGTTTGCTTTCGGTTCCACCCTGACGGTTACCGTCACCGACGGGATTCTTCTGTCCGGAAAGGACAGGTTGCCCTGCTGTATTATCTTAGGTGACAGTCGCGTGGTTGTCTTGATCGGGTCCAACTGAATCGCTTCGGTGCTGACCTGGAGATCAGAGGGGCTGTGCCGTGTGGCCAGGACTTTTACCGTTTCAGGGGACACGTCGATACCTTTCAGTACCAGGTTTTCGTCGAGGGCGCCCGAGGTTGGAACATGGATCGGGACGTCCCGGGGGACAAGCTTATAGGCCGTCAAAACAAGTGACTGCGGCTGAATGTCCGCCACGGAGAGATTTGAAGGATGTACAATGCTGCGGTTGTTCAGGGGAATCACCTGCTGTCCCTCCACAACGGCCGACATGTCGACAAGCATCCCCAGGGAGGCTGTGTCAAGAAGATCGAAGGCTTGCTTGGATCCCGTGAATGATACCGCTGTCTCCCGCGGTTCCTGGCTTTCAATGGTCCAGTCCGCCGGGAGGTTCCGGTAGGAGACGGGGATAACGAAATCCCGCCGGATGATTTCCGTCTGAAATCCAAAGGCAAGCCACAGTATTGCCGCGAGACCCAGGGCGATCCCCTTTTCCCAGGTGTTGGAACTCAGCCATCTCCACCTGCTTTTTTCCGGGAGGCGGAGGGATTGGCTTCCATAGAACGTTTCGATTTCATGTTTGATCAGTTCATGATTCCACAGAGGATGAATTGAGCCGGCCTGGGCAATGGATATGGTGCCCCGTTCTTCGGACACCACAATGCACAGGGCGTCGGTCAGTTCGGAAAGACCCAGGGCCGCCGTGTGCCTGAGCCCCATGCCTCCGATTTTCTTGCTGTTTTTTGAAAGAGGGAGGTGGCAGCCGAAAAGTTCGACATGATCCTTGTCGATAATGACGGCACCGTCATGTCCGGGGGAATTGGTGTCAAAAATACTTTCCAGCAGAGCTGTGCTGATCATGCCGCCAAGGGGTATTCCCCCTTCGATGTGGCGATCCAGATGATCACGTCCTTTGATGATTATCAGTGCTCCTCTCCGTTGCCGGGCCAACCGCATGATTGCGGTGACCAGGTGTTCAACGGGGGCGTTCAGCATGGGGCTTCCCGCTGTGCGGGGTCTCCAGATTGCCAGTCGTTCAAAGAAACGGCGCAGATCCTCCTGGAAAATAATGATCATAATGATAAGAAAAACGGCAAAAAAACCCCGCAATACGTACTCTGTCAGGTACATGTGGAAAAAACGGGACACCATGTACACCACGCTCAGGATGATGATGCCGAAAAAAACAAAGCGGGAAGCCGTTTTCTTCAACCAGATGAGAATACCGTAGGTCAGTACGGCAATAACTCCGATGTCGAGAATGTCCGATACCCTATGGTATTGAAGAGATGCAGGAGGTATTCTTTCACGATTGACTCCCTTTCATATTCCACGTTATAGTATGCGCCATAGGTTTCGTGTTGACAAATGAAAAATTCTTCCCTCTGGCGTGAAAGGAAACAGGCTCATGGCCCCGGACCAGGGAACGGTGGAAGGTCCTGCCCATAACCTGCTTGGCATGGCCTCGGGTAAGCGCTCCATTCTCATCGTGTGTCACAACAATCCGGATCCGGACAGCATGGCAGCCGCCCAAGCCCTCAAGACCATCTTCCTGAGTCAAAACCATAAGAGAAAAGTCGTCATCGGCTATGGCGGAATCGTCGGCAGGGCTGAGAACCGCCAGATGATACGCCGGCTGAAAATAGAGATTACCCCCATCAGAGATATTGATTTCAAAAAGTTTTCCCTCGTCTGTCTTGTGGACAGCCAGCCCCGGACCGGTAACAACGATATCCCGCGGACGGTGATCCCCCACGTTGTCATTGACCACCACCCCCTTCGGCCGGCCACGAAAAAGAGTCCATTGTACGATGTGCGGCCGGGATACGGAAGTTCTTCAACGATCCTGACGGAGTACCTCATAGAGCTTGGCCTTGTGCCGGACCGCAGACTTGCGACGGCACTGTTTTACGGGCTCAAGACCGATACGGGGGGGCTGAGCCGCTCGGTGACGAAGCCCGATCTTGCCGCCCTCAACTACCTGTTGCCCCTCACGTCCCCCCGCACCCTTGCGGCCATTGAAACTCCCCCTGTTCCAAAAGGTTATTATCTCAAGTACGTGGAGGCCATAGAGAATGCCGTTCTCTATCAGGACGTCATCGTCACAGACCTCGGCAGGCTCAACAATCCTGAAATTGTGGCGGAGATGGCCGACTTTCTCTTGAGAATGGAGACAATCCGGTGGGTTCTTGCCTTCGGTGAATACCGTGACGAACTGATTTTATCGGTGCGAACCTCACGTAAAGGCTGGTGGGCCGGCAAGATCGCCCTGCGCCTCGTGCGGGGAATAGGTTCCGGAGGAGGGCACGAAAGAGCCGCCGGAGGCACTGTTCTTTTCGGGAAGATGTCCCGGGAGGAACGCAACAGAATAACGGGACGGCTGGTGGGCCGTTTTCTGAAAGCGGTGGTGGGGTCCGCGGGAGTTCCGGGGAAACCGCTTTTTGCCGGTCGATCCCAGGAGGGTCCCCCGGAGACGAATAACAGCGGCAGGGAAAGAAAATGAAAATCCTCATGTTCGGCTGGGAATTTCCTCCTTCCATCAGCGGCGGGCTGGGAACGGCCTGCCGGGGCCTCACGGAGGGGCTCCTCAACCAGGGCGCGGGCATTCTCCTCGTTGTGCCTCAAACCGTGAAAGGACGACACCACGAATCCCTGAGGGTCATCGACGGGAGAGTATCGGTGCCCCTTGACCGGAACGATATGCCGCTGTCCGGGACGCCCGTTGGCGAGGTGCTGGAACGGTCCGTGGGAAGTCTCCTTGCCCCCTATATGACGGAGGAATCCTATCGGGATGCCCATGACCGTTCCCGGGAGACGGAGGGAATGGAGAACGGGTCCGACAATGATCTCGAGGCTGAATACCGGTACGGATCGAATATGCATGAGGAAGTGTATCGCTATGCCCGGATCGCCCGAACCATTGCCCGCGCTGAAGATTTCGACATCATCGCCGCCCATGACTGGATGACCATACCTGCGGGAATGGCGGCCCGGGAGGTTTCGGGAGTTCCGCTGGTCATCCATATCCATTCCCTGGAACCGGACAGAAGCCCGTTGCGGGTTAACGAGGTCATGTACGGTATTGAACGTTTCGGCATGCTTGCGGCGGATCACGTTATCGCCGTCAGTCACTATACAAAAAAGAAAATTGTGGAACAGTACGGGATCGCGGAACAGAAAATATCGGTGATCCACAATGCGGCACTACCGCTTATGCAGTCCGGGGAGCGGTGGGAAATGCGGGCCGAGAAAGCGATAAAGCCTCAGCGGCGGGGAAGAAACGTACTGTTTCTGGGGAGGGTGACGGGCCAGAAAGGACCCCGGTATTTTCTTGACGCGGCCCAGAAGGTTCTTGCGGAAGATCCGGACATCCGTTTCATCGTGGCAGGGTCCGGTGATATGATGGGAATGATGCGGCAGGGTGTCCATGACAGAGGGATCGCCGGCAGTGTTGTCTTCACCGGTTTTTTGAAGGGAGATGAGGTGGCGGAGGCGTACGCGATGAGTGACCTCTACGTCATGACCAGTGTTTCGGAACCCTTCGGCATCACGGCCCTGGAGGCGATCGATCAGGGCATCCCCGTTATTCTGTCCAGGCAATCAGGTGTTGTGGAGGTCCTCCGCCGTTGCCCCGCCGTTGATGCGACGGATACCGATACCCTGGCGCGGACGATCCTGGATGTGCTGAAGGACGACAATCTTCGGGAGTCCATCGTCAGGGACGGGAAAGAAGATATGGCGGGATTGACCTGGGCCCGGCAGGCGGCTCTGATGATGGAACGATACCATATGGTGAAAGACAATGAACAATCTGAAACATACCGGGCAGGAATCCCGGGTGGTGGAGAGACAGGGAAAACATGAAGATCGGTAAGACACAGGACCGTGCCCCCGGGGACAACCCGATGACGCGTTGCCTTTTCGAAGTCAGTTGGGAAGTCTGCAACAAGGCCGGCAATATTTACAGGGTGTTGAAAACAAAGACCGTCCCGGCCCTGGAAAGTTTCGGCGACGGCTATATTCTCATCGGTCCCGACCGGGGGACGAACCCTGATTTTGAGGAAACCGATGAAAAACTGTGGGACCATGTGCGATATGACGCCGCGTCGAGAAACCTGTCCTGTCGGTGCGGGCGCTGGAAAAAAGTCCCCGGATCACCTCGGGTGATTCTGGTCGCATACAATGAAACCTATGACGTGGACAAACTGCTTTTCGGACTCTGGCAGAAATTCGGGGTCAATTCCATGATGGGAGGATGGGATTACAAGGAACCCGTTCTGTTCGGGACGGCCGCCGGCGCAATGATACAGATTCTCCATGAGCGGCTGCTGGGACACTACGAACAGTTCATTGCCCATTTTCACGGGTGGACGTCCGGCGCCGGGATTCTGTACCTGAACGAACATGTTCCTGAAATTGCAACGGTATTTACGTTGCATTCAACGGTCGTTGGAGAAGCGCTGGCCGATTCCGGAGAAGCCCCGGCGCGGATCATGGCCACTGTTTCCGCCGGCGACATGGCATCGAAGGCACATGTTTCAGCCGAGTATTCCATCGAGGCTGTCGCGTCGGGACAGGCTGACTGCCTCACCGCGGTAAGCGATGTGGTTGCCGAGGAAGCGGTCTATTCTCTTGGGCGGACACCTCGGATCATTCTGCCCAATGGTCTTGACCTGGACAGTATTCCTGACTGTCTCGATGACGTGGAACGAAGGGAAACCTGTCGCGACAGGTTTTTTCAGTTTGCCTCAAAGTTTCTTCAAAAAGAGCTTCGACCCGATGAGGCATTTCTGCTTCTCGTTTCAGGCCGTTATAACTATGAACGCAAGGGGCTGGGCCTCGTTCTCGAATCGTTGAAGTCCCTGAACGACGCTCTGCGGGAGGATCCGGAGGCTCGAAACGTCGTAGCCTTCCTGGCAATGATCAGCAGCCACCAGGGTGTGTCGAGCCAGGTCCGGCGAATCATCGACGGGGCAGAGAGTGCCGCCCGCTCAGGCATAAACCGTATCTGTACCCACCACTTGAGCGATCCCCAGAATGACCCGATCTGGATCAGGTGTGAGGCGCTCAACCTGCTTAACAGTCCCGACGATCGGGTGAATATAATCTTTATGCCCGCTTATCTCGACGGCTACGACGGACTTTTGAATAGTGCCTATGACGACATACTCAAGGCCTGCGACCTGGGCGTGTTCCCCTCCCTCTACGAGTCCTGGGGATACACGCCCGCGGAAAGTGCCGCCTATTGTCTCCCCACGGTGACCACCGATCGTTCCGGATTCGGTCTCTGGGTTCGGAAGAACATCGATGATGCCGGCAAAGGCGTCATTGTTCTTGACAGTCGGGAGCACACCCGTGACGAGATTGTCGCGTCGCTTGCGCAGGTATGTTCCACCGCGCTGTCCTGGTCTCCCGACGAGCGTCACCGACAGCGTAACCGGGCCCGTTCCGTCGCCGGCCGGGCGGACTGGAGATCCCTGTATTCCTTCTACGATGAAGCCTACGTTGAAGCGGTCAGAACGGCGGTCAAGCGGATTCACGGGCTGGATACAAGCGATTCGGGGCGGGAAATTACCTACCCGGGCACAGATTCACTGCAGCCCCGTTATCGAAGTTTCAGCGTTGCCGCGCCATTGCCCGAACCCATTCAGCACCTCCGGGACATCGCCTATGACCTCACCTGGACCTGGACTCCGGAAATCGAGGATATATTTGCCCGACTCGACCCCCAGCTCTGGGCCGAACTGTCGCGCAACCCCGTGGAAATGCTTGAACGGGTGGGTGAAAGCCGTCTCCGGGAAATGGCGGAAAACGAGTCGTATCTCCGCCACTATCGACGGGTATCGAGTCTTCTCGACGAGGTCCATGCCGATTCGGAATCCTTTATGGGAGACGAACCCTTCTTGACGGCGCGAAATCCCGTGGCCTATTTTTCTACCGAGTACGGCCTCCATGAAAGTCTGCCCATATACTCCGGAGGTTTGGGAATCCTGTCCGGTGACCACTTGAAATCGGCGGACAACTTGAAGTTCCCCCTGGTCGGCGTGGGCCTTCTCTACAAACACGGCTATTTTTCCCAGACTCTTGACAGGGAGGGCAACCAGGTTGCCCTCTACCCTGAAAATGACTTTTCGCGGATGCCTCTTCGAATCTGTCTGAACGGCGGACGAAGCGGCGATCCCGTCAAGATCGACGTCGACCTTCCGGGACGGAAACTCTATGCTCAAGCCTGGCAGATTACGGTGGGTTCGATACGACTCTATCTGCTTGACACGGCCATTCCCGACAACAACAGCCAGGACATGACCATTACGTCCCGGCTTTACAGTGCCGACCAGCGGCTTCGCATCGAGCAAGAAATCATGCTGGGAATCGGGGGAGTCCGACTTCTTGAAAAACTGGGAATCCGGCCATCGGTGTTCCACCTCAACGAAGGGCACAGCGCCTTTCTTCTTCTCGAACGAATCCGGAGACTCATTGAAAAACGGAATCTGACCTTTCACGAAGCGAAGGAAGTGGTGCGGGCAAGTTCCGTATTCACCACCCACAGCCCCGTCGAAGCGGCCAATGAGCGCTTTGAAGAGCCGCTCATGAAGAGCTATTTTGCTGATTATATCGAGGAAATGGACATCTCTTGGGATACTTTCTGGCAGCTCGGCCGTGACGAACCCGGTCCCGGGAAACCATTCATGATGCCCGTACTGGCCTTCAATCTTTCCTGCGCGTCCAACGCGGTAAGTCGGCTTCACTGTCGGGTGGCACGGAAAATGTGGAAAAAGGTCTGGTCAGGCTTCGACGAGGACGAAATACCCATCAAGGCCATCACCAACGGGGTACACATGCAGAGCTGGGTAGCACCCGAGATGAAAGAATGTTACGAGCGCTATCTCGGTATCGACTGGCTTTCCAAGGATTTTGAGAAGCTGGGGTGGGACCGGACCGATGAGATACCCGACAAAGTGCTGTGGCAGATCCACGGCGACCTGAAAAAGAAGATGGTCGATTTTCTGAAGCATGAATGTTCCCGCTACGGCGAGCGGCAGGGAATCCACCGGGCCCTTGTCCGGCGGAAAACGGAAAGCCTTGACCCGGATGCCCTTATCATAGGATTTGCCCGGCGGTTTGCCGCCTACAAACGGGCTCTCATGATTTTCGAGGATGGTGAACGCCTGTTGCGTATCCTGAATAATGCCCCCGGACCTGTTCATTTTGTCTTCACCGGCAAGGCTCACCCAAGTGACGAGGCCGGCAGGGCCCTTCTCAAGCAGCTCTACACCTATACATGGGACGAGCGATTTGTGGACAAGGTACACTTCATTGAAAACTATAATGTGGGAACGGCTCGACAGCTCGTGCAGGGCGTCGACCTGTGGCTCAATAACCCTCTTCGGCCCCGCGAGGCAAGCGGAACGAGCGGTATGAAAGTCGTCGTCAACGGAGGGCTCAATCTCAGTATTCTGGACGGCTGGTGGGATGAAGCGTATGCGGGCGATAACGGGTGGTCCTTCGGTGGCGGCAGGGAGTTCAGCAATGTCGACACACAGAATATGGCAGACAGTGACTCATTCTATGACATTCTTGAATCATCGGTTATTCCGACCTATTTTGAAAAAAACGGCAGCGGGCTGCCGGAACGGTGGATCGCCATGATGAAAGGATCCATCCGGAGCGTCGTTCCGCACTTTAATACCCACCGCATGATCAAGCAGTACTGTGAAGAGATGTACCTGCCGGCGGCCCGGCGGGCGGAACTCCTGGAAGCGAAAGGATATGAAAAGGCACGGGCCCTGGCTGACTGGAAGCAGAAGATCCCCTTCCGGTTTTCCCGGGACCATATCAGGTGGTATAAGGTGAGCGGATTCACGGGAGACCGCCTGAACGTGGGGGAGACCTTCCGGGTCGAGGCGGGAGTTTCCCCGGGCAAGCTGTCGGAGGAGGAAGTCCGGGTTGAACTGGTTATTATGGAAGCACGGGAACAGGACGTCCTTACCCGGCAGGACGTGGTGGTCATGACGAAGACGGACGCGGATGAAGCGGAAGGAACGCTTGTATTCGCGGGAGAATACCGGGCGGAAAAGGCGGGAACCTTCGTGTACGGTATCAGGATCATTCCGGTTCACCCCGACCTGTTCTCTTACCAGGAAACGGGTCTGGTCCACTGGGCCTGAACGTGTCCTGCGCACCATCCAGAGGTCGGTTACGATAAACAACGCGCCGAAGGACGAATCAGCATGCCCCTCGTAACCATATATTTTCAGCTTCATCAACCCTTCAGGCTCCATCCTGAACGGGATAAATTTCTCTGGGAGGAAATGAACCGGGATGTGTTTCGCAAGGTGACCGCCAAGTGCTACCTTCCGGCCCTGTCTCTTTTCGAGGACATTACGGCTACGGAGAAGAGCTTCAAGGTCACCTTCGGTATGAGCGGGACTTTTCTTGAACAGGCCGAACTCTATGCTCCCGATGTCATCAGGGCTCTTCAACGCCTCTACGACGTCGGGGAGGGGGAACGGGTGGAGTTTTTGGATGAAACCTACTACCATTCTCTCACGTCGCTCTTTGAAGATCCCGGGAAACAGGAATTCAGGGACCAGGTATCGCTTCACCGCGATATCATGAAAGAATATTTCGGCATCACGCCAACCTCCTTCCGAAACACGGAACTCATGTACAACAACAATATTGCCGACGCTGTTTTTGACATGGGATACCGGTCGATTCTCTGTGAACAGCGAGGCGACATGTACATCGATGACGGCCCGGTAATTCCGATGGATTCCGTTTTTCGGGCGGCAGGTAACGACCTGGTCGTCCTGCCCAGAAACAGGGACCTGAGCGACGACGTTGCCTTCAGGTTTACCCACCGTTTGCTTACCCCGGAAGATTACGCCGCCGCCATCGCCCGCATCGACGGCCCCGCTGTGCTGCTCGGTTATGATTTCGAACATATCGGGGAACATCTCTGGGAGGACACAGGCATTTTCGCTTTCTGGAGAAAACTGCCGCGGGCCCTGGCGGCTCACCCGTCCATTGTAATGGCGACGCCCACCGGGATCGCCGATCGGTTCCGGGGTGTCGACTGTCCGCGAGCCGATATTCCGGGGCTTTCCACGTCTTCATGGGCGGACGCGACCCGGGACACGCACGGATGGCTGGGAACAATGACCCAGTACGAACTGTTCCGGAACATTGAAATGCTCGAGGGGGAAGCCCGCCGGGCGGGGGGAGAGCTTCTTGCCCGGTGGCGGCATCTTACCACGTCGGACCATGTGTACTTTCTTCACGAACGGATAGGCGCCGATCATACGGTTCACGCTTACTTCAATCCTTACGGGGGCTCCATTACCCAGGCGGCCCACGTGCTGACGAGAAAGATAGATGACTTCGAGGTGGCTATCAGGCGTTTTGAAGTGCTGAAACGCAGGGAACGGGCAGCGGTTCTCATCGTCGCTCCCGAAAGCGGCAGGCTTCCGGAGGAGATGGGTCCCTTGGCATCCTATATCTCAAGTAAAAGCGGCGGGCTGGGTGAGGTGGTGTCGGCTCTCTGCGAGGGTCTCTGCGAGCGTAATGTCGATGTTCACCTGGCGACGATCAATCTCAAGAAGCGTTTTCAGCAGGAAAGCGGGATCAACGAGGAGACCTGGCGCAAGATCCGCTATCATCAGGAGCACGACCGCATTCACCTGGTGAGTTCTGCCGTGTTCGCCGATCTTCCCGGTGCCTACGCGGGCGATCCGGCCCTGAATGCCGCGGAATTTCAAAGAGGTATCATTCACCACATCGTCAAGGAAGTCCTCGGTAAAAGCCGGGGCAGGCTTATTGTTCACAGCCATGACTGGATGGCCGGCGGCACCCTGTCGGCCTACCTGAAATCGCGAGGTATTCCACTCCTTCATACCGTCCACAACAGCTTCACCGGCCACATTCCCCTGGGGATGTTCACAGGAATTAACATCAATGAGCTGTCCCCTTTCTTCTATTATTCAGAAGATCATGGAAGGCGTTCTGTGGACGCCCAGGCCACGGCGATCAAGAACGCCACCATGATCAATTTTGTGGGACAGCGATTTCTCGAGGAAATGGTATACGATTATTTCATCGATCGGCCTATTATCCCCCCGAGTGTCAGGGATGAAGTCAAGGCGAAATACAATGTTGGTGCCGCCGTATCAATCATGAACGCTCCATCGCGCACCATGTATCCCGAACAGTGTCCGCATCTGGTGCGGACCTACGGGCCGGATTCAGACGTGCTGAGCGCGAAACGGAAAAACCTCCTGGAATTTCAGAAACGGTCGGGCCTGAACCTCAACCCCGAGGCGATTCTTTTTTTCTGGCCTTCCCGGCTCGATTCCCAGCAGAAAGGGGTCACCATACTTGAAGAGATTCTGCTTCGCTTCGTCATCGACAACGGTGATGCCCAGGTAGCCATCGTTGCCAGCGGCGTCGGCGGAGACCGCTACCACGAAGAAACGCTTGGAAGAATCGCCTGGGTTTCAGGCGGAAAAATCTCATTCCATCAGTACCGGGAGGATCTGTCCATGCTGGGGTTTGCTGCGGCGAATGATGTGTTCGGTGTGTCTCTCTATGAGCCCTGCGGCCAGATCGACCAGGTGGGAAACCTCTTCGGGGCAACGGCCACGAACCGCGATACCGGTGGCTATCACGACAAAATAAGGGAATTACGTCTGAAAATCGACGGTTCGCCCCAGGACGTGGGTAACGGGTTCCTTTTCAGAGATTATGATCCCGGAGGGCTGCTCTTCGGTCTGGAGAAGAGCCTCCACTTTCACCGGAAGCCTGCCGTGGAGAGAGAACCCCAGATCAGACGCATTATGCGGGAGGCCAGGGAAAACTATGATCTGGGGAACATGGTTGCCAAATATATCCGGGTTTACGAGAGGCTGAACGGGGACAGGCCTCTGGTGTGATCTCCTGCTCCCGGCGAGAAGCCGCTCCTAGGTAACGCCCTCATTCCAGACCGTGCGGAGATAGTCCTTCTGGTATTCAAATTTTTCCGCCTGCTCCTCTACGATGGCTTCGGCCTCGGCGGAAGACATGTCCATGGTGCGCGTCACGAAGGAGGCGACCTGGCCGTAGTAGAGAGGTGTCATCACGTCGATGAGCTTGTAGCGGTTTACTGTCCACTGGTGAAAGGTTGCCGCCAGTTCGTAGAGAATTTTCACCCAGGATTCCGTAGAAAGGTGAAAAGCGGAAGGTTCCATGGAAGCTGCCTCCGTCAGGGCGGCAAAACTCTCCTCGCTCAGGATGTCTTTCCAGAGTGATGAAAACTGGCTGTAGCCGATCTTGAATTTCTCGATCATGGTATCTGTGTTCACCGTGACGGGTTCCGGTCCCATAGTTCCCTCGAATCCGAACGTATCCACCGGCTCGCTGCCCCGGATCTTTTGCCAGACGTCTTCGTTGTTTTCCATGAGGGTAAAAATCGTCCACAACACCTGGCGGAACATGGGGCCCAAGTGAAGGGCCGGATCCTTTGCGTCGTGGATCTTGACGCCCAGGTTCGACTGACATATCCGGTAATTATTTGTTATGGCGTGGGTGGTCATCCAGATATCAATGCCGAATCGAGCCACGTCGGTGTCCCACACGTCCTGATTTATGTAAAAACGAGTGAGTTCTCCCGAGAGGGCGAAATCCCCACCGATCGGCTGACGCACCCGCTTGCCGTACAGGGCCCTGGTCAAGCTGTAGACGATGTTATTGGTGATGGTTCCGTCGTACTTGTGTCGCTCGTAGACAGGGGCCACGAACTGGTAGTCCTGGTCGAGTATGGGGCTTAAGAGGTACTTGATCCAGTCCGGTGTGATGCTTCGCAAGTCTGAATCCACGACAACGCAGGCCCGGGCATTGAGTTGATCCGATGCCTCGAAGATGGATCGCAAGGCTGTCCCCTTGCCTGCCGGGCCCCGGTATATAGAAACAACCTTTTCCTGCCAGGGCTTTATCTGGAACTCCTTGGCAACCTCCCGTGTATCATCGGTTGATCCGCCGTCGGCGATGAAGAGGACGCTTCGCTTGTCCTTATAATGCCGGGCAAGGCCGTGGGTAATCATCTGGATTACGTGTTCTATGGTCTTTTCGTTATTGAAACAGGGAATTCCAACAAGAATGTCGGCTTCTTCTATTTCCTCCAGGCGCTTCGCTCCATAGGCCCTGAGGGCGGTATTATAGTGCATGGGTCCCTCCCGGTTGTGATTCTTTCGGCGTCAGGCAAGCAATTTAATCAATCATATCAAATAATCAGAGAGGTGACAACGGGCAATTGATGAAAGAGGTATCCTGCGGTCAAGTATCATTCCGCGATGTATCCCTTTTTTCGTCCGGTGATGCCTCGGTCCGGTCCCTGATAGTTTTCCATAACCGCAGCCGTTCGCGAATCCGGGCTTCATAACCCCGATCGGTGGGGCTGTAGAAGGTCGATCCCCGCAGCTCATCGGGAAGCGATGCCTGGTGTACCTGTCCATGGGGATAGTCGTGAGCGTACTTGTAGCCCGTACCGTATCCCAGGTCCTTCATGAGCTTCGTGGGAGCGTTTCGCACATCCATGGGAACCGGGAGAGAACCCGTTTTTTCTATGGTCTGCCGGACATTTCCCATGGCCCGGTACAGGGCATTGCTCTTGGGAGCCGTCGCCAGGTAGACCGCCGCTTCGGCCAGGGCCAGGTCGGCTTCGGGCAGACCCAGGAACCGGAAGGCCTCCATGGCGGCAAGGGACACCGGGAGCGCCGTCGGGTCGGCGAGGCCCACATCTTCCGAGGCGAACCGCACCATTCTCCGGGCTATATATAAAGGATGTTCGCCCGAATCGAGCATCCGGGCGAGCCAGTAAAGAGCCCCGTCGGGGTCACTGCTCCGGAGGCTCTTGTGAAATGCGGATATGAGATTGTAATGCTCTTCTCCCGTCTTGTCATAGCGAAGAGAACGTCGCTGAAGGGCCTTCTCGGCCACAGCCAGGGTTATGCATCCCCTCGAAGCCGGATCTTCAGCAACCAGTGCAGCCGCCGTCTCGAGGCTGTTGAGGGCTGATCGGGCGTCACCGTCCGATGAGCGCGCCAGGTAATCGAGGGCCTGCGGGTCAAGCGAAAGCCCGCGCCCTCCCAAGCCCCGTTCTGAATCATCCAGGGCCCGTTTCATGATTTCGGCCAGGTCCTCGATGGAGAGTGGATTGAGAACCAGAACCCGCACCCTTGAGAGAAGAGGGGCGATGATCTCAAAAGAGGGATTTTCCGTCGTAGCCCCCATGAGCGTAATGAGCCCCTCTTCAACGTAGGGAAGAAAAGCGTCCTGCTGGGCCTTGTTGAACCGGTGAATCTCGTCGACGAAAAGAATTGTCTGCCCGTCGCCGTAGCGCAGCCGTTCCTTTGCCCGATCGATGACGGTCCTGATTTCTTTTACCCCCGAGAGAACGGCCGAGAAGGTCTCGAAGCAGGCTCCCGTTTCCTGTGCCACGAGACGGGCAAGAGTCGTTTTTCCCGATCCCGGGGGACCCCATAAAATAATTGAGAACAGGCGCTCCTGCCGGAGCAGGCGGCGCAGGATGCCGTCCATTCCCAGGATGTGTGCCTGTCCCACATACTCCGAAATCTTTCCGGGGCGCATCCTGTCGGCCAGAGGAGCCTGCGGGGACATTGTCCCGCAGGGTGAAGTCGTTCCCGACTCCTCGTCGGGGAAAAGCTTCATTTCCAGGGTGTTGTGCCCTTTTTTAGTACTCTTGTCGAAGCGGGATGACATGACGTTTCCTCCGGGGAACTGTCCGCATACCATGAATGTACCAATGTACCATTGAAGGAACCTTCGCACAATTTCGCCTGAGGATCAACGGCATTCATGCCTCAGTTATCTGTTTTTCTTGAGGTTCTCTGCAATCTCAAGGAGGGTTGAGAGGCGATCCTTCGGGGCAGTCCCGGTGAACCGCCCCATCTGCTCGGGAGAAAGCTCTTTCGCCAGCCATGATTCCACGGGAATCGACGGGTACCAGCAGTCAATGAGGCGGGAACAGGGCAGATCGCCCCGCTCGACCCGGCAATAGCCGAACGTAATGTCGCAACCCAGGCGCGGGCAGCGCGTCATCAGCTCATCGTAACGATTCATGGTGTTTCAGGGGGTGTGAAAAGGCGCGGACGGACCAGCCCCGTCCAGGGGGGGACCGCCCGCGCGCTGTTGCCGGGGCATTTCATCGGGGCTTGGGAAACTGTGCAACCGTGGCCCGGGCCCTATCAATGTCTTCTTCGGGCATATTATAGTTTACCAGCTTGCCCGTCAGATAGGCGTCGTAGGAGGGAAGATCAATCAGGCCATGGCCGCTCCAGTTGAAAAGAATGACCTTTTCCCTGCCTTCCTCCTGAGCTCTTCGCGCTTCTTCAACAACCGCCGCGATGGCGTGGTCTGTCTCCGGAGCGGGAATGAAGCCTTCCGATCTGGCCCACCTGACGCCGGCGTCGAAGGTTTCCATCTGATTGTAGGCCCGGGCTTCGACAAGACCCTCTTTGACCAGATGACTGACAATGGGTGCCATGCCGTGAAAACGGAGCCCGCCGGCATGGATGGGGGGAGGGACGTAATCATGGCCGAGGGTATGCATTGCCAGAAGGGGTGTTTTCATGGCCAGATCGCCGAAATCATAGGCGTAGGGTCCCCTGGTCAGCGTTGGACACGAGGTCGGTTCTGCCGCAATAACGGATACTTCCTTGCCGTGGATTTTGTCCCGCACGAAGGGGGTAGAAAGTCCGGCAAAGTTGCTGCCACCACCGGCACAACCGATGACTACATCGGGATAAAGACCGATTTTCTCGAACTGGCGCTGCGCTTCCAGGCCGATGATGCTCTGGTGAAGCAGGACGTGGTTAAGAACGCTTCCCAAGGAGTAGCGGGCATCATCCGTGTCGTAGATGTCCTCGATGGCCTCGCTGATGGCAATGCCGAGACTGCCGGGAGAATCCGGATGTTCGGCCAGGACGCCTCGTCCCACCTCCGTTATGTTGCTGGGACTGGCAAAGCAATTGGCGCCCCAGGTCTGCATCATCAGTCGCCGGTAGGGTTTCTGGTCGTAGCTGACCCGGACCATGAAAACCCGGCACTCAATGCCGAACATGTTACAGGCCATTGCGAGAGCGCTTCCCCACTGGCCGGCGCCGGTTTCAGTGGAAATTTTCTTAATGCCGAATTGCCTGTTGTAGTAAACCTGAGCCACGGCGGTGTTCGGTTTATGAGACCCGGCGGGGCTCACTCCTTCGTTCTTGTAGTAGATCTTGACGGGAGCGTCGAGGAGCTTCTCGAAATTGTGGGCCCGATAGAGGGGGCTCGGTCTCCAGAGCAGTAATTTTGCGAGAACCTCGTCCGGAATATCGATCCATCGATCAGGACTCATTTCCTGTTCGATGAGATTCATGGGGAATATACGGGCCATATCGTCCGGTGCCAGAGGCTGGCCGGTTCCGGGATGAAGAGGCGGACTCATGGGTGTCGGAACGTCAGCCAGGACATTATACCACTGCCGGGGAATTTCATTGTCCTGTAAGATAATTTTTGTTTCCTGCATTGACTGATCTCCTTAATGTGAATTCTTTGATAAAAAAAGCCATGGGCGGCACTGACGGCGCCGTCCATGGCTTGTGCCGGTAATGGAACGTCATCGTGTCACGGTACTCACGCTCATGTTGTTACTACGCATAGAAACACAGTGAAGAATCCTTGTCAAGCAGAAAATGAAATGTTCTAAAAGTATTTTGACAAGCAGGATAAAAGATATATAATCTCGATTTTTCCATGATCAGCGCCGTCGGCGCGGAAGGGTATTTCAGGACGTACGCAATGAGCACAGACGACAGCAGTATGCGGGGTGATGTTCGGGTCCGGTTCGCGCCCAGCCCCACGGGCTATCTCCACGTGGGAGGTTTGAGAACGGCCCTTTTTAATTATCTCTTTGCCCGTCGGAACAAGGGCACCTTCATTCTGAGGATCGAGGATACAGATCAGAAACGCTCCATACCGGGGGCCGTGGAAAAACTGATATCCACACTCAGGGCTGTGGGAATCGATTATGATGAAGGTCCCGACGCGGGGGGCGCCTGCGGGCCCTATGTCCAGTCGGAACGCATAGACCTGTACCGGGATCACGCGGAACAACTGATCGAATCGGACATGGCCTACCGGTGCTTCTGTGACGAAAACCGGCTGGAAGAGCTTCGCAGACACCAGAAAAAACTCAAACAGCCGACCATGTATGACGGATACTGCCGGGATCTTTCACCCGACGATGGGGCGAAAAAGCTCGATGCCGGCACGCCGTTCGTCATCCGTCTCAAGTTCCCCCGGGAAGGGCGGACTGTCTTCGACGATGTGGTGCGCCGGAGAGTGGCCGTGGACAACATCCTTGTGGATGATCAGATCCTGATCAAGTCCGACGGTTTCCCAACCTATCACCTGGCCAACGTGGTGGACGACCATTTCATGGGTATAACCCACGTCATCCGTGGAGAAGAATGGCTTTCGAGTGTCCCCAAGCACATCTTCATGTACAAGGCCTTCGGTTGGGACGTTCCTACCCTTGTCCATCTCCCCCTGCTTCTCAATCCCGACCGGAGTAAACTGAGCAAACGACAGGGTGATGTAGCCGTGGAAAGCTATCTCGACAGGGGCTATCTTCCGGAAGCCCTGATTAATTTCATCTCTTTGCTTGGATGGCATCCATCGGATGACCAGGAAATATTTTCACTGGAAGAACTGACGGCGGCCTTTTCACTGGAGAGAATCAACAAGGCAGGCGCGGTGTTCGACGTTGACAAACTGAACTGGATGAACGGCTGGTACATTCGCAACAGTGATATATCGGTCATCGCCGAGCGGTCTCGCCCTTTTTTCGAAGCCGCGGGTTTCGACGTTTCGAACCGGGACACCTTTGTCAAGGTGGTCACCGTCGCCCGGGACTACGTGTCGTTCCTTGAGGAAATAGTGGACCGGGGTCGAATGTTTTATGAAGACCTGGTTTTTACCGACGAACAGCTGGAACTTCTGGGCCGGGAGCAATCGAGACGCATTTTTGCCTCCCTGGCGGACGCGCTTGGAGGACAACCAGAATGGACCCGTGACGACAGTGACGCCTTCATCAGGAAATCTATGGGAGAGCTGGGGCTGAAGGGTAAACAGTTTTTTTTCCCTCTTCGGCTTGCGCTGTTCGGCAATACCCATGGACCCGATATTCCGACACTCATCGACATTCTTGGACCTGTTGAGACAATCCGGCGCGTGCGTCGGGCAATGGAAACCGGCTGACGGCGGTAACCGCGGAGGGAGCATCGATGGTATCTGTTCTTTTGATTGGACATGGAGCCAGGGAACACGTCATTGCCGAGACCTTCGAAAGGTCGGCCCGATGCGGCGCCATCTATTCCTGGATGAAATCCAACAATCCCGGCATTGCCGCCCTGTCCACTGAAACCCGTCTGGGGCACTACGGTGACCTTGATGGTATCGTTCAGTTTGCCAGGACCGGAAAGGTCGACTTTGCCCTTGTCGGTCCCGAAGACCCTCTCAACAGGGGGGCTGTTGACGCGCTCCTGGAGGCCGGGATCCCCTCGGTCGGTCCGACGAAATCCCTTGCCCGACTGGAAACATCAAAGATGTTCACCCGAAATCTCCTGGAAAAATACGGAATTCCGGGTAATCCGCTCTTTCGGACCTTTTCTTCAATGGATGGAGTAGAGGAATTCATCGGGGGGTTCGCTTCCGGGGCCGTGATAAAGCCCGACGGCCTCACCGGAGGGAAGGGGGTCATGGTGGAAGGGGATCACTTCACCGGCATTGAACAGGCCCTGTCTCTCTGCGAAGCGATCCTGAAGCAGTATGGTTCGGTGCTCGTGGAAGAAAAACTGGAGGGTGAGGAGTACTCCCTCCAGTGCTTCTGTGACGGGAAAACAGTGGTTCCCATGCCCGCCGTGCAAGATCACAAGCGACGTTTCGCCGGTGACGAGGGGCCGAATACGGGCGGCATGGGTTCCTATTCCGCCGGCGACCACAGCCTTCCCTTCCTCCGCCTTGAAGATATTGCCGAGGGGCGGGCCATCACGGAACAGGTTGCCGACGCCGTCTATCGCGAGACGGGGTCGCCCTACAAGGGAATCATGTACGGCGGCTTCATGGTCACCGCCGGGGGCGTACGGCTTCTGGAATACAACGCCCGTTTCGGGGATCCCGAGGCGATGAACGTTCTGCCCCTGCTGAAGACGGATTTTGTTGATCTCTGCATGGCTGTCATCGACGGTACGTTGTCCGGGCTTCCCATAGAGTTCGAAAAGAAGGCAACGGTCTGCAAATATGTGGTTCCCCGGGCTTATGGCTTGCCGGCGGACCACCCCGACGGAGACTCGCGGGCGGCGAAAATAATCATCGGTCGAACATCGGGCGTGCGTGTGTATTATTCCTCCGTGGATCAGCGGGACGATGGTCTCTACATGACCTCCTCCCGGGCCTTGGGTGTGGTTGGTATCGCCGACGATCTTCCTGCGGCGGAGAAACGAGCCGAGAGAGCCGTCGCGTCAATCAGCGGTCCCGTGGACCATCGTTCCGATATAGGGACCGCGGCCCTGATCAACCGACGCATCGAGCATATGAAAAAAATCAGGGGCTGAAGTACGGCCGTACTCAACGCCGATACGAAAGGAGTGTTATGAAAAACAATATCAGACGGGTATTGATCAGCGTGACGGACAAGAGGGGCATTGTTGACTTTGCCGTGGAACTGGCGAAATTTGATATTGAGATACTGTCCACGGGGGGGACGGCCGCACGGTTACGGGAGAACGGCATTGCTGTTACGGATGTGTCCGATTATACAGGTTTTCCAGAAATGATGGATGGGCGGCTGAAGACACTCCACCCCAACATCCATGGAGGAATCCTGGCTCTCAGAAACAATGAAGACCATATGACCGCCCTGAAAAAACACGGCATGGGCCTCATCGACATGGTGGTCATCAATCTCTACCGTTTTCAGGACACGGTGGCCCGTGAAGGGTGTACCCTTGAAGAAGCCGTGGAACAAATCGATATCGGAGGGCCCGCCATGCTGCGGGCGGCGGCAAAGAACTGGCCCTATGTGACTGTTGTTACCGATCCCGCCGATTATGATCCCGTGCTGCGGGAAATGAAGGAAACGGGAGGTGCCCTTTCGAGAAACACCAATTACGCGCTGGCCGTGAAAACCTTCCAACTGACAGCCCGTTATGACGGCGCCATATCAAACTATCTGGGCAGGACCGGTCCCGACGGGGAGACACGGGATTTCCCCGACACGTTGACCCTCCAGTTCGAGAAGGCCCAGAATCTGCGGTACGGTGAAAATCCTCACCAGAAAGCGGCTTTTTATCGGGAAGGCGACCTGTCTCTGTCATCCATCGCAGCGGCCCGGCAGGTTCAGGGCAAGGAGCTTTCTTATAACAATATCATGGACAGTGACGCCGCCTGGCAAGCAGTTTCAGACTTCACAATGCCCGCGGCGGTCATCATAAAACACGCCAATCCCTGCGGTGCCGCCACAGCGGACGCGAGCCTTCGGGAGGCCTATGTAAAAGCTGTGGAAACAGACCCCGTTTCAGCCTTCGGTGGAATCGTCAGTTTTAACAGACCCGTAGACGGGGCAACAGCCGAGGAGTTGGCGAAGATATTCCTCGAGGTCATTATCGCGCCGGGATTCGAACCGGCGGCCCGGGAAATTCTGGCCGACAGGAAAAATGTGCGCCTGCTCGAGATTCCCGCGACAACGGGGGCGGAACCGCCTGCTCTTGATTTCAGGCGTGTCACCGGGGGGCTCCTGGTACAGGAACGGGACGCCGTCGTTGACGACGTTCGGGCCGCCCGGGTTGTGACGAAACGTGCCCCGACGGAGGAAGAATACCAGGCTCTCGATTTTGCGTGGAAAGTTGTCAAGCACGTGAAATCGAACGCTATTGTCTTTGCCGCGAAGGATCAACTCGTAGGGGTGGGAGCCGGCCAGATGAGCCGGGTGGACTCGGTGGAAATCGCGCGCATGAAAGCCCAGCTCCCCACGGAGGGAACGGTCCTCGCATCGGACGCCTTTTTCCCCTTCCGGGACGGCATAGACATGGCGGCAAAGGCGGGCGTGACGGCCATCATCCAGCCCGGCGGCTCCATCCGGGATGAAGACGCCATTGCTGCGGCCGATGAACAGGGCATGGCGATGATCTTTACGGGACGTCGCCACTTCAAGCACTGACGAATGAGAAAGCACAATCAGGCATCCGGTTGTAATGCCGGAGGCCCGGTTGCGCTCTCTCCTCTCCGTTCATTGAGGGCTTGACTGTTTGCTGGAGAATTATTGAAAAACTATCGATTTTGTCATTTCGACCGCAGGGAGAAATCTTGCAACATACGGTCTCCGTCCGCATCATTCCTCGGGATGTGCGCGCCGTGCCGTAAGGAACTTTTTGTAAAGCCGTCCTCTATCAGACGTTTTTCGATTTTTTACGAGTGCATCATCTATCGGGAGGAGGAAATGTCTTCAGAACAAACACCGCTTGTCAGCGTCCTCATGGGGAGTGATTCAGACTACTCCGTCATGAAAGAAGCCCTCAACCTGCTGGAACAGTTTGATATTCCCTGCGAGGCCGTTCTGACCTCGGCACACCGTTCTCCTGAACGAACAGGCCGGTTCTGTGCCGAAGCTGTGGAGCGCGGGGTCCGGGTCATTATTGCGGGCGCCGGTGCCGCCGCGCACCTGGCCGGTGTTATCGCCTCGTTGACGACACTTCCCGTTATCGGTGTTCCCATCGACTCCTCACCGCTGAGGGGTCTCGATGCCCTGCTTTCCACGGTGCAGATGCCGGGCGGTGTTCCCGTGGCTACCATGGCCATCGGAAAAGCAGGCGCCACAAATGGCGCTCTCATGGCAGTCCGGATACTTGCCCTGAATGACGCATCGCTCCAGGTGAAACTGAGGGACTATGCGCAGCATATGGCGCGCGGTCTGGAAGAAAAGCAGAAGACTCTCGGCTCATGAGCAGGCTGATCATACCCATCGGCCCCGCCGACCCTGCCGGGAACGCCGTCGATGAAGCTGTCATTATCCTGGCACGGGGGGGAGTGGTTGCCTATCCAACGGAAACCTTTTACGGTTTGGGTGCCGACGGGACCAATGAAAGCGCTATCGGACGGATTTTCGAGATCAAGGGCCGGGGCCGGCAGATTCCCCTTTCCGTGATCATCGGTGACCGGTCGGATCTGGGGCGTCTGGTTGCAAAGATTCCCGAAGGGGCACGGAAACTGGCCGACGCGTTCTGGCCCGGTGCCATAACCATACTTTTCGACGCCCTGCCGGACGTACCGGGGATTCTGACGGCGGGTACGGGGAAAATCGGGGTTCGTCTGTCGAGCAATCCCGTGGCCGCGCTTCTTGCCCGTCGGTTGGGCCGTCCGTTGACGGCCACCAGCGCCAATCCCTCAGGATTCCCGGAATGCACTTCCGCCGATGAGGTTCTGGCAACCCTCGGGAATAGCGTGGATGCCGTAATCGATGGAGGCGTCACTCCGGGGGGATCCGGGTCCACAATTATTGACGTGACCGTCGAGCCGCCGCTGGTTATCAGGGAGGGGGTTCTGGCGGTGACGGCAATCGACGCGGTTCTCGGGAGGCGATAACCGGCCGTTTCTCCCGACCCGATGCCGATTTCAAGACGCGTTCAACGCCTGTCTTCCCGACGGGGAAGCGTGATATCCACCAGCTCAACAGCAAAATGGCCCGCTTCTTCCGGGGGATTGATAAAGGCGAGCATGAAAGGTATGGGACCGCCCGGAGGGATCGTTACGCCCCTCTGATCCCTGCCGGAAGGCATCAGAAGCTCGCGCTCGATCTCTTTCTTCGTAAGGTTGCGCAATTCACCACCGGAGAGCAGGTTGCCGCAGTAGGCTTCCGTTTCAGCAACTGTACGTTTGTCGGCAGCCATCAATGTGCCCCGCACCCGTATCGCGGACAGGGGGACATCGTTCCTGTTGACGGCGATTCCCTCGATAAGAAGAATTTTACCGGTGATCCAGTTATTGTGAACTGATTCCTGGATATCCACGAGTTCGATGTTCTGCCGGACCGCATCCATCGACAGGGTTGTGTCCCGTGATCCGATCCATTCCTCGAGTGACGAAAATACCTTTGCGAATCCGGCTGTTACCGATGTTCTGACGGGGGGGCTCTGCCAGAAAACGAGCGTCGCGACAACACCTGCAAGACAGATTACCAGGAAGATGAACCAGCCCGAGACGAGCGGGCTCCGTTGCCCCGGGGCCGGCAGTGTATCGTAACCATCGGGCTCTTCCATTGGTGCAGTGTCGGTAACGTCCCGCTTTCCCTTCAGCCCGTCATCGGGTTCGGCTTCTCCGCTCTTGATGTCATCGAGCAGTTCAGCAATGCGCCTGAAGTCACTTTCTTCAGGAAGGCGGGGCTGTCCGGTCACCGGGTCTTCGCCAACGGCCCGGATGGGTCCGGGAGGGGATGAAAATATATGACCGCACCGGGTACACCTGAAACGAACCGGCCGCTTTTTGTTAACCACTTCGTCACTGACGCGATACCGACGTTCACAGCCGGGACATTGAACAATCACGGGTCACCTCCCGGGATAGCGGTTTCATCCAGCAGGTATATGTCGGGAAGACACCGGTATTGTTCATCATAGTCAAGTCCATAGCCTACGACAAATCCATTCCGGACGGAAAAGCCCACGTAGTCGGCTTGAAATTCCGTTTCCCTGCGCTCTTTCTTGTCGATCAGTGTGCAGGAACGCAGGGAACGGGGAGTTCTTCCCTTGAGCCGTTCGGCAAAAAAAGCGATCGTTATCCCCGTATCGATTATATCCTCGACGATGAGAACGTCCCTGCCCCGCACGGGGATTTCCATGTCCATCCTGATTTCAGCGACGCCCCGGCTTTCGGTTCCGGAACCGTAGCTTGCCAGCCGGGCGAAATCGATGACATGACCGACCGAAATATGACGGGAGAGGTCGGCAAGGAACATAAAGGCACCCTTCAGAATCGCTACGATCACCAGGTCTTTCCCCTCGTAGTCACGGCTGATTTCAGCGGCGAGCTCCCGAACCCGTTCCGCGATACGGGTTTTGTCGAAGAGAATACTCCCCCGGATGCTGTTCATGGTTTCCTCCCTGACCATTCTTCATAAACCAACCGGGGTTGGCTGTCAATTCAGAGACATGTTTCCACAACCCGCGACCGGTAACAGGAGATGAAGGCATCGAGGTGTTCTTCAATCAGGTTCTCCGCCCTTCGAAGTTCATCCAGTGACCCGAAGCATGAGGTGAGACTGAGGAAGATTGTGTCGAACCTGGACCGCTCGCATCCCAGGGCATCGTAATCGATATGACTGATCATGTACTGGGATCCGTCAAAGTAATATTTCCCCAGACGGTTCGTGTCGGGCGACCGGAAAGGCCAGGTTACCTTGAAAGAAAAAAAACGCCGCACCAGGTCATGCAGGGGACCGCGGGCAAGACCTTCCGGATCGGGCATTTCCCCCAGGCCCTCGGCAATAAAACGGAAGTATTCCTTTACCAGGTCAATGTCAGTAATGACAAGACCATAAAGGTACCAGTCATCCAAAGCGTTGACCACGGCCCGCTGTTCCGCTCTCGTCAGGAAATGGTAGCTTGGACAGAAGTGGCCGTCGCACAGGTCGCGCCCGTAAAAAGAAACATCCCGCAGATCCGTTCCCCCGTTCTGAAAGGGATGAAGAAGACATCCGACCCTGCGCCGGGTTTCGTCAAGATATCCAAGATATTCGCAGCAATAAATGACTTCGTAACGTTTCTCCTGTGATTCGATGGACTGAATACGTGACGCGAACGGTTCCAGGTCGCGGCGGTCCCGGACTTTTTTACGGAACAAAGAGGTTCGCTGTTCCAGGCGATGGGCCAGAGCTTCCCGGGAGCTGTCCCGGTAATTATACAATCCGCAGCAGGCGCCGCAGGACATACCGGGACCCGGTTGGCAGAGATGTATGTCTTCGGGTTGAAGCACGCTGAAACAGCCCTTTCTCCGTGATGCGGGCCCTATACTGCGAACGGGCGGGGAAAATCAAGTTCCGCGTTCAAGGTGCCCGCCTGGAGGACCGCTACCGGGTACCGAGGGTGACCAGGTAAACGACGGTTTCCCTCTCGCCGTCGAGAGCCATGATGTTGTTGACATCCCCGTCGCGAAAGGCTCCGATGGGAACGCCGCCCAGTCCGAGGGAGACGGCTTCCAGGAGAATATTCTGTGCTGTGTGGCCCGCCTCCATGTATATGTATCGGGTGCTCCGATTACCGTAGGAATTGAGGATGCGGTCCGGAACGGCGGTTATGACCAGTGCGACATCGGCTGTCTCGATCCACTCCTGGCCCAGGCATGCCCTCGTGAGAGGGTCAGCGAAGTCTCCCTGTTTTTGTACCGACAGGCTGTGGAACTCCGGCAGGTATCGGTAGATGCCCCGGGGTAATCCTTCCACGCTGTGTACGACGGCATAGAGTTCCAAAGGATAGGTGGCGCCGGCCGACGGGGCCGTTCGAAGATCCCGTCCCCGGAGGTGCTGTGTTATCCCCTGTCCGGCAAAAAGAAGCTGGCCGAGTTCGGCCCGGGTAATGCCCCGGGTCGAAAAACGGCGGACGGAACGTCGCTGTTCCAGGACTTCCTCCAGAATCATTCCCCTGAATGCCGGTTTCGGCAGTGAAATAACTGAACCATTCATGACGGCTTCCTCTTCCTTTCCTGCGCAGATCCCGTTCGGTGTATGCCGACCGCACCGTGCCCATACTACCTCATTTTTTCGGATGGTTCAAAAGAACCGCTGAAAACAGGGGGTCTTGCCTCAACGGAATGAGAAGTGTATGAAGAAAGATCATAACGGAACATTACAGGAGGGACCATGAACGCTGTTGTCAGACCCCGGGTGGTCATCGTGGGCGCCGGTTTCGGCGGTCTCTGGGCCGCTCGAACCATCGCGAACGAATCCGTTGAAGTTGTTCTCGTTGATCGGAACAACTATCACACGTTCCTTGCGCTGCTGTACCAGGTGGCTGCGGCACTGCTCGAGGCGGGGGACATATCCTATCCTGTGCGCAGTATTTTCAGAAAGCTGCCCAACGTGAGTTTCGTGCTGGCCCACGTTCATCGTATTGACGTTGACCGGGGGCGTCTCAAGACGGACGGTCCGGACATTCCGTTTGACTACCTGATTGTAGCCACGGGGAGCATCACCGACACGCTCGGAGTGGACGGCGTCGCGAAGCACGCATACTTTCTGAAGACACTTGAAGAGGGGGTGGCTCTCAAGAATCATATCATCTGCTGTTTTGAAGCGGCCGCCGGGGAACCCGACGAGGCTGCGCGTGCACGTCTTCTCACCTTCGTCATCGTGGGCGGCGGCGCCACGGGGGTCGAATATGCCGGAGCCCTGAACGAACTCGTGAGGGGGCCTCTTTCCCGGGATTATCGGGACATTGACTTCAGCGAGGTGAAAATCGTTCTGCTGGAAGCGGCGGACCGTCTCGTCGGCGGCATGCCCGGAGACATACAGGCATACACAGCGAAGAGATTGGAAAAGATGGGAGTGGATGTCCGGTTTCGGGCCAAGGTGGACCGGGTTACGGGTGAGTCGGTTACCCTTGATGGCGGCGAAACCATTCCGACCCGGACGGTGGTCTGGACAGCCGGTGTTCGGGGAGAACCCCTGCCGGAATATTCAGGGATAGCGACGGAGCGCGACGGTCGGGTTCCCGTTCTTCCCACGTTGCAGGTTCAAGGCCATCCTCACATGTACGTCGTGGGCGATCTTGCTTCGCTGAAAGACCGGGACAGACCCCTTCCCCTGGTCGCCCAGGTCGCCATACAATCGGCGGTAGCGGCTTCACGGAACATCATCCGGCAGGCAGCGGGGAAGGAGCCGCTGCCCTTTTCATACCATGACCGGGGATCCATGATAACCATCGGCAGAAACTCCGCCGGGGTCGCCATAGGCCCCCGGACCTACAGGGGGTTTTTCGCCTGGGTTCTCTGGCTTACCATTCACCTGTTCTATCTGATAGGGTTCAGGAACAGGATTATGGTGTTTCTCAACTGGGCCTGGGATTACCTGCTTTACGAACGGGCAGTGCGCTTCGTTTTTCCGGCGGAGACGGCTGCTTTTGAGAAACGGTCGGCCTGCTTTGCCCCCGGAGCCGATTCCGGGGAGCCGGAGCATGAGCGGGGCGCATGGGACGGAACACATTGAATCAATATCAAAAATTGTGTAAAGGGAATGAATCATCAGAAACCGGGGTCAGAGTACATATACATGACGAGAAAGAGCGAACGAAACATGACGGGACCGGGTGAAGACCGGTATCGCCGAATCTTTGAAGGCGTCCGGGAGGTTTGTTATGAAACCGATGAGTCGGGAATTATTCTCGACATTTCATCGTCAATCACACAGGTTCTCCAGTACGGACGGGAAGAGTTGATCGGCAGGTCCATGGCGAATCTTTTCGCCGACGATGACGCGAGCCGGGAGTTTTTCGATGTCGTCAGGGAGCGCGGTTCGCTCAACGATTTTGAAGCCTTTCTTGTAAGAAAAGACAAAAGCACCACCTGTTGTTCGATCAGTGCCCGGTACATCCATGATGATCCGGGGGCCCTGTCTCCGGGGATAATCGGTTCATTCAGAGACGTCTCCCGTTGGAAACGGACCGAGAAAGACTTGAGGGAAAGTGAAGAACTGTATCGAGCCCTGGCGGAGGAATCCCTGGCCGGTGTCTACATTATCCAGGACGGTTTTTTTCGCTACATCAATGCGAACGCTGCGGACTACATCGGCCATAGCCGTGAGGACCTGATCGGTCGAAAAGCCATGGATATTGTGCATCCTGACGACCGGAAAAAGCTGAAGGCCCATGCGCTCGCCATGCTGAAAGGAGAGAGCGAAGTTCCCTACGAATATCGGGTGATAACCAGGGACGGCCAGATCCGCTGGATGATCGAGACGGTGACGTCCATTACGTACAAAGGCAGGTCGGCGGTGTTGGGAAACTCCATGAACACCTCCTGGACCCTTTCAAGATTGGATATCGGAATCGTGCAGGCCATCATTGACGCCGTCCACGACGGTGTTTATGTCTCCGACATGGATGGTTTTTTTGTAGCAGCCAACAAGGGGTTTGAAAGGATAACCGCCATCAGCCGCATTGAGCTGGCAAAAAAACACACCAACTACCTCATCGAAAAGAAATATATCAGCGAAGCCGTCAACCTCGACGTCATGAGAGACCATAAAAGCAGGTCGAAACTGATCCGTTACCCCAGCGGAAAGGAGGTGCTTGTGACTGCCGCCGTGGTATGGGACAAGAACAGGCGGCCCGTGGGACTGGTCAGTACCATGCGCGACCTGACGGAGCTGAACAGGATGCAGAAAAAGCTGGTCCACTCTACCCTCCTTGTTGAAAAGTACAAGAAAAACCTGGATATTCTGTCAGAAAAGCTGGAAGCGACCAGGCAGGAATTTATCACCCATACATCTGAAGGAAGGTATGTGCTGGAGCTTGCGGAAAAAGTCGCGGGTTCGAGTGTCACCGTTTTGATAACGGGCGAGACCGGCGTGGGCAAGGACATCATTGCCCGGTACATCCATGGGCGAAGTCCCCGGGTCGAGAAAGGCGCCTTCATCAAGGTGGACTGTGCCGCCTTGCCGGCGAATCTCCTGGAGTCTGAACTGTTCGGGTATGAAAGGGGTGCTTTTACGAGCGCCAGCGGTGAGGGGAAACAGGGTCTCCTCGAAGCGGCCGACAAGGGGACCCTGTTCCTTGACGAAATCGGAGAGCTGCCCTACGAGCTGCAGTCAAAACTCCTCAACGTGATTCAGGATAAAGAGATCAAGCGTATCGGAGGGCTGGCCGTCCATCCCGTTGACGTTCGCATTGTCGCCGCCACAAATCGCGACATCGAGGAGATGGTCCGGAATAAAACCTTCAGGCAGGATCTCTATTACCGGCTGAGCGTTGTTCCCATCCATATCCCCTCCCTGCGAGAGCGTCGAGAGGACATTGTGCCGCTGGTTCTACATTTCTTGAACCATTTCAACGACCTTTACAATGCCAACAATTATATCTTCAAGGACGCGCTGGATTACCTGAAAGACTATCGCTGGCCGGGTAATGTGCGGGAACTGAAAAATATGATCGAACGGTTTGTTATTGTACATCCCGACACGGAAATCCGGGTCGCCGATATTAGAGCAGAAGAGGCAAACCAGAGCAAATTCGAATCGTCGATCCTGGGGCGTATAAAAATGCAGAATCGGATCGGATCGCTTAAAAATGCCGTGAGGCAGTTTGAAGAAGAGTTGATCAAAGCGGCACTGGACATGCACCCTACACTGGCTGAAGCGGCGGACGACCTGGGTATCGACATTTCCACCCTTACAAGGAAAAGACGAAAATACAATCTCCGTAAAAACTCCGGTTGAAATTCGAAGCATGGTCGACATCGAACATGTGCGTCAATGCACATATGTGCGGAAATGCACATGCTTCTTTGCACATTCTCAGGGCTTTCCATAGGTAGGTCTGTCGATATTTCAAGTGATTAAGAGCTTCTGTAAAGATGGCACGACTGTTGCTTGAGTTTTAGACAGCAGGGGCACAAGAGCATATTCACCCGCTCTTCATGATGCCCGGTGATGCGGTTCACAGACAGGCGTCCTGGTTGGTTTGAGAAATCGAACAGTGAAAAGGCGGTTGAATCGACGAACCGGCAATCGACAGTATGATGGAGGTACACGTGATGGAAATACTGGAACAGGGGAACGGAGAGATATTCTCGACAATAACGCCTGATGAGTTTCGCAGACACATGCGTGACAAAGCGGACAGGGCAAATCTGGATAAACGCATGGATTTGAAGGAGGCCATCAAGCGTTTTGTCCGTACGGGTGATTATTTGTCCATAGGGGGATGCAGCATCGTCCGGTTGCCCATGGCTTTTATTCACGAGATTTTAAGACAGGGGTTCTATTTCCGGATGGCCGCCGGAACCCGGACCTTCGACATTGACCTGTTGCTCGATAACGATCGAGTCACAGAACTGGATATCGGCTACATCCTGGGTCTTGAAATGCTCGGGATCCCCCAGTACACAAGGACCCGTGTCAGCGAGAGACTCTCCAAGGGAGAGCTCAAAATTACCGAATGGTCGAATGGAACCATGGCCTGGCAACACAAGGCGGCTGCCATGGGCGTGTCATTTCTGCCGGTGCGGAGTCTGGCGGGAAGCGATTCCTTCAAGTACAGCGCCGCCAAAAAAGTCAAATGCCCCTTCACGGGTATCGACGTGATCCTGGTCCCGGCCCTGTACTGCGATGCTTGTGTGATTCACGTCCACCGGGCCGACAAATACGGGAACTGTCAGATCGACGGCATGCTCAACGAGGACCTGGACAAGGCGCGGTCAGCAAAAAACCTGATCATTACAACGGAAAAAATAGTCGACACCGACGTTTTCCGCCAGGACGGATCGAAAACAGTGATTCCCCAGTTTTACGTTGATGCCGTGGTCGAAGTTCCCAACGGAGCCTATCCCACGAACATGCCCGGCTTGTACTACCTTGACCTGGATCACCTGAAAACCTATGCCAAGGCCGCCGAGGACCGCTCCGGCGAAGCGTTGAAGAATTATTACCTTGAGTATGTGTTCGGAACGAATGACTTCAACGAATATCTTGAAAAATGCGGTGGTCTGAAGCGCATAAAAGAATTGAAAAAAATCGAATTGATGGAAAGGAGCATGTGAGGGTCATGGAGAAAAAGCCTTACAATCCTATAGAACTCATGGCGTGTGTCGCCTCGAGATATATTGAAGACGGCAGGCTGATTTTCGCCGGAACGGGCATTCCCATGCTGGCCGCTTCGCTGGCCCAGAAGATCTACTGTCCCAACCTCGTGCTTGTATATGAAGCGGGCGGCATCTCGCCGGAAGCGTCCATGCTGCCCCTGTCTGTGGCGGATTCGAGAACTACCTATCGGGCCATCAGCAGCGCCTCCATGCCGGAGGCCTTTGAAATGCTGCAGAAGGGCATTGTGACGTACGCCTTCCTGGGAGGCGCGCAGATCGACCGGTATGGAAACCTGAACTCCACCATGATCGGTGATGATTACCTGAATCCGAAAACCCGGTTGCCCGGAAGCGGCGGTGCCAACGAACTCGGGTCGCTGGCATGGAAAACCCTGATCATAATGAACCACAGTCGTCGTCGCTTTGTGGAAAAGGTGGACTTCATCACCACGCCGGGCTACCTGGACGGCCCGGGTGCTCGTGAGCGTGCCGGTCTTCCCCCGGGTAATGGCCCCCACCTTGTTTTTACTGAGCTTGGGATTTTCGATTTTGAAAAGACCAGCAAGTGCATGCGCCTGCAGTCTCTCCTTCCCGGTATCACACGGGAAACGGTCATCGAAAACACGGGTTTTGAACTGCTTTATGCCGACACCATCAGGCAGGAAGAAGAGCCCACAGCGGAAGAGCTGAAAGCATTACGCGAGGAGGTTGATCCCTGGAGGGTTGTCCTCAGCCGGGGCGACAATAACAATAGCCGTTGACGCGAATTCGCGTCGGTGGTAATGTCGGCTGTTGTAACGAGGTTGTCATCGGAATCTGATGGCAGGGGTATTCCGCTGAATCTGGCGGGGGAACGTCACGAGAGAAAGAAAAGGAGAAGAAGTTATGAGGAAAAAAGTTGCACTTTTGGCTGCCGTCGTCATGGCGATGGTATTCAGTGCGGGCATTGGTTCGGCCGCGCCGATCAAGTGGACGATGGTTTCTACCTGGACGCCGGCTATCGATCTGCTCCAGGGCGACATTAATTTCGCGAAACTCGTAAACGAGCTGAGCGGCGGCCGCCTCGAAATCACGGTGTCCTCCGCGGGCGAACTGGTTCCCGCCACGGCGGTCTTCGACGCCGTCGCCCGGGGTTCCGTCCAGGCCGGAGGCGACTGGCCCACCTACTGGGCAGGCAAGAACAGTGCTTTTGACCTTCTCGGCTCGTATCCAATGGGATTTACAATGTACGACTATGTGAACTGGTATTACCATTACGGGGGCAAGGAAGTCGTCACGGAACTGTTCGGGAAATATGGAATCGTGTATTTCATGCACTGTGTCAGCCCCCAGGAGTCGGGTATACGGACCACCGTACCCGTAAGAAACATCAATGACTATAAGGGTAAAAAACTTCGGATGTCGGGAAAGGCCCAGGGACACATCCTCGGCAAGCTTGGCGCCGCCCAGGTCATGGTTTCCGGCGGTGAAATTTACCAGGCACTGCAGTTGAAAACAATCGACGGAGCCGAGTTCAGCGTTCCTTCCATCGACTGGAAGATGGGTTTCGGCGAAGTGACCAAGTTTAACATCGCGCCAGGCTGGCATCAGCCCGCGTCGACCTTTGGAGTTCTCATCAACAAGAAAGCCTGGGAAAGCCTTCCCGACGACCTGAAAATCATTGTCGAGCGTGCCGCCATGGCGAACGTTGCCTGGACGAGCAGCTGGTATGAGGTCGGCAATATAAAAGCCCTTGAGGCCTTTGAAAAAGCAGGAACCGAGGTTATCCGTCTTACCGATGAAGACCTCAAACTCATTGAAGCGTACTCATGGGAGCATCTGATTGCTGAATCTGCGGCGAATCCCGATTACGCGAAAGTTGCAGTCTCGATGTTTCAATACATAAAAGATTTTCAGAAAACGAGGGATTACCAGAAGCCCTTCGCGCACGGAAGAAATCCCTACACTATTCCGAATCTTCCGGGGCTGAAATAAGAAGAGAATGTCGCGGGAGCATCCGGACGATCAGGATGCTCCCGCATCCAACAGAAAGAGGTTTCCGGACATGAAAGCATTGCTTGCCATATCCCGGCGGATCGATACCTTCAGCAAATGGTCGGGCGTTATCTTCAGTTACCTTTTGATTCCCCTGGTTCTTCTTGTCGTCTTCGAGGTAATTACAAGACAGTTTAACCGCCCGACGATCTGGACTTTTGAGTCCGTCAGTTTTCTATACGGGGCGCACTTCATGCTTGTTGCCGCCTATGGTCTTCTGACGAAATCGCATGTGTGTATCGACTTGGTTTCGAGCCGTTTTTCGGTCAAGATAAATGCCATATTTTCTCTGATCTGTTATGTCTTACTGTTTTTTCCCTTCATTATCGTTTTTACGTACTATGGCATTGACTATTCGTACTTCTCATGGCTGTACCTGGAAACATCATGGAGTGCCTGGGGACCGCCATTATACTATATCAAGACGGTCATCCCCATAACGGCAGTTATGCTGCTGGTGCAGGGTATTTCAGAGGTCATCAAGAACATCGGTATCCTCACCGGGGTAAAGGAGGTGGCCGAATGAGTCCCGAATTAGTTGCGATTGCCATGTTTGCAGCGCTGGTGGTCTTTCTCTTCATGGGCCACCCCCTGGCCTTCGTTCTCGGCGGCGTCGGAACCTTTTTCGGCATCGTCTTCATCGGTCCCCAATTTTTCGGCATCTTCATGGACCGGATCTATGGAACCATGGACAACTTCGTCCTTGTGGCCATCACACTCTTCATCCTCATGGGGAACTTTCTTGCCTTGTCGGGCATAGCGGATAATCTCTTCGCGTCGTTACGACTTCTTCTCGGCCCTGTCAGGGGTGGAGTGGGCCTCGCCGTGGTGGTTGTCTGCATCATTTTTGCCGCCTGCACGGGGATCATCGGTGCCTCCGTCGTTACCATGGGGCTCCTGGCGGGACCCATACTGATCCGCTACGGCTATTCACGTGAATTGACAACGGGAGTCATTGCCGCCGGGGGAAGCCTGGGGATGCTGATACCGCCGAGCATCATGCTCATCATGATGGCAGACCAGGCGTCGCTTTCGGCGGGCAAGCTGCTCATGTGCGGTGTTGTCCCGGGCGTCACGCTGGGCGTTTTATACATGATCTACATTGCCGTCCGTTGCGGCATCAATCCCGAGGTGGGTCCTCCGGTTCCTCCCGAGGAGCTGGCACTGGTTCCCATGACAAAACGGATTACCGATACGCTTCGCTATGCGGTTCCGCCGGTGATTCTCATCGTGTGTGTCCTCGGGGCCATCTTCTTCGGTGTGGCCACGCCGACGGAAGCTGCGGGCGTGGGGGCCTTCGCGGCCTTTATCATGGCCTTAGCCTACAGGAAGCTGACCTGGGAGAATTTTAAGGAAACGCTTTACCAGACGTCCCGAACGACAACGATGGTGATCATCATCATCGTCGGTGCCACCTGCTTCACCGGTGTGTTTCTCGGCCTCGGCGGCGGAAAGGCCCTTGTTAATGCCATTCTGGGCCTGGGTCTGGGAAAATGGGGAACCTACATTCTCATCATGGCCATCTACATTATGCTGGGCTGTTTTATCGACTGGATCGGAATCGTCATGATCACCTTCCCGATCTTTCTGCCCCTGGCTCAAGCGCTGGGGTTCGACCCCCTCTGGTTCACGGCCATGCTGGCCATCAACCTGCAGATGTCCTTCCTCACGCCGCCCTTCGGCTACGCGCTGTTCTATCTCGCCGGGATCGGACTGGATGGTGTGAAGCTGCCGCACATCTACCGGGGCGTCCTGCCCTTCATGGCCATGCAGATAGTCGGCATCGCGGTGTGCACGATTTTCCCGAATGTCGTTCTCTGGTTGCCCAACCTGATGATGGGAGGATAGTGAAAGGGGCAGGCCCGTTTTTTAACAGAGTATCAAATCACTTCAATGTCTTGTGCACCCTCCTCACAGGCATGAGTGATTGCCGAAGGGGTGAGAAACATTGTTTTCTCCCCCTTTTTTATGGTGAAGGCAATGGTGATGATCGCGCCTGAAATCGAAAAACCTTCGCTTCGATGGAGGACGGTTTCGTACACGGTTTCTTTGTACGAAACCGTCAAAGATTACCGGAATTCAATCATTCCCTGGATGAAGCACATGGCCTTCCCTCAGATAGAATCGCCCCCCTTCAAGCATTCGAACCACGTCGAGCCGGATAAGCTCTTCGAGGGCTTTGGGCCGGTAATCCCTCATGCCTATGTTGATGAGTTGCGTTTTTGTGTAGGGGAGTTCAACCGCCGAGGAGGGGTCAAGGGCCTTTCTCGCCTTCAGGTCGGCAATTATGAAATCGCAGGCCCGTTTCATTTTCCATCCCCCGATGCGCAACGCAAGAATCAGGACGCCTATGGCGAAAAAAATCATGAGAATGGTTTTGACAGTTTCGGACATGAGAATCTTCTCCCGAATGCGGTGTTTTCAACTTGACATAAAACGTTATCTGCTATAGTAAATTTTCTTGATTCAATCAACCCTCTTGATAAGGAAAGGACGGAAGCACAGGTGGCAACCCACAGGTCAGCGGAAAAAAGGCATCGCCAGAGTGAACGCCGAAGGGCGAGAAACATATCAACAAAATCGCACGTCAAAACAAGAATAAAATCCCTCATTGCCGCTATCGAGGCAAAGGATTCCGACGGTGCCGGAGAAAAACTGCTCACGGCGACGAAAGCGATCGATAAGGCCGTCGGCAAAGGAATCATTCACAAAAAAACGGCAAGCCGCAAGATTTCCCGGCTGACCAGGAAAGTAAACGCCCTGCTTACCGTTTAAAATCCCGACAGCATGGTTCTATAGGCCCGTTCCGCAAGGTCGGAGGACAGTTTTTTGAGCGCCGCCGACCGACTTCTTTCTGTCGTGCCCGGATCATCGCTGACGCGATACACTTCTGTTCCCGAAAAGCCCTTTTGAGACCAGAGGATATCTCCGCTCCGTTCCTCGAAGATCAAGTCCAGACTCATATGAATTCTGTCCTCTATGGCACTTTCCGCGGTGGTGTAAGTCGCGCGGGAGGTAAACACGTTGGTGACGGTTCCACGCACCAGGGCGTCACCGTCCTCGGCATTTCCGGCGATGGAGAATCGTCCGCCCCGTCTGAACCGGTCGATGAAGTCGTTCCGCAGGTAGTTTTCAATCAGCGCCTCTGATGTCGCATTGATGAAGGGGGCGACGTAGACGTGCCGTATGGACGGGTCAATGGCGTCCGCGCTTCCCGCAAAGCGATAGCCGCATGAGGCGGACACCAGTACAGCCATGATCATCAGGGTAAAAAGACAGTTTTTACCCATATCGGGCTACCCTTTCGACAAGTCCGCCGACAGGACATCCTATCGGACGACAATGTTGACAAGTTTCCCGGGAACCGTGATGACGTTGATCACTTCTTTCCCGCTGGTATGCTTGCGCACGTTCTCATCTTCCAGGGCAAGCCGGCGGATGACGTCGTCAGATTCACCCGCATCGACCTGGATCCTGCTTCGAACTTTTCCTCCCACCTGGATAACGATGGTAACTCGCTCTTCCCGGGCCGTCTCTTCATCGTAGGTCGGCCAGGCAGCGTCCGCCAGGATTCCCTGTCCGCCCATCATGTGCCAGAGTTCTTCCGTCATATGGGGAACGATGGGGTTGAGCAGAAGAATGACGATCTCGATTGCGGATCGTATGACGGAGTATGATTCCCGATCTTCCGGGTCGGGTCGCCTGATTCCGTAGAGCGCGTTGACCAGCTCCATAACGGCGCTGATGGCCGTGTTGAAGTGGAAGCGCTCTTCGATGTCACTGCTCACTTTTCTGACGGTCTGATGGTATTTTTTTCGCAGTCCCCGCAGACTCTCGTCGGCGGGATCCCCTTTTTCATCAAAGGGATCCAGGTTCTTCACATCGTCCAGATATTCCTGAACGATGCGCCAGACCCGGTTCAAAAAACGGAATGCTCCCTCCACGCCACTGTCGTTCCAGTCGAGATCTTTTTCCGGTGGAGAGGCAAAAAGGCAGAACATTCTGGCCGTATCAGCCCCGTAGGTTTCTATAAGAAATGAAGGGTCGACAACGTTTTTCATGGATTTGGACATTTTCTCGGTTTTGCCGACGATGACCTGCTCGTTACAGTGCGCGCAGACGCCGTCTTTCACTTCTTCGGGATAGAGGAAACCGTGCCGGGGGCACCGGGTGGTTTCCTTGCAGACCATGCCCTGGGTCAGAAGCCTGGAAAAGGGCTCATCGATGCCGAGGACGCCGAAATCACGGAGAACCTTGGTGTAAAAGCGGGAATAGAGCAGGTGAAGGATGGCGTGTTCGATGCCGCCGATATACTGGTCGACGGGCATCCAGTAATCGACGCTCTGTCTGTCCAGACCGGGCGTGACATGGTGGTGCGGTGAGCAGTACCGGTTAAAATACCAGGAGGATTCAACAAAGGTATCCATGGTGTCCGTTTCCCGTTTCGCCGGCGAACCGCAGGAGGGGCAGGAACAATCAACAAACGATGGTATCCGCCCGAGGGGTGACCCTCCTTCAGCGTCGAGTTCCACATCCATGGGAAGAACGACGGGAAGATCCTCCTCGGGGACCGGAACCGTGCCGCAGACGTCGCAGTTGATGATAGGTATGGGGGCCCCCCAATAACGCTGACGTGAGATACCCCAGTCCCGCAGCCGGTACTGAACGGTCTTTTCCCCCCGGCCCGTCGATTCCAGGTATCCGGCAATATCCTCCAGTGCCTGAAGATTGTCCCGGCCGTTGAAGGGCCCCGAGTTAACGAGCACGCCTGGTTCAACGTATGCTTCGGTCATGGTATCCTCTTCGACCGGCTTGTCAGGATTCTGGATGACCACTACCAGAGGAAGATCATATTTCTTCGCAAATTCAAAGTCCCGCTGGTCATGGGTGGGAACGGCCATGACACACCCCGTGCCGTACTCGGCCAGGACAAAATTAGCCGCGTAGATAGGCATTTTCCTGTCCGTGACGGGGTTGCGGCACCAGGAGCCGAGGAAAACGCCTTCTTTTTCATAATAATCTGAGGTCCGCATCAGATTGTCCTGTTTTTTTACCTTCTCTACGAAGGTGAGCACCTCTTCTTCGCGGGGCGTTCCCCGGACCAGCTCCATGGTACGGGGATGCTCGGCGGCGATGAGCATGAAAGTGGCGCCGTACAGGGTGTCCTGCCGTGTCGTGAAAACCCGTATGGGGTCCGATCCGTCTTCCATGGGGAAGACGATCTCACACCCGTAACTTTTACCGATCCAGTTCTTCTGCATTGCCAGGACCCGCTCGGGCCAGCCCGGCATCCTGTCGCAGTAATCGAGCAGTTCTTCCACGTAGTCGGTGATGCGGAAAAACCACTGGTCCAGATGTTTTTCCTGCACTTCCTCTCCACATCGCCAGCAGAGTCCCGCCTCGACCTGTTCGTTTGCCAGCACGGTCACACACCGGGGACACCAGTTGACGGAGCCGGATTTCTTGTAGGCCAGCCCCTTTTCATACATCCAGAGAAAAAAGAGCTGTTCCCACCGGTAGTATTCCGGTTCACAGGTGGACAGTTCGCGGTTCCAGTCATAGCTGAATCCCATCCGTTTCAACTGTTGCTTCATGTGCTCGATATTCTGGTTGGTCCAGGTCGCGGGGTGAATCCGGTGTTCGATAGCGGCGTTTTCCGCGGGCATGCCGAAAGAGTCCCATCCCATGGGATGGAGGACATTGAATCCCCGCATTTTCTTGTATCGGGCCACCACGTCGCCAATGGTGTAATTTCTGACGTGGCCCATGTGAATTTTTCCGGAAGGGTAGGGGAACATTTCGAGAAGGTAGTATTTTTCCCGGTCCGGGTTCTCGGACGCGCTGAAGGTCTGCCGCTCTTCCCACAGACGCTGCCACTTCTCCTCTATGCTCCGGGGATCGTATTTATTCTTCACGATTCGCTCCGCAGGGGAATTTCGCGGACGTTTTTCCCGTCCGTCAAGTCCGTTGTTTTCCTATCATACTTCACAGTAACAATCAAAGAAGGATTCGTTGAACGCAACGGTCCGAGGCCTTGATTGTGTCATTCCGAGGAGCATCGCGATTGTGTCATTTCGAGGAGTGTCTCGATTATGTCCGGGGAGTGTCTTAAGGTCCGTCATTTCGAGGAGCGAAGTAATTGTGTCATTTCGAGGAGCGAAGCGACGAGAAATCCCTGTCCCGGGCACAGCGAGGGATATTTGAGACTTCTCACATGCGTTCGAAGTGACAGGGGAACGTTCGAAGTGACCTTTAAAAATGTCATTTCGAGGAGCGTCTTAAGGTCCGTCATTTCGAGGAGCGTAGCGACGAGAAATCTTTCCTTGATATCGAAATGACACAATCGATTGTTTTTCGATACAGGTCTCGGTCCTTCAGCCGCGTGGAAGGGGTCCTATCCCCACCGGGGTTCTTATTTTTTCCAGAACTCGGGTACAAAAAGAATTATAAGCGTGTATATTTCCAGCCGTCCAGCGAGCATGCAGAAGGAAAGTATCCCCTTGGCGAGCTCAGGCAGGTTTCCGTACGTGAGTGGCGGGCTCACAGCACCAAAAGCGGGACCCACATTCCCAACGGTGGCGGCCACGGCGGAAAAGGCCGTAAGCAGATCCAGCCCGAGAGCGGCAAGGATCAGGAAAGCTGCCAGGGTGAGGCCCAGGTAGAGAATGAGAAATCCCCAGATGCTTGCCATGGTTTCCGGGTAGACGATGCGGGTCCCCAGCTTGACGGTCTTGACGGCATGGGGGTGGACAAGACGGTACAGCTCCACGTAGGCATGCTTGAGTACCAGCATGATCCGCAGGCATTTGATGCTTCCCGTGGTGGAGCCCGCCGACCCTCCGATAAACATGAGAAGCAGCAACACCGCCTTTGAAAGGGTCGGCCAGGCGGTGTATTCGGCGGTGGTGAATCCTGTTCCGGTAGTGAAGGAGACCGCGTGGAAAGAGGCGTAGCGAACACAGCCGGCCAGGTCGTCCAGAATATTGAAGCGCAGGTTGAACGTGATGGCCGCCGTTGCCGCCAGGACAACTCCCAGGAAAAACCGGAACTCGCTATTCCTGAAAACAGCGCCGATGTTGCCCGTAAAGAGACTGTAATGGAGAGTGAAATTTACCCCCGCCGCAAACATGAAGACGGTTATGATCCCGTCGATGTAGGCGCTTCCGAACTGCCCCACGCCGGCGTCGCTTGTGGAAAATCCTCCGGACGACATCGACGAAAAGGTGTGGCAGAGAGCGTTGAAACTGTCCATTCCTCCCACAAGCAGGAGGATGAATTCGATGGCTGAAAGAATTGTGTAGACAAGCCAGAGCGTTCGGGCTGTTTCAGCCACCCGGGGCTTCAGTTTATTGGAACCGCGGCTCGGCAGTTCAGCCTTGTAGAGCTGCATCCCTCCCACGCCGAGGAGGGGCAGTATGGCGATGGAGAGAACGATGATACCCATGCCGCCGAGCCATTGCGTAAAAGATCTCCAGAAGAGAATTCCCCGGGGAAGAGAATCCAGGCCGCTGAGAACGGTTGCACCCGTTGTGGTGAACCCCGACATGGATTCAAAAAAGGCATCCACGACGTTCGGAAGGATACCGGAGAAAAGGTAGGGAAGGGAACCGAAGGCGCCCGCCAGGATCCATCCCAGCGATACGATAATAAACCCGTCCCGGTGGGTCAGGGTCGGATCGTCGTTGCGTCCGGGCCTGAAGATCAGATAGAGAATGGCGCCGGTAGCGCCGGTGAGCATCAGGGAAAGAATAAGAGCAAGCTGATCTCCGTCCCCGTAATGGATGGACCAGAGGAGGGGGAACACCATGGCGAGGCCGAGAAAAAACAGCAATGCCCCCAGGATGTACAGAATATTTCTGAATTTCATCCGAAGTAGTCCAACTTGACCGTCAGTATCTTTTCGATCTGCGGAATCGCCGAGCGCAAAGTAACGAGTATGACATGATCCCCGGGAAGAATGACCGTTTCGCCCGAGGGAATGATTACCCGGTCATGTCTGATGATGGCCCCGATGATGGTTCCCGGGGGGAATTTCATTACCCTGAGGGGTCGTCCGGTGATGTCCGAAGTCTCCAGGGCTATGAACTCGACAGCCTCGGCCTTTTCATCGCTCAGCGGTGTGGAGGAAATGACTTTGCCTTTTCGGATATAGTGCAGAATCTTACCGATGGTTGCCTGCCGGGGGTTTATGACGCCGTCGATACCGATCATGGGAATCAGGTGCGTGTACTCGATTTTATTGACGAGACAGAGGGCCCGTTTTGCGCCCATCTGTTTTGCCAGGAGCGCGCCCAGTATGTTTGCTTCTTCGTCGCTTGTGAGGGCGACGAAATAATCGGCTTCCTGAATGTTCTCCTCCCTGAGCAGGTCCTGACTTGTGCCGTCTCCGTGGAGACAGATTGTCCTGTTCAGACGTCCGGAAATCACCTCGCACCGGTTCTGCCGTTTTTCAATAATTTTTGTTGTCACGCCCCGTTCCTCGAGTTCCTCAGCAAGAAGAAGCGCCGTGGTGCCGCCCCCCATGATAAAAACCCGTTCCGCCTGTTTTGTGTCTTTTCCAAAGAACCGTAACAGCGGGACAACCTTCGACGATTCCACAAAGACAAGAATGTAGTCCTTTGCCTGAAGCACCGTCGATCCCGAGGGAGCAACCAGTTGATCGTTCCTGAGGATGGAGGCGATGAGGGCGTCTTCCTCGTATATACGGCTGAATTCTTCGAGGTTTTTACCGACCATCCCGCATGTTGCTTCTATTGAGAAGGCTATGAGCTTGATACGGCCGTCGGCGAAATCGATAACTTCGGAAGCGCCGGCGTATTCCATGAGTCGCATCGCTTTTTTTACCGCTTCCCGTTCCGGGTTGATGCACAAGTCGATATTGAGGTGATCCTTGCCGAACAGATCTGATTCCCGGTCGAGGTCGATGGTTCTGATGCGGGCTATCTTGATGGGTACTTTCGACTTGGCCGAGGCGATGAGGCAGGCTACGATATTGGTCTCATCACTGTCCGTGACGGCGACGATCATTTCTGTCTGTTCGAGTTTCGCCTTTTTTAAAATTCGGGGGTTGCTTCCGCTTCCGACGATGGTCTGAACGTCCAGATTCTCCGCGATGGCCTTAAGGCGTGATTCGTCCCTGTCGATCAGGATGATGTCGTTGCCTTCCCTGGAAAGAATATCGGCGATACTGTAGCCGACTTCACCGGCACCGATAACGATTGCCTTCATTACCGTTCTTCCTTCATGGATATGGATGTGGAAGAAATGGCGCAGGGTTTCCGGATCGTTGTCTCACGAACAGCGGCGGTAACATCGTCGATATTTTCCGGAGTGTCGATGAGGTGTACAGACGTCTCCAGGCCGGGAGATTCACCTGTTTCGGAGAGGGCGTCAAGCATGCCGGAGAGGAAGATATCGACCATGGAGGCGACAGGGAACTCACACCGACCCGTTCCGGGCACGGAGCAGACAAAATCCCGGCACCCCACATGAGACATGATGCGCATGATTGTCCATCCGGTGCCGTAAATTCTGTCCCGGGTCAGCTGGTGTGTTTCACCGAGTCCAAGCAACAGGATCTTCCATTGGTGGAGAACGGGAGAGTCGGGATGAAACAGGATCGTTTCGCCGAATGATCCTGTCATGGTTCCTCGCGCAATGAATCGGGAAATCATGCCGCCCAGCCTCCAGTCTACCATGCCGGCAATCCCCCGGGGTGGCTTTTCGTTGGAGAAGAGAGCCGTGGCAAGTCCTTCCTGCCACAGATCCTTCACGGGTGTCGCGGACGTGCTAATGTTCATTTTTCAGGTGCATGCGCGAATAAAAAGCATCGAGAATCCCGTTGACGAAAGCTCCTGAATTCTCAGAACCGAATGTTTTTCCGATATCGATGGCCTCGTTCAGTGTAGCCCGCGGCGGTATTTCATGGAGGTGAAGCAGTTCGTAGATGGCCATTCTCAAGATGTTTCTGTCAACCCGGGCCATGCGGTCGAGGGACCAATGATCGGAACACTCCCTGATCATGGCATCGATTTCGCCTATGTGCTTCATGGTGCCCGTAACAAGCGTAACGGCAAACCCCCGGGCGTTGCCGGGCGCCTCGAAGTTCAGCCAGAACAGGTCCAGTGCCTCCACCGGATCCATTCCCGACGCGTCAATCTGATACAGAACCTGAAGGGCGATTTCCCGCGCCTTTCTCCGGTAACCCATCGATCCCTCGCTCACATCACAGCGCTTCCAGGAGATTCACCATTTCAATCGCCGAGAGAGCCGCGTCCCAGCCTTTATTCCCGGCCTTGGTGCCCGCCCGCTCGATGGCCTGTTCCAGTGTGTCCGCCGTAAGAACGCCGAAAGCTACGGGAGTTTCCGTTTCGAGGGATACCTGGGCGACACCTTTGGTCACTTCCGAGCTGATATATTCAAAATGCGGCGTGGCCCCGCGAATGACGGCACCGAGGCAAATAACGGCGTTAAAAAGTCCGCTTTTCGCCAGCTTCTTGGCGACCAGGGGGATTTCGAAGGCCCCGGGAACTTTGACAATCGTGATATCCGCCTCGCTGGCGCCGGATCGTTTTAAGGCGTCCAGGGCTCCCTCCACCAGACGGGCGGAGATGAAGTCATTGAAACGGCTTGCCACGATTCCGAACCTTTTACCCCCTGCTTCAAGTTTTCCTTCCTTGAGAGTAACCATGATCACATTCTCCTCCGTTCTGAAGATTATCGGGAATTTTCTGAGCCGTACCCCGCCGGGCGGATCAGGATTTCAGCAGGTGTCCCATCTTTTCCTGTTTTGTTTTCAGGTATCTCAGGTTGTTTTCATTCGGTTCCACAACGATGGGGACACGCTCGATCACTTCAATGCCGTATCCTTGAAGGCCTATGATTTTCTTTGGATTGTTGGTGAGTATCCTCATCTTTCGGACCCCCAGGTCAACCAGGATCTGGGCCCCGATGCCGTAGTCCCGAAGGTCATCCTTGAACCCCAGATGGATGTTGGCTTCGACCGTATCCATGCCCTGTTCCTGCAGGCTGTAGGCCCGGATTTTGTTGGCAAGGCCGATGCCCCTCCCTTCCTGGTGCATGTAGACGATGACGCCCTTTCCCTCGTGGTCGATATGTTCCATGGCCCGGTGAAGCTGGTCGCCGCAGTCGCACCGGAGCGATCCGAAGAGATCACCGGTAACGCACTCGGAGTGAACTCTCACCAAGACTGTGTCATCCGGATCGATATCGCCCTTGATCAGGGCTATATGCTTCATGTCGTCCACATCGTTTTCGTACACGACAATCCGGAAATCGCCGCCGTACACGGTGGGGAGGTTCGCCTCGGCGACTCTCCGTATGAGCCGCTCGTGTTGCATTCTGAAGTCGATTATGTCTGCCACGGTCACAATTTTGAGGTCGTGTTCGCGGGCAAACAGTTCCAGGTCGGGCATGCGGGCCATGGTTCCATCGTCCTTCATTATTTCACAGATGACACCGGCCGGCTTCAGGCGTGCCAGCCGGGCAAGATCAACGGAACCTTCCGTCTGTCCCGTTCGAACGAGTACGCCGCCCCGGCGTGCCCGCAGGGGGAAGATATGTCCGGGACGGACCAGATCATCGGCCACGGCGTTATCGGCGATGGCAGTTTGTATCGTTGTTGCCCGGTCGTGGGCGGATATGCCCGTCGTCACTCCCCGGCGGGCTTCGATGGATACCGTGAAGGCCGTTTCGAAACGTGATTCGTTGGTTGTCACCATGGGCGCGAGGTCGAGGTGATCGGCGATTTCCTCCGTGAGGGAGAGACAGATCAGGCCCCGTCCGTATTTCGCCATGAAATTTATCGCTTCAGGTGTTGCATACTCTGCCGCCATGCAGAGGTCACCTTCATTTTCCCTGTCCTCGTCATCCACCAGGATGATCATTTTTCCTTTTTTAATATCTTCGATTCCTTCTTTGACACTGCTTACCATTATGTTCTACCTCTATGTTCTACCTTGATTGTCATGAAAACCCGTGTTTTGATAAAAAATCCATGTCGATCCCCCTGTGGGGGTGGAGCAGCTTCTCCACGTACTTTCCCAGAATGTCCGTTTCCAGATTGACCCGGTCACCTACCTTTTTAAGGCCCAGAGTCGTTTTTTCCGCCGTATGGGGGATGACGCTCACATGAAACCTGTTTTTTTCACATCCATTGACGGTCAGGCTTATGCCGTCCACCGTGATGGAACCCTTTTCAACGATGTACCGCTCAAAGGGCGGCTCGATTTCAAAGGAACATATGATGGAGCTCGATCGCGGGGTTCGCTCCCTCATAAGGCCCACACAATCGACGTGTCCCAGAACCAGGTGCCCTCCCAGAAACGAGTTGAGCCGCAGGGCTTTCTCCAGGTTAACCCGGTCACCCGGTTTCATCGATCCCAGAGTCGTTTTTGAGAGGGTTTCGGCAGAAACATCAACGGTGAATCCGTCGGGAGTGAGGGCTGTTACCGTCAGACAGGCGCCGCTTACGGAGATGCTGTCGCCGAGACTCACCTCTTCGAGGTTCATGGATGTTTCTATACGCATCAGGGCGTCCGTCCCCCGCGGCGTCAACGCCTTGACGGTACCCAGGCATTCCACGATTCCCGTAAACATGAACCTCCGTCCTTTCCTCATTCCTGTCCGCCACGAGTGCCCGCAGGGGCATCGGCGGACCTTTTTGTCACGTTTCCGGCCTTGGTTTTCAGCACATCCTTCAGTTCGTCCATAAAATCACTGACATCCTTGAACTGTCGATAGACGGAAGCAAAGCGGACATAGGCGACGGCATCGAGTTGGTGCAGTTCCTCCATGACCTGCTCTCCTATAGCGGTGCTGGGTATTTCCTTGAGCTGCGATTCCTGGCAGAATTTTTCGACTCTGTCAACGACCGCCTCAATGTCATCCATGCTGATCGGGCGTTTCTCACAGGCTTTTTTCAGTCCCGTCAGTATTTTCAGCCGATCGAAGGGTTCCCGGCGACCGTCTTTCTTGATGACCATGGGGACCACGTCTTCCACGTATTCGTAAGTGGTGAAGCGACGGGCGCAGGCCAGGCATTCACGGCGCCGACGAATGGAATTTCCCTCTCTGCTGAGGCGGGAATCAATGACTTTGTTTTCGCTGTGAGAACAGAACGGACACTTCATTGCTGCAGCACCTCGATGCCCGCTTCTGCGAGCAGGTTCCGGGCAAGGTCGTCCGGGTAACCTTCCTCATACATAATGGCCGTTATACCGGCGTTGATGATCATTTTCGAGCAGATGATACAGGGGTGATTGGTGCAGTAGAGAACGGCTCCCTTGGTTCCTACTCCGTGAAGAGCTGCCTGGATGACAGCATTCTGTTCGGCGTGGAGTCCCCGGCACAGTTCATGACGCTCTCCCGAGGGAATGTTCAACTGGTCCCGAAGGCACCCCCGTTCGGCACAATGTGAAATGCCCGAGGGCGCGCCGTTGTATCCCGTGGCCAGGATCCGTCTGTCCCGGACAAGGACTGCTCCTACGCGCCGCCTGAGGCAGGTGGATCGCATGGAGACCAGTTTCACAATGTCCATGAAGTACCGGTCCCAGCTCGGGCGAGTCGTCATTGCGTCTCGTGGTGATTTCATGGGACTGCGGCAGGCCTTCCTCATACATCAGAATGGGTCGGATCGGCCTGTCCTTTCGCCTCCACGGCTCTTGTTACTGAGCGAGCCTGTTTGTATAGAGCGGGAAGGCATCACAAAGGGCCGCGACATCTTTTTGCACCTTCGCGATGCGTGTTTCATTATGCACATCATCTATAATCAGAGTAATCATACGGGCGATGGCCCGCATTTCGTCTTCTTTCATGCCCCGGGTGGTCACGGCCGCTGTCCCGAGCCGGATACCGCTTGTGACCTGGGGGCTTTTCGTGTCAAAGGGTATGCCGTTCTTATTCGTTGTGATGCCCGCGCGGTCCAGGGCTTCTTCCAGGTCCCGCCCCGTGATGCCCTTGTCCGTCAGGTCCACCAGCATGAGGTGATTGTCCGTTCCCCCCGATACCAGACGGATCCCCCGGGCCATGAGCTCATCGGCCATCGCCCGGGCATTTCTGACGATCTGCTCCTGGTAGGTCTTGAATTCCGGTTCCAGGGCCTCCTTGAATGCTACAGCCTTGGCAGCGATTATGTGCATCAGCGGTCCACCCTGGCTACCGGGGAAAACCCGGCTGTTGAGAGTTTTCACGAATTTTTCCCTGCACATGACCATGCCGCCCCGGGGACCGCGCAGGGTCTTGTGGGTGGTGGTGGTGACGTATTCGCAGACAGGGACCGGACTGTCGTGTACTCCGGCGGCCACCAGTCCTGCTATGTGGGCGATGTCGGCCATGATAACGGCGTCGATCCCGTCGGCAATAGTCCTGAAAGCCTGGAAATCGATGGTGCGGGGATAGGCACTGGCTCCCACCACGATCATCCTGGGTCGGTGGCGCTTTGCCAGTTCCTCTACTTGATTAAAATCAATGAGTTCTGTTTCCTTGTTCACACCGTATGAAACGACATTGTAGTAACGCCCTGAAAAATTGGCGGGGCTGCCGTGGGAAAGATGGCCGCCGTGTGACAGGTTCATACCCATGATGGTGTCGCCCGGGTTCAGGGCGGCAAAATAGACGGCCATGTTTGCCTGTGTTCCCGAGTGGGGCTGAACATTTGCGTGATCAGCGCCAAAAAGCTGCTTTGCCCGTTCAATGGCGAGGGTCTCGACGATGTCGACGAACTCGCATCCCCCATAATAGCGTTTTCCCGGGTATCCTTCAGCATATTTGTTGGTCATGATGGATCCCTGGGCTTCCAGTACGGCTTCGCTGACAAAATTTTCAGAAGCGATAAGCTCGATTTTTCCGGACTGTCGCTGCGTCTCCCTCTGAATGGCATCGGCAATTTCAGGGTCACGGTCCCGCAAAAAAGACATTCTCTTTCTCCTTGTCGCATTTCTGACTCAAGGCCAATCCCTTTTACTACAGGTTTGTCGGCAAAAGTTCAAGGTCCAAATGATCACGGAAGGGTATCTATCTTGTGGAGCCGCCCGGCATGTCGGCCCCCCTCGAATTCAGACATGAGCCAGGTATGAACGATGGCACGGGCTTCGGCGCCGCCGGTTTTTCTTCCGGCCATGACCAGTACGTTGGAGTCGTTGTGAGCGCGGCTCAGACGGGCCGTTTCCACATCCAGGCACAGGGCTGCCCGGATGCCCGGAAACCTGTTTGCCGCGATGGACATGCCGATACCGGAGCCGCAGATCAGAATGCCCCGGTCGGATTCACCGGAGACGACACTGCGGGCCACCGCACCCGCAAAGTCCGGATAATCAACTGGATCGGAACTGTTCGTGCCCAGGTCCAGCACGGCATGGCCCGCTTTGTCGAGCGCGACGATCAGCTCCTGTTTCAGTGAAAATCCGGCGTGATCCGATCCAATGGCTATTTTCACAGCTGTCATTGACTCCCGGAATCTGTTTTTTTGAAAACAATAACGGAGTTAACACCACCAAAACCAAAGGAGTTCGAGAGCGCTACCCTGATGTCCCGACGATGTGCCTGAGAAGGCGTGAAGGGAAGGTCGCATTCGGGGTCTGGGTTGTCGAGATTGACCGAGGGTGGCAGGATGCCCTCGTGTATCGCCTGTACCGTAAACAGCGCTTCAATACCGCCCGCAGCTCCCAGCAGGTGACCCGTCATGGCCTTTGTGGAACTTACCGAAAGAGCAGGGGCCTTTCCTCCGAAAACAGACTGGATTGCTTGCGCTTCGTAAGCATCGTTGAGCGGCGTCGATGTTCCATGGGCGTTTATGTAATCCACATCGGAAGGTTCAAGCCCCGCGTCCCGAAGGGCCAGTTCCATGCAGCGCGCGGCACCGGGATGACCCGGCGGCGGGGCTGCTATGTGGTAAGCATCGCATGTTGATCCTGATCCCGCTATTTCAGCGTATACTCGTGCTCCCCGGGTCAGGGCCGAAGTGTATTCTTCCAGGACCAGGACGGCGGCACCCTCACTGATGACGAAGCCGTCCCGGTCGACATCGAAAGGTCGGCTTGCTCTTTCGGGTTCATTGTTCCTGCGGGAGAGTGCCCTCATGGAATTGAATCCCGCCACGGTCAGGGGACAGACAGCGGCGTCGGTGCCTCCAGCCAGCATGACGTCGGCATATCCCTCGGCGATAGTTCTGGCGGCGTCACTGATGGAATTGTTGCCCGAGGCGCAGGCCGTCACCACGCAATTGATGGGACCCCGTATGCCGAGATGTATGGCGACATTTCCCGGCGCGAGGTTTGCGAGGACTGCCGGAATGGCCGTAGGCGATATTCTTCTGGGACCTGCCTTCAAAAGGGTTTCTTTTTCACGCTCGATGGTTTGAAGGCCGCCGATGGCTGATCCCAATATGATGCCCGTGCGGCGGGCGTTGCCTTCGTCGATCACGAGCCCCGCGTCATTGACGGCCATCCGGGCCGCCGCCAGGGCAAAGATGATGAAGTCATCCAACCGTTTGCATTCCCGGGGGCTTATAAAGGAATGGGGATCGAAGCCTCTGACTTCTCCGGCGATGGCCGTCGTAAAGCCCGTGGTATCGAATTTAGTTATGGGACCTATTCCCGATTGTCCCGCCAGGACCCTGTTCCATGTGTCGGAAACGGTGTTTCCCAGCGGATTGACCGTGCCGAGCCCCGTTACAACGACCCTCTTGCGCAATGGATTCATGTATTATGCCGATAGCCTCTTTTTCAAATAATCGATCACGTCCTTGACGTAACGAATTTTTTCCAGGTCTTCGTCGTCTATTTCGATACCGAAGATATCTTCCATGGACATGATCATCTCCACGATGTCCAGGGAATCAGCTCCCAGATCATCGATGAAAGCGGCGTCCGGGCTGTACTCTTCATCGGTAATGTTCAGCTGGTTGATGATGGTTTCTTTCACTTTTTGTTCTATCGTTTCGAGATCAAAGGCCATTCCATTCCTCCTTTTTGTTCTCCGGCCTGCCGGTATCGGCCTGCCTGATGTCCTGTTCCATCCTTATGTAATACAGATGTTCGTTGACAGAATCGAATCGTTGCTTCTTCCTGCCGTTTCTATATGTGAAGTCCTCCGTTCACGCGGATTACCTGCCCCGTAATATAGTCTCCGTCGGATGAGGCGAGAAAGGCCACAACACCGGCCACGTCCTCAGGGATGCCCAGCCGGCCCAGGGGGACCATTCCGAGAACGTGTGCCCGGGCAGGGCCTTCAAGCATGGATGAGGTCATGTCCGTGGCGATGAGACCGGGAGCCACGGCATTGACACAGATGTTCCGGGATCCCACTTCCTTGGCCAGTGACCGGGTCAGCCCCAGAATGCCCGCCTTGGATGCTCCGTAGCAAACCTGGCCCGTGTTGCCGCTTTCCGCTACGATGGAGACCATGTTGATGATGCGGCCCCAGCGCCTGCGCATCATGTTCCGAAGAACCGTCCGGCAACAGTTGAAGGTCCCCTTCAGGTTCGTTTCCATGACAAAATTCCAATTCTCGTCACTGGTGCGCAGCGCGAGGGCATTGAGAGTGACGCCGGCGTTGTTGACCAGTATGTCCACGGGAGCCTGATCGATGCTTATTTTTTCAATCGCTTCCTGAACGGCGTTCGCATCGGCCACGTCAAAGCGGATTGCGGCCGAACGCCCACCACCTTGCCTGATTGTTTCCAGCGTTTCATCCGCGGCGCCTTCGTTGTGAAGATAATTGACATAGACGAAGGCTCCCATTGCGGCCAGCCGTATAGCAACGGCTCGTCCGATTCCCCGTGACCCCCCCGTCACGAGGGCTGTCCGATTGTCGAGAATTCCCGGCATATTCATAGGTTAAAAATGTTCCAACGTTTTCTCCAGAGAGGCACGATCCTCCACATTGAACAGCCGCGCTTCAGGAACGATCCGGCGTATGAGACCGGAGAGCGTTTTCTTCGGTCCCGTTTCTATGAACGTTGTTACACCGCGTTGCGCTATTGTTTCAATGCTTTCCTGCCATCGAACGGGCGCGGTAAGCTGTTGCACCAGGAGCGATTTCGTGGTTTCCCGGCCATGGGTTCCTCCGGGGTCGCAGTTGGGGACAACGGTCACGAGGCAGTCGCTGAAAAGAACGGTGGAAAGCGCCTCGTCAAGACGAAGTGCCGCCGGTTCCAGAAGGGGGCAATGGCAGGGCACACTGATGGGGAGCATCAGCGCCCTCCCTCCAGCGGATTTTACCGCCACAAGCACCTCTTCGACAGCTCCGGCTGTCCCGGAGACTACCATCTGTCCCGGCGCGTTCAGGTTGGCCGGCCACACCTTCTCTTCTCCCCGGCTTACATTCCTGCAGATTTCTGTCAGTATCGCCCTGTCCATCCCGATGACGGTGGCCATGGCACCCGCTCCAGGAGGCACTGCTTCCTGCATGAAAGCAGCCCGGGCCTCTACCAGGGCGAGCATTTCGGGGAGCGGGAGAGCCTGTGCCGCGGTCAGGGCTGAATACTCTCCCAGGCTGTGTCCGGCCATGAATGCAGGTTTGAAGCCTCCCTGTTTTTCGAATACGCTGTAGATAGCCATGGTGGCTGTAAACACCGCCGTCTGCGTGTTGATCGTCAGGTTGAGTTCTTCCGGGGTGCCCTCGAAACAGAGCTTCCCGATGTCCCGGCCGATGGTTTCCGTCGCTTCGTCGAAGATAAGCCTCGCTTCTTCGAAAGCCTCGTAGAAGTCCTTTCCCATGCCGGGATACTGTGAACCCTGCCCGGGAAAGACCAAGGCGCAGTCATATCTCATGAGCGGTTCTTTTCCTTGTGTGACGGCTTCGTAACCGGTTGCCGGAACCGTCGGTGACGGCTTTGTAAAAAAGATCCGTGGGCAATGGGCGCGCATACCCCGAGGAATGAGGCGTACGTTGGGGTAGGGCGCAGTGACGAAGGGTACGCCGCAACGCAGCATCCGGCTATAGTGCCGGAGGCATGCCTCCGGTAACGTTTTACGGATCCGTCATGTTTCATGCGGTGATACCGCATCACCGCCGACGTAAGCCGCCATACCGGCTATTCCGTCGCTATAATTTCTCGCCCTTTGTAGGATCCGCAGCTGGGGCATACACGATGCGGAAGCTTCGGTTCGCTGCACTGGGGGCACAAGCCGATCGAAGGAACCGTCAAGGCGTCGTGGGACCGTCTCTTGTTCCGTCTCGATTTTGAGTGTCGTTTTACTGGATTAGGCATAACCTTATTACCTCTTTTTTGTTACCTTGAAGTTTCGTAAAACAGCAAAAGGCGACGGGGCCTTTGCGTTCATACCGTGTTCACAGGCACCCCGGTTCAGGTTTGTGCCGCAGACGGGACAGAGTCCCCGGCATCCTTCTCCACAGATCGTCCTGATGGGGAGCTGCAGGAATACCTGCTCGGTTAGTATCGGCTCCAGATCGATCCGGTCATTGTTATACAAGCCGACCTCAAGATCATTCATTGTGAGTTCCATTTCTCCTCCCCTGTCCTCCAGGGGCCGACCTGGATTCATGGTATAGAAAAAATCACCCGTGAGCGAAAGACCGATGGGTTCGAGACATCTGGTGCAAGACGCGGTGAGCCGAAGGTGCACGGTCCCCTTAATGGTAACCTGCCGACCCATTCGATCGACGATACAATAAAACAGTATGCTCTCAGCGTCAAATTGCCTTCGAATCTCATCCGGAGCCTGCCGCCGGAACCATCCCTGATCCCGCGAAGATTGAACACTGACCCCCTCGGGAGGGATCTCTGAAACAATAATATCCATACCATCGACCGGAACACCCGTGTAAAAGAGTGAGAACTAATTATAATCTTCAAAGGTTGTCAAGAACTATTATTAGCGGCTTCGTACATGGTCCGCATGCTTCGCTGAGCCCATTCCTTCGTGTTGTTGCGACGTACCGAAAAGTACGCCACATGCCCCAGGACTCGCGCCGTGCCGCAAGAACCTGTTGCACAGCCGTTCTCCATCGTGTGTTTTTTGATTTTTCCCAATTCCTCATCACTGTTCTGCTTTCTTGAAACTGCTCAACATGCAGCAATAGTCATACCACGATATGATTGTCGTGGCCAGAATTCACTCCAGGCTGGCGGTACGCGTGATTTCAGTGGGTTAGCCAATGGCTGGCCGAAAATACTCAGAGCTGCCTGTGAGCCTGTCCCGGAAAGGAAGACAACGCCGGTAACAGGCTGTCCTGAGTGTTGCAAAAAAGACACATCCGGTTCTGGTTGCATGAAACCCCGGGATATCAGAGAGCCACGTTTATCCTTGACAACGGGGGATATATTTTCTAAATCTTTGCGACTCGGCAGGTCCGACAGGGCGGATGATCATAGGTACTCCTTTCAATATATGGTCCCATCGTCTAGCGGTTAGGACGCCGGCCTCTCACGCCGGAAACCGGGGTTCGATTCCCCGTGGGACTACCAGAAAATTCTAGTGATTCTAATCGGTTATGAATCGCTGTCATTTGTGGCGGTTTCGTAAATGTCGCCGGAGGCATGACCTCCGGTATTATTATCCCAGATTTTCCATTAGCAGATTTTGGTCATAATAGATAGCGTTAGTCGCTTTTAGTTGTGAGATTATCCTGAGTATGTTCTAATGGAAACCACTAGAAATAGGGTTTTGATTTCATCGTGTTACGGAGGCATAGATCATGCGGCAGCTTCATGGCGATGGTTTCACCGTTGGCTTTTCAGACCGGGAGGTTACGGCGTGGGGCGGTCTGTCTTTGCTGAAGCAGATGCTTGATCGTTTACAGT
>Ga0265293_10001253_pt1 | contig 56099 bp, 53 predicted proteins | sample Munlanlewell138R_FD_192505 | JGI IMG/M metagenome (GOLD analysis project Ga0265293, IMG submission 192505) | Leachate microbial communities from a municipal landfill in Southern Ontario, Canada - Leachate well 138R | ecosystem: Engineered > Solid waste > Landfill > Unclassified | place: Canada... | reverse complement strand
TGCAAAAATTGACCTAAAATCGACGATGCCCGAAGCGACCAGACGCCTTACGCGACACCTTACGCGACCAATCGTTTTAATCGATCAGCGCCTTACGCGGCGCGCCGCTCCTGGGAGTCGGGGACCGCGCTGCGGATGAGCGGTGGACGTATGCTCCCAAGCGGAAACGCCGTATAAAAATTCCCCCTTAAGTATCGGCGAGACGCCGCACCATACTCTTGACCAAACTGCTTCGCTTCCGTCTCGTACTTTTGATAGGCCGCTGCGCTAACCGTGTGGCAAAGCGGGCGAGGCGTATCGCACGTCAACTTGCGCGGCGCAGAAAACGGGTCGATGCGGGAGCGAGCATTCTTGTCCATCGCCGAGCGGCCTTCCTTGCGGCGCTGCGAGCGAAAACGAGACTCACGCACGCAAACCTCAGCGATGATGCGGGAACGACGCTCGGACGCAGACAATTCCTCGGTGCCCGGAAGCGGCGTAAACACCAGCGTCTCCATCTTTTCGAACACGTCAATCGACACCTTGCTGTGCGCCCCGCCGGCGCGGTGCCAGGCTGCGCGGTCGATGTAACAAAACTCCGCGGCCTTCCCCTGCGCCAAGTACGGATACGACGAAAAGCCCTCCCACTCCGCGACCCGCTCGCACAAGCCGTCTTTCGAAGGGTTGGTGATCGCGTAGTAAAAGCACTCGTGCACACTCTCGTTATCGAGGCAGTGAACCTCGCTCGCCGGCGCACCAAACACCGCACCGCGCCGACCCCAGAGGCGATTGACGCCCTCGGCCACCAGCCGGTTAAAGAGCTGCCGAAAGCGCACGTAATACGTGATGGCGTCGGGGGTGTCGTCAATGGGCGCGATGCCGTAGTGCAGGTGGTTGACGTTGACTTCGAGCCAGTAGAGCTTGACGGGAAATAGCTTTTGGGCGCGCGCGGCACTGACCCCGATGAGCTCCCTAATGGCGGCGGTGGGTTTGAAGAAAAAGCGTCGCTCGCTGGTTCTTTGGGTGCACGAAGTGATGACGTCGTGTCGAATCCATCTGATGGCCATGATGTCCTCCTGTGTTTTTGTTGTTCAGGAGATACATCGGCCGCTGCGGCGAAAAGTTTCCTAAAAAATCACTCTCAGCGAATAAAAATCGAATAAAAATCACTCTCAGTGAATAAAACGCCAATAAATTTAAAGGTTTACAAAAACCAAGGCCGCTAAAAAATGACTCTGAGTGAGTTTGCGCCGTGAGTTTGCGACTTGTCAGAGCGCGCGCACGCCACGAGGCCACACACGGCAAGAAGGCGCCATATATCTTACATTGACGAACAGCCCCAAGGGGTCCATGTTCATGCCGCGCCGCCCTGTCTTGGCGCGACTTGAGGTACCGCATGTATTGGATTTTATCGGCTCTGCTCGCATTTGCCGTCTCCGGCATTCTCGGCTTCACACCGGGATTGCGACAACGCCTGGGCACCGCCTTGCACCTATTGTGCCACGTCGCCGCCGCCGCCTTCGGCCTCTACGGGCTCTACCGCTTCGCCTTCTCCCCCTTACCCGACCTCATCCTCTTCAACCTACCGCTCCCCCTGGGCGAGCTCACCTTCCGCCTGGACGCCATCTCCGCCATCTTCCTCGCACCGGTCTTCCTCGTCGCCCCCCTAGGCGCCCTCTACGGACTGGGCTACAACCAGCAACACACCACCCTGCACCGCCCGCGCAAATTTCGCTTCTGGTACGGACTCATGTGCGCCGGCACCGTTGGCGTGCTCACCGCCGACAACGCCATCCTCTTCTTGCTCCTCTGGGAAATCATGGCCGTAAGCGGTTACTTCGTCGTGGCCGCCGAGGACCACACCCCCGAGGCCAAGAGCGCGGGCTTCGTCTACTTCACCGCCACGCGCATCGGCACCCTGGCCCTCATCGCCGCCTTCGCCCTGCTCTATCCCCTGCTCGACCTGTTTCGCTTTCCCGCCGCTGGCGCCCTGCCCGCCCATCCGCCCCTCGTCTTCTTCCTGTTCCTGCTGGGCTTCGGCCTAAAGGCGGGCTTCATGCCACTCCACGTCTGGCTCCCCGGTGCCCACAGCGCCGCCCCGAGCCACGGCTCCGCCTTTCTCTCGGGCATCATCATCAAGCTCGGCATCTACGGCATCGTCCGCGTTACCTCCTTTTGCGCCGCCCCGCCCCTCTACTGGGGCTGGACCCTGCTCGGCCTGGGCGCCATCTCCGGCATCCTGGGCGTGGCCTTTGCCCTGGCCCAGCACGACATCAAGCGCCTGCTCGCCTACCACAGCGTCGAAAACATCGGCATCATCGCCATGGGACTGGGCCTCGCCCTGCTGGGACGCAGCACCGACAACCCCGCCCTCATCGCCCTGGGACTGGGAGGCGCCCTGCTCCACGTCGTCAACCACGGCCTCTTCAAATCCCTGCTCTTCTTCAGCGCCGGGGCCGTCATCCGCACCACCGGCACCCGCGACATCGACGCCTTCGGCGGCCTGCTCAAGCGCCTGCCCTGGACCGCCGCCCTCTTCCTCGTCGGCGCCGTGGCCATCTCCGCCCTGCCGCCCTTCAACGGCTTCGTCAGCGAGTGGCTCATCTTCATCGGCGCCCTGCAAACCCTGCAAAGTAGCCTCAGCGACACCGCCGCCGCCCTGATGGTGTTGCCGGTGCTCGGCCTCATCGGCGGCTTGGCCCTGGCCTGCTTCGTCAAAATCTTCGGCATCACCTTCTTGGGCACCCCCCGCACCCCGGCCGCCCAAGACGCCACCGAGGCCACCTGGGGCATGCGCGCCGCCATGTTGCCCTTGGCACTGGCCTGCCTGGTCATCGGCGTGCTCCCCACCCTGACGCTGCCCACCCTGCAAATGGCCGCCCACCACTGGACCGGCATTATCTCCACGTACCCCACCCCGCTGCCCACCGCCATCGCGGGACTCGGCTGGGTGAGCCGCATCGCCCTGGTGCTCATCGCCGCCACCCTCCTGCTCACCTTGGGGCTGCGCTTCAAAGCCCGCCGCGCCCCCAAGACCGACACCTGGGGCTGCGGATACAACCAGCCCACCGCGCGCATGCAGTACACCGCGTCCTCCTTTGCCGACGGCCTCATCGGTTGGTTTCGCTTCAGCCTGCAAACCAAAAAGAGCGGCGCCCAGCTCTCCGAGCTCTTTCCCAAGCCCGGACAGTTTTACAGCCACACCCCGGACGGCGTGTTAGAGCGCCTGGTGCTGCCCCTGTTTCAACACATCGAAAACACCTTTGTCTGGCTGCGGCGGCGCGTCCAAAACGGCATCATCTCCTTCTACCTGCTGAGCGTGACCCTCACCCTGGTGGCGCTGCTCATCTACATTTTTTAATCCGGAGGCGCGCATGTTGATCAACGCACTGATACACACATTGGTGGTGCTGCTGCTGTCGCCCCTGCTCATCGGCATTATCATCCGCGTCAAGAGCCGCTTCGCCGGACGCCGCGGCGCGCCCCTCGTACAACCCTGGCGCGACATCTGGCGGCTGCTGCGCAAAGACCTCGTCATCAGCCACACCACCTCCTGGGTGTTCTTTGTGGGCCCGGTGCTGGGCGTCGTCGTGCCGGTGCTGGCCTTTCTCTTCGTGCCGCTGGGCGCCTTCCCCGCGGCCATCTCCTTCGAGGGCGACTTCATCCTGTGGCTCTACCTGTTTGCCCTGGCGCGCTTCGCCACCGCCGCGGCCGCCCTGGACACCGGCTCCTCCTTCGAGGGCATGGGCGCCGCCCGCGAGGTCACCTACGCCTCCCTGGCCGAACCCGTGCTCTTCTTCTGCCTGCTGGTCATCGCGCGCCTGAGCGGCAGCCTCTCCTTCAACGGGATGTTCGGCGCCGACATCGCCGCCATGTGGCCCACAGCCGGCGTCTCCCTGCTGCTGGTCGCCCTGTGCTGGATGCTGGTGCTGCTGCTCGAAAACGCCCGCATCCCCTTCGACGACCCCACCACCCACCTGGAACTCACGATGATCCACGAGGTGATGGTGCTCGATCACAGCGGTCCCCTGCTGGGCCTCGTCCACTGGGGCGCCGCCATGAAGCTCATGGTGTCCGGGGCGCTGCTGGTCCGCGTCATCCTGCCCTTTTCCACCGGACACCCCGGCTTTGACATCGCCCTGTTCGCCCTGGGCATGATCCTGCTCGCCGCGCTGATCGGCGTCGTCGAGTCCGTCATGGCGCGCTTCAAGCTGCCGCGCATCCCGCAGATCATGGTGGGGGCGATCCTCTTTGCCTTCTTTGCCTGGATACTGGTGCTCCGATGAACCTCGTCAACAACGTCCTCATCTTGGTGGTCTTCATCAACTTCTTCATGCTGTCGAGCTCGCGCCTCGTCCCCTGCATCCGCGCGGTGTCCCTGCAAGGCGCCCTGCTGGCCCTGCTGCCCCTGCTCACCCACGGCTTCACCGCCCACACCGTCGTGCTCTCCTGCGGCGCCCTGGCCCTCAAGGGCATCATCATCCCGCGCTTGCTGCTGCGCACCATCGAGCAAGTGGGCATCCGCCGCGAGCTCGAGCCCATCATCGGCTACGTGCCCACCACGGCCTTGGGCGCGCTGCTCACCTCGGCGAGCTTCCTCTTCGCCAACCAGTTGCCCCTGCTCCCCGAGCACGTCGACTCCCTGTTCATCCCGGTGTCCCTGAGCACCCTCTCCAGCGGGCTGCTGCTGCTCATGACGCGCAAAAAAGCCATCACCCAAGTGCTGGGCTACCTCGTGCTCGAAAACGGCATCTACATCTTCGGCATACTCCTGCTCGAAGCCATGCCCACGCTGGTGGAAGCGGGCGTACTGCTCGACTTGCTGGTGGGCATCTTCGTCATGGGCATCGTGATGCACCAAATTCACCGCACCTATTCCGACCTCGGCACCGAGCAGCTCTCGGCGCTAAAGGAGTAACCCATGTTGCTCATCGCCCTCATCGCATTGCCCCTGGTGGCCGCCGGCAGCGCCTTGCTCCTCTCCGATCACCGCTGGCGCTCCGCCCTGCTGCCCATCACCGGCGCGCTCCACATGGGCCTGGCCCTCTTCCTCTTCATCCGCCCCGAGGCCCCGCTGGCCCCGCTGTGGCTCGACCTCGACCCCCTCTCCACGCTGGTGCTGCTCGTCACCGGAGGCCTCTTCTTCGCCTGCGCCCTCTACGCCCTGCCCTACCTGCGCATGCGCCGCGAGTGGGGCAACCGCCTCATGGTGGCCGGTCAGCTCGCCTTTCTCAGCGCCGTCTCCTTGGCCGTGGCCGCGCGGCACTTGGGGCTCATGTGGTTCGCCGTAGAGGCCTCCACCTTCATCAGCGCGCCGATGATCTACTTCTTCCGCAACCCCCTCTCCCTGGAGGCCACCTGGAAGTACCTCATCAACTCGGCGGTGAGCGTGGCCCTGGCCATGCTCGGCATCCTCTTCATCGCCTACGCGCGGCTCAGCGGCGAGGGGCACACCGACCTGCACCTGGCCCACCTGCTCGAACACGGCACCCAACTCGACGACAGTTGGCTCAAGGCGGGCTTTGCCTTTTACACCGTGGGATTCGCCACCAAGATGGGCCTGGCCCCGGTGCACATGTGGAAGCCCGACGCCTACGGCGAAGCCCCGGGACTGGTGGGGGCCCTCATGTCCGGTGCCCTGGCGGCGGTGGCCTTTCTGGCCCTGCTGCGCGGCGTGCAAATCATGGACGTGGCCGGACAAGCCGAACTGGCACGGGCCATCCTCGTGGGCTTCGGGCTCATCTCCATCGTCATCGGCGCCATCTCCATGGTGCGCCAACCCGACATCAAGCGCCTGCTGGCCTACTCCTCGGTGAAGCACATGGGCATCCTGGTGCTGGGGGTGGGCATCGGCGGACTGGCGGCCTACGGGGCCATGCTCCACCTGGTTTGCAACGCCTTTGCCAAGAGCGCGGCCTTCCTGCTCTCGGGCAACCTGCAGCGCAGCTACGGCAGCAAGCAGCTCCCCGACATCCAAGGCGCCCTCACCCACGTGCCGGCCTCGGGCAACCTCTACCTCATCTCCTTCCTCGCCCTGACGGGCACGCCGCCCTTTGGCCTCTTCATCAGCGAGCTGCTCGTCTTCATCGGCGCCCTGCAGCGGCACTACATCCCGGCGGCCGTCATCCTGCTGCTCTCCTTGGGCGTGGCCTTTGTGGGCTTCTTGCAAGCGGTCACCCGCGCCACCACCGGGCAAGCCCCCGACGCGCGCCCTGCCTTCCGCGACCACTGGCTCCTCGTGCTGCCCCCGGCCCTGCTCCTGCTGCTCACCCTGCTGCTCGGCATCACCACCCCGCCGCCCATCGCCGCGCTGCTGGCCGACGCCGCCGCCCTCTTCGAGGTACTGCCATGACCGACCACGCCCCCACCAACGCCCCCACCCACGCCCTCATTTTGCGCAACGGCCAGAGCGCCCCCGTAAACGATCTGCCGCGCATCCCCTTTGCCCACTGGCGCGCGCAAATCGATCAGAGTCTTTCCGACGGGGATCGCATGAGCGCCTGCTTCGGGGCCCAGGTCGACGGGCACATCGATCTCTTCGCCGTCATCGGACGCCCGCAGCACAACGACTTCCTCCTGGTCCGCACCCAGGCGAGCAACGAGTTCCCCTCCCTGGCGGCGACCCACCCGCAACTGCACCTCTTCGAGCGCGAGATCGCCGAGCAGTTCGGCCTCGTCCCCATCGATCACCCGTGGCCCAAGCCGGTGCGCTTCCACGCCTCCTTCACCGGCAAGGACGCCTTCGGCCGCGAAGCTCAAACACCGCCGCGCGTGGGACACATGCCCTTCTACGAGGTGGAGGGCGCCGAGATCCACGAGGTGGCCGTGGGCCCCGTTCACGCGGGCGTCATCGAGCCGGGACACTTTCGCTTTCAGTGCCACGGCGAGACCGTGCTCTTCTTGGAGATCTCCTTGGGCTACCAGCACCGCGGCCTCGAGCGCCTGTTGCTGGGCGGTCCCCACCCGGCCAGCACGCACCAAATCGAAGCCCTGGCCGGCGACACCACCATCGGCCACACCGCCACCTGGTGCCGCGTCCTCGAGGGGTTGAGCGATCAGCCCGCCCCCAAGCGCGCCGCCCAAATCCGCGCCATCGCCCTCGAACTCGAGCGGCTGGCCAACCACACCGGCGACATCGGCGCCCTGGCCGGCGACATCGGCTTCCTGCCCACGTCGTCCTTCATGGGGCGCATCCGCGGCGACTACCTCAACCTGCAGGCTGTCCTCTGCGGCAACCGCTTCGGCCGCGCCCTCACCCACCCGTTTGGCGTGCGCTTTCACGACGACGACCGCCGCTTAGCCGAGGTCCTCAAGCGCCTCAAAGCCCTGGAGCGCGACACCCTGGGCGCCATGGACGTCTTCTTCGACTCCCCCTCGGCCCACGCCCGCCTCGAAGGCACCGGCCCCGTCACCCCCCTCCGCGCCGCGCAGCTCGGCCTCGTGGGCATGGCGGCCCGGGCCAGCGGCATCGACATGGACGCCCGCCGCGACTTCCCCGCTCCGGACACCGCGCACTGGCACCCCGACATCGCCGTCCTCACCGACGCCGTAGGTGACGTCCACGACCGCGCCCGCATCCGCCGCCTCGAGATCGAAGCCAGCATCCAGTGGCTCAAAACCCACCTCGACGCCGTGGTGGAAGGCGACACCGCCGTGCCCGCTGCCCCGCTCGCCCCGGAGCGCATCTGCGTGGCCACCACCGAGGGCTGGCGCGGCGAAATCGTCCACGCGGCCATCACCGACGACAACGGCCGACTGGCGCGCTACAAAATCGTCGACCCCTCGTTTCACAACTGGTCCGGCCTCGCCCTGGCCATGCGCGGACAACAGATCTCCGACTTTCCCCTGTGCAACAAGAGCTTCAACCTCTCGTACTGCGGGTTCGATTTGTAAAGGAGGCCCCATGCTCAAAATCACCCTGGAGAGAATCCGCCAAGGACACCACACCGCGCCCTATCCCGCACAGCCGCCGGTGTTGCCCGCGCTCTTCCGCGGCCGCCCCTACATCGACAACGCGCGCTGCCCGGCCGATTGCCAAAGCTGCGTCCAAAGCTGTCCGGTCGGGGCCATTTCCCGCGGCGACAACGGCCTCGAAATCGACCTGGGGCGCTGCCTCTTCTGCGGCGACTGCGCCCGGGCCTGTCCCACCGAAGCCTTGGACTTTAGCCGCGACCACCAGCTCGCCGCGCGCACCCGCGACGCCCTCATCGCCACCGAGACGCCGCCGCAAGCGCTGGCCGCCCTCGACGCCAAAATGAAGCGCCTCTTCGGCCGCTCCCTCAAGCTGCGCCAGGTGTCGGCGGGGGGCTGTAACGCCTGCGAAGCCGACCTCAACGTGCTCAGCACTTTGAGCTTCGACATGGCGCGCTTCGGCATTCAGTTCGTCGCCTCGCCCCGTCACGCCGACGGCATCGTGGTCACCGGTCCGGTGTCGCAAAACATGCGCAGCGCCCTCATCGACACCTGGAACGCCGTGCCGACACCGCGACTCCTCATCGCCGCCGGGGCCTGCGCCATTGCGGGCGGTCCCTTTGCCGGCAGCGAGCAGGTGTTAAATGGCGTGGGCGATCTGCTGCCCGTCGATCTCTACATCCCCGGCTGCCCGCCCCATCCCTACACCACCCTGGACGGCCTGCTGCGCCTCCTGGGCCGCATCGAATCCCGCCCGCGCTAAAACACCAGCATTTACAAGCACTTACAATCACTCAGAGTCATTTGGCGAGCATTTGGTGAGGTCGCAAAAAGACCTGCCGTTTTCAGAAAAACAGGCGTGCCCAATCGAACCGCTCCGAGTGATTATTTTGGGCAGACTTTTTTTGTGAGGGTCAGTTTCGGTTCAATCCATGCTCGCGGGACATGAGAACCTTTTTCCAATGAGTCTCGCGGTCGAGAATGGCCTGTCTTTCGCTCCTAGCGTCGCACATCTCCAGCAGAGACCACTGAAAAAACTTGGCGTGATCGGGGCCTTTTTCGCGCAGTAGTTCTCTCAGCTCCCTGTTGCCGCCATGGCCGTTCTTCGCATAATCACTCCACCGCTGCCACAGTCCCTCGTCGCCGGTCGCGCTTCCCACATAAAGCCGTCCATCGGTGGTGTCGGCGATCACATAAACCCCGGCCACATTCGCCAGCGCACCCTTCCACGATGGATTGGCTTCCCGGATGATTGTTTTCAAATTTTGAAACGACAGCCGCACTCCGTTAAATCCAGGAAACGTCCCGATACTCATCCGCGTCGGCCGAATCTCGGATACCCGGAGTTTGTCCGCGTGTTTCTCACCCACCAAGTACGACGCCCGGAAAGTCTTCTCGAAATACACCACGGCCCGCCCAGTCAAATGCGACAGGTCGGCCACCTCCTCCGTGCAATACTCGAACTCCGTCTGTTTTTTCCGTTTTCGTTCACTGACAGAAAGTACTCGATACAGTCCAGCGAACAGCCAATGATGCTTTACATTGAGGGCGATAAGCGACAGCACATGGGGCTTATTGAAGTTCTTGTACGTCTGAACCGACTGCCACTTTTCAAAAGTTCCGGCAAAAAATTCCTCCAGCGGGGCGGTGGCATCAACCGTGGCACAGTGGATTTTGAACTCGCCCAGCTCAACCCCCGCGAGCTTGATGAGATCGGTCAGCTTGATCGCGGCGAAATCCGACGCAACCTCCGGTGCAGTGGAATCCGACACTACCTCCGGTGACGGTGAAGATTTTTTCGTTTTCTTGGTCATCATGTGAATCTGCCACGCTGTTCATGTCGAATCAACGAAACGACTTTTTCGCTTTTTCAGGACGCTTTTTCAGGGCTCAGTGTCATTTGATGAGGTCTTCAAAATCGCTCAGAATCCTTCAGCGTGCAAAAAACTCGCAACAAATAGCCATAAAAGATGAAAAACACCTGGAAAATTCTATGTCCATAATCCGACCTGTGATACGTTTTCATTTATCGAATCAGTCACAAAAAAACTCAACAGAAGGGAGCTCAATTATGAATCGAATGGTCCTCGCCCCAATATTTATCGTTTTCTTCATCTCGGCGTGCGCCACAGCCAGTCAGCAAGCTGCGCCAAATATTTCTGCCAATTTTCAGGCAAGTAGCGATCAGATTTATGAAGCAGCTATTAGGTTTTTCGCTGAATCAGGCTATATGATTTCAAGTTCAGATAAAGCCTCTGGCGTCATTACTGCAGTTCTCAAGGAACAGAAATTTACCGGAGAAGATTGTGATTGTGGAATGCTGATGGGTATTCCTTATATAAAAGATAGCCGAACACGAGTAGATGTATTGGTAAACCTCATCGTTGCAGACGGATATGTAAACGTAAAAACGATCTTAAAAGGAAAATTTCCAAAAGGCCAAGTAACCCAAGAAACAAGATTCGATTGTGTTTCAAAAGGATCAATTGAACAAGGAATCGTCTCTGCCATAGAAGCGGCTATCACCCGAATACCAGTAGCCACCACCGTCGAAGTCCCGCCTGCCGAAGACACACTTGCCGAAGACATACCTGCCGAAAGCGAACCTACCGAAGACACGCCTGCTGAAGACGCTAAGCTGTAACCTCATTACATGCCTACATTAAAAAAATGAGACTGTTTTAAGTGAGAAATTCATAAAGTTGTGCGTTGTTCAGAAACTGAGTCTTGTGAAATACACGCAATACTCGGTTAAGCAAAAAAAAAGGAGTTATTATGAGCTATTTGAGATTTCTTGGAATTGCGATTGCATTCCTTCTCCTCATAGGATGCAGTAGCCCAAAGGTCGATACTTCCTCAGACGAAACAATGAAAGCGTCGATAGAGAAAGTAAGGAATTCTCTCCCGGAGGCCAAACGAAAAGACTTCGATGACTCACTGCAGTTACTAGCATTCAGCCAAATTGAATTGAAAGATATTTTCACAGCAGGCGCTACAGGCATTGATAATCTTACAGATAAAATGAAAGCATCTCTAAATGGAAAGACCGGAAATCAAATTATCGCAGAGGCTGAACAAATTCGAAAAGAGCGAGAGAAACAAGAACAACAACAAGCTTTAGAACGGGAGGAACAAGAGCGACAACAGGCTTTAGAAGAAATTAAAGAACTAGAAGAAAAGCGCCTCAACTCTGAAAACGCTCGCGAACAACTCAAAAAATTCCAAATCATTAGATCTCGATTCTACATGCGCGAACAATCATACAGTAGACCACAACCAATTATTGAGATGACGGTAAAAAATGGTACAGGCCACGCTGTATCATACGGCTACTTTGAAGGAACAGTGGCCAGTCTCAATCGAAGTGTTCCGTGGCATAAGGATACATTTGCTTACAAAATACCGGGTGGTCTGGAGCCAGGTGAAGAGGCCACATGGAAACTTTTGCCCAACATGTTTTCGGACTGGGGAAAAATTGATGCCCCTAATGATGCAGTTTTCACTGTTACAGTCAAAAAGCTTAATGACGCGAACAATGAATCAATTTACTCGACAGATGAATTTGACAAAGAAGACCTTGAGAGACTAAATAAATTAAAGAAAGAGTATAAGATCAAATGACTTAATAAAAAATCTCTCAGAATCATTTTAAACGGTCATTTTAAACGTAGTTAAGAAGAGAAATTACTTCATATCAAGAATTGTGTATTTGTTATCAACAATCCATCTGAGATAATTGGGATTTGGCTTTGTCCATTCAATAACGAGTTTATCTCGAAACTCCTTTAAGAAATCGATTTCTTCCATCTGTGCAAAGTATTCAATGATGCGCCGTTCCCCAGTTTTAACATTCTCTTCCGATTCTATTTTTGAAGGTCCCATTTTGTAGGTCCCGATAAATTTAGCGCGTTTGTCTTCGTACCAAAACGAGAATACGTAATCGGTGTTTTTGATAACATTCGGAGCATGTTTTTTTTGATATTCCAGAATTTCTGACAAGTCTGGAGATAGAACAACTCTCGACTTTTTGGCTGTAACGGCACTGTGAAACATGATTTTGGTGTTTCGATTCTTGCCCTCAATAATCATATCCTCGGGCATATCCTTCTGACGCATTAGCAGCTCAATGAAAGTCATCATTTTTCCTCCTTGATTGGCGCACAAACGCCGTCTCAAACAACAAAATCTTTACCGGTTTTAGGCTGCTGCTCAGGGTAATCGACAATGGCTCGCATGGCCAAGACTATCGCATCAGCGCCCCCATAAAAATGCCCTCATAAAAACGCCATCAGAGTCGTTCAGAATCACTCTGAGTCGTTTGGAATCGTTTGAAATCACTCCGAGTCGTTTGAAATCACTCCGAGTCATTCAGAATCCATTTAGAAGCAAATCTATTGACGGCCTCAAAAATCAGATTACGATCGGCACACAATCAATATCCAATGGTGGATAGCAACGCGGTCGTTCTGTAATTGAAGGCACCGCAGGGAGGCATCAAATGAAATATTTGTTCATTGGAGTTTTGGTCATGCTGTGCGCAGGGTGTTCCAACTTCTTCATGTCAGCAGCGCCATCCGGAACCCCCGGACAATACTATGTTGTCGGCTCAAAGGCGGGCTTCATGCACGCATCGAAGGTCTGGCTGTGTTCGGATTCCACCCCCGAATGCCAAGAAGTCGAAATCGTCGTGGAGAAATAAAGGAGGCATGAAATGAAAAAGTTATTTTGCGTAATCATCGCCGCGTTTTTTGCAACCGCCTGTTTTCCGACACAGTACACGCATATCCAACAAGTTGATGACGGCTACCTGCTCACCAGAAACAAAGCCAACTTCATTAAAGTGAAAGGCCAACTCTGGAAGTGCACCCCGGATACCCCGACCACCTTCAAGTGCACGCCGGGGGGCATTCAATAAACAGACTTCCGACCTGCCACTCCGCTCCGCCCAACAAACATAATCCCAACAAACATCAACAAACACCCCGTCAGCGCCGCGTCTCTTAGAGAGCGATGACGAACGCGTTGGCGGGTTAGTGCGTGATGATGAAGCGACTGGGGGCGCTGTGCAGCGGCAGGCTCCACGGCGGACCATCTAGGGCCACATCCTCGCCCGCCAGGGTCTCCCCATCAATGGACACGATGTCCGCGTTGCCCGCCGCCCCGAGGGGCACCGACAGCGACAAATCCTCGCGGGCTTCGCCGGGATCCGCCACCCAGAGAACCCACATGGCGCGCCCGTCGCCGGACCGGGAAAACGCCGCCCCCTGCACACGGTGTTCGGCGGCAAATGACGCCAACAGGGCCTCGGTGCCCAGCGCGTCGTAGGACCACCCCGCCCACCAGCGCGACAAGGTACGCAGGGCCTCACCGCTGGGGCTCAGGCGCGCATCCGCCGGGTCGTCCAGCCCGAGGATGTCGTAGTACAGCCCCATGTAATCGTAGGGGAACTGGCTCTCGCCGAGGGCGGCACTGTCGTTCAGCGAAAACCAATCGATGCCGTGCACGCCCGCCTGTCGCGCCGCCACCATCACCTTGGCCAAGTAATGGGCCGCATACGCGTCGCCGCCGGGATATCCGCCGAGCGCGAACCGCGGTGCCCCGGTCTCCGTGGTCTCGATGCGCGCCACCGAGACCCCCGCCTTGTCGAGCACGGCCCGCAGCTCCGCCAACTGCGACAAGTAGCTCCGCACGCCCGCGTCGGAGTTGCCCGGCGTGTAAATGGGATAGTGGTGAAAGCTGAGCACGTCGAAGTAGGCGCCGCCCTTGTGCGGGTACTGCTCGGTCACGCTGCCGTCCAGCGGGTTGTCGGTGTAGCGCGTCAGCGCGTCGAGAAAGGACGCGTAACCGATGCCGCCGGTGGCGATGAGGGCCTCGGGGTCCGCGAGCCGGGCCGCCTCCTTGGAGACCCGCAGCATGCGGATGTACGCGTAGATGTCGCCGTTGAAGCGCGGCAGTTGCGCGGCGGTGGGCGGGACCTCGGTCCACGTCAGCGTGTCGGGCCAGTTGTCGGTGTAGTCGGGCTCGTTCCAAATTTCCCACACCTTGATCCACGGGTGGTAGGTGCGCACGGCGTTGTACACATAATGCCCCCAGTGGTTTTGCGGGTTGATGCTGCCGTCATCCAACAACACGGGCTCGTACAACCCCGCTGGCGCAAAGCGCACCAGGTCGCCGTCCGGCACCGACACCGGCGCCGTCGAATGCGCGCGGATGGGCTCGGTCAGAAAGCCCACGGCGTCTCGAAAGCCCAGTTGGGCGTAGGCCTGCATGTCCGCCACCTCGACGTCGTATCCCCAGCGGTCCAGGTGGTGCTCCGGGAGGCTCAGGCGCAGGCTGTCGCAGCCCGCTTGTGCGGAGAGCGTCGCCGTAATGACGTCGTCCCAGTTCGCGTTGCGAAAGCCCATGTTTGCGCCCAAGCGAAAGCGGTTCGCCACCGGGTCTGTCGCGGGCGGCGCATCCGTGCCCCCTGGCGGGCCAGCGGTGTCCGATGAATCCGTTGCCGCCGGGTCGCTGCCAGCGGTACTGTCCGCATGGCTGTCCCCGTCAGTGGTGTCGCGGTTCCCCGTCGTTGTGTCGCTGTCCCCAAACACCGGGTCGCTGTCCCCCGAAGGCGCATCGCCGCCACCGCCGCAGGCCCACAAGCCCAGCGCCAACAGCAGCAGCAGCGCGACAATCGCATACATCTTTTTCATGGCCACACCTCCTGGGTCATCTCACCGGTGACGCGCAGCAGCTCGATGAAGCGCGTTTGCGAGGTGACGCGGTGTACCAAGACATTGGCGCTGGCCGCCATGTGGTCGCGCCGGGCCACCGTGACATCCAACGACGTCCCCGCGCCGTCGCGGAACGCCGATTCCATTAAAGACACGGCCTCGGCGGCCAATTGCAACTGCCGCTCCGCAGCGTCCAGGTCCGTCAAAGAGGCCAGGTAATCGCGCCGGGCCAAGCGCACCTCCGCGGCCAATTGCACCTCGCGATCAGCGGCTTCGAGCTGGGCTTGTTTCAACACCGCGCGCTGGTAGTGCAGGTCGCCGTAGCGCGACTGCTCGTACAGGGGCACCGCCAGCGAGAAGAGCAGCGCCCAGCGGGAGCGGTCGTTGGAGCCCAAATCCACGGGCTCGGTGAACTCGTACTGAAAGCGCCAGGCCGCATCCAGCGTGGGCACAAAGCGCAGCTTCACCGCGCGCAGCAACTTTTCGGCCACCTCGATGCGCCCCTGGGACGCGCGCACATCCGGGCGCTGGCGACGCGCCGCCTCGATCTGCTCCGCCTCCTGCGGCAACTCAGGACGGTCGTAGGCCTTGGGGCTCACGGGCATGGGCAGCGCCTCGTCGCCCAAGAGCATGCGCAGGGCCTCGCGGGCATTTTCCATCATCAAGTGGGCGTTGTGCAAAGTGTGCCGCGCCAGCTCCACATCGGTCTGCGCCCGCACCACGTCGATGCGCAATCCCTCGCCGTGCTGGTGCTTGAGCGACGCCTCGCGCCACTGGGCCTCCGCCGCGCGCACCTGAATCTCCTGCATCTCGATGAAGGCCTTCGCCGACAGCGCGTGCAGGTAAATCGACGCCGCCTGCGACAGCAACGTGTGCTGCGCCGCCGCAATGGCGTCCTCGGCCACCGCCACGCCCCGCTTGGCCGCCGCGATGGTGCTCCACCCCTCCGGACGCACCAGGGGCACACCGATGGTGAAGCTGCCCATCAAGTTGTCGCGCCGGTTGATGACCATCTCGTCCATGGGCGGCACCGAGAGGCCCGGCATCAAGCTGCCCAGCATGTCCTGGATGGGGCCGTTCAGGTCCAGCGCGTCGCTGTGATCCATGCGCGTGTATTCGAGGCGCGCCTCCACAAAGGGGGTCACCCAAGCCAGCGACTTCTTGTGCATCGCCTTGGCTTTGTCGATCTCCAGCGCGGCGCTCTGCAGGGTCAGGTTGCGCGCGGACACCCCCTGCAGCACCTCGGCAAGGGTCATCTCGGGCCCCGGCGCCAATGCGGGAAACGGCGCAGTCTCCATGTCAGCAGGCGTTTGCGCGGCAGCCTCAGGCGTTTGCGCAGTCTCCATGTCAGCGGGCGTTTGCGCGGCAGCCCCGGTCGCCAGACAAAAAGCCCAGGCCAAAAACAGGATTCCCCAAACACTCCCGGCGTATCTCATGTGTCACCTCAGTTGCGTCTTTGTTGTATCGGGACGTCGCCCGCAGGCACGCCACCGCTACGGCAAGTCAAAGCGGATCCCCTGGGCCAGGGGCAAGTCGCTGCCGTAATTCACCGTGCTGGTCTGGCGGCGCATGTAATTCTTCCAGCAGTCCGAGCCGGCTTCGCGCCCGCCACCGGTGTCCTTCTCGCCGCCGAACGCGCCCCCCACCTCGGCCCCGGAGGTGCCCACGTTGACGTTGACGATGCCGCAGTCTGCCCCGCAGGCGTCGCGAAAGCGCTCGGCCGCGCGCAGGTTCGCGGTGAACAGCGCGCTGGACAGCCCCTGGGGCACGCCGTTGTTGGCGGCGATGGCCGCGTCCAGGGAGTCGACCACCAGCACGTACAAAATCGGCGCGAAGGTCTCGCGCTGCACCAGGGCGCTCTGGGCAGGCATCTCCACGATGGCCGGGGATGCGTACCGCGGTCCCAGGTGCGCCAGGCGCGCTCCCCCGCACAACACCTGGCCTCCCTCGGCCTTGGCCTGGTCGAGGGCCGCCATCATGTGGTCCACCGCCGCGGCGTCGATGAGGGGCCCCACGTGGGTCTCGGGGCGCGTGGGATCGCCGATGCGCAGTTGCCCGTAGGCCGCCACCAACCGGGACACCAAGGCGTCGCGGACGTCGCGGTGCACGATCAAGCGGCGCGTGGTGGTGCAGCGCTGTCCCGCGGTGCCCACGGCGCCAAACAAGATGGCCCGCAGCGCCAAATCCAGGTCGGCATCGGCCAGCACCACGGCGGCGTTGTTGCCCCCGAGCTCGAGGATGCAACGGCCAAAGCGCGCGGCCACCGCCGTCGACACCAAGCGGCCGGTCTCGGTGGAACCCGTAAACGACACCACGGGAATGCGGGGATCGGCGATGAGCCCCGGCCCCACTTGGGCGCCGCGTCCCGCCTGTATCTGCAGCAGATCTGCGAAGCCCGCCTTTTCCAGCACCGGCGCGCACAGCGCGTGAATGGCCCGGGCGCAAGCCGTGGACTTGCCCGAGGGCTTCCAGATCACCGGGTTGCCGCACACCAGCGCGGGCATGGCGTTCCACGACCACACGGCCATGGGAAAATTGAAGGCTGTAATGACCAGCACCGGGCCCATGGGATGCCACTGCTCCAGCATCGCGTGTTCCGGCCGCTCCGAGGGCATCGTCACGCCGCCGATGCGACGCCCCAAGCCGCAGGCAAAGTCCGCGATGTCGATGACCTCCTGCACTTCGCCCAAACTCTCGGCGCGTATTTTGCCCACCTCTGCCGTGATCTGATCGGCCAAGTTCTCTTTGTTCGCGGCGATGACATCGCGCAGCGCGCGCACCAACGCGGCCCGCTCCGGCACCGGCACCCGCCGCCACTTCTCAAACACCTGCCCTGCCCGGACCACCACCGCATCGGCTTCGCGGTTCAACTCATCGGCTTTGTTGGACATCGCTCAGCTCCCCTTCTCGGGCGGCGTGTCCTTGGGAAACAAGCCCAGCGCCCTGGCACGCGCCACCAGCGCCGCCTTGTTGTCGTCGGACATGCCGGCGTACACATCTTGCATCTTCTGCAGTTGCTCCGGGCTCATCTGCGCCAGCAGCGTTTGCGCCTTGGCCATCATCTCGGGGAGGCCCCAGCCCTGCATCTCCTCCGGATCCAAGTCGAGCTCGTCGAAGAACGAGAGGTCTAGCGCCGGCATCTTCGGATAAGGCGGAAGGGCCGATGTCGCCGCAGCCCCAGGCGCGTCCTGCACCGCGGTGTCCGTCCCGTCGAGGCGGGGCGGCCCCATGCGGTCCGCGGGGTAGAACACGATTTTCTCCGGGGTCTTGACGTGGCCGATGTGAATGCCGGCCAACAGGTCCAGGGCTTTGTTCAGGTTGGTGCCGTTGCGCTCCGCCGCCGCGTACAGGGTTTCGATGTCGAACGACACCATCTTGTTGGGGAAGCCGTTCTTCTTCACGTTGTGAATCAGCTTCTGCGCGAACTGCCGCAGGGGATCGTCGTTCATGTTGTCAACCTCCGTGCCGCCGGGAATGGCGCGTTCAATCGGCGAGGATGCGCTCGACGATCAGATCGCCGAAATCGCTACAGGAGAGCACCCGGGCGCCGCTTTGGCCAAACCCCGCCAGGTCTTGGGTGACGAAGCCGTCTTCGTAGAGTGAGAACAGGGCGGTCCAGATGTCGCGGCCCTCGTCGGTCAGCCCGAGGCAGCGGTCGAACATCAGGGCGATGCTCCCCACCATGGAGTAGGGGTTGGCGATGTTTTTGCCCGCGATGTCCGGGGCCGAGCCGTGGGCGGGCTCGACGTAGCTCTTCTCCGGTCCCACGCAGGCCGAGGGCATGAGGCCCAGGGAGCCGATGACGCCGCCGGCCTGGTCGGTCAAGATGTCGCCCATCATGTTTTCGAGCAGCATCACGCCGTTGTACTGGCGCGGGTTTTTGACGAGCTGGTACGCGGCGTTGTCCACCAGCACCGAGGCGTAGGGCACGTCGGGATAGTCGCGGGCCACGTCCTCGACCACGGCGGTCCAGAAGCGCGAGGTGGCCAGCACATTGGCCTTGTGCACGTTGGTCATCTGGGTGCCGAGGCGCCGGGCTTCGTCGAAGGCCACCTTGGCCACGCGGCGCACCAGGGCGTCGTCGTACATGCAGTCGTCGCGCGAAAAAGACATGTCGGTGCTCGGGCCTTCGGTTTTTTCGCCGAAGTAAATGCCGCCCACCAGCTCGCGGATCATCAAGATGTCGATGCCGTCGCCGATGATCTCCGGGCGCAGGGGCGAGAAGAACGCCAGGGACTTGGGCAGGCGCACCGGGCGAAAGTTGGCGAAGGTGTCGTAGCGCTTGCGCAGGGGCAAAATCGCGCCGATCTCCGGGCGGTGCTCCGCCGGGATGCGGTTCATCTCTTCGACCGCTAAGCCCACCGGTCCTTTAATGATAACGTCGGCGCGGTCGCAGATGGCCTTGGTCTCGTCGGGAAACGGCGATCCGTGCTGGAAGTAGGCCGATGCGCCAAAGGGGGCATAAGTCAGGTTGAATTCGTGGTGGTACTTCTTTTCAATGGCGCCGATGACCTTGACGGATTCCGCGACAATTTCCGGTCCGATGCCATCGCCTTCGAGTACGGCTATTTCCTTTTTCATGGTCGGCAGTCCTTTCTACAACGCCGCGTTCAAGCGACGTTTGGGACAATAACCCAAGCCCCGATGCTGTAAAGCACACTTTTTTGCGGTGTGCAGGAAACATTTCCAAAAACCGATCTATGCATCAGCAGCGGACTTTCCTTCGACTCAGAGTCATTTGGAAGTCGCGCCAAACCACTGTTTTCATTTCACTTTTCATAACTCAGAGTCATTATCGGGGTCATTATCAGCAATTATCAGCAGCGTTATCAGCAGGGCGCGAAATGGCGCGGGAAAAAGGCTAAGTATCTTTCGGGAGTATTTGTTTCAATGCGGCAACAATTGGCGGCAATGCTTCAACGACCGTTTTCCACAAAATATCCAGATTGACATCGAAATAGGCGTGAACCAGTCGGTTGCGCATGCCCACAATATTTCGCCAAGGAATATTGGGGAGTTCGGCTTTTGTTGCATCGCTGACCTGCCCCGCGGCCTCTCCAATAATCTCAATGGCTTTGATTAACGCCCATTCGAGTTGGCGGTCATGATCGAGGTCTTCACGAGTGCGGCCGTTCATAAAGCGCAATGCTTCTGTTCCAGCATCCATCATATGATGTAGGCGGACAGCGTCCTCATTCCGCATACTGCACCTCTGCTTGAACAATAATGCTGTCCCGGAAATAACGACTCAAATCCTCGGGAGTCCGCAAATCCACCTTTCGTCCGCCAAACAGCTCAGCCAATTCCAGTTCCATGCCCACCAGGTCGAACAAAGTTGGAATCCGATTGGCATCAAACTCCACCAACAAATCAATGTCGCTCTCGGGACCAAAAGCCTCTCCGAGCGCCGAACCGAAAACCGACAATTTTTTGATGCCGTGTTCCCGACAAAACGTCGCCAATTGCTCGCGCGGAATGCGAATATTCGCGTTCATCATTCCACCTCCATTATCTACAGACTCTCCACATCCCATGGCCCCATTTTCACCGTGATGCGACCGTTCACTAGGCATAAAAGGAAATGGCACCGTGTCGCATCCCCAACACCGTGTGGTGTCACCAGTGTCGGCTCATCTGTGCAGAATAGCACAGTTTGAAAACGCCTCTGAACGCTTTTAAGCGGCGCGTTTGGTATGTGGTCTTCACCCATCTAGTGGGCAGAACTGGTCATTTGGAAGTCGCGCCAAACCACTGTTTTCATTTCACTTTTCATAACTCAGAGTCATTATCGGGGTCATTATCAGCAGTCATTACCAACATGATCAGCGCGTCAAAAATCAGCACAAAAAGAATCTTTTTTGCGCTTCGCAGGAAACTTTTCCGAAAAGCGGCCGATGTATCAGTAGCGGAAACACGCGTAGCGAAATGCATGAAGTGACATGAGGCGAAATACAAAACGCGACATGCAGCGAAATACACAACGCAACGCGCAGCTACCCTTCCGCCAAAAGGAGGCCACTTGCCCAACCACGATGCGGGATTCAAAAAGATATTCAGCCAACCCGAGGCGATCGAAAAGCTCATCCGGGGTTTTGTCAGCCACGAGTGGGTGGAAAAAATCGACTTCAGCACGCTTCGGCTGCTGCCCACCGAAAAGATCAGCAATCGCCTGGACAAGCGGTTTCACGACATCGTGTGGCGCGTGAATGTCGCCAACAGCGAGATGCTCGTGTGCTTGATGATGGAGTTCCAGTCCACGCCGAACCGTTACATGCCCCAGCGCATGATGACGTATGTGGGATTGCTGATGGAGCACCTGCGCGAAACCAAGCAGATGATCGACACTGATAAGGGCAAACTCTTTCCGCCGATTTTGCCATTCGTGCTCTACAGTGGGCAGCAGCCTTGGAATTATAGCTGCGAGGTGGCCGACCTCATTTACGAGCTGGACCCTGCGCTCTCGCGGTTTTCGCCGCGGATGGCGTTCTTTTTGCTTGAAATGAAAGACCTGCAAGAAAAGGACCTCGCGGAAATGACGCCGGAAAATTTTGTGGCGGCGTTGTTTCGGGTTGAGCATGCGCGCACCGAGGGTGTTATATTGGAACGAGCGATCGAGTTGCACGCCTTGGTGCGGCAGGCGCCTACTGCGGAGACGCTTCTGCCCGCCATTGGGGCTTGGTTTGACGGCGTATTTCGCACGACGCTAACCTCTCGGGGAGTCGACGCTGCGCGGATTCCCCGGTTTGAGAATTTGGAGGGAGAGCAGACCATGTTGGCCGAAACCTTGGGAAATATCCTAGACGAAAGACACGAAAAGGGCCTGCAAGAGGGCGAAGCCCGGGGGATCGCCAAGGGCCGTGAGGAAGGTGCGTTGTCGATCCTGTTGCGGCAGGTCGAAATCAAATTCGGCGCCATTTCTGACAACGAAAAAGCGCGTCTTTTGCAGCTCAACCACGAGCAAATCCTCCGCGCCTCTGCCCGCATCCTAACCGCCACCACCCTTGAGGAGATTCTGTAGCCACAAAACCCGCTCGGAGCGCACTTCAGGTGCGACGATGCTATCTTTCAAAACGCATCAACAGCCCTAGCCAGAGTAAATCAAGATTTTCTTTGCACATACGCCCACATGGGAATGCCAATGTCCTCCTCGCGCAAGGGCGCGTTTGGTGTTGCAGAACGCAGCGGTGTCGCGAATAATCGCCACTTCGCACACAACTTTTGTCCGCGGACAACGCAACGCCCCGCGGGCAACACACAAGGAGGAGAATGTTATGAACCGACAATTGTGGACACTGTTGTTCGTCGCGCTGCTGGCGTCATCCTGCGTAAAGAAGAGCGTCTTTGAGGCGAGCCAGGCCAAACTCCACGACACCGAAGGCCAACTGGCGGGCGCCGTGGCGTCCGGCGAGGCCCTCAAGCGAGAGCTGGCCAACGCCCAGGCCGACAGCCAGCAGTTGGGCAAGGAGATCGAGGCCCTAAAAGCCACCATCGAGAGCCTGGAGAACCTCTTGGCCGACGAAAAGACCCAGCGCCAAAAACTCAGCGATGATTTGGCCACCACCATCGCCGACCGATCCAAGCTCAAAGAAAACACCGAGAAGCTCAAGCTGGCCCTGGCCGAACTCGAGAAGCGCAAGGCCGAAGCCGACGCCCGCGTCAAAGAGTTCCGAGACATGCTGGACCGCTTCAAGCCCCTCATCGACGCCGGAAAACTCAAAGTGCAAATCAAGGACGGTCGCATGGTGCTCGTGCTGCCCACCGACATCCTCTTCGCCTCGGGCTCGGCCAAAATCTCCGAGCAGGGCCAGGAGGCCATTCTGGAAGTCGGCAGCGTCTTGGCCACCATCAAAGAGCGCAACTTCCAGGTCTGCGGCCACACCGACAACGTCCCCATCACCAGCAAAAAAACTTACGCCGACAACTGGGAGCTCGCCGCGGCGCGCGCCCAGGGCGTCATGCGCACGCTGATGGAAGCCGGCATGGCGGGCACCACCTTGAGCGCAGCCAGCTACGGCGAGTTCTTGCCCGTGGCCACCAACGACACCCCCGAGGGGCGCAAGTCCAACCGGCGCATCGACATCGTCGTCGTGCCCGACTTGTCGAACCTGCCCGGCTTTTCCGAGCTCAACGCCCTCGAAAAATAACACCGTATCTCCCCCCAAAAACACCCCAAACCGCCGCTGAGGCCTCTTGGGCAAAAACCAAGTCTGGACAGCGCATTTTTTTGTGTGCTCCCCGCTCTTTTCATAGGCAATCCCGCCACAAAGTTATGCTAGCGTTGCACTGGCCATTTTTGGGCCATATCCAAAGGAGCCCCTACTATGAACACTTCCAAAGCCCTGCGCCTACTGTTGCCGGTGTTGCTCGCCGGGATGTGCTGCGCTCTTGCGGCATGCGATGACAGTGGCACACCCCAAAGCACAGCGGATGCAGATCTGCCCAACACGGACGCCACTCCCGCGCCAGACTCCGACACTGCGCCAACGCCCAGCTCCGATCCCGCAACAGGAACGGATGCGAACATCGGAGATGACACCGAAACCGGAGAGGACACCGAAACTGAAGAGGACACCGAAACCGGAGAGGACACCGAAACCGGAGAGGACACCGAAACCGGAGAGGACTCCGAAACCGGAGAGGACACCGAAACCACTCCCGTCACCTTCACGGCCACCACAGGGGCAGACGCCGTTGTCTTCCACGACCGCTCGGCGGACACCTTCACCACGACCCGGCACCAACCCGCTGTGCATGCCCACTACACGCTGGACCTGCGCTGGGTAGAGCTGGCAGCGCATGACACCCTGCGCGTGGGCGATTTTCTGTTTGCCAGCGACACGGCGTTGGCGGGCGCGGCCTTGGCCACGGCGCTGAACCATGCGCTCAACGATCCCGCCGCCGTAAATGTCCCGCCGGGCTGGACCTTTGCCGCCGCCGACAGCACCCTGTCGCTCACCGCCACCGACGCTGGCCCCCAGGACGCACCCGAAATCGCCTACGAACACGGCCTGTTGACCGCCGTGCAAGCGGTGAACCTCGCCGACATCCGCCTGGCCCCGGGCCAATCCCTCACCGTCCGCGACAGCGCCAACCCCGGCGACCCACCCACCGCGCTGTACACCAACGACACGGGAGACGACCTAAACGGCGCCGCCCTGGCCACAGCCATCGCCGCCAACACCCCGTCCATCGCCTGGACGCTACACGCAGAGGGCAGCCGCCTGTACTTCACCAGCCTGGCGCCGGGCGCGGAACAACCCTTGCTGGCAGTCGCCCGTCCCTACGACGGCGGCACGGTGGCGCTGGATGCCGAGTGCGCGACCCGCTACAGCTACGATGGGGAGACCACCGCCATCATCGCGCAGCTCGCCCCTGGCAGCGGCGGAGACACCATCTGGCAGGCCGCCCTAACCGAAACCGACGGCGGTTATAAATATGCGCAAACCCTGTACCTCTCGGGGCTCACCCTGGCGCCGGGCCACACCCTGCGCATCACCGCCCAGAAGGAGGTCGGCAGCGTCCTGCGCTACACCAATACCCGCAACGACACGCTGATGAGCGACGACCTGCTGGATGCGCTCTATTACGATGCGGACGTCACCAGCCACACCTGGGACCGCTTTGACGCGACCAGCATCGACATTTTCGAGGAGACATTGACCTTCCGCTCCTCCAACAACAATGCCTCCCCGCTCACGGCGCACATCCACGCCCCCGGCGCGCTCGCCGTGTACACCATCGACTTCTCCGGCACGACCGTGCTGCCCAACGACGGCATCATCATCGACGATACGAGCATCGGCGTGGGCGTTGTCACCAGCGGGGCGGATCTGGCCAACATCGTATTTGCGTTCATGACAAGCAGCAGCATGTGGACGCCCGACTACGAGACGGGCTCCGCGTTGGTCACGCTCACCGCCAAGCTCCCCGGCCCTGCCACGCCAACTCTGTCGCATTTCGACATGGGTAGAGAAGCCCAACTGGATTTCTCCGGCGTAACACTGGCGGCGGGGGAGACCATCCACATCGGCAACTACCACTACACCGCTGCCACAGACCTCGACGGGACGGCCCTGGCCGAGGCCCTGTACGCAGACCTAGTCGGGAGGGGTGTCTACGCCTTTTCCGACGCCATTGACTGGACGGTCCGCCACCGGGCCGGCTCTCCCGCCCTGTTCTTGGTGACCGACAACAACCGGACCATCTCCGTCACCAGCCCCATCCGGTGGTACACAGACATCATCGAGGAGACGGAGGTTAGGCTCGTCTCGCAGGCAGGGTCTGGCGGCTACAACCCCCGCCTCGCCACGGACTTCAGCCTGTCCATCTCCTTCGGCAACAAAGTCCTGGTGCCGGGCGCGAGCCTGCGCATCGGGGACTACACCTTTGCCAACACCACCGGCGACACCCTCGAAGGCCTGGCGCTGGCCGAAGCGGTACGAGATGACCTGCTGCTGCCCGAGAACGCCCTCGCCATCGACGGCGTAACGGCATGGCGGCCCGAGACCTATTCCCAGGGCGCGACTGGCTGGCTGCGCATCGCCACCGACGGCATCTCCGTCAGCTACTCCCGGCCCGCTGGCGAGGACGCGCTCTCCGTCTTCGAGGTCGTCCCAGGGAGCGGCGGAGGCACCTCCTTCCTCGGGCTTGTGACCGTGTCGAGCGGCGCTGTTTTGACCCCGCTCACCTCCGGACTCAACGCCCTGGACGTCATCACCGATTTCCAGATCGGCGAGGACCGCATCGCCATTCCCAACGCCGAAATCCATTATCTCGTGGTGGACGAGACGGCCCTAGCCAGCGCGCACTACCAAGGCTTCAGATACGTTTGCCACGAGGGCCTCAGCTATTCGGTGGGCGCCCACCAGGCCGGGCTCTTCGCCCTGGACGGCGACCATTACCTGTTGGTCAACGACGGTACGGCCGGCTTTGACCCAGACAAAGACATCGTCATCAAACTGGTGGGCCTGAAAGGCTACCGCCACGACCTCCAGGTCCAGGACATCTTCGATCTGTCCCTGTAGCGGTCGCGCGGACCGCGCGCAACAAGCGCCACCGACGCGCCATTTCGGCCCAGCGCCGCCAGGCGTCAACAATCGCCAGCCGTCAATAATCGGAAAAGGTCGGGGGTTCGCTGCCGCCCTCGGGGATGGGCTCGTCGTGCACCAGGTTGTCGAAGCGCGTGTACATCTCGGTGAAGGAGAGGAAGCAGGTGCCGGTGGGGCCGGAGCGCTGCTTGCGCACGATGATTTCGGCCTCGTTGCCCTTGGGATAGTCGGGCTTGTACACCTTCTCGCGGTACACGAACAAAATCATGTCGGCGTCCTGCTCGATGGCGCCGGACTCGCGCAGGTCGGAGAGGATGGGCCGTTTGTCTTGCCGGGCTTCCAGGCCGCGGTTGAGCTGCGACAGCGCCACCACGGGCACCTCCAGCTCCTTGGCCAGCAGCTTCAAGGAGCGCGAGATTTCGGCGATCTCCTGTTCGCGGTTGCTGGAAGCGCGCCGCGAGCTGCTCTGCATGAGCTGCAAGTAGTCGATGACGATGAGGCCGAGGTCTTTCTTTTCGGCCTTTAACCGGCGCGATTTGGCGCGGATCTCCACCGGTGTCATGGGCGTGGAGTCGTCGAGATAAATGGGGACGTTGTACAAAAAGCCCATGGTATCGGTAATTTTGCGCCAGTCCTCGGGGCTCAGCAGATGGGGTTGGCGCATTTTCGAGGCGTCGATGTGGCCCTCCGAGGACAGCAGGCGACGCACCAGTTGCTCCTTGGACATCTCGAGGGAGAACACCAGCACGGGTTTTTCGCCGCGCACCGCCGCGTTGAACGCCAGGTTCATCGCGAAAGAGGTTTTGCCCATGGCCGGACGCCCCGCCACGATGATCAGGTCGGAGGGCTGCAAGCCCGCGGTGATCTTGTCGAGCTGCCGAAAGCCCGTGGTCAGCCCGGTGAGGGTATCGGGGCGCTTCGCGGCGGCCTCGAGGTTTCTCATCGCCGCGTGCAGCGGTGTGCCGATGTGCACATAGGACTCGCCGATGCGCTTCTGCGACGCCTCAAAGACCGTCTTCTCCGACTTGTCGAGGAACTCGTCCGCCGACGTCATATCGCCAAACCCGTCGGCCACGATTTGCTGCGCGGCGTAAATCATGCGGCGCACCGAGCTCTTCTCCAAAATGATGGTGGCGTAGTGCTCGACATTGGCCACGGTGGCCACCTTGTGGGTCAGGTTTTCAATGGCCGCCACGCCGCCAATTTTTTCGAGGTCGCCGCGCTTGGTCAGCTCGGTGCCCAGCGTCACGTAATCGATTGGGGTGCCCTGGAGCGACAGGTCGTGGATGGCCGCGTAAATGAGGCGGTGGCTCTCAAGGTAAAAGTCGTCGGCCGAGAGTTGGTCCTGGATGAGGGAGAGCGCCTGGTTGTTGAGCAAAATGCTGCCGAGCACCGCGGCTTCGGCGTCCGCGCTGTACGGGGGAACGCGCCCCTGTCCACTGCCCGCACTCAGGCCCGCCGACGCGGGTGTCGGGGAGACGAGACCTCTCTTTGGCATGTCGTACCTCTTATGAAGTGTGGATGAAAAGAACCCTATTTAGGGCCGACGCGGGAGCCGTGTCAATCTTGGATGACCGTAACTTTCAGGGGAGCCGCCTCACCGCCGAACAACTTCACCTGGACGGTAAACTCGCCCAAGGTTTTGATGGGCTCGGCGATCTCAATGCGGCGGCGATCCAAGGTGACGCCTTCTTTGAGCAGCGCTTTTTCGATGTCGCGCGTGGTCACCGAGCCGAAGAGGCGCTCGTTTTCGCCAGAGGGCTTGGCGATGCGCAGGTTGAGCTCGGACAGGCGGGTCTTCACCGCTTCCACCTCGGCGCGGGCGGCGTCGATTTGGCGTTGGATGAGGCGCTTTTTGTGCTGCATAAGCTTGACGTTGCGCGGGGTGGCGACATCAGCGATGCCCCGCGGAATGAGGAAGTTGCGCGCAAAGCCAGGCTTCACTTTGACCTCATCTCCACTCTCGCCGAGCTTGGGAACGTCTTCTTTTAATATCAATTTCATCGTCGTTCCTCCTTCGGGACTACTTCGGTGATGTAAACGGCATCAGCGCGATGTTGCGCGCGCGTTTTACCGCCTGACAAACTTGCCGTTGGTGCTTGGCACAAGTCCCCGAAATGCGGCGGGGAACAATTTTGCCGCGTTCTGAAATGAAATAGCGCAGGGATTGCGCATCTTTGTAATCCAGTTTCAAGGTGGCATCCGCGCAAAAGCGGCACACCCGGCGACGTCGATTGCCACCGGAACCGTGCCCGCCACTGCGGCGTGGTCTGCTTTGTCTGTCTTCCATGGCGTTCTCCTATTCGTTGTCGCCGCCATCGGCGTCGCTGGCGTTGTCGGTTTCGGGTTTCGCGTCAGTTGCAGGCGCGGCTTCGGCTTTCGCTTCGGCTTCGGGTGCGGCTTCGGCTTTCGCTTCGGCTTCGGCGTCGGGTGCAGCTTCCGCTTCGGGTGCAGCTTCGGCTTCGGCGTCGGGTACAGCTTCCGCTTCGGTCTCTGCGGCGTCGGCGTCATCGGCGGTTTCGAGGGAGTCGTCAAATTTGGCGACAAACGAAATGTCGCCCTCGCCAACGGGACGCACGCTGGGATCGACCCCTTCGTCCACCTTGACCGTCATGTATTTAATGACGGCGTCGATGACGCGGAGGTTGCGCTCCAGCTCGTGCACCAAGTCGGAATAGCCGAGGTAGTGCAGGTAGATGTAGATGCCCTTGGCGTTTTTTTGCACCGGGTACGCCAAGCGGCGGCGGCCCCAGTTTTCGGCCTTGAGCAGTTTTCCATCTAGGCGCTCCAGCACGTCCAGACAACGCGCTGCCACCGTGTCCACGACGTCGGTGCGGGAATCGGGGTGCAAGATGAAAATGGTTTCGTACTCTCGCGCTCTGTGTTTTACAACGGGTTGAGTCATCAGACCTCCTCATGGTTTCAAAGCCCCGAAACACCGTTCGGAGCAAGGAGTTGGGGGCGGCATCTCGCCGCAGAGCGGACTCTCTACATGAAAACGGTTAAAAACGTCAAGTGAAACCGATGTAAAGACATCGACATATATGGGCGTGGGGCGCAAGCGCGCTCACGAGCGGCGAAACACCCATCAGGGCGGCGCGGTGCCCTCTCCCGAAGCCGGTGCTGTCGTTTTGCTCGAAGGCGACGACGGCGTTGGCCCCGTCCCCGCCCCTGCTTTGGGTCCGCTGCCGATGTAGACCAAGCCCGCGATCAACAGGCCAATCAGCACCAAGGCGATGATCAGCGCGACCCACATCTGCGCGCGAGAGCGCTCTTCGGGCGAGGCGCTGGGCGGCAGGGAGTCGAAGGCACGCGCCCCAGAGAGGAACGCCCCCAACCCGGAGGCAGGCTGGGCATCGGCTTGAAAGCGCCGGCGCCACCCGGAGTCGTTTTGGGGATCCAGTTCGCCGCTGCGCCGCGCGCGCGACAGGGTGGACATGGCCTCTTGGATGCCCTCGGGCGGCGTCAACTCGCGGGTGCGCTCCAGGGCCTCGCCCAAGGCGCGGATGCGATCCGGGTTGCCCAACACGCGATCGGTGTCGACGTTGGTGAGGCTGTAGTGCCCGCCCGACGGTTGTCGTTTGCCCGCCGAGGTCACCGGCACTGGCGCGGGCATCGCCGCGGCGCGGTGGTCTTCGGAGAGCCAGCGGAACAAGCTCTCGGCGGCGCGGACGGCGCGATCCCCGTGGGCATCGACGCCCCGCAGATGGGCCTCCGCGGAGTCTGGGTAGGGCAACAACGCCCCAGCGCGCAACATGGCCACCGCGGCGCGCTCCAGGGACACGCGGTCTTTTTCGCTGCCCACGATGCGCCGGACATCCACCTCGGAGCCACCGCTGGCGATGGTCTCGAGCACCTCCTTGGACGCACCGCCCAAGGTGTTGGCCAGCTCTTGGCACAGCGCCGTGCTGACGGTGAAGTTCGGCGCGCGCTGCCCGGGCAGCATGGCCTCGGGGCCGATGAAGCGCGTGATGAGCGCCGCGGCGCGTTCCAGTTGCTCTTCGAGGGACAAAAACAAATTGTGGGGGCGCGGCCCGGAGTCCGGTGCGCGAAGGGTCCAGTGCCCGCTGTCGCACAGCAGGAGCTGCACAAAGGCCAGGTCGCCCTCGCTCTCGTCGCCGCCCACTCCCCGGCGCAAAATGGAGCGCGCGTGGCCGTTTTCGAAGTCGACGTCGAAGACATTCCAGGAGTCGTTGACGGACAGGCGCCCGGAGAGGCCGGCGCTGTTGAAGACGCGCAACAGGCTGGACATGCCGGTCAGGTCGACGCGATCGGCGAGATTTCGCCCCGCCGCGATGCGCTCTTCGAGGAGGCGCACCGGCGTTAAGGCCTCGGCCAGGCGCTCCAGCACGCGATCGGTTTGCACGATTTCGACGCCCTCGCGCTCTTCCCACCACTTCATTAATAGCGCGGGTGTCCAGCGCAGCAGCGGGTGGCGGTGAAAGCGCTTGAGCATCCACCAGCCGGGCTCCCCCGGGCGCGTAATTTGCGAGATGGCCGCATCCGGTGCAAAGCGCAGGGCCTCGCGGTATCCCGTGCCGTCCACTGGCGCGGTCAGCGCGTTGACCCCGTGGGCGCGCAGCTCGGCCTGCAGGTGGGCCAGGCGCGGCGGGGAGTCCCCCAGGAGCAACACGCGCAAGCCCTTCACCCGCGGCGCAGAATGGGTGTCGATGAAGGCGCGCTCACCGGAGAGATTGGCCACATCCTGCCACGAATCGGCGGTGTACAAATCGCTGCGTCTTTTGTTGTTGTCTTTCGATGACACCTGCAGTCCCTCGTCGCCCCCAAAAGGCCATGATTTTACCCTACACCCTGGACAGGCGCATGCCAAATCGTTACCTTGGCGACCCATGCGCCCTCGCGGCATGCAACCCGGTCACGCCCGGCGATATGCGGCGCGGCCCCAACACAGAGTGCCCCATGGAACCCACCGAGCGCAGATCGCAAATCCTCATGCACGCCGCCACATTGTTTGGCGAGCGCGGCTACCACAACACCTCCATCCACGACATCATCACGGCGGCGGGGGTCGCCCGGGGCACTTTTTATCTGTACTTTGCCAACAAGCGAAACATCTTCGAAGAGCTGGTCGACACCCTGCTCATGCGCCTGAGCAAGTGCATCCAACCCGTGGACACCGACTCCGAAGAGGCCACGGCCCGCGAGCAGCTCCTCGACAACATGGTGCGCATTTTGGCCCTGCTGAGCAGCGAGCCCGCCCTCCTGTCCATCCTGCTCAAAGGCGCCGTCAACCTCGACAAAGAGATCGACGAGAAGCTCACCGACTTTTACGCGCAACTGCGCCTCGTCATCGAGAGCTCCCTGCGCCTGGGCAGCGAGATTGGCATCCTGCGCCCCTGCGACATCCAACTGGCCGCCCAAGTGGCCCTGGGGGCCATCAAGGAGATCCTCACCGGGCACCTCGACGGGCACCCGCCCCTCACCTCCGAAGAGGAAATCCGCGCCCAGGCATCGGCCCTGCTCGACATCTTTGCCCACGGCGTACTCGCCCAGGGCAAGCGCATTCCCTAACCCCGCTGCGCGTTGGTCTATCCCGACAAGCGTGCTACAAGGACCGCGATGAAACCCGAACTGCTGCGACAACTGCTCGAGAAAGTGCAACAGCGCGATCTGGCCATCGACGACGCCCTGGAGGCCCTGGCCACGCTGCCCTTCGGCGAGACCCCCTCGGCCACCATCGACCACCACCGCGCCCTGCGCACCGGGCTCCCCGAAGCCGTCTTCGGCGAAACCAAAACCGCCGCGCAAATCGTCGAGATCGCAACGGCCATCATCGCCGCCGGGCAAGATGTCCTGGTGACCCGCGTCTCCCCCGAGAAGGCCGCCCAAGTGCGACACGCCCTGCCCGACATGAACTACGAGGTATCGGCCAACGCCCTAGTACACCGCACCGGCGACGCGCCAAACAGCGACGCGCGCGGCACCATTGTGGTGGTGACGGCGGGCACCTCCGACTTGTCGGTGGCCCACGAGGCCCTCCTCACCGCTGAACTGGCGGGCCATCCGACGCACTTGATCAACGACGTGGGCATCGCTGGTCTGCACCGCTTGCTCCACCACCTGCCCCGCCTGCGCGACGCCAGCGTCATCATCGCCGTCGCCGGCATGGAGGGCGCCCTGCCCTCGGTGGTCGCCAGCCTGGTGAGCTGCCCGGTCATCGCCGTGCCAACCTCCGTGGGCTACGGGGTGAGCCGCGGCGGCTTTGTCGCCCTGCTCAGCATGCTCAGCACCTGCGTGCCCGGCGTCACATTGGTCAACATCGACAACGGATACGGCGCGGGATGTGCCGCGTCCCTCATCAACCGAAACCGCAACCCCCACGCCCCAGAAAGCCCCCACACCCATGCCCGCACAACCCCCTGAGCGCGCCCCCGTGCGTCCCATTCTCTACCTCGACTGCTTCAGTGGACTCGCGGGCGACATGATTGTGGCGGCCCTGCTCGACCTCGGCGTCCCCTGGGCGCTGCTCGAGACCACCGCCAAGGCCCTGCCCCTCGACGGCTACACCCTGCGCACCGAGCGCACCGAGCGCAACAGCATCTACGCGACGCGCTTCATCGTCGATGTCGACGAAGCCGCACAGCCGCACCGCCACTACAGCGACATCCGCCACATGCTCGAACACGCCGCGCTGCCCAGCGACGTACGCGAACTCGCCCTGTCGATTTTTGCGCACATCGCCCGCGCCGAGGCCCGGGTACACGGCACCAGCACCGACCACGTACACTTCCACGAGGTCGGCGCCGTCGACTCCATCATCGACATCGTCTGCGCGGCAGCGGCCCTGCGCCACCTGGACGCCCAGGTCGTGTGCGCCCCCATCCCCTTGGGCACGGGCTTTGTCGCCACCCAGCACGGCCAGCTCCCGGTGCCGGCCCCGGCCACCCTGCTCATCCTCGAGGGCATCCCCGTGGTGGGCACCGACATCCGCGCCGAGCTCACCACCCCCACCGGTGCGGCCATCGCCCGCGCCACCGCCACACGCTTCGGCACCCTGCCCGCCATGACGCCCACGGCCATCGGCTTCGGCGCCGGAGCGCGCAGCCTCAAGGCACAACCCAACGTGCTGCGGGCCATCTTGGGCACGCCCACCGACGCGACCCACACCGGCCCCCTGGCGCTCCTCGAGGCCAACATCGACGACATGAGCGGTGAGATCGCCGCCTTTGCCGCGGCCCAGCTCCGCGACGCCGGCGCCCTGGATGTCTGGTTCACCCCCATTCAAATGAAAAAGGACCGCCCGGGGGTGCAGCTCTCCGTCTTGTGCCGCCAAGCCGACGCCGACGCCCTCAGCGAAATACTGCTGGCTGAGACCACCACCATCGGCGTGCGCCAACAGGCCGTCACCCGCACCGAAATGCGCCGCACGCACATCTCGGTGACGACGCCCCACGGCGACGTGCGGGTCAAGGTGGCCACCCACCACAGCGGTCGCCAAAATGTCGCGCCGGAGTTCGCCGACTGCGAGGCCCTGGCCCGGCGCCACGGCGTCCCCCTCAAAAAAATCATGGCCCTGGCCACCGCCGCCGCCTGGCAGGCATTGGACACGCCCCCCGCAGCGCAATCCGCTCACCACCACCACGACCATGACCACGGACACGACCATGACCACGGACACGACCATGACCCGCGCTGATCTCCCCATCGGCGTCTTCGACTCGGGGCTGGGCGGCCTCACGGTGGTCAAGGCCGTGCGCGCCCTGCTGCCCGGCGAAAATATCCTCTACCTGGGCGACAACGCCCGCGTCCCCTACGGCACCCGCTCCCCCGAAACCATCCGGCGCTACGCCATCCACTGCGCCGATTTTCTGCACCAGCGCGGCCTCAAAATGCTCGTCGTCGCCTGCAACACCGTCTCCGCCGTGGCCATCGACGCGCTCAAAGAACGCTTCCCACTGCCGGTGCTCGGCGTCATCGAGGCGGGGGCCAAGCTCGCCGTGCAGCACACGCGCAACCGCATCGTCGGGGTCATCGGCACCGCGGGCACCGTCGCTGCCAACGCCTATCCCCGCGCCATCGCCCAGCAAGATGCGCGCGTCACCGTCCACCAAAACCCAGCGCCCCTGCTGGTGCCGTTGGCCGAGGAGGGCTGGCTCGAAGGCACGGTCCCCGAGCTCGCCGTCGACCGCTACATCCGCCCGCTCATCGACAAAGACATCGACACCCTGGTGCTCGGCTGCACCCATTATCCCCTCCTGCGCAGCGTCATCGAGCAACGCCTGCGCACCTGGCACAGCGCCGCGCACATCGTCGACTCCGCCGGGGCCATGGCCGCCGAGGTCGCCCGGGTGCTCGCCGAAGAGCGGTGGTTGCGACAGGGCAAAAATGGTACGCTGCAATGCTTTGTCACCGACCTGCCCCAGAGCTTCGGGCACATGGCCGAACGCTTTCTCGGGCAGCATATCTCCGCCGTAGAGCGCGTAGACATCTGAGGTTATCCATGTACAAAACCTGCGACACCCAAGGGCGCCTCGACGCCATCAATCCCCAACGCCCCGGCGCCTGGGGGCTCTTCCTGCGACACGCCGAGCGCTTCCCCATCGAGAGCGCCGACGACGTCTTCCACGCGGGGCTCACCGACCAAGGCCGCCGCGACGCACACGACCTGGGCCGCGCCTTGCGCCACCTCCCCATCGCCGCCGCCATCTCCAGCCCGGTACAGCGCTGCATCGACACGGCCCGGCACATCCTCGAGGGCTACGGCATGTCCACCGCCGACGCCGACGCGCGGGTGACCACCGACGACACGCTGCTGGAGGTCTTCATCGAAAACGGACGCCTGGCCCGCGAGGAGTTCACCCGGCTCGACCCCATCCACGCCATCCTCGAACACCTGGAGGGGGCCACCATCCCCGGGCTGCGCTCCGTCAAGACCGGCGCCGAACAACTCCTGCACTTCTCGCTCTCGCACCTCCGCGACAACGCCCTCACCCTCTTCCTCACGCACGACTCCATCATCATGCCGCTGCGCAGGCACTGGTGCGGCACCCGGTACAGCCTCGAGAAATGGCAGCCCTTTCTCAGCGGCGCCCTCATCCACCAAACCACAGACGCCGTGACAGTGGACGGCCACACCGCCGTGCTCACGCCGCCATGAACCGCCGCCACAAGCGCCGACCGCGCCGTTCGCAGCCCCTGCCCATCGCCGACATCACCTCCATCCAGGTGCAGAGCCTCTACCGCGGCAACCCGGAGGTCCACCCCCGCCTCTGGACCCGCTGGACCCACATCGCCGGGGAGCAACTCGCGCAGCGCACCTTCCCCCTCAAGCTGCAAAAGGGCCTCCTGTTTGTGGGGGTCTCCAGCTCGACGTGGATGCAGCAAATTTCGTTTTTGCGCGACGAGCTCCTCCAGCGCATCGCACAAGAGGTGGGCCCCGGTGTGGTGACGGAGATCCGGCTCATGCTCGACTCGGTGCCGCGCCGCCCCGCAGCTTCCCCGCCGCCGCAAGAACGCGCGACGCCCAGCGCCCCCGACGACATCGACGAAGCGTCCATCCCCGAAGACATCCAGCAAATGGTGGCGCACATCGACAACGCGGAGCTGGCCCAAGCCTTGGCCCGCGCCATCACTGCCTTCAGCCGGCGCCGTTAAGGCCACGACGACGCCAAGGCCCCGACGCGGTTCACGCGCCCTTCATCATTAAGTTATGTGACGATTACAATTCGACGGTTTCGAGGCGGATGCGCTCGCGATCGCCGATGCCCAAGCCGAGCTGTTCGGAGAGCGCCAGGTGCACCACGGGACGGCGCACCGATGCCAGGGAGCGCAGCTTGTTTTCGGCGCGGTAGCGTTCGACCACCTCGGCGCAGATGCAGTCCATGGCCACGGGATCGGTGGTGGCGTAAATGGTGTCGTGCACGGCGGTGGCCTTGGGGTTGTGCTTGGGGCCGCCGTCGTACAGGCAAAACGAGCCGTCGACGATGGTGAGGCGCACCCGCGAGCGGATGGCGTCGTGGGCGTAAAAGTGCGGCAGCGCCGTGGCGTGGGCGGTGTGCATCATGGCCGGGCGCTCCACGCAGCCGTACACCATGTTTTTCATGGCGCAGGTAATGCCGCAGAGGTCGTGGTCTTTGATGAGCGGCACGTTGATGACCGCCGTGGTCCACAGCAAGGTCTTGGCCAACTTGCCCTGGCCGCCGCCCGGGGTCACCGTTGTTTTGTCCTCGTAGCCCAGCACGGCGTGGTTGATGATGCGAAGCTGGCCGGGCTTCTCCTGCCAGCCGAAGCGCGCCCCGCGCATGTTGCCGCCGAACTGGTCGAAGATCATGATGTTTTCGTCGGGGACTCCCGCCGCGCGCACGCCCTCGACGATGGGGTCGACCACCTCCTTCATCGTGCTGGCCATGCGCCCGCCCAGCACGTTGATTTTGATGCCCACGCGGTCGTCCGGCCGGACAAAGGTGCCGTACGCAGCGCCTAAGTCACTCTTGCCGCAGAGCGTTTTCACGGCGGTGTGCACCGCTTCGCGCGCCGCCTCGGGGTTGGGAAAGCGCCCCGTCACCAGGCCCTTTTTGTGCACCGCCACCACATGCCCCGGCCCCGTGGTCGCCGGCACCAGGCGTGATTCGGCCGCCGGAGCCTCGGCCGCCGCATCGGCACTGCCCAACACCGCGAGCCCCCCGGCCGCCAAGGCGCTGACCTTGAGGCATTCTCTGCGAGACATTCCATGCGTTTCTGAGTAGTCTTTCCGGCTCATGAAGGCCTCCTTCATTTTCGAACCCGAACTCTACAAGGTTTCTCCAAAGGAACACAACATGCACCGCCACAAAAAAGAACGCGCCGCTGCCCTCGAAGCCGTCATCGCCGCCGCCGATTTGTGCCGCGCCATTCAAAGCGACATCGCCCCCGAGGCCATCGAAAAACAAGACCGCAGCCCCGTCACCCTGGCGGACTACGGCGCCCAAGCCCTAATTTGCCGCGCCCTGTCCCAGCGCTTCCCGGACGACCCCATCATCGCCGAAGAGGACGCCGCCTTCCTGCGCCAGGCCGAAAACGCACCGCTGCGCAACGCCCTACACCAACGCGTGCGCGCCTGCGTCCCGGACGCCACCGAGGCCCAAGTCCTCGACTGGATCGACCGCGGCCACCACGACGCCACCGCCGCGCGCTTCTGGTCCCTCGACCCCGTGGACGGCACCAAGGGCTTCTTGCGCAAGGCCCAGTACGCCATCTCGCTGGCCCTCATCGAAGACGGCCACATCCGCGTGGGCGCCCTGTGCTGCCCCAACCTCGTGGCCTCCGATGGCAGCGGTGCGGTGGGCTGCGCCTTCATCGCCGTCCAGGGACAAGGCGCCTTCGAGGTCGACCTACAGAGCCGCCGCGAGCGCCCCATCCGCGTCTCCGACGCCGCCGACATCCGCCACATGCGCACCTGCGAATCCGTGGAGGCCGCCCATTCGAGCCACGGGGACGCGCAGCGCATCAAAGCTCTCCTGGGCATCACCGCCGACCCCGCGCGCCTCGACAGCCAGGCCAAGTACGCCGTGGTGGCCCGGGGAGACGCCGAGGCCTACCTGCGCCTGCCCAAAAACGCCGCATACCGCGAAAAAATATGGGACCACGCCGGCGGCGCCCTGCTCGTCACCGAGGCCGGCGGGCGCTTGAGCGACATCCACGGCCGCGCCCTGCGCTTCGACCGAGGCGCCACGCTCGCCGACAACCTGGGGGTCATCGTCACCAACGGGCCGCACCACGACGCCTTGCTCGCGGCCATCGCCCAACTCGACATCGGAAACTTCTCATGACACAACACACCACTGAAACACCCGCTACCCCGCAGCTCCTGAGCGGCAACGAAGCCGTGGCCCTGGCCGCCCGGCACACCCAAGTGGCCCTGGGCGTCGGCTACCCCGGCACGCCCTCCACCGAGATCCTCGAACACTTCGGCGCCCTCGGCGGCAAGGCCCGCTGGTCTCCCAACGAAAAAGTGGCCCTGGAGGTGGGCATCGGAGTGGCCTACGGAAAGGGCCGCGCCCTGGTCACCATGAAACACGTGGGGCTCAACGTGGCCGCCGATCCCCTCTTCACCGTGGCCTACACCGGCGTGGACGGCGCCCTCATCCTCGCCGTGGCCGACGATCCGGGCATGGCCTCGAGCCAAAACGAACAGGACACCCGCTACTACGCCCGCGCCGCTGGCGTGCCCATGCTCGAGCCCGCCTCCAGCCAAGAGGCCTACGACGCCTTCTTCGAAGCGGTGGCGATCTCCGAAACCTTTCAGCGCCCGGTCATCCTGCGGCTGAGCACCCGCGTGTGCCACTCCCGCACCACCGTGGTGCCCCGCGAACCGGTGACCGCGCCCGCCCCGGCCTTTCAGCGCGACATCCCCAAGCGCGTGATGATCCCCGCCTACGCCCGGCCCGCCCACCGGCGCATGCGCCAAGCCCTACAAGCCGTGGGCGAACACTTCGAGCAAAGCGATTTGAACCGCGAGTTTCCCGGCGAGGACCGCCGCTTAGGGCTCATCACTTCGGGCGTCGCCACGGTGCACGCCGCCGAGGCCGCCCCCGACCTCCCGATGCTGCAGCTCACCACCACCTGGCCCCTGCCCCTCGAGCGCATCCGCCGCTTTGCCCAAAGCGTCGAGCGCTGCATCGTCATCGAAGAGGGCGACCCCATCCTGCTCAACGACCTCAACGCTGCGGGCATCCCCGCAACGGGAAAACCCGAGATGTACCGCTTCGGCGAACTCAACGTCGAGCGCGTCACGCGCATCCTCAACGGCGACACCCGCCCCGAAACCGAGCCGCCCAAGGGCCGCCCGCCCGAGCTCTGCGCCGGTTGCCCGCACCGCATCTCCTTCGCCGCCCTGCGCGAGCTGGACTGCATCGTCGCCGGCGACATCGGCTGCTACACCCTGGGGGTGCTGTCTCCCTTCGAGGCCATGGACACCTGCGTCTGCATGGGCGCGAGCATCGGCGTGGGGCTGGGGCTGCGCCACGTGCTGCCCGAGGACGAAGCCACCCGCGTGGTGAGCGTGCTGGGTGACTCCACCTTCATGCACAGCGGCCTCACCGGCATCCTCGAGATGGTGTACAACCGCCCTCCCACCGGCCACGTGGTGCTGGTGCTCGACAACGGCATCACCGCCATGACCGGCATGCAGGAGCACCCGGGCAGCGGACGCCTCTTAGACCGCGGTCCGGCGCACCGCGTCGACATCGCCGAGCTGGGCCGCGCCATGGGACTCGACGAGGTCATCGAGGTCGACGCCAACGACGTCAAACACAACTTCGCCGAGCTCCTGCGCGATGTCCTGGACCGGCGCACCCTGGCCCTCATCGTGGTCAAAAAGCCCTGTCTCCTCCTGCAACGCCAACTGCGCCGCGACGCCAAGGCCACCGCCACATCACCCAAAGGAAAGTAATCCCATGACACCCACCACCAACATCGTTTTGAGCGGACTGGGCGGACAAGGCGTGCTCACGGCCTCGGGCATCCTGGCGCAAGCCGCCATCATCGCCGGCTTCGACGTCAAAACCTCCGAGGTACACGGCATGAGCCAGCGCGGAGGCTCGGTGCGCAGCGACGTGCGCTTTGGCCCCAACCTCACCCGCATCAGCCCCATGGTGCCCGAAGGCGGCGCCGACTACATCGTGCTCCTCGAGGACGACCAACTCCCCACCGTGGCCCACGCCCTGTCCCCCAAGGGCATCGTCGTGGCCCGCGCCCACATCAACGACATCGCCCTCCCCAACCCGCGGTCGCGCAACGTGGCCATCCTGGGGGCCTTGAGCCGCCATTTAACCGACCGCATCACCGCGGCGCACTTCGCCCAGGCCATCGCCCGCGTCTTGCCCGCCAAACTTCACGAGGCCAACCTCTCCGCCTTCTCCCTCGGCCGAGAACACGCCAACTTTGCGCGGAGCCACACCCCTTGAGGTCCCATATGAACGCCACTTTTCAACCCACATTTCACCCGGTCAGCGCCCCCGACTTCCTGCCCGCACCCCAGCTCCGCCAACTGCAAATGGCGCGCCTGACGCGAATTCTGCAGCACGCCTACGATCGCGTCCCCTTATTTCGCGAGCGCCTGCAGCAGCGCGGCCTCACCCCGTCCAGCATCCGCCACCTCGAGGACATCTCGCGGCTGCCCTTTACGCAGAAGAGCGACCTGCGCGACACCTATCCCTTCGGCCTCTTCGCCATGGACATCCACGACGTCGTGCGCCTCCACGCCTCCTCGGGCACCACGGGCAAGCCCATTGTGGTGGCCTACAGCCGCGAAGACATCCAGGTCTGGTCCAACGCCATGGAGCGCTGCTTCGCCGCCTACGGCATGGACGCCAACGACATCATCCAAAACGCTTACGGCTACGGTCTCTTCACCGGCGGCCTCGGCGCCCACTACGGCGGGGAGTCCCTCGGGGCCACGGTCATCCCCATCAGCGGCGGCAACACCGAGCGGCAGCTCATGGTCATGAAGGACTTCGGCGTCACCGCCATCTGCTGCACCCCCAGCTACTTCGTCCACCTGTGCGAGCGCATCCAAGACATGAACGTCGACTTGGCGTCCCTGCCCCTCCGCACCGGGGTGTTCGGCGCCGAGCCCTGGTCCGACGCCATGCGCGACCGCATCCAAGAGATGACCGGCATCCGCGCCTACGACATCTACGGCCTCAGCGAAATCGTCGGCCCCGGCGTGGCCTGCGAGTGCGCCCAGCAATCGGGCCTCCACGTCCTCGAAGACTACTTCTACCCCGAGATCATCGACCCCGACACCGAGGAGCCCCTGCCCGACGGCACCGAGGGCGAGCTCGTGCTCACCACCCTGTCCAAATTCGCCATGCCGATGATCCGCTACCGCACCCGCGACATCACCGCCATCATCCCCGAGCCCTGTGCCTGTGGCCGCAGCCTGCGCCGCATCCGCCGCATCTCCCGCCGCAGCGACGACATGTTCATCATCCGCGGCGTCAACGTGTACCCGTCGCAAATCGAAACCGCCATGCTGCGCGTCGAGGGCACCACGCCCCACTACCAAATCGTGCTGACGCGCCAACACAGCCTCGATCAAATCGCCGTGCAAATCGAGGTCACGCCCCAAATCTTCAGCGACACCGTCAAGGCCATCGAGGCCTCAAGGCGCCGCATCCAGCAAGAAATTGAAACCCTCACGGGCATCCGGGTCACCGTAGAATTGGTCCGCCCGGGCGCGGTGCCGCGCAGCGAGGGCAAGGCGCAGCGCATCGTCGACAAACGCAACGTGTAATGGCGAAAGGAGCCGTCCCATGAAACTGCAGCAATTGAGTCTTTTCTTGGAAAATCGCCCCGGGCAATTGAGCGAGGCCTGCCGCATCCTCGCCGAAAACGACATCAATATGCTCACGCTAACCCTGGCGGACACCCAGCAGTTCGGCGTGCTGCGCGTCATCGTCTCCGACGTGCAGAGGGCCCGGCAAACCCTCGAAGAGGCGGGCATCATGGTGCAAATCGCCGAGGTCATCGCCGTGGAGGTCCCCAACGAGCCCGGCGGTCTGGCGCGGGTCCTCGACCCCCTCGAAGCCCACGACCTCGACATCGAGTACATGTACGCCTTTGCGTCGCGCCACAAAGGCCGCGCGGTCCTGGTGTTCCGCTTCCGCGACACCGACGCCGCCGTCCAGGTCCTCAAGCAACTCCAGCTCACCGTATTGCGCGAACACCAGCTCACCGACCTCGTCTAAGCGCCCTCTCAGCGCGCGCCTCAGCGCCTCTTCTTACACTCTCCTCACAAAAATCCGCTGTTCGTATGGCGGCGACAACTTTTTTTCACTTTTTTTCGCCTTTGCAGGAAACAAACGCGTCCAGCGGCCGATGTATTAAAGGCAACCCCAACAACCGTGCCGCCAACGTGCACTGTCCGCCGAGAAAGGAAGGCCAAAAATGCCGACAACCGCACACCAAAACGCGCTGCCCTGTCGACGCTTCGACATCCCCCGCATCCCCGTCACTGCGACGCGCAAACGCCCCACTGTACCGGGCACACGCCCCATTGCCACGGGTGCGCCGCCTGCCTTCCCGGGCGCCGTCCCCTTGGCGCCGGGCGCGCTCCCCAAACCGCCGCAGCCTTTTACAGAGGCGCTGGTGCTCAAGGACGCGCACCGCATGATCCGCGAAGCGCTGTACGAAGACGCCGACAATTTGCTCACCGCCGCCCTGTGCCGCGGTCTCTGCTCCGTCGACATCTGGATGGCGGCCGGATTGGCGCGATACCACCGCGGGGCCTGGCGTGCCGCGCATGCGGCCTTCTTGATGGTGGCGTGGCGCGGGGGCGATCCCATGGCCCAGGAGGTGGCCGACGCCCTCGAACGACAACATCGCTTTCAACGAAAAATGGCGCCGATGCCTCAGCCCGACTCGTTCAAAAACGCCGAACGCCGCACCTCGTCTTGCAGCGCCTCAAACGCCTCCTCGATATTGCCAAACAACGCCTCTGCGGCCACTTTTCGCCCCTGCTGACACGCCTGCTCCAAGGCATGGGACAGGTTCCGCAGACGCTCGCCGCCCACGTTGGCCGCCGCCCCGCGCAAGGTGTGGGCCATGCGCGCCGCCCCTTCGCAATCGCCGCGCATCAACAAGGCGTCTAGCTGTGCCAACTGCTCCGGCGTGTGGGCCAAAAACCCCTCCAGCACCAGCTTGGCCAATTGGCGGTCATCCATCAGGCGCACCATCATGCCCGCGGCATCAAACACCGGCAGCGCCTCTGCGGTCTCGGCGCGCAATGCGTCGAAGTAAGGCATGTAGGCGTCCGGAAAGTCTAGGCTCGCGTCATCGATGCCCACGTCAGATGGCATGTCGCTGGCGTGGTCGGGTGGCGGCAACCAGCGCTCCAACACCAGGGCCAGCGCCTTGAGCGAGACGGGCTTCGACACAAAGTCCGACATGCCGACGCGCAGGCAGTGCTCGCGGTCCTCGGCCATGGCGTGGGCGGTCATGGCGATGATGGGGATGTGGTGATCCAGCACCGCCGATCCGGGGTCGCGGATGTGGCTCGCGGCCGAGAAGCCGTCCATCTCCGGCATCTGGCAGTCCATGAAAACGAGGTCGTAGGGGATGGTCTCTAGGGCCTTGATCGCCTCCAGGCCATTGGCCACGGCGTCGGCCCGCATGCCCAATTTGTCGAGCAGCGCCAGGGCCACCTGCTGGTTGGTGATGTTGTCCTCCGCCAGCAAAATGCGCCCGACCCGCTGGCGAAACTCGCTCAACACAAACGGCGGGCTCACCGACGTGTCCTCGGTCCACTTGGGCAACATGCCGCGGAGGCTCTGGCGCAGGTCCGCGTAGCGCAACGGCTTGGTCAGGGCCGCATCCACCCCGTCGCGCTGTCGCTGCTCCGCATCGACGTGCTGCCCCATGGCGCGCATCAACACCAGCCGCGGCGGCGCATGCGCAAACCCCTCACGCACCTGTTGCAACAAGGCGGGCAAGCGCTCCCCCGCCGTCGCCGCATCCAAAAACATCGCGGCATATCCCTGCTCCAAATCCGCGCTCTGCTGTATCCAGCGCTCCGCCTCTGCGACATGCGCGGTCGCCGCCACCACCTTGCCCCAGTGGTGCAGTTGCTGCGCCAACGCCTCGCGCACATCCGTGTCCGCGTCGAGCACCAGGACGCGCTGGTCCCCGTCCTCCGGGGGCGACGACTGCGGCTTCGGCACCGCGCCCGCCAGCGAAAAACGCACCGTAAACCCAAAGGTCGTCCCTTTCTTCGGGCGGCTGTGCACCTGAATCTGTCCCCCCATTTGCTCCACCAACTGCTGGCTGATGGACAAGCCCAAGCCCGTGCCGCCGTACTGGCGCGTGGTCGACAGATCGGCCTGGTAAAACTTCTCGAACAAGCGCGGCAACTGCGCCTCCGAAATGCCGATGCCCGTGTCCGACACTTGGAAGTGCAACACCACCGAACGCGCGTCCATCGCCGCCACCTGCACCCGCACCGAGATCTTGCCGTGGTGGGTGAACTTCACCGCGTTGCCCGCCAGGTTGTCGAGAATCTGACGCAACCGACCGGGGTCGCCGCGCAGCGCATTGGGCACCTGGGGATCGACGGCGCAGAAGAAGTCGAGGCCCTTCATGTGCGCCCGCACCGAGTGCAGTGAAACAAAGTCGTCGATCACGCGGCGCAAGTCGAAGTCGAGGGTCTCCATCTCCACCCGGCCCGCCTCGATTTTGGAGTAGTCCAAAATGTCGTTGAGCAGGAACAGGAGGTTTTGGCCGCTGTTGAAGATGGTTTGTGCGTAGCGCAACTGCTCGTCGCTTAAGGGCGAATCCAGGAGCAACCCCGCCATGCCGATGACGCCGTTCAGGGGCGTGCGGATCTCGTGGCTCATGTTGGCCAGGAAGAGCGACTTGGCCAGGTTGGCCTTCTCGGCGTGCCCCATCAGGGCGTTGATGCGCGCCATGGACTCTTCGAGGCTGAGGTTCAGCTCCCGCAGCTCCACCTCGTACCGGCGCCGGGCCGTGATGTCGCGCCAGGCCACCAGCACCCCCGCTTGCTTCTTCTGGGCGCTCATCTCCGGCAGCGCGGCCAGCGACACGTCGACCCAAATGTCTTCATCGTCGCGGTGTTGCACCACCATCTCAAAGCGCGCCTGCCCCTCCACAATGGCCTGGGTGGCGTGGGCGGCAAACAGCGCAACCGAATCTTGCCCGCTGGGCTGGGTCTCGGGCACCAGCGCTGCCAGTTCCATGCCGACAATCTCCGCGGCGTCTCGGCCGAGGAATTGAACAGCCGCCTGGTTGCAATCGGTAAAGCGCCCGCCAAAGAACGTGAAATAGGCGTCGGGCGAGCTCTCAAAAATTTGGCGATACCGGGCCTCCGAAGCCGTCAAGCGCGTTTGCTGCACGCGAATGCCCAGGTCCGTGCGGCGCAGCAAAAAGTAAATAATGCCGAACAGCAGGAGCAGCAGCACCAGGGCGCCGACCGCCGCGATGAAGTTGGCCGCGCTGTTTTTGGCGCGGTACACCGAGGCGTTGACGAACACAAACCAATCGCCAATGGCCTGTCCCGAGGCGCCGACGATGGCCGTGGAGGAAATGCGCCACCGCTCGTTGTCTTGCCTCCATTCCAGATCCCCCGCCTGGATGTGGCGCGGCGACAGCACCGGCACCAAGAACTCCGGCAGGCGCTGCCGCGAGTGCCACGCCTCCAGCCGATACGGCAGGCGATCCCACTCGGGGCTCCGGCCCGTGCGCCGCATCCGCTGTTCGTACAGGGCGCGATCCACGTCATTTTTTTGCAAATACAGCCCGATGTCCGCGTCGCTCCAGGTGTGCAAAGAGGCGACAATCGATGAGACATCCGTCCCCAGCTCCAAAAAACCGATGAGCTCGCCCTGCTCGCGAATCGGCTGCACGACGCGGTTGATCAGCACGCCCTCGGCTCCCACCGCCAGGCCCGCCTCGACACCGGTGCCGCTGTTGTTTTCGCCGCCCCCATACGTCAGCAATGCGTCCTCGGCGCCCTCGGCGTGAAACCGGGTCATCACTTGGCGGTCCCGGTCGAAAAAGGCAAAGCGGCTGAACTCCGCCCCCCCTTGGCTGCGGTGGTAAAAGACATCCCAGTGCGCGGCCAGGGTCTCGCGGTCGCCGTCGCGCAAGGCCTTTTGCACGCATGTGTCGTCGGCCAAGGCCAAGGCTGCGGTGCGCAGGGTGCGCTCGTTGTGCATCACCGCCGCCTTCACCGCGTTGTCGATCTCGAGGATGCGCCGGTAAAAAATCTCGTTCAGAAAAAGATGGGCTTGCTGGCGCAGCAGCAGGCTCGTCCCCAACATCATCAGCACGATGAAAACCCAAAACGGCCCCATCAAGGCGCGCAGTACCGGTTGGGGATGCACGGGTCGCTTCTGCCGCAAGAGAAACCAAAACAGCGCGATCAGTATCGCCACGAGCAAGACGCCCATGGGCACCGCAGAGGCAATCAGGACCTTGAGCACCCAGTCGTTGGCGCTGCGATCCAGGCAAATCACGCCGAGGACCTGGCGGGTCTGGGGATGCCGCAAGGGGGCCACCCCCGTGATAAAAACGCCCCAGCGATCGGAGAAGGGCCCCACCACCTCGGGCACCCCCGTGTCGAACACGCGGTGAATGGCCAGGGGCGCCTCGTCGTAAATGTCGCCGGGCAGGGATTCGGCCACAGAGCCGGGGTGTTCGCTATCGGCCACAAAGACGATGCGGCCGTTTTCCTGGCGCGTCAGCACGTAGATAAAGCGCAGGTCCCGGGTCTCCAGGTGCATGTCGCGCAGGGCGTTTTTGAGCGACTGGTATGCGGCGGAGGGACGGTCCTGTGGCGACAGAGACAAGGTGTCCCCCAAGTGCGGAACCAGCGCGCGGGCCGATTCACGGGCCTCTTGCAACAGGGACTCGCGCAGGGCGCTCTCGCGGTCGCGGTAAATCACAAAGAACATCAGCGCGACACACAGCAGCAGCAGCAGCTTCACCAGGGGGCCGCGGGCAAAACGCGCCACGCGATTGTGGAGGTGTTGTTTGCTTTTCGCCTTTGTGGACATTTCGCCTACCGCTCGTGCCATCTCGAAATGATTGTGAGGCCCATTGGGAGCAGTCTAGCGTTTTTTGCGCCCTGTGTAGATGAAATAGAAAACGCCCGCTGTTCCTGCACAGGGGTTTGCAACGTGCCAAATGGCAACAAGTACCGCCACAGCGTTGAAACCGAAGCCAATGAGAAGACCGCGCCGCTGGTAGAGCAAACAAAAGACTTCCTGCGCGATCCATTATCGCGCTGATGGCCCGGACACCTAATCGCGCTCGTGACATGCGCCAGCATTCTCACTTTACGATCTCAACACCTGTGTTATCTTCCCCGGCGTCTAACGCAACCAATCTCCTTGTCATTAAAGGAAGGACCCCACCATGAATGCATCGAAAAACCCCTTCGGCGACAAAAACCCTTTTGAGCGCCCCTCGGGGCCACCGGACGGCGACGAGCTGCGCGAGTTTATCGTGGCCAACCGCTCCACCATCGGCATGATCGCCCTGGTGCTGCTGGCCGCCATCCTGCTCTACTTCTCCATCTTCAAAGTCGAATCCGAGTATGTCGGACTGCGCACCACCTTGGGCAAGTACGACAAAACCCTAGAGCCCGGCCTGCACATCCGCGTTCCGCTGTTTCAGCAGGTCTACCAGTTGCCCGCCAAGCGACAGCTCAAACAGGAGTTCGGCTTTCGCACCATCTCCTCCACCACCAAGTCCGAATACTCCCGCTCCGACCTGACACTGCGCGAATCCTCCATGCTCACCGGCGACCAAAACGTCGCGGTGGTCGAGTGGATCGTCCACTATCAAATCTCCGACCCTTTCAAGTATCTCTTCGTCATCCGCGAGCCCGAAAACACGCTGCGCGCCCTCTCCGAAACCGCCATGCGCGAAATCGTCGGCGACTACTCCGTCACCGAGGTGCTCACTTTGGGCCGCGAAGAAATTCTGATGCAAGCCAAAACCAAGCTCTCGCAGATGTGCCAGCGCTTCGAAACCGGCATCTCTATCCAGCGCATCGAACTCAAAGACTCCGCGCCGCCCGAGCTCGTTCGCCCCTCGTTCAACGAGGTCAACCAAGCCGAACAAGAGCGCGACCGCATGCAAAACGAAGCCCTGGCGCAATACAACAAAGAGATCCCCAAGGCCGAGGGTCAGGCGCGCCAAACCATCGAGGAAGCGCGCGGTTACGCCGTGGAGCGCACCAACAAGGCCAAGGGCGACGTGGCGCGTTTTGTCGCCATTCAAAAAGAGTACGCCCAAGCCCCCAAGGTGACCCGCAGCCGCCTCTACCTCGAAACCATGAACGACGTCCTGTCCAACACGGGCAAGCTCATGATCATCGATGAGAGCGCGCGCGGCTTCACGCCCCTCATCATGCCCGGCGCCGGTGGTCCCATCAGCGCTCCCAGCGCTGCCGCTGCCTACACCGGAGGTACCCGATGAACCGCAAAATCATTACCGCCATTGTCGTCGCCATCGTCGTGCTCATCCTGGGGAGCAACACCTTTTATACCATCGCCGAAAACGAGCAGATCGTCGTGGTGCAGTTCGGCAAGGTCCTCCGCCTGGAGCGCGCCTCCGGCCTGAATTGGAAGGTGCCCTTCCTCGAGCAAATCGTCCGCTACGACGAGCGCTGGATCGACTGGGACGGCGACCCCAACCAAATTACCACCCGCGACAAGCGCTACATCGCCATCGACGCCTTTGCCCGTTGGCGCATCGCCGATCCCCTGGTCTTCATTGAGAAACTCCGCGACGAGATCAGCGCCCAGGGCCGCCTCGACGACATCATCGACAGCGCCACCCGCAACATCATCGCCAACAACGACTTAATCGAAGCCATCCGCACCACCGACCGCCAATTCGTCCTGTCGGCCGAAGAGAAGAGCATCCGCAAGAAGCGCACCCCCCTCACCGTGCCTTCGGCGGAAGCGGCCGCCGCGGTGCAGTCCATCGGGCACATCCCCAGCGTCATCGACGCCCTCGACACCGACGACACCGACGCCAAAACACCTGATGCCGACACCGATGGCGCAACGGACAGCGACACCGATACCCCGAAGGCCAACGACGGCGCCCAAGAGGAACAAGTGGCCAACGCCGAAGACAGCGCAGACGATGATGATGAAGATGATCAAATCCAGTACATCATCCACCACGGCCGCGTAAAACTCACCCAGATGATCCAAGCCCGCGCCTCTGCCGAAGCCGCCAAGCTCGGCATCGAACTCAAAGACGTGCAAATCAAACGCATCAACTACGTCGCCAGCGTCCAGGCATCGGTGTTCGACCGCATGATCTCCGAGCGCCGCAAGGTCGCCACCCGCATGCGCTCCGAAGGCGAGGGCCTCTCTGCCGAGATCCTCGGGCGCAAAGAGCGCGAGCTCAAGGTCATCCGCTCCGAGGCCTACCGCATCGCCGAAGAGATCAAAGGCGAAGCCGACGCCGAGGCCGCGCACATCTACGCCCAGGCCTACCAAAAAGATCCCGAGCTCTACGAGTTCTTAAAAACCCTGGAGACCTACCGCCAAACCATCGGTGACGACGCGTGGCTCCTGCTCACCACCAGCTCGGATTACGGCCGCTACATCAAAGCGATGAAGTAGGCGCGGCGCCCTCATGGCCGATTTCAACCCCGCCATCGATTACTACGCCATCTTGGGGGTCGCCCCCAACGCCAGCGAACGCGCCATCAAGGCCGCCTATCGCCAGCTCGCCGCGCGCTACCACCCGGATCGCCACCGCGGCCACGACCTCGAAGACTTGGCCACCGAAAAGCTCGCGCAGCTCAACGAGGCCTTTCGCGTGCTCTCCGATCCCGCCCTGCGCAGCGCCTACGATCTCGCCCGGACCAACACCGGCCACGGGCACGGCGACGCCCCGCGGCCTTACGCGCACCCCACCGGCATCCCCACGCAAGCCCCCTCTGCGCTGCTGCGCCAAATCCTCTACGTCATCCTCGGCTTTGTCTCCCTGTGGCTCTCGGCGCGCACCGGTCCGCGACAAGCGCTCATCGTCCTGCTCATCTTTGCGGCGGGCTGGTTTGCCCCGCGCATTTTGAACCGCCTGCGGCGCAAGTAAGCGCCCCAAAACGCACCCCCAAAACGCGGTCAAACGCAAAGAGGCTCACTTATAGGTTAGGGCTCCGGTAGGACAGAACTTGGCACAGGCGGGTTGGCCACCGCACAGATCGCACTTCAAGGGGGTGCGGGTCTCCTCCGCCCAAGAGATGTGCCCGAAGGGGCAGGCGGCCACGCAAGACTGACAGTGAATGCAGCGGTTCTCATCCAACACCACCGCACCGGTATCCGGGTGGCGCGACAGGGCGCCAACGGGGCAAATCTTGACGCACGCGGCCTCGAGACACTGCAGGCAGGTCATGGGAATGGACGCGTCTTCGGGGCGGTGAATGGCGATGCGCGGGCGGCCCAATTTCTCGGGCGATCCCTTGGCCATGGCACAGGCCAACTCGCAGGTGCGGCAACCGATGCACTTGCGCCAATCGATGATGAGCATGGGGGTTGGTGAACGCACGGCTGGCTCCTTCAAGTGCCCACGCGGACAAAGCGGGCGGCGGCATCCCGTTGGCGACAGGCCGCGCAGTGGGTGAAGTAATCGGGTTTCAGTTTGCCCAGCCCCGCCAGGTGTTCGCGCGTGGCCTCCGTCATGAAGGGCGCGCCACAACCCGCGCACTGCGCCATGGCGAAGCGCTGTGACCATATCTCGCGATATTGCGGCGTCTCGGTGACCGCGATGTGCCCCGTGGGACAAATCGCCGCGCAAGTGCCGCAACCGATGCAGCGCTGGGTGGCGTCGAAAAACGGCGGGGCGACTTCCTTTTGGGGGCCGCGGTTCACGGCAGCGATGGCGTTGCAGCCAATGGCCTCGCAAGCGCGCACGCAGCGGTAACACATGATGCACTTCGATCCGTCGGTTGCCGGGGCATAGTCGACGGCATCGCCGCCCATGCGCTCGCGGAGCGCCTGGATCTCCGGTGCATCGGGGCAGCGCGCCGCCAGCAGGTCGAGGACGGTTTGGCGCAGGCGCCGCACTTCTGGGGTCGCGGTGTCGACCTGCAGGCCGTCTTTGACCGCGTACATACAAGACGCCACCACCTGCGCATCGACGGCCTCCGCATGGGCCCGCACCGCCACCACGCACAGGCGACACGCCCCCACGCCCTCCAGGGCATCGTGGTGACACAAGGTGGGGATGTCGATGTGGTTGCGCCGCGCCACCTGCAGGATGGTCTCGCCGCTCTGGGCGGTACAGGGGATTCCGTCGATGACTAATTGCATGGGAGGTTCCTCGGCAAGGCGCGCACCGCGTCGTCGCGGCACACGGTTCGGCAAGCACCGCAACCGGTGCATTTTTGGGCGTCGATGGCGTGCACTTGTTTGGGGGCACCCGCGATGGCGTCGGCCGGACAGGCGGGCGCGCACAGGCCACAACCGGTGCACGCTTGTGCGTCGATGGCGAACACGGTCAGGTCGCGACACACCCCGGCAGAGCAGGTGCGGTCGTTGATGTGGGCTTCGAACTCCGCGCGGAAATGCGTCACCGCCGACAAGAAGGGATTGGGCGCCGACTTGCCCAGACTGCAAAGGGATGCCTGGGCGATGTCCTGGGCCAAGCGGATGGCGCGGTCGAGATCGCCGGGTTTGGCGGTGCCGCGGCGCATGGTGTCGAGGAGGTGACAGAGCTGCGCCACCCCTTCGCGACAGGGCACGCACCGGCCGCAGGACTCGCTTTGCAGAAACGAGAGGTAGTAGTGGGCGACGTCCACCATGCAGGTGCGGTCGTCCATGACAATCATGCCGCCGGAGCCCATCATGGAACCCGCGGCGGTCAGCGCGTCGAAGTCTACCGGCAAGTCCAGTTGCGCCTCGCCCAAGCAGCCCCCAGAGGGACCGCCGGTCTGCACGGCTTTGAACGGTCGCCCGTCCAGCACGCCGCCGCCGATGTCGAAGATGACCTGGCGCAGGGTCGTGCCCATGGGCACCTCGATGAGACCGGTGTGGGCCACCTTGCCCACCAGACAGAAGGCCTTGGTGCCCGACGAGCCCGGTGTTCCCGTGGCCGCAAACCACGCCGCGCCGCGCTCGATAATGGCGGGCACGCAGGCGAAGGTTTCGACGTTGTTGAGCACCGTGGGCTGGCCGTAAAGCCCCTCTTGCACCGAGCGGATATAATTGGCGCGGGGTTCGCCCACCTGCCCCTCAATGCTGCGCATCAAGGCCGTGGATTCGCCGCAGACAAAGGCTCCGCCGCCGCGCGCGATCTCCACGTCAAAGTCGAAGCCCGCCCCCAAAATACCGGCGCCCAACAGACCGGCTTTGCGACACGCGACAATGGTCTTGTCGAGGCGCGCCACCGCCTTGGGATACTCGTGGCGCACGTAGATGAACCCCTGCTGGGCACCGATGGCCCGGGCCGCGATGGCCATGCCCTCAATGATGCGAAAGGGATCGCCCTCCATGATGGCGCAGTCCATGAACGCGCCGGGGTCGCCCTCGTCGCCATTGCAGATCACGTAGCGCTCGGAGGCCGAAGCCGAAGCCGCGATGCGCCATTTGCGCCCGGTGGAAAACCCGCCGCCGCCCCGCCCCCGCAAGCCCGCATCCTCCACGGTTTGCACGATGTCTTCGGGAGGCATTTCGAGCGCGCGGACCAAGGCCGCAAAGCCGCCGTGGGCGATGTAGTCGTCCAAACTCTCCGGGGCGACAGCGCCGCACCCCTCGAGGGCGATGGCCTGTTGGTGGCGATAAAACGGCACCTCGGCGCGCGTGGCGTAGCGCTGCCCCTGGGGAGAGACCGCGCACCAATCGGCGATCACGGCGTTGTTTTGCAAGGCCTCGGACACCAGCCGCGCGGCCTGCTTGGGGCGCACGCCGCAATAGAACGCGTCCTGCGGCAGTACCCGCACCAGCGGACCCGCCTGGCACAAGCCCTGGCATCCCGTGTTCACCAGGCGCACCGTTGCCTCGGCGTCGGGTGCATCGCCGTCCACCGCCAGTACCAGCCCTTTTGCTGCGGCCTCGCGCTGAATGGCATCTGAGAGTTTTCCCGCGCCCGCCGCGACACAGGCCGTCCCGGCGCACACGCGCACTTCATGCGCCAACGCCGCCGCCCGCTGCACCAATGCCTCGCGCCGCTGCGCCAACATATCGATCGACGTTAGCTTCATGGGGCTTCTCCCGCTCGTTTGAGGCGCCGCGCCACGGTGCCCGGATGTACGTTACCGAGCATTTCGCCGTCGACCAACAGCACCGGCGCCAAGGCACAGGCCCCCACACAGTTGACCAGCTCGATGGAGAACGCGCCGTCCGCCGTGGTTTCGCCGGGGCCGGCCCCCAACGTTTTGTGCACTTCATCGGCCAACACCATGGCCCCGCGGATGTGACAGCTCGTCCCCGTGCAGATGCGCAGGGTTTGCCGACCGCGCGGGCGCAGGTGAAAGGCCTTGTAAAAGGTGGCGATTTGAAAGGCGCGGGTCTCGGTCACGCCCAGGTGTTGTGCCGCCGCCCCGATGGCTTCGCGGCTCAAGTAGCCCTGCGCCGTCTGAATATCCTGCAACAGATGGAGGAGCGCCCGGGGCTCCCCCGACGGATACTTGGCGACGATGTCGTTGAGTTCAAGCGCTCTGGGCACAGCGTCCATCCTTCCCGTGGGCCACCCCGGCGCGATAGGCCGCGACGTTGGCCGGAATAAAGCGCGCTTTGGCGGCGAATTCGCTCTCAATGGCCGCGATGACCGCGTCGTCGCTCACCAGCTCCGTGGCCCCCACCAGCACGCCCAGCATCACCAGATTGGCCGCGCGGATGTTGCCCGCCGCGATGGCCACTTCCTGCGCATTGACGCACAGCGCGGTGCAGTCTGCGCGGTGCTTGGGGTTCGGCACCAGTCCCTCGTTGTACACGATGAGACCATCCGGCTTCACCTTGGGGGCGAACTTGTCGAAGGAAGGCGCGTTCATGGCCACCAAAATATGGGGACACTCCACATAGGGCGAGCCCACTTGGTCGCGCGCGATGCACACCGCGACGTTGGCCGTGCCGCCGCGCATCTCCGGACCATAGGCCGGCAGCCAGCTCACCTGGGAACCCATCTCCATGGCCGCCTGGGCCAGCAAACGCCCCGACAGCAACATGCCGTGCCCGCCAAAACCCGCGAACAAAATCTCCGTGGTCGGCTTCATCATGGCGTCTTTCCGCCCTTGTCATCCGCGGGCGGCACCTTAATTTCGCCCAGGGGAAAGTACGGCAGCATCTCCTTTTCGAGCCACCGCAACGACTCCACCGGTGTCATGCCCCAGTTGGTGGGACAGGTGGACAGAAACTCCACAAAGGAAAAACAGCGACCGGCCAGTTGGTGCTCGAAGGCCTTTTTCACCACGTGGCGCGCCGCGATGATCTCCTTGGGGGCGTGCATGGACACCCGCGCGATGTACGCCGGCGTGTGCAGCGCTGCCAGCACTTCGGACATATTTACCGGATAGCCGTCGGTCTCGGTGTTGCGGCCATGGGGGGTGGTGGTGGTGCGCTGTCCGGGCACGGAGGTGGGCGCCATTTGCCCGCCGGTCATGCCGTACACGGCGTTGTTGACAAAGAACACGGTGATGCGCTCGCCCCGGTTGGCAGCGTGGACGATTTCGGAGGTGCCGATGGCCGCGAGGTCGCCGTCGCCTTGGTAGGTGAAGACCACCAGGTCGGGGCGGCAGCGCTTGGCGCCCGTGGCCACTGCCGGGGCCCGCCCGTGGGAGGCCTGGAACATGTCGCAGCGCAAGTAGTCGAGGATGAAGACCGAGCAGCCCACCGGCGAAATGCCCACGACGCGCTCGCGGATGCCCAGTTCGTCGATGACCTCGGCAATGAGGCGGTGGATGGTGCCGTGGGTGCAGCCCGGACAGTAATGAAAGGGCTTGCGGATGAGGGCGTCGGCATAGGAAAAAACTTTGTTCACGGGACCCCTCCTTTTGGCAACTGCGCCAACGACGCGCGAATTTGTTCGAGGATGCCCTCCGCCGAGGGGATGAGCCCGCCGCACCGGCCGAAGAAGTCGATGGGACAGCGCCCCTGGGCCGCCATCTCCACGTCGTGGAGCATCTGCCCGGTGTTCATCTCCACGTCGAGTACGCGCTGGCTGCGGCCGATGATCTCGCGCAGGGCGTCCATGGGAAACGGGCTGATGGTGATGGGGCGAAACAGGCCGACCTTGAGTCCCTCGCTGCGCGCCGCGTCCACCGCCGATCGGCAGATGCGCGCCGAGATGCCAAAGGAGGTGACGAGCAGGTCGAGGGGTTCGTCGCAGGCATAGGCCTCGAAGCGGGTCTCGTTGCGCGCGATTTCGGCGAAGCGCGCCTTTAGTTTGAAATTGTGGGCGTTGAGCTCGTCGGGGTCCAAAAACATCGACGAGACTTTGCGGGGCTTGCGGCCGACACACCCGGTCAGCGCCCAGTCGTCGGCCTTGAGGGGCGGCCCCACCGTCGTCTCGGGCAGCACCACCGGCTCCATCATCTGGCCGATGACCCCGTCGCCCGCCAGGATCACCGGGGTGCGGTACTTCTCGGCCAGGTCAAAGGCCAGAATCGTCAAGTCCACCGCCTCTTGCACCGACGCCGGCGCCAACGCGATGAGGCGAAAATCCCCGTGGGCCATGCCCCGCGTCGTCTGGGCGTAATCGCTCTGCGCGGGCAAAATGCCGCCCAGCCCGGGACCGGCGCGCATGATGTTGACGATCACCACCGGCAGCTCCGCCCCGGCCAAGTAAGAGATGCCCTCGGCCATGAGGCTGATGCCCGGCGACGAGGACGACGTCATCACCTTGGTGCCCACCCCGGCGGCTCCGTAGATCATGTGGCTCGTGGCCACCTCGCTCTCGGACTGCACGTAGCACCCCCCGAGCTCGGGCAACCGCCGCGACAAGTACTCGGGGATCTCGCTCTGGGGCGTGATGGGATAGCCGAAGAAGTGCAGACAGCCCGCGCGGATGGCGGCTTCGGCGATGGCTTCATTTCCCTTCATCAATACGCGTCCCACGGTCACCTCGATTCGGATTCGTACGCAAAAAAGCGATAGTGGGCGCCCTCGGCAAACACCTCGATGGCGAGGTCCGGGCACGAGATGGCGCACAAGCGACAGCCCAAACAGCGGGAGGGGTCGTCGACCATTGAGTAGTGATAGCCCTGGGCGTTTAAAGACTCGGACATCTTCAGAATGCCCACGGGACAGGCGACATTGCAGGTCTCGCAGCCCTTGCAGCGCTCGGTCATAATGCGAATGCGCGACATTATTGTCCTCCGGTGGTGGCCGGTGCCCAGGGTGCGGGCAGGCGGCGGGTCAGGGGCATCACCGGGTGCGGCAGGGCCAACACATCGGCGCACGTGGACAGGGCGGCCGGCACGGTGACAAAGGCCAACGGCAAGGCGCGCGCTTGCGCCACCGCAGCGGTCAGGCGCACCCCTTCGGCCACATGTGAAACATCGGTGTCGTCGAGCAGGTGGGTGTTAGAGACCAACTCGGTCACGCGGACGCGGCCCGACTTTTCGATGCTGTCCATCATCTGCAGGCATTCGTCCACCGTGCTGGTAAACGGGCGGCGGGCGTTGATGACCTGCAGCACATGGGCGGGCGTCCCGGCCAAGACATCGTGGAGCGAGGAGAGCACCGTGGCCCCCACGTCATTGCCCCCCACGTCGAAAATGGCGCAGTCCACCTGGGGATCGGAGATCATGCCGCGTACCTGGGGCAGGATAACGGGCGCGTCGGCGTAGCGCATGGGCCCCTGGGGCACCACCACCTCCACCTGGTGCGCTTCGAGGCACGCTTGGGCTTCGCGGCTGCGAAAATAGAGATTGACCACGTCCAAATCCGCCAAGCGCACCCGGAGCCCTTGCCCGGCCAGCCACAGCGCCAGGTTCACCGCCACCTCGGTCTTGCCCGAGCCGTAGTTG
>Ga0265293_10001252_pt1 | contig 56112 bp, 75 predicted proteins | sample Munlanlewell138R_FD_192505 | JGI IMG/M metagenome (GOLD analysis project Ga0265293, IMG submission 192505) | Leachate microbial communities from a municipal landfill in Southern Ontario, Canada - Leachate well 138R | ecosystem: Engineered > Solid waste > Landfill > Unclassified | place: Canada... | reverse complement strand
GTATACAGATTTTACGAGCGTGATATAGGAGAGGTGTGTCCATTTTTCAGGAAAACCCTGAAAAAAGACGAAAAACGAGCCCTTTTTAGGGTATTTTAGGTAAAAACTGACCAAATTCCCCAACTTACCCCAATATTCTATGACTGATCCACTTAAGTTTTATCTGCGACTAATTGTTCAACCCTCTTTTGGATGGATAGTTTAGCGGGTAAAGGTTTGCGTCTAACGGTTAAGGCTCGCAAAACAAATAAACGGGCGGAGCAAGCCCCGCACCCTACGAGATAAATTGATAAACCATTGGGGGCGCATTCAGTTGCTGGGAAATTGGGTGTGCCAAAGATAAAAGACAAAGATGAGATATTAGTATAGGGTGGTGCGAAAAATAGCTGGAAGCAATAATATTTGAGAAAAATCAACAAATTGGTTAATTTGAAAAAATGGTTACATAAACTAAATACATGTATATTTATATAGTAGGTAGAACGATTATTAATAGACGGAGTAAATATGGATAGGAAAAGTATTGTATTGAGAGTCATAGTAGTAGGCGTGCTTATAAGTGCGCTATGTGCCATTGTGGCAGATGTTTATACATTAGGTATAGATTGTGTTTATGAGTGGGTGTAGCAGATTTTTTGTAAGGGGGTGTAGGGAATGGTGTTAAGATATGTTTTATGGAAAAAGAAGTAGCGATATGAACGTATGTCTGTAAAGAAATTGTTTTTGAAGGTAATATGGTGGATTTGCACAGTAATACTATAGCTGGTCTTCTGTGATAACGTAGTATGTGATATTTGGTTGAGTTATGTTGAGCTTGCGGGCTTGTATAAAGCGAAATGCAAATATGTGGTGATAGTGGCTACAGGCTATATGCATTGCCAATATTCCTGTAACGAGGCCTATTTGCAGTAGTTTACATTCATATGGGTCTATTCAAAAAAGCTGTTAAGTCCAAAATCGAGTATTTTCTTGACACATTTTGATTTATCATATAAGTTAGTGTCAATGAAATAATCGTGAGAGGGTAGAGCAATGTTTTTAATTTGTACACTAAACAAAGAGTTTGAGCTATACGATTATGTTAGGGATGTCTTGAAAGACTCAAGTGTAGAAGAATGAAAACTGAATACGAAGTAATAAATTCCAGCAATAGAGGATACAAAGGTGTTTCATTTCCTGATGCAGAGTTTGAGGAGTATTTAAGAGGGTCTGTAAAAGATAAACTTAATGATCAAGAGATAAACAGTGTTTTACTGAATGATTTAGCTACTCTTAAAGGTGACACAGGTTTTAAGAGTGATATTTTACTTGCTGATATTCAGAGCTTAGTGGGCAGTAGAGCAAGTTTTCGCACTTGGGAGATAGGCGAGGCTTTTGCTGAAGAAGTTTTGAGCAATGAGTTTCAATGTCGTTTTTACTGGAATGCTCGTAGAGATTCTCGTAACCCTAATGAAAATAGAGCTGGTGCGGACTTAGTAGGTTTTATTGAAAGTCAAAACGAAGTATATTTTCTCTTTGGTGAGGTAAAGACCTCATCAGAGGACAGGAAGCCGCCAACCGTTATGAAAAGTATGGAGAGCCAACTAAAACAACTTGCTGAAAGCCAAGAGGTTAGGCATAATCTTATTAAATATCTTTGTAGTAAAATACCGTTAAGCGAAGAGTCCTCTTTTAAAACAGATTTTAATCGAGCGAGAAGAAGTTACTATAAAGATGAAAAGATGCAACTCATTGGGGTGTTGGTAAGGGATACTGAAGTTAACAAAAAAGATATTTCTGGAAGCTATAATTTCCTCGATAAACTGGTTAAAGATTCTTATGGAATACGGTTGATAGCGATGTATGTCTCGATATCTAAACAAATGTGGCCAACTATCATGAATACAAGAGGTAAACAATGAGTGTACAAAGTATAAGCAAATACTCTGTGTTAGAACAAGCATATCCGGATATACTGAAAGGGGTCGGCACACTCATTCAAAAGGGTAAGATGTCAAAGCGATTTTCTTCTATCAAATTAACAGAAGAAGAACTTAAACTGCTTGAAATGGCTAAAGAACTCTGCGAAATAAAGATCATAGAAATGTGGAATGATAACGATAATTCAGAGTTTAAGTCAGTTTGTGTAACCTATTTCGATATTGCAAGTCAAATTCCAATTAAAACTAAAGATGAGCAAGGTATATATGAGTGGCTTAAGTTGATAGCGTTTGGTTATTTAGGAGAACACTGGCACTTTGTGCTACAATTGCTGAAGGATAAGCGAGGAGAAATAAATGCACTTGAGGTCAAAGAGGGTTGGAGTATTAGACTATTAACGCTTTGCCTTAAGGCTTTGGTTTACTTGGTGGTGAAAGATAACTCGAAAGACATCAAGGAAGCGAAGAGGTTGATCGACCGTTTAAGAGATGAACAGGAGAAATTTGAGAAAGGCTACCTTGCCACCTTTTCGGAGGACAACCATCCTTATGTTGCGGCCGAGTTAGTCTCTTTATATTACTTCGCTAAAAGTATTGAGGTTTTGGGTAATTATTTGCTTGAGGGAAAACCCTCCTTTAATTCTGAAATTAAGCGTAATCTTGATGTATCAAGAAGGTTTGCCTCTTTATCAGACAACATTTTGTTGGAATTATTCCTCCAGTTCTTTGAATCTTTCGCAAAAAAAATGATCCATAATACTATCTGGCATAACACAACTGGTTTCAATAGCTTGATATCTGATTTTAACCGCTTTATTTCAGGAAGAGAGCAGCGTGGTGTTTATGAATTATTGTATCCTCAACAGAGATCTTTTGGGCAGCTGTTGAACCCGAATAATAGAGCTATAGTGCTTAGCTTGCCAACTTCCAGTGGTAAGACAATGATTGCAGAATACAGAATACTTCAGGCTTTAAATAATTACCAAAAAGTAGGAGGTTGGGTTGCCTATGTAGTGCCAACTAAAACATTAGTTAACCAAACCTTTATACAATTGACCAGAGATTTTGGTGGAATCGGGTTGAAGGTTGAAAAAGCGAGTGGTGCAATTGAGTTAGATGGATTTGAACAACATCTTGTGGAGAATGGTGGGTTAAAGGCTGATTTCGACATCTTGGTGACGACTTATGAAAAGATGAATCTCCTTGTCAGACAGAAATTGGGTACTACGGAAGAACGTCCCTTAGTTCTTACTGTAGTGGATGAAGCTCATAATATTGAGCAGGAGCAAAGAGGGCTAAACTTAGAATTACTGTTGGCAACAATTAAAAATGACTGTAAAGAGGTCAGCTTTCTACTAATGACACCTGACATCAAAAATGCTTCTGCCATAAGTGAGTGGTTGGCTGAAGACAGAGGGCATGTTATCAGTCTCGATCTCGATTGGTGGCAACCGAATGAAAGAGTAGTTGGTGCTATACAGGTGGAAGGTAAAGGGGGTAGAAATAGAGATTTCAATGTGTTGTTGAAAGCTCTTCATACTGACAAAGGTACCTATCATATTGGCGAGGACATACATTTAGTTGCAATCGAAGACGCAGCAGAGCCAATATCAAAGATAGTTGGAGCTAAAAAGAAGATAGCTACTTTAACAGCTTCAAGAATGTTGGATATAGAAAAGCCAATGTTGGTGATAGTTGGGAGAGTGGCTGATACATTCAGTGTAGCCGAAGAGTTGTATAATGCTTCAGATGTGAGTTTTGAAGAGGATGAGGATGTAAACTTATTGATAAAGTTTGTTCGAAATGAGTTGGGCGATGATTTTCCTTTAGCAAGATTTCTACAGAAAAGAATAGGGATACATTGTTCAGCTTTGCCTGATGAAATTAGATACCTAATTGAAGACTTGATGTGTAGTCGAAAGCTGCAAGCATTGGTTGCTACTACTACAGTTGCTCAAGGCATTAATTTTCCCGTCTCAAAAGTAATAATGGGCGCTTACAATTACCCGTATACGGGGGATATGCCTGTAAGAGATTTTTGGAATATAGCCGGTAGAGTTGGTAGAGTAGGTCAGGATAATATTGGGTGGATAGGATTGGCTGCTAAAAACGAAGAGGATATTAAAAAGATTACTAAATATGTGCACAAAGCATCTGAAGATTTGCAAAGTCAATTAAGTGATGCTCTTGAAAAAGCGAAAGAGCTCGAGGATGCGAACTTCAATACATTGCTGCATAGAGACGATAGATGGTCTCAAATCTTACAGTATATTTCCCATTTGAGTAGAGAATTCAGGGATAGAGAGTCTTTTTTAGCTCATCTTGATATAAAGCTTCAAGGTACGCTTGGTTATAATCAGTTAACTCAGGAAAATAAAAACTTTTTGCGAGAAAAATTGCGAGACTACGCAAAAGACTTGAAAGATGAAGATGCAAGTCAGGCTGATGAAACGGGGTTTTCAACCGTATCAATAAGAAATATGGCGGGTAAGTTACGAGAGTGTAAGTTAACGCCATCGGATTGGACTAAAAAACAGTTGTTCTCTAAGGAGAATGAGAATATGCGTAAACTTGTCGGTATAATGATGAATACCCACGAAATAAGAAAATCAATGCAGAGCTTGAATCTTAAAAAAAGCTCGATTGATGGCTCGATAATATCAGAATTGCTCATTGATTGGGTCAATGGGAGCAATATACCAGACATTGCAGCTAAAGTCTACCCCGAGGAATCGGAAAATGCTATTGCTAAAACAGCGAAAGCTTTATATAGTACCATAATAAACTCTGTTTCTTGGAGTATGGCTGCATTACAGAGAATACCGACAAGTGGAGTTAAATGGGATAAACTGTCTGAAGTCGAAAAAAAGCAAATGGCAAATCTGCCCGCGTATGTATACTATGGTGTTAACACTGACGAAGGGGTATTGATGAGGAAAAATAATGTGCCGAGAAGTATAGCCAATAATATCGGGAAACAGTTCAGCAAAGAGGTCGATGGCGAAATATTTAATCAGCCATCATCGTCTGTATACGAATGGTTGAAAAATCAAACGCCAGATACATGGAGTAAAGCTCGTTCTCCAAAATCACTGCTCTCAGGTGAAGACTATCATAAAGTATGGAAAAAATTAAATGGAATCAGTGAGTAGTGTAGCAGGAAGGGAATTCAAGGTTGTGAAGTTGTGAAGTAAAAAAGAGGTCGCTCGCAGATTACACAGATCTCATAGATTGAAAAGAAAAAGACAGATGTTTAAGGATGCAATAGATGGTAGCCTAATGATCACAGGTTTGCACCTGGTGATTAAGGCAATACCCAAGAGAGTTAAAAGGAAATCGGGTGTTTTAATTTGGATTCCTTAAAGCATTGGTGAATCGAACGTAAAAGATCTGGCTGGTGGAGCAAGCCCCACCCCTACCGGAAAATCGGTAAACCATTGGGGCGCATACAGCTGCCGGGCACCCTGCATATGTAATGAAAGGTTAATATGGTATTCAATGGTAGGATAATACCACGTTAAAAATGTTTAGTACCACATTGAAAACTTGAGTAAATAAAAGATGAGCTATAAGCGAGTAAAAGGAGTCGCACGCAGATTATTTGGAGAGAAGCAGGAAGGTAATTCGGAGTTGTGAAGTTGTGGAGTTGTGAAGTGAAAAAACGGATGCCTCTCGCAGATTTCACAGATCTCACAGATTAAAAGAATAATTAAGGATTATATTGGATGGATAGTTTAGCGGGTAAAGGTTTGCGTCTAACGGTTAAGGCTCGCAAAACAAATAAACGGGCGGAGCAAGTCCCGCACCCTACGAATAAATAAACGCAATAAAGATGAGCGGGGGGAGTAAGCCGAATTTCAATAGAAATGTGAGTCTTGGCGGCTCAATATTAAGTGCTTTATTTTGAGGAGGATAAGATTTTTTTTAAAAATCAGTTGACACTTTCGCGGTAGGATATTTTTTGAGCAGTCACACAAGTAGCGTGAAAAACTGTTTACTCGCTATTAAATGTAAAGTACATCAAATAACTGAAAAATGATGTATTTATCGATCTTTATTAGCCAAGGAGGAAAAGAATGGCAAAGGAGAAATTCGTAAGAACTAAGCCGCACGTTAATATCGGTACCATTGGTCACGTTGACCACGGTAAAACGACATTAACTGCTGCGCTAACAAGTTATTTAAGTAAGAAAGGTGGTTCAGCGTTTCGTTCATTTGATACAATTGATAACGCCCCTGAAGAGAAAGCTCGTGGTATAACCATCGCAACATCACACGTAGAATATGAGACCGAGAATCGTCACTATGCACACGTTGACTGCCCCGGTCACGCCGACTATGTTAAAAATATGATTACTGGTGCAGCTCAGATGGACGGTGCTATTTTAGTAGTAAGTGCAGCTGACGGCCCAATGCCACAGACTCGTGAGCATATCCTGCTTGCACGTCAGGTAGGTGTTCCAGCGATGGTAGTATTCTTAAACAAATGTGATATGGTTGATGACGAGGAGTTATTGGAGTTAGTCGAGCTTGAGGTGAGAGACTTATTGTCTAAGTATGACTTCCCAGGTGATGATATTCCTGTAATTCGTGGTTCCGCTTTATTGGCGTTGAATGGCGACCCAACAGGTGAGGCACAAATCCAAGAGTTGTTGGATAACGTAGATAGCTACATTCCACTTCCAGAGCGTGCAACTGACAAACCATTCTTAATGCCTATAGAAGACGTATTTTCAATCCCAGGTCGTGGAACAGTGGTTACCGGCCGTATCGAGCGTGGTGTCATAAAGATAGGTGACAAAGTAGAGCGTGTAGGAATCCGTGAGACGATCGAAACCACCTGTACAGGTGTCGAGATGTTCCGTAAGATCTTGGATTCAGGTGAAGCAGGTGATAACGTAGGTCTATTACTTCGTGGAATCGCTAAGACCGACGTTGAGCGTGGAATGGTATTGGCAAAGCCAAAGAGTATCGCTCCACACACCAAGTTCAGTGGTAACACCTACGTCTTAACCGAAGGTGAAGGTGGTCGTAAGAAGCCTTTCTTTACGGGCTACCGTCCACAATTCTACTTCCGAACCACAGACGTAACAGGTACCTTACTCTTACCGGAAGGTGTAGAGATGGTAATGCCTGGTGATAACTTAACCGTATCAGCTGAACTGATAACTCCTATTGCAATGGAAGTAGGGCTCCGTTTCGCTATCCGTGAAGGTGGTAGAACTATTGGTGCAGGGGTAGTTGGTCAGATAATCGAATAAGTAGAGGAGTTATAATGTCGACTGAAACAAGTAAAATACGCGTAAGACTTAAAGCATACGATTATCGACTTTTAGATAACTCTGTAGCGGAGATTATTAAGAGTGTACGTAACACAGGCGCCAAGGTATTAGGGCCGATACCGCTACCTACAGAGAAGACCGTTTACACAGTATTAAGGTCACCACACGTCGATAAGAAGTCTCAAGATCAATTTGAGACGCGTGTGCACAAAAGGTTAATATACATTGTTAACCCAACCTCTCAGACGACATCTGCTCTTAAGAAGTTGAATCTTCCGGCAGGTGTACACGTCGAGGCTAAGGTCTAAGGGAGAGAATAGATGATAGGACTTATTGGGAAAAAGATAGGGATGACCCAACATTTTGATGAAGATGGGAAGGTTACGCCGGTAACGGTCTTGAAGGTTGGTCCCTGTAAAGTAGTACAAAGAAAAACCGTAGCGAAGGACGGATATGACGCAATACAGCTCGGTTTTGAAGAGATAGAAGAGCGTAAGTTAACAAAACCTAAGCTTGGTCACTTCAAGAAGTATGAGAGCAAACCGTATCGACATTTAAGAGAGTTTACACTTGAGTTTTATCGCGACATAGATCAAGGTGAAGACTTAGACGTCAGTATGTTTGTTGAGAACGAGCTGGTGAAGGTTACAGGTACTTCAAAAGGTAAAGGGTTTGCAGGCGTGATGAAGCGTCACAACTTTAGAGGTTCTGTAGCGAGCCATGGCTCTCACGAGTCTTTTAGAGGTACAGGATCGATTGGCCAGAGTGCGACCCCTGCGCGAGTTATGAAAGGGAAGAAAATGCCTGGTCAAATGGGTAATGAACGTGTTACGGTATCAAATCTCAGAGTAATATCAATTGATGCTGAGAAGGGTATTATGCTCATTAAAGGGGCGGTACCGGGTCACCGTAACAGTATAGTATACGTAAGTAAGAGTTTATAAGGAGATGACGGATGTTAGAAGCTATTAAATATTCAGCTACTGGAGCAAAAATTGGCACTGTCACTCTAAACGAAGAAATATTCAATGTATCATCTTTGAATGATAGTGCAGTACTTTATGAAGTAATAAATATGTACTTAGCCAATCAGAGGCAAGGGACTGCCAGTACCAAGACCAGAGCAGAAGTGCAAGGGACTACCGCTAAGATGTACCGTCAGAAAGGTACAGGTAATGCTCGAGCTGGGTCAAGGCGTTCACCTATCCGAGTTGGTGGTGGAGTTGCCTTTGGTCCGAAGCCAAAGGATTGGTATAAGTCTATTCCTAAGAAGAAGAAGAGACTTGCACTTAAGATTGCATTGACCGAGAAGGCAAAAGAGGGGAAAATAGTAGTAATCGAGGACTTAAAGTTTGAAAAGGCCAGCACAAAGCAGGCTAACGAGTTACTCAACAAGTTATTCCCTGAGAAAGGAAGAAAACTGATCGTGATTGATGGTAGCGACAAGAACGTTATCAAATCATTCACAAACATAACTGGTGCAGCGACTGACCGTGCAGACAGCATTTATGCATATGAGGTATTAAAGTCGAGTTATGTACTCTTAACCGAGAAAGCTCTGCAGACTATTGAGGAGGTATTTGGTAAATGAGACACATAAGAGAGATAATCATTGCCCCGATCTTCACAGAAAAAGCGAGCACTCAGTTAGGTAAGCATAATTCCTATTCATTTAGAGTCAGTACGATTGCTAATAAGATTGAGATTAAGAGAGCTATCGAGAAGATCTTTTCGGTTGTAGTGACCGATGTCAATACCATCAATATGCGTGGTAAGGTTAAGAGAGTTGGCCGCCATCAAGGTAAGAAGGCTGACTGGAAGAAGGCGATAGTTACATTGAAAGAGGGACATAGCATCCCTGATTTTGAAGTATAAAAGGGGTTAAGAAATGGGAATTAAAAGTTATAGACCGATAACACCAACCCAACGATACAAGACTGGCTTTACTTTTGATGAAATCACCAAAAGTAAGCCTGAGAAATCATTGTTAGAGCCTAAGAAAAGGACTGCCGGGCGTAATAATCAGGGTAGAATCACCTGTCGCCATATGGGTGGTGGACATAAGCGGCACTATAGAATAATTGACTTTAAGCGTAACAAGTTAAATATTCCGGCAAAAGTAGCAGCTATCGAATACGATCCGAATCGTAGTGCAAGAATAGCTCTTCTATTTTACGTTGACGGAGAGAAAAGGTATATCATCGCTCCACTTAACTTAAAAGTGGGGGATACCGTTATGTCAGGCTCTGATGCTCCGATTGCTATTGGTAACACAATGACATTGGAGAGGATTCCATTGGGCACGATAGTTCATAACGTTGAGATGAAAGCGGGTAAAGGTGGGCAGATAGCGAGAAGTGCAGGCTCTTACGCTCAAGTAGTAGCGAAAGAGGGTGATTATGTACACGTTAAGCTTCCTTCAAACGACACATATCTTTTAAGAAAGGAATGTTTGGCTACTATAGGTCAGATTGGAAACACAGAGCACAGTTCTATTGTGTATGGTAAAGCCGGCCGTAAGAGATGGTTAGGTATAAGGCCTACCGTTAGAGGCGCCGCGATGAACCCAGTTGATCACCCGATGGGTGGTGGCGAGGGTAGAAGCAATGGTGGTAGACACCCAGTTTCACCTTGGGGTAAATTGGCTAAAGGTGGCAAAACCAGAAGAAAGAAAAAGCTCTCTAACAAGTATATCATTAAAGCAACTAAAAAGAGATAATAAGGGGGGATTATAATGGCACGTTCGGTAAAGAAAGGACCTTTTGTAGATGATCACCTCTATCAGAAAGTTCAGAAGCTCAATGAAGAGAATAAAAAACAAGTAATAAAAACCTGGTCAAGACGCTCGACAGTACTGCCTGATTTCATAGGGCATACGTTTGCAGTTCATAATGGTAAGAAGTTTGTCCCGGTTTTCGTAACAGAAAATATGGTTGGGCATAAGTTGGGTGAGTTTTCTCCGACGAGAACTTATAGAGGCCATAAAGAAAAGAAGAAGAAAGACAGAAGGTAGAAGGTAAAGGAGTTATAGATGGAAGCAGTCGCCAGAGTTACAAACCTAAGAGGTTCAGCACGAAAGGCAAGATTGGTTTTGGATCTTATTAGAGGGAAGAAAGTTTCTGAAGCTCAGAAAATCTTGATGTTCTCTAATAAAAGAGTAGCCCCGAAAGTTGGGAAGCTGTTAGAAGCAGCTATTGCAAATCTCAACGAAAAAGAGGGTAGAGCTGATCTCGATAATGTCTTCGTTACCAAAGCATTTGCAGACGATGGACCTATTATGCGTCGTTTTATGCCGAGAGCACAAGGGCGCGCAACTGTAATTAGAAAAAGAACTTGTCACATTACATTAGGTATCTCAGGATACAATCAGGAGGTATAATTGGGCCAAAAGATAAATCCTATAGCTTTTCGACTTGGAGTTAACCGAGACTTTGATTCTATCTGGTTTGCGCCGGACAAGAAGGAATACGTTTCGAATCTCCACGAAGACTTAATTATAAAGAAATATCTGTTTAACCGACTTAGCACCGCAATGGTCTCGAAAATAGTCATTTATCGTAAAACTAACTCGATGACAGTAGACATTCATACAGCTAAGCCTGGACAGGTAATAGGAAAGAAAGGGGCAGAGATTGATTCGTTGAGAAACGAGTTATCCGTGTTAATAAATAAGAAGCGTCAATCGCCGATCACTGTGTTTATCAACGTAGTAGAGATTAAAAAGCCTTATACCGATGCTAAGCTCGTTGGTGAAGAGATTTCACGACAACTGAAAGAGAGAGTCTCGTTTCGTCGTGCAATGAAGATGGCGATTAGGAACGCGATGCGTGATGGAGCGCAAGGGATTAAAGTTCAATGCTCGGGCCGTTTAGGTGGAGCTGAGATGGCAAGGACGGAGCGTTATCAAGAGGGTAGAACCCCACTTCATACGCTTAGAGCATCGATAGACTACGCTTTAACCGAATGTAATACCACATATGGTATTATCGGTATAAAAGTATGGATCTATAACGGGGACGTCCTTAGCTAAACCATTAATGAATAATTTAAGGAGAATAGAATGTTAGCCCCTAAGAAAGTAAAGTTTAGAAAGCAACATAGAGGCAGAATGAGAGGAATGGCTAAAGGTGGATTTGAAGTCTCTTTCGGTGACTACGGAATTATCGCCTTAGAGCCTGCTTGGATAACAAGCCGTCAAATCGAAGCTGCTCGTATTGCTATCACAAGACATATGAAGAGAGTTGGGCGTGTCTGGATCAGAATATTTCCAGACAAACCAGTGACTGAGAAACCGGCTGAGACTCGTATGGGTAAGGGTAAAGGAGCTCCTGAATATTGGGTGGCAGTTGTTAAGCCAGGGAGAGTTCTTTTTGAAATAGAAGGGGTCGGCCTTGACGTGGCTAAAGAGGCTATGAGATTAGCGAGCCATAAGCTACCTATAAAAACAAAGGTTGTTGCCAGGGAAGGATTGGAGCTATGAAAGCAAGTGAATTAAGAGAATTATCAGTAGAAGAGTTGAAAACTAAACTCGAGGATTTACGCGAGGAGCTTTTCAATCTTAGGTTTCAAAATGCAAGAAATCCGTTGGAGAATCCATTAAAAATGCGATTCGTCCGTAAAGATATCGCAAGAGTACTGACTATACTCACAGAAAGAAAGGAAGAAATAAGAGGTTAATATGACTACTATTGGTAGAAAGCAAACTAAAACTGGGGTAGTTGTCAGCGATAAAATGGATAAAACAATCGTTGTTCGTGTGGAAAGGCAGTACACACATCCCTTATACAAGAAAACAGTAAGGCAACACAAGAACTTTAAGGCTCACGATGATAACAATGAAGCTAAGGCTGGCGACGTTGTACAGATCAGAGAACACAGACCTTTTAGCAAAGATAAGACCTGGATCCTGACTAAGATCATCGAGAAGAGTAAATAGGAGATAGGAAATGATACAAGTAGAATCGATGCTGAAAATAGCTGATAACTCTGGAGCTAAAAGAGTCAAATGTATTAAAGTCTTGGGTGGTACAAGACGTAGATACGCGAGCTTAGGCGATGTTATTGTAGTGTCTGTTAGATCAGTTACACCACAAGGTAAGATTAAAAAGGGTACCATTGAGCGTGCAGTTATCGTCAGAACCTCCAAAGAGGTAAGAAGACAGGATGGTTCGTATATTCGTTTTGAAGATAATGCAGCTGTCATTATCGATGATCGTGGCGAACCGAAAGCAACAAGAATCTTCGGTCCGGTAGCAAGAGAGCTCAGAGAGAGACAGTATATGCGAATCGTCTCTTTGGCACCAGAAGTACTCTAAACAGTGCAGAGGAATAGAAATGAGAAAAATGAAAGATAAAGCTAAACGTAAAATGAGCGTTAAAAAAGGTGACACAGTCGTCGTGATCACCGGTCCTGATAAAGGGAAAAAAGGTAAAGTATTGAAGTCTTTCCCAAGTAAGCAGAGAGTTATCGTTGAGAAGGTTAACTTCATTAAGAAGCATACAAAGCCTACCCAACAGAACCAGCAGGGTGGTATTATTGAAAAAGAGGCTCCAATTCACGTATCCAATGTTATGTTAATGAACACAAAGATCGGTAAACCTACTAAAGCAGTTTATAGAGTTATCGGTGATACGAGAGTTAGAGTGTGCAAAATTACCGGCGATGAGATTTAAGAGAGGTGTTGAATGGATCGTCTTAGAGAACAATATAAAAATGAAGTAATCGATGCCTTGATGAAACAATTCGGCTATAAAAATGTACATCAGGTACCAAAGCTGGAAAAGATTTCGATCAATATAGGTGTTGGTAGTGCGACCCAAAATAAAGCCCTATTAGATAGTGCAGTGAAGGATCTGGAAAGGATCACAGGTCGTAAACCAATCATCACCAAGGCTAAGAAATCGATCTCTAACTTCAGACTTAGAGAAGGTATGCCGATTGGATGTAAGGTGACTCTCAGGGGAGAAATAATGTATGAGTTTTTCGATCGCCTGATCAGTTTAACCATTCCAAGGATTAGAGACTTTAAAGGGGTTCCTCTTAATAGTTTTGATGGCAGAGGGAACTACACATTAGGTGTTAAAGAGCAAACTATATTCACCGAGATCGATATTGAGAAGGCTGATGTAATCAGAGGGCTCAGTATTACTATCAACACAACAGCGAGAAGCGACGAAGAGGGTCGTGCTCTGTTGACTGAATTAGGGATGCCTTTTTACAAACCAGAGGCTTAAAGCGTAAGCTTTAGACCGACTCAATAACAGGAGTTTATATGGCAAAAAAATCTTTAATAGAGAAACAAAAAAGAGTACCTAAATTTAGAGCCAGAAGATATAATCGATGCCAAGTTTGTGGCAGAGCGAGAGCCTATATGCGTGATTTTGCTCTCTGCAGACTTTGCTTCAGAAAATTAGCTTCAGAAGGCCAGATACCTGGCGTCACAAGATCTAGCTGGTAAGGTTAGATTAGTAATTAGGAGGAATTAATGAGTTTAAGTGATCCGATAGCTGATGCGTTGACCAAAATAAGGAATGCATATCGTGCCGGACATAAACTGGTTACAGTTAATCATAGTAATGTAACCGAGGCTATAATCAAAGTTTTGTCCGACGAGAACTTCCTTAATAATTATGAAATCGTAGAATTTACTACAAAGAAAGGGGTTACCCGTAAAGGTATCTCTATTAACCTTAGATATACTAATAACGGTAAGTCGGTCATAACAGGACTTGAAAGAATAAGTAAGCCGGGTCGCCGCGTTTACGTAAAAGCTGCAAATCTGCCAAGAGTGTTCAACAATATTGGATGTGCAGTCTTATCCACCAACAGAGGAATGATGGTCGATAGAACTGCTCGAGAGATGAACATCGGTGGCGAATACATTTGCAAAGTTTGGTAGAAATAGGGGGTAAAAGTGTCACGGATTGGTAGAAAAACAATAACTATACCTCAAGGCGTTTCTATCGAAACTATACAAGAAAATGACCAGTTATTAGTGAAAGTAAAAGGTGGGCTCGGAGAATTGAGCTACCAGTTGCTTGACGGAATAACGATAGAAATAGAAGATGGTATACTTACCGTAAATAGAAGAGATGATAGTAAAGAGCAGAGAGCTTATCACGGTCTTTCACGCGCCTTGATTTTTAATATGGTTGAAGGCGTAAGTAAAGGTTATGAGAAAGTATTAGAAGTAATCGGTACCGGTTATAACGCCGAAAGAATTGGCCCATGGCTTAAGCTTACTCTTGGCTATTCACATGATATATTGATGGAAGTACCTGAAAACTTAACCGTTGAGACTGAAGTAGTACCACGCGGAAAAGGTGGTAGAGCTGCAGTACAAGCGCGTGTTAAAGTTAAAGGTATCTTCAAAGAAGATGTTGGAAAATTCTCCGCAGAGATCAGACGTTGCAGACCTCCTGAGAATTACAAAGGTAAAGGAATTCGCTTACAAGGTGAATTTGTTCAGATTAAAGCCGGTAAAGCAGGCGCGAAATAATTGAATGGAGAGTTTGGAATGTTGAAAGACAAAAATAAAATCAAAAGAAGAGCGCGCGAAAGAAGACACTGGTTGATCCGTAAAAAGATATCAGGCACAAGCGCTCGACCAAGACTGGTAGTGTTTAGAAGCCTTAAACATATATATGCGCAGTTAATAGATGACGTAGAACATAAAACTTTGGTATCTTGCTCCAGCTTAGCAAAAGACTTCAAACCTGAGCCAGATATGAAGAAAACTGAGATTAGCTTCCAAGTTGGCTTCGTGCTCGGAGAAAAAGCAGTCGCAAACGGTATTAAAGAAGTTTGCTTTGACCGCGCAGGTTATCGTTATCACGGCAGAGTGAAAGCCCTCGCTGATGGCGCCAGAAAAGCTGGGTTGATATTCTAAGAAGGAGGAGAGTTTGACTAATATCGAAAGAAGAGAAGTAGTGGAATTCGCTTTTGAAAGCGTGGTAGCTACTAATAGAGTCGCCAAAGTTGTTAAAGGTGGAAGAAACTTCAGCTTCAACGCAATTATAGTTGTAGGTGATAAAAATGGTAATGTGGGCGTGGGTACCGGCAAAGCCAACGAAATAGTAGACGCTATTCGTAAAGCTAAAGAAAGAGCAGCTAAAAACCTCTTTCACGTGCCACTTGTAAAAGGTACTATCCCTCACGAAATCTTAGGTCGCTTCGGTGCGAGCAAAATATTGATCAAACCGGCCAGACCAGGTACAGGTATTATCGCCGGCGGACCTGCTCGTGCTATCTTTGAGGCAGCAGGGGTGGAAAATATTATGGCCAGATCCTTAGGCTCTAATACCGCCGCAAACGTCGTTAAAGCTACCGTAAACGGCCTGAAAGAACTGAGAACTATCAGTCAAGCTGCTGCTTTAAGGGGTAAAAAACCGAGCGAGCTTATGGGAATGAAACCGACGACAGAGGAAATAGAGGTCTAATATGAAGAAGATTAAAGTTACACAGGTCAGAAGTGTAATAGGCCGACAGGAAGACCAAAAGAGAACAATAGTAGCATTAGGCCTGGGAAAAATTAATCGTAGTAGAGTCCATAACGACACACCTCCTATAAGAGGTATGATCTATAAAGTGAGACACCTTGTAACCGTTGAGGATTATGTCGTAGAAGATTCTGGTAAAGACGAATCCTAAAAGCGTGAGAGCAAATAAGAGAAATTAGAGGAGAGAAAAATGAAACTCCACAGTATAGAAAGACCAGTTATTAAAAAGAAGAAAAAAAGACTCGGTAAAGGTGAAGGGTCTGGATTCGGTGGACAAGCCGGTAGAGGTCATAAGGGTAAAAAGGCCAGATCTGGCGGTAATGTACCAGCGTGGTTCGAAGGTGGGCAGATGCCCATCCAAAGGCGTCTACCTAAAAGAGGCTTTACCAATATTCATAGGATTGAGTACAGAATCGTTAATCTCGCTCAACTGGCTGAAATTAATGAGGTTGAAATCGATATACCGATGATGGAAAGGCTCGGTTTAGTAAAGAAATGTCGTTTTAAGAAGTATTCACCAGTAAAGGTGTTGGCTCGACTTTCTGACGAAGGTTTCGATGCGAAAATCGTTATCAAAGCTGATGCGTTCTCTAAAAGAGCAGTAGAGCTTATAGAAGCAAACGGCGGTAAAGCGGAGGTGATGTAATTTGTTACAGAGTTTAAGCAACGTTTTTAAAATTCCAGACCTCAAGAAAAAGATCCTCTTTACGGGACTTTTCTTGATTCTTTACCGTTTAGGAAGCTTCATCCCTACACCAGGGATTGACGCAAGTGTCCTAAAAGAGATATTTAGTGCACCTGGAAGCGATAGAACACTGTTCGGTATGTTCGACATGTTTGTTGGAGGTAACTTCGAGCGAGCATCTGTATTTGCACTCGGAATTATGCCGTATATTACAGCGTCAATCGTTATCCAGTTGCTCGGAAGTATCATCCCCTATTTTGAAAAGCTTAAAAAAGAGGGGGCTGAAGGACAAAGAAAGATTACCCAGATTACCAGATACGGAACATTGCTTATAGCTGCTTTCAACGCAATCGGTATTAGCTTTTTCTTGCAAAGCTTAGAAAGCGCTACCGGAATGAGAGCCGTTAATAACCCCGGTTTTATGTTTATTTTCACTACCGTTGTGACGATGGTGACAGGGACTATAGTTATTATGTGGCTTGGTGAGCAGATAACTGAAAATGGAATAGGTAACGGTATATCTTTAATTATTTTTGCCGGTATTATCTCGCGTTATCCGCAAGGGTTCGCTTTGATGTTTGAAATGGTTCGTGCCGGCTCAATGAATATTTTCGTAGCGTTAGTAGTGTTGATCGTTATGGTAGCGGTCACTGCAAGCGTGATTCTTGTTACTGAAGCTACAAGAAAAATACCGGTTCAGTACGCAAAGCGTATTGTAGGACGTAAGATGTATGGTGGACAGAGCACTCATATCCCGTTACGAGTAAACTCCGCAGGCGTTATCCCTATCATCTTTGCACAGTCGGTTATTATGTTCCCCCGAACGATTGCAACTTTCTTCCCAGAGAGTGATGCGGTAAACGTTATCGTTAGATGGCTTTCGCCGGGACACTTTCTCTACACCACTCTATACGTTCTATTGATCGTATTCTTTGCCTATTTTTATACGGCCATAATTCTTAACCCGGTTGAAATGGCTGAGAATATGAAAAAGTATGGTGGTTTTATCCCAGGGAAGAAGCCGGGTAAAAAGACTGCTGAGTATATAAACAACGTACTCACAAGAATCACCCTCCCAGGCGCTATTTTCTTCGCATTTATAGCAGTTCTACCTGAATTTATGTCGAAGTTTGCTAACCTTCCGTTCTATTTCGGAGGTACTGGGCTAATTATTATCGTGGGTGTGGCCTTAGATACGCTACAGCAGATCGAATCGCACCTTGTTATGAGACATTATGAAGGCTTTATGAAAAAAGGTAAGCTTAGAGGAAGAAGTAGTTCATAATGTCACTTATTAACAGTTCCAAAGAGATACTTTTGATAGCAGAAAGCTGTAAGATTGTGGCTGAAGTCCTCAACGAAATAGAAGGGATGATACGTCCTGGAGTTTCCACTATGGAGCTTAGTCTTAAGGCTGATGAGGTCATTCGGAAAAACGGCGGTATGGCTGCTTTTAAAGGGTACAGTATACCCGGCTTAGCACCCTACCCGGCCGCTATCTGCGCTTCTGTTAACTCCTGTATCGTCCACGGTATCCCGAGTAAAGATGAAATACTGCTTGACGGTGACATTGTTGGAATAGATGTGGGAGTAAGGAAAAATGGTTACTATGGTGATGGGGCTAAAACCTTTGGCGTAGGTACTATATCCAAAGAGGCTCAGGCATTATTAGACGTCACTAAGGAAGCGCTTGCTCGGGGCATAAAACAGGCTACTGAGGGCGCTCGCATAGGTGATGTTTCATATGCGATCGGTGAATACATAACTGGTGAAGGGTATTATGTAGCTGACAACTTAACAGGTCACGGTATAGGTAAAAACCTTCATCAAGAGCCTTCTATCCCCAATCATGGTAGGAAAGGAACCGGGTTAAGATTGAAGAATGGCATTGCTTTAGCAATAGAGCCAATGGTTAATATTGGAACGAACCGTGTTCGTGAAAAAGGGTGGGAGTTTTTTGTCGCTGATAAATCACTTTCTGCTCATTTTGAGCATACGATAGTCGTTACTAAGAATGGTCCTCAAATTTTAACTCAATAGGTGGTAAAATGGCAAAAACAGGTGTTATAGAAGTCGAAGGTGTTGTAAAGGAAGCTTTACCTAATACCTTCTTTAGGGTTGAGCTGGAAAATGGACATGAAATTTTGGCCCATAGCTCAGGTAAAATGAGAATGCATTATATAAGAATCTTGCCAGGAGATAAGGTCAAGGTTGAGCTTTCACCTTATGATCTTAATAGAGGCAGAATAGTTTATAGGTATAAATAGGAGATAAATATGAAAGTTCGCTCATCGGTAAAAAAGATGTGTAAGGATTGTAAGATTATAATTCGTCACGGTGTTGTTCGTGTTATCTGCCCGAGCAACCCAAAGCACAAACAAAGACAGGGTTAATTAAGGAGGAGTAATTTGGCACACATCGCAGGAGTTGAGATACCCAGCAACAAGAGAGTTGTTATTAGTTTAACCTACATCCACGGAATCGGCAAACCTACTGCTCAGGCAATACTGAGAAAAGCCGAGATCGATGAAAATAAAAAAGTGAAAGACCTGACCCTCGATGAAGAAAGAGTCATCAGAGAGATAGTACAGAACGAATATATAACCGAAGGTACTGTTAGGACTCAAGTAAATCTAAACATAAAAAGGTTAATGGAGATCGGCTGCTACAGAGGAGCACGACATAAAAGAAGTATGCCTGTACGTGGGCAAAGAACCCATACTAACGCAAGAACGAGAAAAGGTCCAAGACCAGGTTCTATTAGTTCAAAAAGGAAGAAATAAGGGGGCTATGTGGCAAAAAAAGCTGGAAAAAAAGTAAAGAAAAAAAGAACCAGGCTTGCGTTCGATGAAGGGGTAGCCCATATCCACTCAAGCTTTAACAATACAATCGTCTCTATTTCTGACCAAGCAGGTAATACTATAGCCTGGTCAAGTGGTGGGAAAATTGGATATAAAGGATCAAAGAAAAGCACCCCTTTCGCAGCTCAGTTAGCAGCTGAACAGGTTGTGAAGACTGCTGCAGAAATGGGAATTAGTAAGGTAAAAGTAATCGTGAAAGGACCAGGCGGCGGAAGAGAAGCTGCAATCAGATCCATAAATGCATCCGGTATGCGTGTGCTTATGATTAAAGATACTACACCGATCCCTCATAATGGCTGCAGACCACCAAAACAGAGAAGAATATAACGGAGGCTGAATAAATGGCAAAATATACAGGTCCATCATGTAGATTGTGTCGCCGTGAAGGTACTAAGCTCTTCCTGAAAGGGGTTAGATGTAATACAGAAAAATGCTCCTTCGAAAGAAGGAAATTTGCACCGGGCGATCACGGAAGAGGTTTTAGAAGGAAAGTTAGCGATTACGGCGTACACCTAAGAGAAAAACAGAAAGCAAGAAGAATCTATGGCATTCTGGAAAAACAGTTCCGTAAATATTTTAAGATGTCTGAGAAAAAAGCTGGTATCACAGGTGAAAACCTTTTACAGCTTTTAGAGTCGAGACTTGATAACTTAGTGTACCGTGTTGGGTTCGCTCCATCAAGAAGCTCAGCCAGACAGCTTGTTAACCACGGACATATCAGGGTAGACGGCAAGAAAGTTGATATCCCTTCGTACCTGGTTAAACTTAATCAAGAGATTTCGATTGCCGAAAGTAGCAGAAACTTGCCGATAGTAAAAGAGGCTATGGAAGCTGCTACCGACGTTGAAAAGTATGAATGGCTTAGTATCGATCAAGAGAATTATAAAGGTACGTTAATCAGTATCCCACTCAGAGAACAAATACCAGTAGATATTGACGAACGATTAATCGTAGAATACTACTCTAAATAAACAGAGGAGAGTACTATGCATTATCTGTTACCGATTCAGTTTCCTGAATCAATAGTCTTAGAAGAAGAGACCAGTACAAGCACTTTTGGCCGTTTTTCAATCGGGCCATTAGAGCCAGGGTATGCTATCACTATCGGCAATACCTTGAGAAGAGTACTGCTCTCATCTATTCAAGGAGCGGCTGTTAAATTTGTTAAAATTGAAGGGTTGCATCACGAACTATCACCAATACCCGGTAGTAGCTCGGACTTTATAGACCTGATATTAAAACTGAAACAGATTGTCTTCAAAACAAACGAGATTAAAGAGCATGAGTTAACGCTCGACTTTAAAGGGCCTGGCAAGATTACCGCCGATGATATTAATACCCCCGCTGAGTTAGAGATCGTTAACAAAGATTTGGAGCTGGTTGAGCTTGTTGATGAGATTGACTTTAGGATGGAGCTTTGGACTGGAATCGGAAGAGGATACGTCCCCTCCGATGAACAGGATATGGAAGAAAAACCGATCGGTGTTATACCTATCGACTCTGTATACTCGCCTGTGACTAAAGTGAACTACTATACTATGAAGCAACGTGTCGGCGAGAAGATTGATTTCGATAGACTGGTCTTAGAAATTGAGACCAATGGTAGTATCGACCCGCAAAGAGCTCTTTTTATCGCAGCTAAATATCTTAAGGACCTTTACGATAATATCAGCAGCTTCCAAAAAGAGCCTGAATATCTTAGAGAGATAAAGCTTGATCCACAACTCGAAGAAATGGAAAAATTGCTGAACTTAGAAGTAAAAGAGCTTGAACTTACCGTTAGATCTTCAAACTGCTTAGAGGCTGCAAATATTGAAACCTTAGGCGATTTAGTGGAGAAAACAGAAGCTGAAATGCTTAAGTATCGTAACTTTGGCAAGAAATCATTGGAAGAGATTAGAGGTCTGTTAGCTAAGTTTAACCTGAGCCTCGGAATGGATGTGAAAGCTATCCGCGATAACATTGAAAAAGCTAAAAAGAAAATGACTTAAAGGAAATGAAGTATGAGACATAAAGTTGAAGGGAGAACATTAGGTAGAGAAAAAGGACATCGCCAAGCTCTGATCCGAAACCTTGTTATTGCACTGGTAAAGCATGATAGAATCGAAACTACTCATACCAGAGCACTTGAAGCAAGAAAAGTAGCTGAAAGGTTGATCACTTACGGAAAAAAAGGTACGTTACACTCCCAACGTTTGATTTATGATGTCGTTAGAGATAGAGATTTAGTTAAAAAGGTTATGGATGAAATAGTGCCGCAACTTAATGACAGAAATGGTGGATACACCAGAGTTCTTAAAAAAGGTTTCCGTAAAGGTGATGGCGCTCCTGTATCAATTATGGAATGGGTATATCATATCCAACCAGAACCTGAGAAGAAAGATAAGGATTCTTAACTTCGGAAAGTATTGCAAAGTCTTATAAAGGCTGCCCTGCAGCCTTTTTTGCATAACTGCAGAGCTTTTCCGAACTATATGTAGTGTCTTGTATGACAACTTAGTAGAATAATTTGGAGGTAGAGTGAGAAAAGTTTTTTTCGTACTGGCTATGATTATCCTATATAGCTTATGCTTCGCCCAAAGCGAGTCACCAACCGTTGCCACTTCCTCAGCGTATGTTTACTCGGGTCCGAGTGGCACTGTTGACCAATTGAAAATCTATACGTATATTTGGGGCCAAGTAAGAAGCCCAGGATTATATCTTGTACCTGATAATACCGACCTGTTAACACTCATTTCATTAGCCGGTGGCCCGAATGAGAACGCTAAGATGTCCAGAGTTAGAATTGTACGTCAGACTGAAAACGGTGAAAAGATCATCTGGGTCGACCTTCGAGATTATATCGAAACCGCTGAACAAGATTTGATCCCTATTATGATGCCAGGAGATACGGTAATACTATCAGGCTCAACTTTCTATGCATTCTCCAGAGTAGCTGACTTCCTGTCAAAAGTTGTGATTGTGCTTAGTGTTTATAATATGATTGCTAACATCTCAAAATAAGAACGGATATAAGAATGGACAATAAAGTATTAAATCACCACCAGAACATTAATGAGCAAGAAATCGACCTGATCGGTTATGCGAGGATATTTCTTAAGTATAAATGGGTTATCATCATATCAATGGTGATAGTCTCTTTAGCAACTTATCTCTATACCAGACGAGTCACTCGAATCTATAAAGCGAGTTCGAGAATACTCTTGGAAACTAAGAAACAGACCGATATTTTCTTTGCAAACCCAATGGTAAGTAACACGACGATCAACAATACCATTGAGATTATCAAAAGCAAACCCGTTTTAGAGCGTACTTACCAACTCTTGAAAAAAGAGCCTGAATTTGCTCGTTTACCCTTAGCTGCCGAAGAACGAACCAGGGTTTCCTTGAGAAATGTTGAGACTGAGAGTAAAAGAGATACCGATATTTTAACTATAAGCTACTCGTCTGAAAGTCCTTTAGAAGCTTCAATCGTATCAAATCTCTTAGCGCAAGCTTTGATAGACCAAATAACTCAATATGAAAGGGCAGAGCTGAATAATATTCGTGACTTCTTGGAAGGGCAAGTTGAGATAGTCTCAAGTAGACTCCGAGTCGCAGAGGAAGATTTGAGGATGTATAAAATTGATCGTGGAGTCTCCTTACTGTCGGAAGAGACCAAGGGGCTAATAAGTCGTGCCTCAGATGTTGAGGCGGCTTACGAAGAGGCGCTTACACAACAAAAGATTTTGACGCAACAGATAGAATATTTGGAAAAAGAGCTTAATAAGCAAGATGACCAGTTTGTTGACGTTACCTCAATAATTACCTCCTCCATAGTTGAGCAGCTTAGAGCAGAGGTGGTTGCAATCCAAACCAGGATTACTAACCTTATTACAAAGAATGACTATCCACTTACGCACCCTGAAATAGTGCAGCTTAATAAACAGTTGGAAACTGCAAAGACTAACCTCAATAAAGAGGTGCAAAAAATTGTCGCTGTACGGAGTGGATCTGCTGATCCACTGGCATATCGAGGTAGCCTTACAGAACAGATTGCGAACGCTTTGATCTCTTTGAATATTGCCGAGTCAAAGGTAAATGCTCTCAAAAATAGCGTGGAAGATTATAACGCTCAAATGTCGCTCTTGCCCGACAAAGAGGTTGAGCTTGCGAGATTAGAAAGAAGCTTTTATATCAACGAGAAGATTCATACGATGCTGGTTGAGAAATACGAAGACTCAAAGATAGCCGTTCAAGCAAGACTGGCCAATATCAGGCTACTTGAGGAGTCCTCTATACCTGAAAATCCGATTAAACCGAATAAAAAACTTAACTATCTTGTTGGCCTTGTTATAGGGTTGGCAGTAGGAGTCTCTCTCTCTTTGACCCTTAATGCGCTTGATACAAAGATCCATACTTTGGACGATATGCAGCGCTTCGTGGAGTTACCGATATTTGGTACTATACCTAACATTAAGGTGTCAGAATCAGACCAAGAAGAGATACTTGAGCAGATGAAGAAGGCACAGGGTGAAGAGCGCTTAGAGTTATTTGAAACTCAATCTCTGATAGAAGCGAGGCTGATATCACATTATGCACCTAAATCACCGATGTCAGAATCCTATAGAACGCTTAGGACTAATATTTTGGCCAGAAAAAAAGAGGGCTCTCCAACATCTATCAGTTTGACCAGTTCCGCACCAAAAGAAGGGAAGACTACTACGATTATTAACTTGGCTATTACCTTAGCACAGACAGAGTCAAAAGTGGCTCTGGTAGACCTTGACTTGAGACGTCCAATGATCGCCAAGATTTTCAATTTGGAGAAGGATAATGGGGTTTCCGACTACCTGATTGATACTTCCTTATCGGTCGATGACATTATTAAAATGTCACCAATACCTAACTTGAGTATCGTTACAAGTGGTTATATCCCTCCAAACCCATCTGAGATTATAGCTTCGAATCGAATGGATAAACTGATCGCTGACCTTAAGGAAAAGTATGACTATGTGCTGCTGGACGCACCGCCTGTGATAGCGGTTACAGATGCGCTTATCTTAGCTAAAAAAGTTGATATGATGTTACTTGTTGTTAAGATTGGTCAGACTGAAAAAGATATCGTAAAACGTACGAAAGAGCTGATGTCGAATATTGGTGCAAGTTTTACCGGAGCGATAGCAAACGGTATAGAGGCGCACAAATATTATCGTGGTTATAGCTACTATTACTACTACTATAGCAATTATTACTACTATGATGAAGCAAAGCCTGGAAAAGACCCGAAAAGAAGCTATATCCGTAAGTTCTTACGCAAAAATTAACCTGTATCTTGAGGTACTATTCAAAAGAGTTGATGGCTTTCATCAACTTAGGACTCTGTTTTCAGAGGTAGAACTACACGATACAATCAGTTTTACTTTGACAGATGATAAGCGGATAGATTTATTGTCTAATATAAGTGAGATTATTAACGAGAATAATACTGTCTTGAAGGCTGCAAAGCTGTTGAAAGACAGGTTTAATATAGACAAAGGATTAAAAATAGACCTGCAAAAAAGGATACCTTTAGAGGCAGGACTGGGTGGTGGAAGTAGCAATGCTGCTGTTACACTCAAAGCTCTTAATGAATTGTGGGAGTTGAACTTAACACTGTCTGAACTCTCTGAATTGGGAGCAATGATAGGGAGTGACGTTAACTTCTTTTTGGTTGGCGGAACTGCCTTGGGAGAAGGGAGAGGGGAAATAATCACGCCAGTTGACTATATCCCTTTCGAGCATATTCTGCTCGTTAAACCTGACTTTGGAATTTCGAGTAAAGAGGCGTATGAGCAGTTTAAAGGGTTTGGTAATGATCCTTCGTGGCAAGGCTTGCTCACGTCTAAAAAGGGCGAGTTTTGCTTCAATAGACTGGAAGAAGGGTTGTTGACCAGATATGCTGAGTTGAAAGAGATATTGGCTGATATGAGAAATGAGGCTCTTGTGAAAACTTTCGTTACAGGAAGTGGGTCGACAACAGTCGGCATATTTTCTGATGAGAATGGATTGAATGAAAGATATGACTATTACATAGATAAAGGTTATTGGTGTTGTAAAACAAAAACAAAGAGGAGAACGTAATGAACATAACTGATGTTAAAGTTGTTAAAAGAGAGGCTAATCAACTACGAGGATTTGCTACGATAATTATTGACGATGCTTTTGTTGTGAAGAATATCAAAATCATTCAGGGTCGAACTGGTCTTTTCATTGCAATGCCTAGCTATAAGTTAAAAAACGGAGAGCATAAAGATATCGCTCATCCAATCAACTCAGAGACAAGAACTGCGTTGGAGCAGCTAATTCTCGCGAAATATGAAGAAGTTTCCAAAGAAGAAGGTAATGAAACAGAAGAATCAACTGATCAAGATCCGGTTGATTAAGAAGCTGAGTAAAAGAAATGTATACAAGACTAAAAATATTCTCAGGCTCAGCTAACCCAGAGTTAGCAAAAGAAGTGGCGGCGCACGCAGGAATTCCTTTGGGCGATGCCGAAAAATTTAAGTTCTCTAACGACGACACATTTGTTAAGATAAATGAGAATGTCAGAGGAAACGATACCTTTATCATTCAGTCAACTTCATATCCAGTTAACGATAACTTGATGGAGCTTCTTATTATGGTTGATGCCCTTAGAAGAGCGTCCGCCCGCAGGATTACTTGCGTTGTACCCTATTATGGTTATGCAAGATCAGATAAGAAAGATCAGCCGAGAGTTCCAATTACAGCAAAATTAGTAGCTGATCTGATAACCGTAGCGGGTGCAGATAGAGTTATCACTCTCGATTTACACGCAGATCAGATCCAAGGCTTCTTTAATATTCCTGTTGATCATTTATACTCAACACCACTCTTCGCAAGATATTTTAAGGCAAATCTTGAAGGTGAAGACTTGGTAGTCGTCTCTCCCGACTCAGGCGGTGCAAACAGAGCTCGTGCTTTAGCGAAAAGGTTGGACTGCTCACTCGCTATCGGAGACAAAAGAAGGGTAGCTAATGACGATAGAGCTGAAGTTATGCACGTAATAGGTGATGTTAAGGATAAAACAGCCCTCTTGTTTGACGATATTATAGATACTGGGGGTAGCTTAACAAGAATCGCTTATGCCCTAAAAGAGAGTGGCGCAAAGAAAATTTACGCTGCTTGCGTTCACGGCGTATTATCCCGAAATGCTGTGAAGGATTTGGAGGATTCTCCAATAGAAAAACTATTTATTACCAACTCGATTCAGCTCTCGGAAGAGAAGCAGAAATGCGAGAAGATCGTTCAGTTGTCAATAGCCGAATTATTGGCAATTGCTATAAAGAAAATACACTTAGAAGAGTCGATTAGTATCCTCTTTAGGTAGAATAAAGATGTGTTGCAATAGAACAAACAATTAAAGCAGGATTAACATCGGAGGAAAGATGAATATCAAGGTTGAAGCACTAAAAAGAGAAGTAGGTAGGAAGTCTATAGTAAACCAAATGAGAAAGGACGGTTTCATCCCAGCTATACTGTACGGGCATAGCACAGAGCCACTTCCAATAAAATTAAATAAAGATTACTTCTTAAAGATCTATCGAAGAACTTTAGGAGAGTTGGCTTTCTTCGATTTGAATATCGAAGGTAAAGTTTATAAGACAATTATGAAAGACAAACAGATTCACCCGGTTACACGTGAGATCGAACATATCGACTTTCTTGAGATTCGACAAGATGCTAAGATCACCGTTAGAATACCGTTCAGAATTGAAGGTACCCCTATTGGTGTTAGCAACAATGGTGGAACATTAGAAGTATTGCTTCGTGAAGTAGAAGCCTCTTCATTTCCAAAAGATCTCGTTGAAGATATAGAGGTAAATGTTTCTGATTTAGACATAGGTGGCGTAGTTACCATAGGTGAAGTAGCTATCGAAAATATTGAGTTCTTAGTAGCTGAAGAATTGCCGATCGTTATCGTACATCCTCCAAAGGCTGAGGAAGAGGAAGTAGACGAGGATGCATTAGACGGTGAAGAGATTACTGAAGAGACTGAAGAAGAAGCTACTGAAAGCGAATAATAATTGTAAATGAAGCTGGTAGTTGGGCTCGGTAACCCTGGAAAGGAGTATGCTAATAACAGGCATAACGCCGGGTTTTTCGTGCTTGACGATCTGGCTGACAGACTGGGTACTTCGTTTACCAAGTCAAAAGGGTATACGTATGCTAAAGCTAAAGATGCTTTGCTTCTTAAGCCGATGACGTATATGAATAGGAGTGGAGAAGCGGTTTTAAAGGTGTGTAGACAGTTCGAGATAGAGTCTATTTTAGTTGTTTACGACGATGTATCAATACCGCTGGGGGAATTGAGGATAAGGGCTAACGGCTCTGCTGGAGGCCATAACGGTGTCTCCTCTATTATTTCAGCCATAGGGGATCCTAACTTTTATAGGCTTCGCTTTGGCATAGGGAATACGCCGTATAGCGATTTGTCTGACTACGTTCTTTCGAACTTTCGAAAGAGTGAAGTAGGCATTGTAAATGAGATGAAAATCATCTCAGCAGAACTGATTGAACGGTATCTTGAGTTCGGATACTCAGAGATGGTCAATCATTATAGTGTAAATAAAGTATCCTATTCCGAAAGAATAGAAAAATTTCGGGATCAGAGGACCAAAGGAGGAAATAAATGAATAGTTATGAAAGTATGATTGTACTTGTGCCAGAACTTTCTGATAGCGAGTACACAAAAGTCATCGATTCGATCAAAGAGAAAATCGCAGCTCTTGACGGTGAAGTCGTAGAGACAGTTACCTGGGGCAAGCGCACCTTAAGTTATGAAATTCAAAAGAAAAAGGAAGGGTATTATCTGATAAATTACTTCAGTTTAGATCCTGCTGAAGTGAAAGAGCTTGAGCGCTTTTATCAGTTAAACGAAAATATCTTAAGGTATAACGTTCTTAGGATCAATGAGGACTAAAGCTATGGCAAGGGATATAAGACTCCCAAAACTTAATAGTGTTATTATAAGTGGACATTTGACGAGAGATGTTGAGCTTCGCTACACTCCAAAGGGAACTGCAGTGGCAAAGTTTAGCGTGGCGTTCAACCGTAATTATCAAGGTTCTGACGGTAATTGGGTCGAAGAGGCTCATTTTCTTGATATTGTAGCATGGGCAAGAACTGCTGAAATTAGTGCTGAAAGGCTTAGCAAAGGAAGCCCTGTAGTTGTTGAAGGATATTTGAGCGCCCAAACGTTTACCGATAAAGAAGGGGCACAGAGAAAAAGAGTCGAAATAGTAGCCAACAAGATTCACTACATTGAGAAGACAGATTATACTGGTGGGGACTATGAAGCGCCACCTATCGATGAAGGTGGTGACAGTAAGTTCACCGACGACGATGTCCCATTCTGATTACAAACAAAAAATAATTGAATTTAGGAGTATAAATGAGTTTTAATCCAAATAGACGTAGATCATACAGAAGGAAAGTTTGTGCTTTCTGTCAGAATAAAGAGTTAAAGATCGACTACAAAAACGTAGATATGATGCGTAAATATATTGCTGAAAGCGGAAAGATTGAGCCTATGAGGCTTACTGGTACTTGTAGCAAGCATCAAAGAAGGTTAAGTAAGGAGATAAAAAGAGCGCGCCAGATGGCCCTCATCCCCTTCGTAGGTGAATAACTTGATCTTCATATCTCTGTTATCGTTATTCATTGCAATCCTCTCCCCGTTTCTTGGGATGATCTTTTTGATTGCAATAGGGGGGAGCTTCATAGTCAAGAAAGGCTATCAGGGTAAAGAGATTCTATTTCTTACCCTATTGATAGGGCTTGGCTTGTTGAACCTCTTTGGAGTAATAGCGGTACCGGATATGTTTGAAGTGTTTGGTGGGATAGTAGTTGTCGCTTGGATGACGTTATCGTCCTTTTTTAAGGATAAAGATTTCACCAAAGCATTTTATATAGGTAGTATATGGCAGCTGGGGTACGGAGTAGCTCGATGGGGTTTATTAAAACAGACGCTCACCGAAAGGATTGACTTGGTATTCAGTGGCTATGAGAAATTGATGCAAACAGAGAAGTTACTCTCTTCAATGAACGAAGAGCAAGTGATAATGATGTTGGAACAGGTTAAATCGATGATGTTAAACTATCAGATTGCGATATGGTCAATTAGTATGATCTTAGCACTATATGTTGGGATTCATCTCTTAGCAAGAAGGACAGGGCTCTCCTGGAATCATCAAGATATGAGATTGCCGAATTGGATAGTCTACCTCCTGATAATAACGCTGATTTTAGCCGTTATACCAACTCTAAGAACATTCGGCTTGAACTGCTTGTTCAGCATTATCGTCTTGTTTGTTATCCAAGGGTTAGCGATAATCGACTTTTGGAGTAAGAAGTTCTTACACCGTAGTAAATTCATCCTGTTTGCTGCTACATTTCTTATGTTTATAAACATTCTATTTGCCCTTTTCATTGCCTTACTCGGATTTAGTGACTACTGGCTTGATATAAGAGGGCTTAATCGATCATAAAGAAAACAAATTTTAGGAGAAGCTATGAAAATCATATTGCTTGAAAATGTAGATAAGTTAGGTAAAGCTGGCGATGTAGTTAATGTTGCTAATGGATTTGCAAGAAACTACTTGCTGCCAAGAAAATATGCTATTCCCGCAAGCGCAAATAATCTTAAAAGATTAGACTCTATTAAAGAAGAGGCGGATAAAAAAGCAGAAGAAGCTACTGCTAAATTGAAACAGATCGCCAGTACACTTGAAGGTGTAGAACTCACCTTCTCACGTCGTGCTGATGAAGAGGGGAATCTCTTTGGTTCTGTATCAAACGTTGATATCCAGAAAGAGCTTGAAGCGAAAGGGTTTGACGTTCATAAATCAATGATTAAAGGGGATGTCCATCATAAAGCACTCGGCGAATACGAAGTAGAAGTAGCTTTTACATCAGAAATAGTTAGCAAAATTAAGATAATTGTTAGTAAGGAAGAGTAAGATTCAGGAGGTATAAAATGAATGAATTCCTGAAATTAGTCGTAAAGATAATAACTTGGGTACTCATTATCGGAGCCTTCGCTTCATTAGGCTTCGGGACTGACAATCCAAAATTAATGGTACCTCTCTATGCACTGTTCTTCATAGTTGTATTTGGTTTAGTGCTATTTTATAGTATGAAGCAGCAGAAGACTAAAAAGGTAGTTGATAAGAAGCATAGTAGCCTGTTAATGGGGATTTTAGGGATAGTCTTGGTCACCTTAGGGGTGATAACGCCGTATGTTGTCTTCAGAGGGGTCGGCTTTTCAGTGGGGATCTACTTTATGATCAGCTTTGTCACAATCTTATTGTTAGGAGTATCCATCTTTGCAATAAGCTTGATCAATAAGCATACGTTTGTAAACAGCTTGTTGGGATACATCTTGTTGATCTTAGTCTCAGCTACACCCGCCTTCATAATGAGCCAACACGATAAAACCTACCATGCGTTAGGGTTAGCCTATTATACAGCGCTGTCTATCACTATCTTTTTCTGGTTTGGCGTCAGCTTAATAGGATCGAATTTCAGGAAGTAAAATGTCGTTTGTTAAGGCCACTGATACACTCCCACGCCTTCTAATCAATATGTTAGGCGAAGATAAGGGCGACTTCGTTGCTCTAATCTTGAACTGGCGAAGTATAGTTGGTGACTTTTTAGCGAGCAAGACAAGAGTCATCAGCGTTAAAGATTCTGTGATCTTAATCGGTGTCGACAATAATGTAGTTATGCAAGAGCTGGTGCTACTCAAAGAGGAACTTAAAAGGAGAATCAATAGAGTAGTGCCAATGGAAGATAAAACCTTGTATTTTGTGACGAAGGATAATGCAAAAAGGAATAAAAATCGCCCCTTCACTTCTTTCAGCTGATTTTACGAAGCTGGGAGAAGAGATTAAGTCCGTTATTGAGGCTGGTGCAGACCTATTGCACATCGATGTAATGGACGGGCATTATGTGCCAAATCTTACATATGGTCCGCCAATTATTGAGCAGATCAGAAAGGTTAGTACAGTGCCACTTGACGTTCATCTTATGGTGACTAACCCAGAGGCGTATGTGGATGTACTATCTGACATAGGAGTTTCTTACATATCGTACCACCCCGGTACTGTCTATCATAATCATAGATTAATTCATCAAATTAAGAATAAAGGGATAAAAGCCGGTTGGGCAATCAACCCCGCTGAGTCGGCATACATTGTGGAGCCGATAGTTGAAGACTTAGACTTTGTCTTGTTGATGAGCGTTAATCCTGGATTTGGCGGACAGAAGTTCATCCCATCGGTTTACGAGAAGATTCGTGTCTTGAAAGGGATGGTAAGCAACGCTGAAGACCTTGAAATCGAAATAGATGGTGGAGTTCAGGATAATAATGCTAAACAGCTAAGAGGAGCTGGTGCAGATATTTTAGTAGCAGGTTCTTTTGTTTTCAAGCATGCCAGTTACACAGATGCTATAAGGAGTTTGAAGGATGCTTAACGATCTTACGCAAAGAATGGAGCAAATCATCAAGCGCCTTAAAGGCGAAGGTAAACTAAGTGAAGAGAATATAAAGGAAACACTTCGTGAAATAAGAAGAGCTCTGTTAGAAGCTGACGTAAACTTTAAAGTAGTTAAAGACTTCGTTAACACAGTCCAAGAGAAAGCAATTGGTGCTGAAGTAATGAAGAGCCTCACCCCTGGTCAACAGCTCGTTAAAATAGTTCATCAAGAGCTGATAGAGCTAATGGGGAGCGAGAAAATAGACTATAAGATCTATGACAACAGAATCACCAAGATTATGGTAGTAGGTCTTCAAGGGTCTGGTAAGACTACTTTTTGTGTAAAGTTGGCGAATTATTTGCGTAAGAAGAATGCTAAACCAGTTTTAGCAGCATGTGACATCTATAGACCGGCAGCGGTGGATCAGCTTAAATCATTGGGTAAACAACTCGACATTCCCGTTATTCACGATGATAGCAATAAGGTTAATCTAATCGCAGATAAAGCGTTAGATTATGCTGATAAAAACTTTAAGAATCTGATTATATTAGATACAGCCGGACGTATGCACTTAGATCAAGAAATGATGGAAGAGGTAGTAAAACTCAAAGAACAGGTGAAGCCTGACTATATCTTCTTCGTTGCAGATTCAATGACAGGTCAAGATGCAGTTAACGTAGCTGCTGAATTCAACCGACAACTCGAGTTCACAGGTGTAGTCCTAACAAAGATGGATGGAGATACGCGTGGTGGCGCTGCGCTTTCAATTAAAGCGGTTACAAATAAACCTATCCTGTTTGTAGGTACCGGTGAGAAACCGAGTGACTTAGAAGAGTTCCACTCAGAGCGTATGGCTTCGAGAATACTTGGTATGGGCGATATACTGTCGCTAATCGAGAAAGCCGAAGCAGCTATCGATATGGAACAAGCCGAAAAAATGCAGCAGAGGTTGAAGAAAAATCTGTTCACTCTGAACGATTTTTATGACCAATTGCAGCAAATAAAAAAAATGGGACCACTCGATCAGATCTTGAAGATGATTCCCGGGGTAAACTCAAAAGTGTTGAGTCAGGTCGACGTATCAGACAAAGACACTGCAAGGATAGAGGCAATCATCTCATCAATGACGATGAAGGAGAGGGAGAACCCAACAATAATTAACGGTTCAAGAAGAAGACGAATAGCTGCTGGTAGCGGTACCGACATACAGAGTGTTAACAGGTTACTAAAGCAGTACGATCAGATGAAAAACATGATAAAACAGATGAATCAAGGCAAGTTTAAACGAGCTGGCTTTGGTTTGTAGAAATAAAACTTGACTTTATAGAGCCAATTATATGTGCACTATTATAGAGGAGTTCTAATGAATAAATACTCGAAAAGGAGAACAAATGGTTAAACTCAGGCTGAGAAGAATGGGCGCAAAAGATCAACCATTTTATAGAATTGTAGTGGTTGATTCTCGAGCCAAAAGAGATGGAAAATATATAGAAGCAATTGGGTATTACGACCCAAAAACAGATCCTTATACATTGAAAGTAGAGGAAGAGAGCGCACTTAAATGGTTGAAAGTGGGGGCACAACCTACTGAAACAGTTCGCTCATTACTGAGAAAGGCAGGAGTCTTACAGAAATTCCACGAATTCAGGTATGCAAAGGAAACGCAAGCTACCGAAACAGAATAACTTATAGGAGTTGAGAAATGAAGGAGATTATTGAATTTATAGTAAAAGCATTAGTTGACGACCCTAACCAGGTTGAAATCAAAGAGATACTCGGCGATAAAGTAACACTTTATGAGCTAAGAGTATCGAAATCTGATATTGGTAAAGTTATTGGGAAAAGAGGTCGAACTGCCAGTTCAATCCGAACAATTCTCAACGCTGTATCAACTAAACAAGGTAAAAGAGCTGAGTTAGAAATTATTGAATAAGAACGAAGTTAACCTGATAAAGATCGGCAGGTTTGGTAAAGGAATACAGGAGGACGGCTCCTTTTCGCTCCGAGTGTACGCAGATTTCCAAACTTGCTTTATGTCGCTATCTGACTTTTTTGTCGTCTATGACGATGGGCGTGTTAGATACCTAACTGTCCAACTGGACGAACTTAGAGGCAATAACCTATCTGGGCGAATTGACGACAGATCAGTCGTTAATGAGATTCTGGGTTGTCAGACAGCTTGGCTGGCACTGGATGAGGAGACAATCGATTCGCTTATAGATGAGGATGGCCTTATCGGTCTTACAGTAATCTGGGACGACAAAGAGGTGGGTGTGGTAGACGATTATTTTAGCAATCAGTCATACGACACCTTGGTCATAACAAAGGTTAATTCGGAAGAGACTTTTATGGTTCCCGACGTAGAGGAGTTTGTAATCGAAAAAGATTTTGAGGCGAAGAAGATATTTGTAAAAAATATAGCTGAATTGATGGATTTATGAAGATAGATATACTGACTTTATTCCCTGAAATGTTTTCAGGTTTTCTTGAGAACGGCATAGTTAATAGGGCTGCCAAGAAAGGTTTAGTTGAAGTAGCACTCCACAACATAAGGGACTACTCGACTGACAAGCACCAGCAGGTGGATGATTATCCATTTGGTGGTGGAGCAGGCCTGGTAATGAAGCCGGAGCCTTTATACAATGCTCTCAAGGACGTCATTAAAGACGGTGGTGATAAAGTACCAGTTATCTACTTTACTCCACAAGGTAGGTTACTCAATCAGGATATATCTAATCGCTACAAAGAAAAAGAGCGTATAGTTTTGTTATGCGGTCATTACAAAGAGATCGACCAACGTATTCGGGATATGTTTGTCACGGACGAGATATCTATCGGCGACTATGTTCTGTCGGGTGGTGAGCTACCTGCTATGGTAATGATAGACTCGGTAGTTCGTCTTATTGACGGTGTATTAGGGGATATGGAATCAGCGTTAACCGATTCACATCAAGGAAAGTATCTGGGAACTAAGCACTATACTCGTCCTTATATGTTTGAAGGTATGGCTGTGCCTGATGTTTTGGTATCGGGCAATCATAAAGAAATAGAGCTGTGGCGTGAAAAACAGTCGATAAAGCTTACTAAAGAGAGGAGGCCGGATCTGTACTATGGGAAATAAGATCTACGTTGCTTTACTTCATCATCCTGTCTTAAATAAGCAAGGGGATATAGTGACCACTTCGATCACCAATATGGATATTCACGACATAGCACGAACCTGTCTTACTTTCGGTGTGCAAAATTATTATATAGTTAATCCGCTGGAAAGCCAACGCCAGCTTTACAATAAGTTAATCAGTTTCTGGCAGAGTGAGATAGGACAGAACTATCAGGAAGATAGAGCTAAAGCTTTAAGTATAGTTAGGTTCCGATCGACTCTTCAGGACGTTATAAAAGATATAAAAAATCAGGAAAAATACGACCCGGTAAATATTACTACGACAGCTAAAGTCAGAGATGGTCAGATATCTTATGAAAATCTGCAAAGCGATCTCTCTGAAGGGGACAGACCGGTACTTCTTCTTTTCGGAACGGGCTATGGTCTTTCTGAGGAGATACATCAAAGTGCTGACTATACTTTAGAACCTCTTTTCGGGGTAGGCGAGTATAATCATCTGTCTGTACGTTGTGCTGTGGCACTAATTCTGGATCGTTTAGTTCCGAAGAATAAAGGAGGAAAACATGGATTTGTTAGAGGTAGTCAGCAAGCCGCAAGTTAGAACGGACCTACCGGAGTTTCGCGTAGGCGATACTGTGAAGGTTCATTATAAGATAAAAGAAGGGGCTAAAGACCGAATCCAGATTTTTCAAGGTATTGTGATACAGAAGAAAGGGGCAGGTGTCTCTAAGTCTTTCACAGTTAGAAAGATTAGCAACAACGTAGCCGTTGAGAGAATCTTCCCACAGAGTTCACCACTCATTGATAAACTGGAAGTGGTTCGTTTTGGCCACGTAAGAAGAGCTAAGCTCTTTTACCTTAGAAGAGTTAAAGGTAAAGCTTCAAGGGTTAAAGAGAAAAGCAGATACTAATAAAATAATCGAATTAAGGGGTGAGTTGATTCTCGCCCCTTTTTATTGCATAGATATTTGCATCGCTTTTAGCTCATCCTCTGAAAGACGGTAGATCCTATTGTCCTTGGAAAAAATACCAGTGACTATTGCCTTTGTCGTTAATTTACCAGCCCTGTTATAGATTTCCTGGAGCCAGACAAATTTAATCTTTGATAGCTCCATAGTGCTCGTCTTGATTGTAATCACTTCACCGAAGTTGACCCCTAAAAGGTAGTCGATTTCAATCTTTTTAAGGTATATATGAACCCCTCTCTCGTTGAGCTCTTTGAGAGAAAAACCTGCCTGCTCTAAAGCTTCAGACCTCGCCTCCTCCAATAAGTGGAGGTAGTTGGCATTATTGAGGTGCCCATATATATCACACTCAAAACCATAAATCTTTCTTTGGTACTCAAACATTGTTAAAGCCTCCGGAACTCTATTCCTCATATTCTTACTATATAGATATAACTGTTAGACGTCATAATAAGTCAATGAATTCTTGTAGAATGAGCTCTAAGTTATCCTCTACGAATAAAGATATGCACATAGCACATTATATCTATACACATAGTTAAGTGACTGTTAGAGAATGAGATAGTTTTGATATGGGTTTTAGATCCACATTTGTCCACACGTTATCCACATTCATAAGTGGGTGCAATAACTACTATTCTGAACGGGAGTTACTAAGCTTTTGAGGGTGTTTTTGATAAATATTCGGTCTAACTACCGTTGAATAAGAGTGGATAAAGTCTGTTTAACTTACCCCTTTTACTCAAATGTATGCTGGAGAAACCTTAACCAATCGGTGCTTGCGAAGTTTAACTTAGTATAGAGGTCTTTACTCCCGGCAAAAAACTCAACATAAGTTGGGTACCAGATAGTAGCGGTACCTATATTATTTGGAAGATTAACACTCATTTGAGCAGGGAAGAATCGTTCAATAGAGTTTAAGATTGTAGAGGCGTCCGCCCTTAAATTATCGTTAGCGGCGGTATCATAGATATTCTGGAAGAGTTCCTTGATATCTACGTCAGATTCTTGTAAGTTGAATGGGTGGCACAAAGCCCTTGCGTTTCTAATTTCGAGACTATTGGCTATAGGGTACCATCTATTCGAGAAGTTAGTAAGGTGCGCTAAAAGAGCTTCTATTTCGGCTGATTTGGCTACAGAACAGGCGACTCTCCTTTCTACTCCATTGGGGTTAAGGCTTCCGCCCAGCTTATGAGCTTCAATGTAGTTATTAGCAATCCTTTTCGCCAAACTCTCAGTGCTACTAAACCTGCCCCAATCGTTTAGTATTTCGTAGTAGGGGAATCCATCAAATGGGGTAGCTTCTTCAGACCCGATAACATAGTCGGCATACGGATATACCTCACTAATAACCTCTATATTTTGCATATGGCAAGCGTCTAATATAAGGATATCGATCTGGTTTTTAAACAGTCTGAAACTATTTCTGAAAGCTCCATTTGCAATGCTCATCTGATTTATGCTTTGGTTATCTGGACAGATCCAACGACTCTCTTCTCTTGTCCAACCGCTACCGTGCGACCAAATAGCGAGTGCATATCGTTCAGCGGGGTATTTTTCCATACTCCAGTTAACGAAGTCAGTCAATGTTAAGTAGTCACCACTATCTATCTCGCCCAAGTATTCTATAACGGGCGAAGAAATCACAGATAAGTCACTCTGTTTGATTTTATATCTTCTTGCCTGGGGATCGCTTGCATATTGATTAGGATCGAGTTGTACAATTACATTCACGGTAGGGGGTAGAGCTGCTTTTTCCATTTTGATAATATCGTTGACCGCTTGTTCTGAGAGGTTATTATCGGCAGCCATATAGATCATAATAGTCCATTCTGCGGGCTTTATGTTAGTACAGGAGGCCGAAAACAACAGGGCTAACAGTGGTAGTATTAGGAGTAAAAGATTTTTGATGAAGTTACGAGATAAGTCGTCCATTTTTGTACACCAGCAGTTTTTCTTTATCGATCGAGATCGTTACATTGTTATAGTCTGTTAGAACACTGGTATCGGACAAAGTCATAGCTTTAACTTTAAATCCTTTAAAGTCGAGTATGAATTCAGTTTTACTTCCAAACTCATTACGCTGAATAACGCTTACCTGATAACAGTTTTCCTCATCTATTTGTTGTTTCGGGATAAAATGAATGGTATTAGGCTTGATAAACAGCTCTACTGACTCTCCAATGCTCAGAGATTCTTTACTCTTAAAGGCAACTGTAGTATCTTCATTTATTTTACCGAAATATCGGTCTACATACACACTATCCACCACGGCACTTAATCTGTTTTCTATTCCGAGAAACGAGGCGATAGAGGTGGATACTGGGTAGTTGTATACATTTTGCGGCTTATCGATTTGGATGAGCTTACCATCCTCAAAGATACCGAGTATATCTGCCAAATAGAATGCTTCATCACGGTCGTGGGTAACATAAATAGCGGTAAAACCAAGCTGTTTTTGAATGCTTGCTAATTCTTCTCGAAGCTTAACTCTCAACTCTTCATCTATAGCGCTAAGAGGCTCGTCGAAGAGAATAATCTCCGGTTTAGGGGCTAAGGTTCTGGCGAGTGCGACTCTTTGTTTTTCACCACCCGATAGTGAGGTTACGTCACGATTTTCATACCCTTTCAAGCCGAAAAGTTCGAGTAGTTTTTCAACTTCTATTTTGATCTGCTTTTTAGTCAACCCATTGAATTTAAGGCCGAACGAGATGTTACCGAAAACGTTTAAGTGGGGAAAGAGGGCGAAGTCCTGGAAGACCATCCCGATTTTTCGTTTATGAACGGGAATGTCGTTGATTACACGTCCGTTAACAACGACTTTCCCGCTTGTTATAGGTATAAGCCCCGAGATTGCTCTAATCAATGTAGTTTTACCAGCACCACTTGCTCCGAGTAGAGAGAGTACATTCCCTTTTTCTATTGAAAAGTTAATGTCTTTCAGTTCGAAATCGGTTAAAACTACGTTTAGCTTATCAACCTCAAGGTGGGGCATTTTTAGTATTCTTTAGCCTCTTCCAACCCTTTGAGCACTCGTATACCGCCTTGGCTAAGCGCTTCCATTTCGTTTTCACCAGGAAGAACGTGGACAGGAGCTATAAAGGAAACTCTATTCTTAATCTCTTCAACGATCCCTTCACCGTACGCTAAGCCACCGGTAAGGAAAATTGCGTCTACTTTTCCTTTGAGTACTGTAGCACAGGCGCCAATTTCTTTGGCCACTTGGTAGCACATAGCATCTCTGACGGCTTTGAACTTCTCATTACCTTTTTCTACCTCTTCGCTGACGACTATTCCGCTATCGGTATTAAGGTATGCCATCCAACCGGCGGTTTTAGTAAGATAGTCGGTTAACTCTTTCTTAGTATACTTGCCAGAGAAGGCTAATTCAAGTAAGTCACCAATAGGCAGTGCGCCGGCTCTTTGTGGAGAGAAGGGTCCCATTCCAAGGAGTGCATTATTAACGTCAACTACACGTCCTTGATCGATAGCGCCCACTGATATTCCGCCACCCATATGAACGGCTATCATATTTGCTTTATTGAAGTCAATTTTAAGCATTTCCGATAGTTTTCTTGCTGAATAACGGATGTTAAGGGCGTGGAAGAGTGATTGTCTTTGAATCTCAGGGATGCCTGAAATTCTTGCTATATCGTTAAACTCGTCAACGGTAACAGGGTCTACTATATATGCAGGGATATTGAACGAATCGGATATTGATTGTGCGATAAACGCTCCTAAATTTGAAGCGTGAATCCTACCCCAAATACAAGGGTCTTTAAGATCTTTGAGCATGTTTTCAGTTACTTTATAGGTTCCACCTTCGACTGGTTTAACCAATCCGCCACGTCCGACTACTGCTTGCAGAGTTTCAGGTTCAACGTTGTTTTCTCTCATTGCTTCAAGGACTAATCCTTTACGGAAATCGTATTGCTCTAAGAGCCCTCCGAATTGGTTTAGTTCTTCCGGATCGTGTCTCAGTGTCTTGCTGAACAGTTCTTTTTCATCATCAAATACAGCTATTTTTGTTGAAGTTGAGCCAGGATTGATTGCCAGAACTCGATAAGTCATATTTTATCCTCCAAATATGTGTGTAATTTTTTGGCGACTCTTATTAAAACACCAGATTAAGTCAACAGTTCTTTTCCCTCAATCTCAATCAAGAGTGAGACGGAAAGTGTTGACAATGCGTATATTATCTCTTAAGTTAGCAGTAGAGCAAGCTCTCTTACAAGCTTAGCAGTAGTGATTGATGATACGCCACTCGGATCATAATCTGGTGCTAATTCGACAATGTCAGCGCCTACTATATTGTAGTCTTGGAGCAATAAAAGCGAGTTATGTAATTCGTGGAAAGTAACTCCACCCGGTTCTGGTGTTCCAGTTCCTGGGAAGAAACTGGGGTCTAAAACATCGACGTCGAGCGTTATGTATACAGGGGTATCTTTAGGTATTGCCTTGATTGCTTCAGCAAATTGGTCGAGTGTAAACGGATAGAAATTAGTGTTTTCTCTACCCCAGATAAACTCTTCTTTTCTACCACATCGCATTCCAAACTGATATAGATTTTTTGGACTGGTATACTCACAAACGCGTCTGAAAACAGTAGCGTGCGAAAGTTTTTCACCTAAATATTTATCTCTGAGATCGGTGTGTGCATCAAAGTGAATTATTTTGAGTTCAGGGTATTTTTCTAAATGAGCTTTGATCAAAGGGAATGAAACGAGGTGTTCGCCACCACAGGAGAGTAATTTTTTGCCAGTAGAAATAATCTCTTTGGCATCTGCCTCGATTAGATCCATAATCCTTTCGGTGTTACCAAAGGGGAGAAAAACATCTCCATAATCGCAAATCGGGTAGTCTCTTATGTTCTTATCTTGGTAAGGTGAATAACCCTCTAATCCGTGTGAAGCTACTCTTGTAGCGTCTGGTGCAAATCTGGTACCTGGTCTAAAGGTTACAGTTCCATCGTAAGGGATACCCCTAAATACGATTTCCGCATCTTCAAAATCCGAATAAAATTCGAGAAAGCCAGTCATCAAGTCCTCCTATTTATTACAGTTGTCCTATCCGGCCGGGCTTCGGTATCGAGAAAGAAGAAAGGGAGCTTACCCCTTTACAAAGTAAGCTCCTTAACAAAATTCGGTAAACTAAACGCAGCTCGGTGGATCTCATCGTTATAATAAGAGAGCTTCAGATTATCGTCAAGATATCTTTGTCTCTGGAAGTTCTCCACCGGATTATATTTCTTACTTCCTAAACTAAAGCACCATAACCCCGTCGGGTAGGTCGGTATATTTGCTAAGTATAATTTATTGATCGGGAATATTCGTCTAAAGTGATCCTGTATCGTCGGGATGAATCTCGAAAATTCCTTTAAAAATGGGGTCTCCGATTGTGTTACTATCAACCCGTCGTCGGTAAGAATCTTAGAACAATTCTCGTAAAATTCGAAGTTGAAAAGACCTTCAGCAGGACCTATAGGATCTGTTGAGTCGACTATTATTAAGTCAAATCGTTCAGAGGTCTCTTTGACATACTTAATCCCATCAGTGATCTGTATTTCAGCTTTAGGTGAGTCAAACCCTACCGCTAATTGTGGGAAAAACTTCCTTGAAGCTTCCACTACGATCTCATCAATCTCCGCTAATACAGCCTTCTTAACAGTTGAGTGTCTTACCACTTCACGAAGAGTTCCACCGTCACCGCCACCAATAATTAAGACCTTTTCAGGGTTCGGGTGTGAATACAACGCCGGATGGCTAATCATTTCGTGGTAGACAAACTCGTCACTCTCAGTAAGCATTACGAGACCGTCTAAGAGAAGCACTTTGCCATATTTATATGTGTCTAATACGGTCAGCTTCTGAAACTCGCTTTCCGCAGTATAGAGAGTCTCTTTTACCTTAAGCGTGAATCCACTATAATCCGAATGTTTTTCTGTGTACCATAATTCCATCTTTCCCTCCAGTACTGTTTTTTAGTACCAAAGAACGATGCCTGCAAAAGCAGTGGCTATGGAGTCAACAGTCTTTGATACTACGATCGATTTTATCTCTTTAAGCTTTCGATTACGGTATCTAAACCCTTCAATGACCATCTCTCTTGTACGGTTTTCAACGAACTCAGGATCTCTCGCGGCAGAAAACTCCATTATTAAACCGGGAAGCGAATCGTCCTCTGGTATGCCGATAGCGACTGAGGCTGAAATAGTTTCGCCCGGTTGGTCCGATGTAATACTTGCATAAGCGATCGGAATAAGTGCCCCACCAGGAAGCTTAATAGGTTCGACTTCCTGACAGCTTGGTGGCACGATGCTGCTCATTCTAACTAAGTTAGTGTCTCCAACCCCTGATTTGAGTAACGCCTCATCAAAAGAGTTCAGTTTAGTCATCCCTTCAGAAGCACCTTTGGCGAAGAAGTATTTGGTAGGTGTTTGAACCATCATTTGCTAAACTCTCCTGCCTTTGCTATTAATGGTTGAATGTCATCGATTACATTCTCAGATTCAGGCTTATGAAGAAGTTTCTTGTCTCCTACTTCAAACAACCCTCTCTTCATCTCCATATTGCTCGATTGCTGTGACTCAAATTGCTCTTCTAAGTGCTTGTAAATTATCCATGGATCGATAGTCTCTCCACATGTGAAAATATCTACTGCAGCGTAATTGTACTCAGGCCAGGTGTGGATCGCTACGTGTGATTCAGCTATAACTACTACACCGCTAACGCCAAATGGGCTGAACTCGTGGAATGTGTGACGCACTATGGTTGCTTTTGCCAAAACACAGGCATCAAGCATAGCGGTCTCTATTTTTTTGAGATCCTTTAAGGTCTCTGGGTTACACTTGTAAAACTCTACTAAAATTTGTCGTCCTAAAGCTTGCATAATACTCCTCCATTTTTTGATATTTGATTGCTTTTTTGGAATAATTGGGGTCGATTAACAGACAACGTCGCTGTTCAACCGACTGAGTGAAATAAGTTGAGACTCAATCAAATACTCAATCTGGAGGCAAAAGCGCAAACTTCTACCAAAAATACCTCTCGATTTTTCAAAACCTGAAAGTGAATAAAGCGAAGGTACAAGCCTTTTTCAGCTTGATTACACGATATGATATGCTCCATAGAAACCTCCTCTTTTTTATTCAATGCAAGTCACTCAAAAATATAGCGTAAAATTGTCAATAAGAATTTGTAGACTCAATCGGCAACGTGATCTTACCTCTCACAACAGAGCAGCGCATTCGTATGTGTTTTGTATCTAAATATTGAGTTCTCAGAATCGATTTTAGCCCCCTCTACTTATATATAGAGGTGACTTTATCGTTTTTTCTTGAAACTATTTTCAAAGAGTTGCTTAAATAATTAACTGTTAAGCAAATAAACTTTAGAAAACCGTTTTTCAAGACTTTATTCACAATATTCGAGAGCAGATCCAGAGCACTCTTCTCTTTTATAAGTAAAAAAAACATATGTCACTTTCCATTGGCCTGCGAGTATCAGTGCCCGGTTGAAGTATTACATAGCTCTTGCTTGTTTCGCATAACATTGTTTGATGTAATGGCTTCTTCTCTATCTCTGCGTACTTGTTTAGCTTTATATGTTGGTTACAGCAGTACTCTAAGTATAAAAAAGAACAGAACTCATCGGGCGATCTCTGTTAATTCCTATAAAAATTCAAGTTTTTCTTGACATTGAGATGCAATAAAACGCATTTGTTTTTAAAATTAATTGAATGAACGATTTGCATCTTTGAGTTAGCCTTAATAGTTTCGTAGCAGTGTGTGCACGGTAAATTTTGTGTCATATAGTGAGAGGTTTTGTAATTATGAGTAGAAAAAGCAAAAGTAAAAGAAAAAGACAGCAGGTTAAGGTAAGAAATAAGGTAGAGCCGACAAGAGGCAAAGTAATGGTAGCGACCAAAAATAGGGTCGTGACAACGGATTATTTTAAGTTATTTGAGATGGAGAAAGAGGGGTCAGTTGAGTTTATTCAAGACCTCCGTGAAGCGCTCGAAAGTCTGTTTGAAGTAGTATTAATTGCTCCGATGAGTGCAGGGAAGTCAACTCTTATTAATGCCTTCCTTGGACAAGACCTATTGCCTACCTCTAATCAAGCTTGTACGGCAAAGATATTTAAAATTGTCGATGACGATTCCATAAAACATATAAGGTGTAGACAGTCTTATGGTGAAGTTAATGGCAACTGGCAAAGGGCTTCAAAAAAACTAATCAGAGAATGGAATTCAGAAGATTCTGACGCTCGTATTGAGATTAGAGGCAACCTCCCTTTTATTAGAAATTTTGGTGCAAAACTGGCTATCTATGATACTCCAGGGCCTAACTATTGGCTCAACAAAAACCATGGTGAAGTATTGTATGATACAGTAATGAAGAAAGAGTTCGGTGCGACGCTGTTTCTTCTGAATGCTAACAATTTGGCGACAAACGATGAAAAAAGAATATTGGAGCAACTTTTACACAATAATAAGAATGACCCAGATATATACAGGAAACTAATTTATGTTATTAGTAAAGCTGATCAAATTGACGAAGAGAGAGGAGAATGTCTGTCTGAGATTACTGAAAGGACTGCTGATTATTTAAAAACAAGCTTTGGTATCGAAGAAGCGAATATTATACCTATTATGGGCAAAGCTGCTCTGTTAGGGAGGAAGCTTGTGAACAACAAGTACCTTACTAAAAGTGAGTTATTCGCTGTTGACGGGTATCTTAAAAGCATGGAAGTTGATCCAAAAAGGATTTTACGCGCCACGAAACTCAGGTCTGGAATACTAAAGAAGATCGAAGAGGGTATAGATCAGGATACAAAGGAGTGTAGAACAATTCATAGAAGAAGTAAAATTAGCCCAAATAATATTGAATTGACGCAGGTAACAGATTTCTCAAGCCTAACAAGAAAACAATTAGATAGATTTCTCTATTCAACTGGCCTACATACTCTTGAGCTTTACTTTGAACACCTAATCTCAACAACGGGGCTTAAGCAAATCATGGATCAGATAAAAACTGTTTTTGAATACCATAGCGAGATAATGGAAAAAAATAATAGAGAGAAAGTTGGGAGGAATTAATGGGTAAAACAATGATAAAGGTATGCTTAGCTCATAACCCTTATTTAAATGACACAAGGATTACTATTGTTGATGGTGAGAGACCTAAAGAACTCTCACGCCATCTTTTCGAACTTGTAAGAGATAAGCGTCTTCAATATTGGTTGGAAGATTTCTTCCCTAGTCTGGCAGATCACCTTAATGTCAAAGTTTTTGAACTCTCTTTCAAGGGTATTGAGCAGGACTATAATGATTTAGTAGAGGAGCTTAAAAAAGAAAAATATGCTGACTATAAGGTGAATTTAAAGCATATAGGAAAGAAAGATTCTGACCATAATACGAAGGTAAATAAACTTAAGAAACTCTTTGAAAAGGCCACACAAGGCCCTATCAAAGAGTTTAAGGAAAAAGAGCTAAGCGAAAGATTTTTGAAGGCGCTAAGTCCAGAATTTGAGATGTGTGTGCTTGCTAATATGAGTGCGGGGAAATCCACCTTTATAAACTCTATATTAGGTAAGGATCTACTACCGTCTAAGAACCAAGCGTGTACAGCAACTATCACAACAATTACAGACTATGATGAATTAAAGAGTTTTAGGGGCAGGGCGAAAACAAAAGATGAAGTTGGTGAATGGAGGTCGCTCGATGCTAAGGGTCTACGAGATTGGAACAAAGACGAAATAAAAGAGATTGAAATTCAGGGTAATATTCCTATGATTAAGTCTGAAAATATTCGGCTTGTTTTGGTAGATACCCCTGGCACTAACAGTGCAGAAAACCTTCAGCATAGAGATAGAACACTATGGTCTATAAAGAATGAGCAGAAATCTTTGATAATATATTTGCTCGATTCTACAAGTTTAGCAACAACTGATGACCAAAATCTTTTACAGATAGTGTCGAAAGAAATGCATAGAAAAGGGAAGCAATCAGTAGATAGGTTCTTGTTTGTTCTAAATAAAGTTGATAGCTTAGATCCTGAAAAAGAAAGTATCAATGAACTGATACAACAGGCACAAGAGTATTTGAAGGAGAACTCGCTAAAAAATGCTTTAATATATCCTGTATCTGCAAGAGCAACGTTGTTGATGAGGTCTAAATTAAATGGAGAAAGTTTGACCAGGGCTGAAGATAGGCATGTAGAGAACAATAAAGATATCTTCAACAAAGATTTGTTCTTGCATCAACATATGCCTCTAACACCATCTGTAAGGAGAATAGTAGATGAGAAGCTCTCTGATGCTAAGTCAAGAGGAGACGAGTATGAAATCGCTATGATAAATAGTGGTATACCAGTAGTTGAAGCGGTTATTCAAGAATATTTAAACAAATATGCTCTACCAATGAACATATATGATGCTAAGATGACTTTCGATAACATATTGAGTAGATATAGAATTAAGAATGAAATTGATGATAGGATTAACAACAGCAGGGGAGAGTTGGATAAGCTCAATAAAAATATTAAGGAAGCTCAAAAAAGAGTAGAAAAAGGAGAAGAAGCAAAAAAATTCAGAAAGGATATAACGGAATATAAATGGGTTAAATCCAGCAAGTTTGTGGAAAGTATGAGAGAAAAAGAAAGGGAGTTTAATCGCATGCTTAATGCAATGCAGTATAACTTTGGGCGTGGGGAGGAAACAAGAACTAGAGCAGTACAAATGTTAATCCAAGCAAATGATTCTCTTCGACTTACAATGAGTGATATACACGGTGAGATGAATAGAATAATAGAAGAAGAAGTGGTTGGTTTTATAAAAAGCGTGGAGCTTGGTTATAATAAATATGTAAAGGATCTTTTAGGCGGCTCTCTTGAGTACTCTTTTGTATTTGAAAATTTGACTAACGCGGCTTCATTATCTTTCGATATTTGGCGCTATATTGTGGATGCGAAATCAGTAAGAAAAGAAGTAGTTGGAGAGTATTTTGTGCCCGTTAAGTTCAAGCTCTTTAAACCATCTACTTGGTTTAGAAAGAAGAAAAAAGTGGTACAAGAAGCTGAGGTTGAATATGTAAATATGGGACTTCTTTCTAAATACTTTGATGAAATGAGAGCATGGATGCAAAAAGCACAAGATAAAGCAGAAAAAGCAGCTATAAAAGAGATCGAGAATAATAAAAAGAATTTTATGTCTCAGATGGAAAGAGTTGATCAAGAGATGGAAGAGTTGTTAAAAGAGTATAATGAAAAAACTTCATCTGTGAACGCTCTGGAGGAATCCCTTAAGAAAGAAGAGGGGAGAAGGAAATGGTTAGAAGGATTTCAAGCAGAGCTTGAGGAAGTATTATCTATTTAATTAATAGGAGTATACAATGAAAAAATTATCAAGACTTATCTCGGCAATAGAAGAGAAGGATTATTACCTTGCAAGATCAATTGTGATCGGCTATGCAAACCAATCGTACAGATTGGCAAAAGAGGCTGTCGAATATATAAAAGAAAACGCACCACAAATATTTGATGAGCATGATGAAGAGCTATACCCTATTGATGGCGACCAGGAATCATTTGACCAGGCGTACTGGGACGATCTTACAAGCGACTTGATGCACAATTTTTCTATAGAAAGAGTTGATCACATGTTGCGTGTCTTACGTAAGATTAGGCTCACTGATGACAAAGAGTCAGAAAGCCAAAAGACAGATAACTCATACATCCCGTATGCAATGCTTATTGGATCGGCTGTTTTACTGGCCGCCGTTCTTATACTATGGATGAAAAGGAGCTAAAGATGGAACAAAAGAAGAGTTTAATTGAGCGAAAGCCGGCAGAATACGTTGCCCATGAATCAGTTCAAAGGTTTTATAGTCTGATAAATAAAAGCTACCTGAGTCAAATTAAAGAATTTGATTTAATCCCTTTTGACGAGTCGAACATAGCAAAGAGGGATGGAATTAACTTTCGTTTAATTGAGATAACAAAAATTGTGTATAACGATAAAAAGAGTATAGCGGAGAGTCTTTTAAACGTTCTTGGAGCATTACACCCCCAATATTTTACTGGGTTGCTTTTGAAATCTAATGGAACAGAAACGAAACTGTACGCTTGTATAAAAGCATTTTCTGATGAACATCCTGCCAGTAGTGGATTAAAGCTTTTTAGGCAGGCGTTAGAGGGTAATTTCCCTGGTACAGAGTATGATGATAGCTTAGATCGTTATTCTATCGACGATATTTTGGCTTTCGATGATTTTAAAGAGGAAAATGATACTTGGTCTATTGGAACAACAACCTTAATTCCAAGCCTGAAGAACACCGATAATGAAAACTTTTCGCAGGGATTGGAGCGTTTTATAGATGCTATGTATGGTAAAGAATACACAGCTCTTATACTTGCAGAGCCAATATCTAATAATGATTTAGAGCTGTCGAGACTAACCTTGGAAACTGTAGCAACAACCCTTTCACCTCTTCTAAAAACAAAATCCAATTTAGGTATTAATGAGTCCGAAGCTATCTCTGAATCATTCTCAAAATCAGTTTCTCAAACCATAACCGAAGGAATTACAATGTCACAAAACTACACTCGAGGTGAATCCCAATCAATTTCTCATTCCAAAGGACATACAACTAATCGAGCAGGGGTTGGAACTATGCTAGGAACAGGAGCAGGTATTGCAGTTGGGGGTCTTGTGTCAATATTTGCTCCTCCAGTTGCCCCAATAGCGTTATCGGCAGGAGGCGCATTAGGCGGATTTATCGGTCGAACTATGGCGGCGTTTAAGGGTGAAGATACCACCACTGATACATTTAGTAAGTCCACGACTCAAAGTGAAACAGAAGGATTAAGCGTACAACGTAGTAGATCTTCTGGAACATCTACAACTGACACGCATGGTACCACACGTCAAGTAGGGAAGCAGTACTCCATAGATATAGAGGAAACAAATAAGAGTGTTGAAAGGGTTTTGGAGAAAATTGATCAACAGCTTAAGAGAATTGACGAGTCAAAAAACTATGGATTTTGGAACTCATCTTTTTATATCTTAGCAGACAGTAGTGAGTCAACTAAAGCTGCCTGCTCTCTAATGAAAAGCATACTGCAAGGAGAGGGTAGCTCTGTGGAAGAGGGTGCTACTATTGTATATAGTAAGAGTGATAAGGAAAAGAGGGATCAATATCTGGAGTATTTTAACAACATTGCTCATCCCAGATTTAGAATTAAAGGTCAAGAAACAGTATGGGTTACACCTTCGTCTCTTTTATCTGGTAAAGAACTTGCTCTTATAATGAACCTCCCCAGAAGATCGGTAAGTGGTTTACCCGTTATTGAGATACCCGAGTTTGGGCAAGATATTGTGCTTCAAACTCCAATTTCAGGAGACGCTACTCCGCTTGATCTTGGTGTAATTTATCATTATGGTAAGGAACGAAATAAATCTAAAGTTAATTTGGATGTAAACTCACTCGTGAGACATACTTTTATAACGGGAAGTACTGGTTCAGGCAAAACAAACGCTATAGTCAAGATGCTCTACGAGTTAATGAAGACAGGTAGAAAATTCTTGGTGGTAGAGCCAGCAAAAGGTGAGTATAAGGAGTTGTTAGGGGGTCATCCAAACGTTAACGTATACGGGACAAATCCAGCACATACCCCTCTTTTAAAGCTAAATCCCTTTGAATTTCCTGAGCATATACACGTCTTAGAACATATAGACAGACTGGTTGAGATTTTCAATGCCTGCTGGCCGATGTATGCAGCAATGCCTGCAATTCTCAAAGATGGTATAGCAAGAGTGTACTTAAGAAGTGGTTGGAATTTAGAGTTTTCAGTATGTGTTGAAAAAACTCCCGTATTTCCAACTATCGCAGACTTAGCTGACATACTCCCAGTATTAATTGAAGAGTCTCTTTATTCTGGAGAGCTTAAAAGCAATTATTCGGGAGCTCTCGTGACAAGAGTTGCCTCCTTAAATACAGGACTTTCAGGACTTATTTTTGCAGATAAATCTATACCAGACGAAGAGCTATTCGAGTCAAACTGTATAATTGATATTAGCAGAGTTGGTTCTCAGGAAACCAAATCACTACTTATGGGGTTAATATTCCTGAAGCTCAATGAATACAGACTTTCCAAGTCAGAGTTTTCAGACTCTTTAAAGCATATTACAGTATTGGAGGAAGCTCATCATTTATTAAGGAAAACATCGATGGAGCAAGGACAAGAATCGTCTAACTTGCAAGGAAAGTCGGTGGAAATGCTCACAAATGCTATTTCTGAAATGAGAGCATATGGACAAGGCTTTATAATCTCCGACCAAGCTCCAGGATTATTGGATCCTGCAGTAATACGGAATACAAACACAAAAATGATACTTAAATTGCCGGAAGAGGAAGATCGTAATATAGTTGGGACATCAGCGTTTCTAAACGAAGCCCAAATTAGAGAAATTCCTCGGTTCCCTACAGGAGTTGCTGCGATTTATCAGAACAACTGGATCATGCCTGTACTTTGCAAAATAGACCTCTTTAAGGACAAAAAGGGCTATGTACACAGTAAAAAAGATATCCCAAGCTATTCTTATTATAAAACAATGACAAATAGGCTGCTCTCTGTCCTGTTAAGGGACTCTATTCTTAAAGAAGAGAGAGAAGAGGTTGAAAAACTATCTGAGGGGAATTACGTCGAACTTATAGACTTTATTAGAAGTCAAGGTTACAGAAATAAAGAATACATTGTTCAGTTGGTCGAAAAGATTATGTATGAAGGGTATGATTCTGCTTTTAGAACTTATGAGGATGATGACTTTATTGAGCTAATTACCGACATAGTTGATTTTAAAATCGTTGCAAGAACTGCTTATTTAAAGGCGTATCAGGAAGACTACGAAAGCTGGACGAATTTAGTGAGGAAAGATCTATTAAACCGTTATGGAGTCAGTTGTGAATCTTTAACTTTTGCCATTATCGGGCTCTTCCTTGAACGGATCAAAAACGAGACGAAAGACAAAGATGATAAGATTTTTGCAGAAGAATGGGATGACTGGTTGAGAAGTAAATTACTTAAATAACTTGGAGGTTGATTTGATTAAAGAGATACAAACTAAAATTGTCGAGTCAAGTTTTAAAGAGAAACTCTTACCAAAAATAGGTAAGCCAGGTGATAAACCTAATGACTTAAACAAAAGTGTGCCAAGCTTTAGGCAAATGAATGAGATTAAAGAGATTGGGAGGAATTCGCCATTCTCTCCAGAGATTAACAAGTTTATACGAAATGGGGAAGAGCTTAACAAGTACATGGAATTTGGTTTAGAAGAAATGGTTGTGAATGACAAAAACTCTCTTGGTAAAACCGACTTGGATTTTAATAAGAAAGACGAATTTGGTATGACAAACCATGAACGTATGCAAGTAGGAAAACCCCCTTTAGGAACTGATAATTATCCGATAGAACTACATCATATAGGTCAAAAACATGATAGCCCTTTGGCAGAGTTAACTAAAACAGAGCACCAGCAGTATTACAAAATATTGCATACTTCAGATGCCTCACAAATTGATAGACCAAAATTTGCTGTAGAGCGTGATCAATACTGGAAAGTAAGACCGATAAATATTAAAGGAGAGATTTAATGAGCAAAATCAAAGATATTTTTAATCAGTTGAGCAAACCTTTGCTCACAATGGCAACAAAAGTTAGTGTTGATATGGTTGATAAAGCTGAAGATGAGTTAGGCGTAACATTTGGGCCTGAAATGCGAGAGTATCTCACTACTTATGGTTCGGTGTCATACGAGAGTGTTGAGTTGTATGGTCTTGGTTTCTCAAGTGGCTATTACCTTAATATCGTAGCTGCCACAAAAGAACTAAGAGATATGGGGTTACCCCAAGGATACTTTCCTATATATAACATTGGTGATGGGGTTTATGCTGTAGTCACCTCCAATGATGAGGTTTATCAGTGGTCATACAACAAAAAACAAGCTGACCCTTTGGTTGCTCGTACGTTGTTTGACTACTTTAAAACACTCTTTCAATAAGCTGTTATTATTGACTTAGCTGTAGACGTATTAGATGGCAGATAAAAGAAGATAGTGGTTAGTTAGTGCCGGGATACAGAGATTTAGTTAAGGAAGTTCTTGAGTATATATCTAATCAAGACGAGTGATTCGATAAGAAGGTTTTTAATGTAGTACTAATTTAACTTAATGTGGTATTGAAGTGCATATCAGTACCACATTGAGCTTTTGCAACTATATGTTAGGCCGCTTCTAAAACGTATATTGACAATGAATTAGCTTGTTTGTTATAGTGCTACTTTATCTTAGTCCATTGGGCGTACTTTCCTTTGCTTATGTTTTCGATAAGTCCATCATCACGCATCTGGTTCATCACTTTTCTAATCATATCACGTCCGACAACTGGGCATGCTTTTTCAACATCAGAGATAGAAAAGTTCCCTTTGAAGTTCTCTATAGCGTTGATGACCATCTCTGTTTTAGTCCCTCTCGGTTTTTGGATGATATTAGCTCTTTTTTCGAACTCATCGTAAGCAGCGAGGAAGGTCGATAGGTAGTATGTTAAAAAGGGTATAATGTTGTGGTTTTGGCTATGCCAGGAGCGGGATGACTCTTCTAAAGTTTCGTAGTAAGACTCTTTAGTTTGCTCTATGATTTTTTCTAAGCTAACGTATCTAACTGCCTCATAATTATGATGGTAAAGAAGGAGTATTGTTAGCAGTCTTGAGATTCGCCCGTTCCCATCTTTAAAGGGATGAATACAGGTGAAGTCAAAGATAAACAGAGGGATGAGAATCAACGGATCATAGTCCCCTAAAGCGATTTGGTCATTATAGTGTTGGACTAATTTATTCATCATCTCATCTACTTTTATAGGTTCTACAGGCTCGAATCTGACACGTATACTACCGTTTGTGTATTGCTCGATAATTTTATTGTTAACAGATTTCCAGCCACCACCAGGTTGACCAGTATAGCGCATCATATCGCTATGAAACTGTTTTATTACATTAGTAGTGAGTGGTATCTCACGAGCGGACTGATGGATTGTTTTTAACACATCTCTATACCCTGCTATTTCGGCTTCACTCCTGTTATTAGGTTTAGTTTTCTCGGCCAGAAGTTGTTTGAGTCGTTTTGGTTCAGCAGTAATCTGTTCCAAACGATTAGAAGATTCAGTACTCTGCGCAAAGGCAACTAACTGAAGATTTTCCAATACTTCAGTCGCTTGTTTTTGATACAGCTCTTGCTTCCCCTTATATTCTCCGAGGCGTCGAACTAATCTCAAAAGTTCATTATTGATTCTTAATTCACTTAAATATTTCTTTGAAAACGAGTACATACTCCACTCCATATAGCTTTATATCAAAACAGCCTATCAGACTACCGTCAAAATTTTTCTCTTTGACTTCAACTTAATATCGAAGGATGGTAAGTCAAGACAATCTTTACATTGAATCTTTACATTGAACCGAGAGAGCCTTTGTTTTTGGTTCTTGAATGCTTACCTAATGATCCAGCACTAAAGGTCGCCAAACCAACAGACGGGATACTTTTATAGTGGTGTCTTCAGAGCACTACAATTTTTAACTTGCATAAAACTATGCTTATTATCTCTTAGTCATAGAGTATGATGAAACTCAATGAAGCAAAGGAGATCAAGATGAGTGATTGTCTTATGAAAATGTGTAATGTAATGACCTGGAAGGAATGGTCTGATCAAAGTAGGGCTAAAAAAGAAAAATATAGGTCTCTGAATAATTACTACTATTACTTAATTCACTCCATATACAGAGCAATGGTTAACTTCCCAGAGGAGGCAGTACTGTCGCTGATAGATGAAATTAAGGATAAATATAAGGGGTTCGTTGAAATAGCAGAAGACCTTTATCCTTATGAAAAACCAGCTACCCTGTTTTTAAAGGGGAAGTTGAACAGAGCGTACACTGAATATACTAAGTTGTATTTTGGAGCAATGGATATTGTTTCACTGTGTGATCAGTTACTCGTGTTTGTTCATCAAGCACCTGGTAAAGAAGGTCCGAAAGATAAGGCCGAGAGGCACCAGTTTAGACAAATTAAAAAGATGTTGAAGATCATTTTTGATAGTACCGATAAATTTGAGGAAAGGTTCTTTGGTTACGATAGGTCTGAAGAATTTTTCTTTGGCTATTTAGATGAGCACGACATAATGCAGCGAATTAGTGAGGTTTTAGTGCTCAAGATAACGATAGCGATATTGAAAGATAAGTATGATCTTGGCGATGCTCGAAGTGATATGCAAGAGATATATGATTTTATGATAGAGATGTATAAAGGAACCAATCATGGAATAAATTATGAGTTGAGTACTTTGACGGTCTGTATGCATATAGTAGAATCGTACTGTGAGATGTCACAATATTATATTTTAAACCTTGACCTCTTGTTTGAGAGGCTATTGTCTTATTTTTCTGGTAATGAGATAATTGAAATAATAATGACACCCAATCCCTTTTTTCAACAGGTGTCTTCAATTAAACCTCCTCTTAAGATCTATTCGTCATACATAGAAGAATGTGATAGAATCTTGAGTTCAGAGGCATCTGAAGCTGTAAAAAGGATAGCACAAAAATTGAAGCCTAAAATCTCACAAAGAGAAAAGAAAGACTTAGAGTTTCCTCGAGGAATACCACGTCCAATTATAATGTAGCCAATTTCCAGAGATGCTTGCTTCTAACTCCTTCTCTTATAGAGATACTTTTATAATGTGGTTGTTTCCTTTGTTTGTAGAGGGATGACGTTGTTAAGCTATCAGAAATTGAATTCTTTTTGATCGAGATTATCACCGGATCGAAGTCCTTCTCCCAGATAAAGTGAAGCAGGTTGGAACCCTCGCCTGTTCTTTCATTTACTGCATAATAATACTCCTCTATTCTATCTTCAAACGCGAATTTGATCTCTTTCTTAGGTCCATATTTATTTTCGGTGATGATGGTGTCGGTTTCTGGGTTCGGATTGTTGGAGTCAACGGCACAGTATACGATTAACAGATCGTCTTTTATGGTTTCCTTCTCAAAGTAAAAAATCTTCATTCTTAGGTTAACTGGCTCATCTTGTTTGAGACGGTATGGCGTATTGCGATACAGTTCTCGGATGAGCTCTTTACGCCCCTCTTGTGGGTATTGCATTGCCTCTTGCATAATCAGACGTGCTCGTTTGCGGAGCGGCGTATTCTCACTATTAGTCTTGTAAGATTCAGGGTTGTACTCTTTGATTTGCTGTGTTCCATTAGACATCTAAGAGGGTTGAACAATTAGTCGCAGATAAAACTTAAGTGGATCAGTCATAGAATATTGGGGTAAGTTGGGGAATTTGGTCAGTTTTTACCTAAATACCCTAAAAAGGGCTCGTTTTTCGTCCTTTTTCAGGGTTTTCCTGAAAAATGGACACACCTCTCCTATATCACGCTCGTAAAATCTGTATACTACGCTTTAAGTTGAAGGCAATTGCTCCCATAATCAGATAGTCTGCAGTCTTTGATAAACCAACAAAGACCGTTGCACATAAAACAGTCTAAACTGCGGCTAAATAGTTCTTGACAAGCAAGATACATTTATTTTAATTGTATCAAATAATAACACAGGAGTTTAATATGGAAAAGCAATTAATAACCCTCGCAGATCAAGAGATATCTCGCCGCCTGGCAAGCCGTAAACACTTTCTTAAAGACATTGAGGAATTGATAGACTGGGAGAGAATCAGTAAGGTGCTCGATGAAGTTGAGATAAAAAGAACTTCTGTTGCTGGCCGAGATGCCTATCCAGCTGAAGTGATGTTCCGGATCATGCTTATTCAGTCCTGGTACAAGCTTTCCGATTATCAGATGGAAGAACAGCTTTTCTACAACACCATATTCCTGTGGTTTAGTCATTTAAGTTTGGATAATCCAGTACCAGATCATTCTACGATCAGCAGGTGGCGCAGTAGATTCTCGTCTAAAGGGATCTATCAGACTCTACTCCGCGAGATCAATTACCAGCTTGCGAAGCACTCTATCAGGATCACCGAGGGTGTAATCGTTGATGCAACTTTAGTGGAATCTCATTCCCGTCCTCGCAGATCAGGAGATATCTCGCCGCCTGGCAAGCCGTAAACACTTTCTTAAAGACATTGAGGAATTGATAGACTGGGAGAGAATCAGTAAGGTACTCGATGAAGTTGAGATAAAAAGAACTTCTGTTGCTG
>Ga0265293_10001250_pt1 | contig 56117 bp, 59 predicted proteins | sample Munlanlewell138R_FD_192505 | JGI IMG/M metagenome (GOLD analysis project Ga0265293, IMG submission 192505) | Leachate microbial communities from a municipal landfill in Southern Ontario, Canada - Leachate well 138R | ecosystem: Engineered > Solid waste > Landfill > Unclassified | place: Canada... | reverse complement strand
TCTTTAAAAACGCAAGATACTCTTCTTTATAAGTCTTCTTTTTATGATGGATATGTTGATTACGAATATAATTTATAACTATATCCGTTTCAGTAGGATTTACTGAAAACGATCCATATCCACTTTGGCAAGAAAAGTTTTTTAATCTCTCATCTTGCTTTTAATTGGGAATTTACTCTGGAAAAGGACGGCACAAATTGAATAAGTATTATTCCCGAAGTAACAATCTAGGTTAACGCATTTCATCATGTTGAGATTTTGAAGTAAGTTTTTGTAATTCAACTCTGAATGCAGAACATGACTATAATTCATAATGAGTCGTGACTTTTTAATGTAAATGATATAAATTCATTATTTAATTGCACCCACACAAATCCATATAGAGCCTATTAAGTGTTTAAGGTTTAACGTGGTTTACGCTGTATTTCTAATAATTAACTATAAAAGCACCTCGTTAATCATTATATCAGTTCATTTCCTTCATCAACACTTTATAAAATTCCATCATTTCCTCAATATCACTTAAGAAAACCTTCTCTGTTGGAGAATGTACATTGTCTTCTGGTGCTCCAACAAAACACCAATCGAATGGTAAGTCTGTATTCTGTAACATAGAGCCATCACTTCCTCCAGCAGATTCTACTTCTAATTGAAATTGAATGTTATTTTCTTTTGCAATCGCTATAATTTTATTCAAATAGCTTCTTCTTGGAATCGCTTTGTCACGCATAGAAATTGCAACTCCACCACCATGTTGAACTCCGTCAGTTACCCAAGTAATGTCCGAAATAAAAGCTTGGTGAACATTGTATTTCTCATATAAAAAGCGACCTAAAAATCCAACAGAACCTCCGCCATGTTCTTCATAAGTTGAAAAAACAATTGCTCCGTTTTCTAAATCTTCAGCCAATGTTAATGCATTCAATACTCCCAAACGATTGTCTAAATAGGGTGATTGAACATATTGATCTGTTAAAACAAAATCTGGTTTAAACGTCAAATTTGTTCCTCTGTCGATTTCTCTATCCAGAACATACTTCAAGCTTTTGTTGCCTTCATCGTCTTCGATGATCATCAATTCTGTTTCAATCTCTCCCTGACTATCACTTCCAACGAGTTTCATTCCGTCAATGGTTTTTGGACCACCAATCTTAATCAAATTCTGTTCGTACCCCGTTGTAAAACCAATCGTATCAATATGTGCAAATACCGCTGTTTTAGGTTTTCCGAAAATCAACACTATTGCATCTTGGAATCCTTCTCCATGATGAATTTTAACTTCGCTTTTCCAAGACTTCTTATTTTCCTCAATATAGCTGAGAATAAAATCTCTTATGTTTTCTTCATCTCCTGAAGTACCGCGTACTTCAATTAATTTTTCTAATAGTTCTGGTCTAAAATGTGCCAATTTTCTCAATTTTTAGTGAATCAAATACTTTGAGCTTCTCTAATAATAACTCTGTAGATTCTATTTTGATTGCGATTTTTAAATAACAATCATGCTCAAATACTTGTTTGTTAATGCTTGCATCGCTGTCCTTTACAACGTCCATAATTAAAGCCATGTCTGAATAATTGAAGAATAACTCAAAGCGATCCTTCACCACTTCTTCAATGATTTTGCCGTTTTCTATGGCTTCTCTTGCTGCTGTTCGGTAGGCATTAATTAATCCTCCAACCCCTAACTTCGTTCCGCCATAATATCTAACTACTCCAATTAAGACATTGGTTAAATCAAAAGATTGAATTTGTCCTAAAATTGGTGCGCCTGCGCTATTACTGGGCTCCCCATCGTCATTGGCCCGATAAACATCTTGTTTAATACCGAATCGATAAGCCCAACATAAATGCCTCGCTTGGTGATGGTCGTTTTTCCATTGCGTCAAAAGCTGCTTGGCTTCTTCCTCATCTTCACAGTTGACAGCGATTCCAATAAACTTAGAACCTTTTTCTTTGTACTGACCTTCTGATGTACCTTTTAATGTTTTGTATGTTGTGGGTATTTTCAGTATTTTTGATTTTTATGCAAATATAATAAAGTAATCGCTGAAATTATGAAGACTAAACTATCGATAATCCTTGCAGTCGCATTGTTGACTTTTTCTTGTAAAAAAGATGAGCAATCTTGTTCGGACGGAATTTTCACTCCGGAAAAGGAAGAGAAAACAGACTGTGGTGGGGTTTGTCCACCATGTGATTTTAAACCTACTGTCATTGATTCCTATTTAACTACAAGTATAAATGGAGAAAATATTATTTTTAATGACTATACTTTATCTAAAAATCCAGATTGGATTTTAACTTTTCAAAATGATAGTTTATACCTTAATGTGAATTTTGGAAGTGGAGATTCTTTAGGTGGTCGCCCATTAACAACAACTTATTCTTTTGGAACGCTCAATAATAAGAATTATTCAAACCTAAATAGTGGGACAGTTGTATTTGCTGAAATTGATCATACAAAAAATCAATTATCTGGGTTTTTTACTGCTAAATTTCTTTCAGATATTAATGTTTATGATACTTTAGCAATCACAAGCGCAGAGTTTGCGAAAATCAATTGGTAGAATATGAAATTAAATTTTCGAGTTATTTTAGGTTTAGCATTGATTGCTATCACCCTTTACGATATTGTAATGTCGGGATTTGATTACAAACATGCTTTATTTATTGGAATTGCTGGACTTGCAATTTATATGGCTTTAAATAAAAAAGAGTGAATCAAAGAAGTTGAAAAGAACGTATGAAATTGGATTTACAAAATAACTTGAAAAAGTATAAACGCCCATTTTTAATCGCAGGACCTTGCAGCGTTGAAAGTGAAGAACAAGTGATGGGAGTTGCAAAATCTATTGCTGCCGAATCTCAACCTGCATTGTTAAGAGGTGGGATTTGGAAACCAAGAACACGCCCAGATTCTTTTGAAGGAGTAGGAGCAATTGGCTTGCCTTGGCTTGTCAATGCTGGAAAAGAAGTGGGAATTCCTGTTACAACTGAAGTCGCAAATGCAAAACATGTGGAAGCGGCTTTAAGTGCTGGTGTTGATGTTTTGTGGATTGGAGCGAGAACAACTGTAAATCCTTTTGCAGTGCAAGAGATAGCTGATGCGATTCGAGGAACGGAAATTACTGTCATGGTGAAAAATCCTATCAATCCAGATTTAATGTTGTGGGTTGGTGCTTTTGAACGTTTTCAAAAAGCTGGAATTGATGATTTAGTTGCAATTCATAGAGGATTCTCAGTGTATAAACATCCTAAATATAGAAATGTACCCAATTGGGAAATTCCTATTGCTCTTATGGAAGAAATCCCCGAAATCCCGCTGATTTGCGACCCTAGCCATATTTCTGGTCAACGTGATGGCTTACTCCATGTTGCACAAAAAGCGATGGATTTGAACTTTGCTGGATTAATGATTGAAACGCATAATAATCCTGACAAAGCTTGGTCGGATGCTCAACAACAAATCACGCCAGAACAACTGAAAGTGCTAATGGATCAATTGATTCTTCGAAAAGCATCAATTCAAAATGGAGGTGTTAGTTTTATTGAACTCCAACGAAAGAAAATTGCTGAAATTGATGATCAATTGTTTGAGCTCTTTAAAGAAAGAATGCAGGCTGCAAAGGAAGTAGGAGTGTATAAACGAGAAAAAGGAATTACCATTTTACAGTCTGAACATTGGAGAAAAATAGTAGATAAACGTTTGTCTCAAGCAGATGAAATGGAGTTAAGTATTGATTTTTTGAGAAGTGTTTTAGATGCAATTCACCAAGAATCTATTCGTCATCAAACTAAAGTGATGAATCCTGAAGTGAAATAGTGAAATTATTTCTTTCTTGACAACATATTTTTTCTGAAACCATCAAGTACTTCAGTAAAATACTGGTGAATCAACTAAATAATAATCCTTTGGTTAGTTTTCTTGTAGCGACTAATTAAAAATAATAATCTGTATTCCCCATCAATGATGAACTAAAAGAAAGTGCGAAAATAAAAAGGATTATCATGAAAAGAGAGGATAAAATCAAACCTATAATCCCACAAATCCTCCCTGCTTTCACCAATTGAATTGAGCTTTTTGTATATTTCCCTGGATTTTGGTTTATTAACTCCATTGCTCCAGCAGCAATTGACAAAGTGATGATTCCAAGAATAATTCCGAGTAATCCAAAAAATACAACACCGGGTATAATTGATAATATTCCTAAAATAAGTACAGCCATATTATTAGGTACTTGTTCTCTTTTTAAATCTTTTCCAATATTTATAGCCTGTCCTGAGTTTTCCATAATTGAGAAATTTCGGCATAAGATAATGATTTTAATGAAGTGAAAAAGTTTGTTGTCAGGTTTTAAAATTAATCTTTCTTGCAAGTATATCTATATGTTCTGGTATCAGTTATTACTAAATTAGTACTCCCAGGGGTGTAAGTTTTTGTGCCACTTTGTGTAAGTGTCATTGCGTTTTTTTCCCAATCTATAACATAGGTATCTGAAGATCCATATTCAAAATAATCAAGAGACAATTCCGTAGATGTGTTGGAGTATTTGAAATTCAGTTTTTGAGAAAAATAATCATCCCTATCAATTCTCCAACCAGTTCCGTCTCTTTTGAATTGAAAAATCCCCGCATTCTCTACCACCTCGTTTTTTTCATTGGCTGGCCAAGTGGAAACAACGATTTCCTCATACTTTACAATCTCCCATTTCCCACCATTTTTCCAAAGATTCCGTTCAATTTTCTTTTCTTTTTTACAAGATGTAAATAAAAACAAAGCGATTATTAAAAATAATATGTGTTTCATCTTACATTGGTTTTTTAGTGATTTAAGTAAACTATTTTTTCTCGCAAATGAACTGAATAGCGTATGTTTTAATGTCTTTTGATCCAGGAATAGTATCGCCCATAGAATCATAATCATACTTCACTTTTGTTTCTGAGAAGCCAAATGTTATTCTATCTTTTTTCCATTCAAAATCAAATCCAAGCCCTTCAATATTGTTGAAAATAAAATAGATGGAGTTTTCTGAAAAGTGATACGTAAATTCAGCATTAATTTGTTCTTCGTAGAAAACTTCCTCCAAATATTCAGCTAATTCATTTGAATAATTAAACTTACCTGTTCCATCTTTATTAAATTGAATCGAACCACCATTGTTAATTATAGAAATGTAGTCTTCTTTTATTGTTGACTTGTATGATTCTTCAAAAGATTTAATTTCCCATTCACCACCGTTTTTCCAGAGATTCTTTTCGATTTTCTTATCTTTCTTACAACCAAATGCGATGAGCGCTAAGAGTAAAATATAGAGGAAGTTTTTCATAATAGATTTATATAAACGCTAAACTTAAAGTTTATAAAATTGAATAACTAATGAAATTCAATTAATTTGAATGCTAGGCAGTTTTTAAAGTGTTGTTAACCTGTGATTTAATAGCAGTAGTTAGATTTTTCAATTTTAAATTTATTCGGTCGATATTAATATATTTTTGATTGACCCCCTATGAAACTGTCATCCTGAACCTTAGAAAAATTTTAATTTTTCTAAGGGAAGGGTCTCTTATAATCTATTTATTATCAATCCTTTTCACAACAAAGATAAATAGATTTAAACGAAATTGCTTTTGCGATTTAAATGGATAACCCATATTTTTTAGTTATAGGTAAAGTACCCAATAGGCATTTTAAATTATTTTAGTAATCCCATGAAAAATTAAAACAATGATCCCAATAAGCTACCGGAATTAGCTTCTAAAAGTCTTTTATCAGATAGAAGAATTAGTTGTTAAGCAAAAAACCTAGTCTCTAACAGTCTACTGTCTGAAAATATAACATCTAACAGTCTAATGTCTAATAGTCTAGCATCTAACTATCTAACATCTTTCAATCTAACATCTAACATCTAACATCTAACGTCTAACATCTAACATCTAACCATCTAACATCTTTCAATCTAACATCTAACATCTAACATCTAACATCTAACGTCTATCAGTCTAACATCTTTCAATCTAACGTCTAACGTCTAACATCTAACATCTACTTTTCGATAGTTAAAAAAAATTATTCTTCACTAAAACTAGGACATTTTTAGTCTATAATGGTTTAGTTTTTCAATATCCGTCTCCGTCCACCTCTTTTTAAAATAACCCAGCAAAACCCAGTTCGTTTCAAGTTAAACTCCTTATATTTGCGAGTATTCATCATTTTGAAATTATGGAGAAGATAGTACCTTATAAAACAAAGAATAAAGTTAGAATCGTAACTGCAGCCTCACTTTTTGATGGCCACGATGCAGCGATTAATGTAATGCGCAGAATCATTCAAGCTTCAGGTTGTGAAGTGATTCACCTTGGACACGATAGAAGTGTTGATGAGGTAGTGAATACTGCCATTCAAGAGGATGTGCAAGCAATCGCAATGACTTCTTACCAAGGAGGACATACAGAATATCTGAAATATATGTACGATTTGCTCCAAGAAAGGGGAGCGCCACAAATCAAAATATTTGCTGGAGGTGGTGGAACAATTCTACCTTCGGAAATTGAAGAATTACAAGCTTACGGTATCACGAGAATTTACCATCCAGATGATGGCCGTGAGATGGGCTTGCAAGGAATGATCAATGATTTAATTGAAAAATCTGATTTCCCTGTTGGACAAAATGTAAAAATTGATCCAAAAACTTTAAAGAATAAAAAAGATGCAGATATCGCGAAAGTGATTTCTGCAGCAGAAAATTATCCAGAAGAATCAAAAGCTTTATTGGATGAAATGCACATTCTAGCTGAAAAAGCAAATGTTCCTGTTCTTGGAATTACTGGAACTGGTGGTGCTGGGAAATCTTCTCTTGTGGATGAATTGGTGCGTCGTTTCTTAATTGACTTCAAAGACAAACACATTGCTGTTGTTTCTGTTGATCCTTCAAAAAGAAAAACTGGAGGAGCTTTACTAGGTGACCGTATCCGTATGAATTCTATTTCAAATGATAGGGTTTATATGCGTTCATTGGCAACAAGACAATCCAATTTAGCACTTTCAAAATATGTGGCAGAAGCATTATTGGTGTTGAAAGCAGCAGAGTTCGATTTGATTATTTTAGAAACTTCTGGAATTGGTCAATCTGATACAGAGATTATGGATCACTCTGATGTAAGTCTATACGTGATGACACCTGAATACGGAGCAGCAACGCAATTAGAGAAAATTGACATGCTTGATTTTGCGGATGTTATTGCGCTAAACAAGTTCGATAAACGTGGTGCTTTAGATGCATTGAGAGATGTTCGTAAGCAATACCAAAGAAACCACGTGCGCTTTGATGACCCGGTAGATTCTATGCCTGTTTATGGAACAATTGCATCGCAGTTCAACGATCCTGGAATGAATCAGCTGTACAAAGTATTACTGAAAACATTAGAAGAAAAGACAGATACTGAGTTGGTTTCAACATTTGAAATCACAGATGAAATGTCTGAAAAGATTTTCGTTATTCCGCCAGAAAGAACGCGTTACTTATCTGAGATTTCAGAAAGCAACCGTGCTTATGACAGATGGGTGGATGCACAAGTAATTGTTGCAGATAAAATGTATAGCATCCAAAGGTCTATTGAAACTATTTCTGATAGTGAATTAGAGGATAAAGACAGATTGGTAAAAGGGTTAACAGAAACTTTCGAGAATCTTAAAAAGGATTTGAATCCTCATAACCTAGATGCGATTGAAACTTGGAAAGATAAAGTACAAAAGTATAAAGATCCAGTTTTCACTTTTAAAGTGAGAGATAAAGAATTGAAAATTGATACGTATTCTGAATCACTATCTCATTTACAGATTCCTAAAATATCCTTACCAAAATATTCTTCTTGGGGAGATATCTTAAGATGGTTATTACAAGAAAATGTACCGGGAGAATTTCCATACACTGCCGGATTATTCCCATTCAAACGTGAAGGAGAAGATCCTACAAGAATGTTTGCAGGGGAAGGAGGACCAGAACGTACAAATAAACGTTTCCATTATGTGAGTTTAGGAATGCCAGCAAAACGACTTTCTACAGCGTTTGACTCGGTAACACTCTATGGAAATGATCCAGCTCCTCGTCCAGATATTTATGGTAAAATAGGTAACTCAGGTGTTTCTATCTGCTGTTTAGATGATGCTAAAAAACTGTATTCTGGATTCGATTTAAGTGATCCTAAAACATCGGTTTCTATGACCATCAACGGTCCAGCACCAATGTTATTAGGGTATTTCATGAATGCTGCGATTGATCAAGCATGTGAAAAATACATTATTGAAAAAGGATTAGAAGACGAAGTGCGTCAGATGATTAAATCTATTTTTGAAGCGAAAGGAACAAAACAACCTGAATATCAGGGAGAACTTCCTCAAGGGAATAATGGATTAGGTTTGATGTTATTAGGAGTAACAGGAGATCAAGTTTTGCCAGCAGATGTTTATGCTCAAATCAAAAAAGATACCCTAGCAGTAGTTCGTGGAACTGTTCAAGCAGATATTCTAAAAGAAGATCAAGCACAAAACACATGTATTTTCTCAACAGAATTTGCATTGCGTTTAATGGGTGACGTTCAAGAGTATTTCATTAAAGAAAAAGTACGTAACTTCTATTCTGTATCGATTTCAGGATACCATATTTCTGAGGCTGGAGCCAATCCGATTACACAGTTGGCATTAACACTTTCTAACGGGTTTACTTATGTAGAATATTACCTAAGCCGTGGAATGGATATTAATGAATTCGGTCCAAACCTTTCTTTCTTCTTCTCCAATGGAGTAGATCCAGAGTATGCAGTGATCGGAAGGGTTGCTAGAAGAATTTGGGCGAAAGCTATGCGTGAGAAATACGGTGCAAATAAACGTGCCCAAATGTTGAAATACCATATTCAAACCTCCGGTCGTTCTTTACATGCGCAAGAAATTGATTTCAATGATATCCGTACTACTCTTCAAGCACTTTATGCAATTTATGATAACTGTAATTCATTGCACACAAACGCGTATGATGAAGCGATTACAACGCCAACAGAAGATTCTGTTCGTAGAGCAATGGCAATTCAATTAATCATCAACAAAGAATTAGGTTTGGCGAAAAACGAAAATCCAATTCAAGGTTCATTTATCATAGAAGAATTAACGGATTTAGTTGAAGCAGCTGTATTGTTAGAATTTGATAGAATTACAGAAAGAGGTGGAGTGCTTGGTGCAATGGAAACAATGTATCAACGTTCTAAAATCCAAGAAGAATCCTTGCATTATGAAACTTTAAAACACACTGGAGAGTTCCCAATTATTGGAGTAAATACTTTCAAAAGTTCAAAAGGTTCACCAACGATTATTCCAAAAGAAGTAATTCGTGCAACTGAAGAAGAAAAGAAATATCAAATTGAGATGCTTTCTGAATTGCAGAAAACTCATAAATTAGAATCTGAAAAATGGCTAGCTGTTCTTCAAGAAGCTGCTATTAACAACGAAAACATGTTCGAAAAATTAATGGAAGCATGTAAGTTCTGTTCTATTGGACAAATTACAAATGCTTTGTTTAATGTGGGAGGGCAGTACAGGAGAAATATGTAGTTATTTTAACCGTTGTTTATTAACGTACAATTTTAAAATCACACAGACAGTAGAGTAACACGGCCGTGCAACTCTACTGTTGTCTGTTAATACCTTGTGTTTAAATTTAAAAAATCATTCTAAGAAATAATTGCTTTATAAGCACACGAATATTATCTTTGTGTAAGTCATACAAAAATGGAAGAAATTCAAAAAGTCATAGCAGATGTAGAGTATAAGATTGCAAAAATGCGAACTGCTCTTGTTAATGTTAGATCTGAAAACAATGAATTAGCATCAGAAGTGCAATTGCTTAGTGAAAAACTGAGACAGCGCGAGGAAGAAGTTATAGATTTCAGAGACAAGTATGATGTTTTAGCGCGTCAACATGAAGAATGTATTTCACTTGCAAATCAAAGCAAGAAAGGAAACGATGATCAGATAGACGCTTTAGTTAGGGAAATAGATGACTGTATAGGTCGATTGAAAGCATAAATATATATGAGTAAAGTGTCAATTAAAATAGTTATTGCCGGACGAAATTATCCGCTTACCATCAATGAAGGTGAGGAGGAGAAGATCCGTAAAGCTGTGGAAGACATTAATACAAATGTTCAAAAGCTACAAGAGAGTTATGCAGTAAAAGATATGCAGGATTTATTAGCAATGACTTCATTGCAACTGGCAACACGTGTAAATACAACTCCTTCAGATGGAAAGGAGCGTGTGTTGAAAGCTGATGTGCTTGATGCGCTTACAATGTTGTCGCAAAATATTGAAGAGGAGTAATAAACCTGTATTTTTTGTTATAAACGTTTCCCACTTTTTTAAAAGCAATTCTGCTCTTAAAAAACGTGGGATTTTTAATTTTTAAAAACTATGGAAATAATAATAGGAGTAAGTATAGGACTGATAATAGGAGTCGTACTTGCCGTAGTAGTGCAAAATGTACTGCTGAAAAAAAGAAAAGAACAAATTCTTAATGAGGCTGAAACCGAAGGGGAATCAATCAAAAAAGATAAAATTATTCAAGCGAAAGAGAAATTCCTAAACTTGAAAGAAGATCACGAGAAAACAATCAAAGACCGGGAGCGAAAGTTACAATCTGCTGAAGATAGAACTAAGGCCAAAGAGAAAAACCTATCTAAGAAGATTGAAGAAATTAACCGTAAAGAAAAAGCTCTCGAGACAAAAGAAGTTAGTTTAGAAGAGAAAATTCAATTGACACAAACCAAGCATGAAGAATTAGAGAAAATTCAAGACAAACGTGTTTTAGAATTATCGCGTATTTCAGGAATGGATGTGGAAGAGGCGAAGAAACAATTGATGGAAGCATTGAAAGATGAAGCGCGTACAGATGCAATGGCACATATTAAAGACATTGTCGACGAAGCAAAATTGAATGCCAATAAAGAAGCTAAGAAAATTATTATTCAAGCTATTCAACGTGTTGCACATGAGCAAGCTGTTGAAAATGCTGTTTCAGTGTTTAACATTGATTCAGATGAGGTAAAAGGTAGAATTATTGGTCGTGAAGGACGAAATATTCGTGCTTTAGAAGCAGCAACTGGGGTTGAAATCGTTGTAGACGATACGCCAGAAGCAATTTTACTTTCATGTTTCGACCCAGTAAGAAGAGAAATCGCAAGATTAGCAATGCACCAATTGGTTTCTGATGGTCGTATTCACCCTGCGAGAATTGAAGAGGTGGTTGCGAAAACAAGAAAATCTTTAGATGATGAAATCGCAGAAACAGGACGTCGTACTTGTATTGATTTAGGAATACACGGCTTGCACCCTGAGTTGGTGAAAATGGTAGGTCGAATGAAATACCGTTCTTCATACGGACAAAACCTATTGCAACACAGTAGAGAAGTAGCGAATATTTGTGCAATCATGGCTGCAGAGTTAGGATTGAACGTGAAATTAGCGAAACGTGCTGGGTTACTTCACGATATTGGAAAAGTTCCAGAAGATGAACCAGAATTGCCGCACGCAATCTTAGGGATGAAAATCGCTGAGAAATTTGGTGAAAAACCAGATGTGTGTAACGCAATTGGAGCTCACCACGATGAGATAGAAATGACAACAATGATTTCTCCACTTGTTCAGATAGCAGATGCTATTTCTGGAGCACGCCCAGGAGCACGTCGTGAAGTTGTAGAATCTTACATCAACAGAATAAAAGAATTAGAAAACCACGCACTTTCTTATGACGGTGTAATTAAAGCCTACGCTATTCAAGCAGGTAGAGAATTACGAGTTATGGTAGAAAGCGAGAAAGTATCTGACTTAAAAGCGGATGAACTTTCTTTTGCAATCTCACAAAAAATACAAACCGAAATGACTTACCCAGGTCAAGTAAAAGTTACTTTGATCCGTGAAAGAAGATCAGTAAACTACGCTAAATAATCAATTACGAACGGCTTTAGCCCTCAGTGTAGTTAATTAATCAATTAGTAAGTACGAATTATAAAAAGGCCATTCTCTTTGAGAATGGCTTTTTGTTTTTCCCTTCTTTTGCCTGTGGCAAAAGCCATATCCCAGTACGGACGATTTGCAAACTTAGCGAAGCGATCTCACCACCAAAGGGAATAATCATCCACGTCCACCTCAGTTTAGAATGAAATCACCCATTATAAAAACCAATCCGATCGTTCCAAACAAACACAAAACAATCATTCTAATCATCTTTAAATTTTCAAATTATAAATACATCCACAATGAAAGCAGACTATATTGATTCTTTGATCAATGATCGTGTTTTGAGTCTTTATATTTTTTAATTATCTACGGCAAAGCCATCAAAGCGGTGCAGTGCGATACGCTGAGCTTGCCGATGCGAGCTTGTCGAACTGAAGTTAAATATGAATCAACAATTAGCCCTATTTCGTTAGTCATTAGTGGTTTAACGTTAGTCATTAAAAAGAATAGCATTCCAACTAAAACAAATATTCTGATTCTTATATATCACACTATTTTTCATTAACTTTATATCATGAAAAACTTATACGTATTCTTTACAATTGCATTTCTTGCAAGTTCAACACTTTCCTTTGCTCAAGAAATTGAGAAAACAGATATTGTCAAGAAGCAAGGAACCTATTTGGGACTTTCAAAGCCCCTGAGAGATATACCTCAAATTCACGATGAGAAATCTGTGGTTTATTATAACGACGAAGCAAAAGTACGTGAGAATAGAGTAAGACCTATTTATGTTGATTCATCCGCTTTGCCTAAAAAGTATGATCCTCTTGTTAAGAATCAAATGCTAAAATCTACAGAAACAGCCGAAAAATTTAGAGGAGAAATTAAGATTCATCAAAATTTTGATGGAATGGATGGTAGTTTTCCACCAGACCCTTCGGGAGCGGTAAATGAAAATTATTACGTTCAAGCAGTAAATACTGCCTACCGTGTTTATAATTTAGATGGAACACCAGCAACAGGAATAATCCAATTAAAAGATTTATGGCCCGGCTCAACTAACTCAGGAGACCCTATTGTTTTGTGGGATAGACATGCACAAAGATTTTTGGTGACTCAGTTTCAAACGGGATCAAACAAGATTTTAATTGCAGTTTCTGAAACTTCTGATCCAACAGGAGCTTATCATCTATATTCCTTCTCTTTCAACAGCTTTCCTGATTATCCAAAGTATTCCGTCTGGTCTGATGGATACTATATGACTTCAAATACCTCTGGAAAAGATGTTGTTGCTTTCGAACGTGATAAAATGTTAGTTGGTGATCCAAGTGCTGCGATGATTGCCATGAATATACCCGCTTTCGCAACCTTATATGGATTTAAAAGCGTATTGCCAGCAGATGCAGATGGCGATTTACCAGCTTACGGTACTCCAATTAGCATGTTCTTGTTCCAAGACGATTCTTGGAATACTTCTGTTACAGAAGACCACATTAAAGTGTTGAAAATGACCGTAGATTGGAATGCGCCAAACTCTTCAACTATTGTTATAGATCAAGAAATTAGTACTGCTCCTTTTAATGCTGTATTCACAAATTCATGGGATGATATTGAACAAAAAGGGACTACCCAAAGATTAGATGCATTGGCTTCTTTTTTTAATTATAGAGCGCAATATCTAAAATGGCCAACTTATAATACTGTATTGCTGTGTAATGTAGTGGATATTAATGATAGCTTAACTGCAGGAATCCGCTGGTATGAATTGCGACAAGATAATGATGATGCCGATTGGGAAATCTATCAACAAGGAACTTATGCGATCAATGATGGGAATAGTCGTTTCTTGGGAAGTATAGCCATGGATTACAACGGTCACATTGGAATGGGCTATTCAGTTTCTGGACCTACAGAATATCCTGGGATAGCTTTAACAGGTAGACTTTCAGGTGATGAACTTGGTGAATTTACATTTACTGAAACATGGGCGCAAAAAGGCTTGTCCTATCAAAAGGGTGGAAATAGATTTGGAGATTATTCTCACATGTCTCTTTCGCCAAACGGACAAGAGTTTTGGTACACTGGCGAATATATTGGTAATACAGGACCAGTAGGTAATATTGGAAATAGAAAAACTAAAGTAATCTCTTTCAACCTTCAAGGTCAAGTCGATCTAGATAACCAAACCGCAGCCAATAATCCAACACTGATTTTAATGCAAAATGATGAAAGCATTCTAGTCCAAGGAAACTTCCTACCCGATACAAAAGAAATGTACGTCGATTTATTTAACATCAGTGGAAAGCTAATTGAACGCCAAAGAAAAAGAACAATCAACGGTGAATTGACAACATCGTTCGATAAAACCTCACTCTCAAACGGTGTATATATAGTAAGAATAGGAAAAGAAAGTTTTATGAGGGTGGAGAAAATTGTAATTTCTAAATAGATGGGATATAGGTATGGGTTCCAAGGACAGGAAATGGATGATGAGATAAAAGGCAAAGGAAATTCTGTAAATTATAAGTACAGAATGCATGATCCAAGAGTCGGAAGGTTCTTTGCGGTGGATCCGTTGGCAAAAGATTATCCATGGAATAGTGTATATGCTTTTAGTGAGAATCGGGTGATTGATGGTGTTGAATTAGAGGGATTAGAATTTATGAACTCAAAAGAAGCATTATTTTATATGATTAGAGGAGATTTGTATTTAAAGGTCGAAAATTTTGGAGGTTGGGCACAAGAAAGTATAAGGAAGAGTGACGCTGGAGGTAGCACATCTGATGGAATTGGACAGATCGGAGCATATCCTGTCGGAGGTAGTTATATGAGAGTGAATAGGTTAGAGGGAGGTGTGGGTCCAGACGGGCGAACTACTGGAAACTCTGATGAACGAACCACTGAACAAATTTCAAATAGTCAAAGAAGAGTTAATAAAGATGGTAGTTTTGATAGACGAGAAAAAGTCCATAATCATTCTTCGGGCACAATAGGTGGAGCTAGAGGTTTAGGAGTCATAAATGTTATTGTAACAGGAGTAGAAATGCATCGTATGTATAGCTTAGGATTTGATAATGTGAAATTTCAAGGCCAGATATATGCCTATCACAATATAACAGTATCGCTACTTGAAAAAGCATTAAATGATGGATTGATTCCGCCTGAATTTCAAAACACTACAGATATGTCTGAAATATATAATGGGATATTATTTGGTGGAGATAGTGAACAGAATAAATTAGGTATATCAATCTATAATAGAGGCGATAATACTGAATTAATTAATACAAATCAAAATACTATTCCAGAGAATAAAGGATTATTACAAGATAATACAAAAGTTGTTGTACCATCTGTTAGAGTTGAAAAATCAAAAGAATCTAAGTCCAAACAAAAAATTAAGATACCTTCAAAAGCTAGTTATTAATATGAAAAAAATATATATGTTCATTTTATTATTGTTACTTGCGTCCTGTAACAATATGGAGAATTATTTAACTTGTTCATGGGTAATTGAAAATATCTCTGTTCATGATAAGGATTATGGAACAAGTATTTTAATGTTTAATGTACTGAATTTAGAAGAGAATGGGAGAGGAGAAATCCCTAGGGTTTTTGGAAATGAAGGACATCGAGAAATGAATTGGAGCTATTGGGAGTCGAAAGAAGGTGAGGTTTATATAGAAGTATCTGGTTCAGATGTGGATTATTTTAACACTATATTCCGTGTAGTAGTTCTCGATAAAAAAAGATATAAAGTAAAATTTATAAGTGACAGTGTAGTATTGAATTGCACAGGGAGCTATTGTAAATATGGCTCATAGCTTTGTTTATTTTTTATTACATACTCTGAAACACTGCACACTATTCCACAACAAGAGAAAAGAAAATGATAAATGAACATTAAGGATATTATCAGTCAAGGCAAATTAAAAACGTACGGAGTAAACATATCCCCCGCTCGTGCGAGATTTCATCTCGTTCGCGGGGTATTGATTCCATCTAATTTATTTTTGTTTTTTTATCCCTAGAAAGAATCTCCAGAATCGGCTAGTCGAAGCCTTTTTAGCTAAGCTACTATATATTTTAATTGCTTTTTCTAATTCTTCTTTAGATTTAAAAATTTGTCCGTTAAAAACAAAACGACCATCATCAGAGACAAATACTTCAGTAGGATTTTTAGTTTAATGCTTTTTTCTTTCAAATGAAATTTTCATTTGAAAGAAAAAAACACTTAATTTAGTGTTCTCAATGGGATGCAAGAAACTGACATATCACGAAACTTTATCACCGCTAAATGTGGTGTGTAATGATTTGATTGTCAGCGCAAATACTTGTGTAGGTTCTTACCGTTATGGCTTCCAAGGACAGGAAGTTGACAATGAAATTAAAGGCGAGGGAAATAGTTATAGTTGGACAGAAAGAACTTATGACCCTCGTATTGGTAGGTGGTTATCTTTAGATGGAAGACAAGATTTATATGTTGCCCTCTCTCCGTATGCTTTCACAGGTAATAATCCTATCGCGGCATACGAGGTAAATGGAGATTTCTTTAACTTTATTGCAGCGGGAATTGGAGCAGCAGTAGGAGCAGTAGTAGGAGCAGCTGTTGAATATGGGTCTCAAGTATATGCAAACGTTAAAGATGGTAAGGCTTGGGGAGATGCATTTACGGATGTTAACTTTAGGAAAATTGGTGCTTCAGCTGCTGAGGGTGCGGTCACAGGTACTATGGCTGGATTGACTGGTGGAGCTTCCTTAGTTGTTATGGCGGCAGCAGGTGTATCAACTTCAATTATTGGTGGGGGTATTAAAAGGAAAATAAATGGAGAGGAGGTATTAAATGGCAAATCAATCCTTGTGGATGGTATTACAGGAGGACTTGGTGGCGGGGTGCAAAAGTTTTTTAGCGGTAAAATAATTGACAAGGTTGCTTCAAATATTTTTAGTAAAAAAATCGGAGGATTTGTTATCAAGAAAGCACCTGGAATTGGACGTGCAATTGGAAAGGCGATTGGAAAGAAGTCAGATGGAATTATTAACTCAGAAGATACTGACGGCCCCAAACCAGTAATTGAAATAGGTGAACTAGAACAGGTTACCAATGGTTCATTACCTCCATTACAAGAAGATAGTAATCAAAAAACTTCTAATACATCTACAACTAATAGCAGAAGTGAAAAGAAATCAAAGGACGATTAGTTGTTGGGGTTAAAAGCTTTTTTTAGTAAGGTAGTGAGCAAGGTTGATGGAAATATTTTCAACAAAAAATTGGAGTAACTAATATTAAGAAAGACCTGTTATTGGACATGAGAATATGAAACAGACAGGATAAAATTGTTAGCTTTCCAGAAGTAATAGCAATACGAAATACATAATTACTCAGTAGAAAGGGTAAATGAAATATTTTATAACGAGAAATCAGAAAGTAAATGAAGATAAATAATTTAGAAACTTTTAATGTTAAATTAGGTGTTAAAATATTTGTAATTACAATTTGTAGTTTGATTATCGTCTTTAGTCCCTTTTTTTATGAATCTGTTAAAGATGAATCTTTTTATGTATTTTTACTATTCATTTTTGACTTTGTAATGATTTATTGTATTCTTTGGATATTTAGATATAAAGTGTATTTAAAAGAGAACTCCATTATTAGGAGACGTATTTTTAAAAAAGATGAAATTGAGTTCAATAAAATTAATAAGCTTTATTTCAAGGAAAAAGAATTAATAATATACTCATACCCATTAAAGATTAGGTTACACGCAGATTTAAAAAACATTAGTCAGTTAATAGAAATAGTTTCCTCAAAAGTTAATTTGAATGAAATTATTGTAAAAAAATAAATTATGAAACTATTGATAATTATAATAATGTTTGTGAGTATGAATTCAATTGGACAAAAGGCTATGAAAAATTTATTTATTAGTGAGGCGGGTGATTACTCAGTAAGTTATCCCAAAATATGGTATTTTGTTGAAAACCCAAATACAGACTTCATATTTATCGCCCCTTCAGAGAATGGGAAATTGTTTAACGAGAATATTAATTTAATTAAAACATCATTCCAAGGAATTTCTGAAAAGGACTACACTCAAAAGACTTTATATCAATTAAACCAGTTACTAGTCGAATTCTTCCTAATAAAGCAAGATGAAGTTGTAATTAATAATATTGAATATAGAAAAATAACTTATACCCATTCTGTAAATGGCATGAAGATTAAAGTTTGTTACTATTTAACTTTTTATAAGGATTATGCATATGGATTTACCTGTAGCTCCTTAGCTGAAAACTTTTCTAAGGATTTATTGATATTTGAAACTATAATTGAGTCTTTGAAATACAATTAAATTATTATTCATTCACGAGGTATCGATTACACATAATTTACTTTTTGATCCCTAAAAAGAACCTCCAAAAACGGCTACCCGAAGCCTTTTTGAGTAACTTACTATATATTTTAACTGCTCTTTCTAATTCTTCTTTAGATTTGTAAATTTGTCCATTAAAAACAAAACGACCCGCAAGTCCCCCGCTCGTGCGAGATTTCATCTCGTTCGCGGGGTATTGATTCCATCTAATTTATTTTTGTTTTTTAATCCCTAGAAAGAATCTCCAGAATCGGCTATTCGAAGCCTTTTTAGCTAAGCTACTATATATTTTAATAGCTCTTTTTAAATCCTCTTTAGACTTGTAAATCTGTCCATTAAAAACAAAACGGCCATCGTCAGAGACGAATACTTCAGTAGGATTTTTGGATGAGTGCTTTTTTATCTCTTTGTCGGATAGTTCAGATAAATCTTTGTTTTGCATGTGTTTATGATGCTATGAAAGTTAGTCTTTCTTTATAAAGCTTTTAAAATCTTCAAATTTCAATTGAGCACTTTGCCACTCTTTATAAGCTTTATCTTTTCTCTCTATTAAGTCTTTATCGAAAAAACCGTTTATTTGCGCTAGTTCTTTATCAAGTGCATTGTACTCTGATATTTTTAGAGCAGCTTCTTTTTCAAGTTCTTGATATTTTTCTTTGTAGTCCATATAATCAGCTTTTTAATAGATTAACACCATTATTTGGAGGGTCGTATTTTTTGATGAGTTCTCCTTCATATTCTAACGCATTTGCATCAGAATTTGTATAGAGTGCTTTTACTTGGGTTGCTCCTTTATCTTTCTTTCTATTGATAGCACTGTATACTTCGTACGTCATTAAGTATTTTAATTCCTTTACCATTCGTCCAGCACCAGCTTTGCCAATATACTTTACGTCAAGATCATCATCTGTGAAAATGTAAACTCCCGCACGTTCTTCGAGCGCTGTTTTATACGAGCCTATCGGAATCCATTCGCTAGCTTCAACTACTCTTTTATCTTTTTCTTCTATTTCTTCCCAAATCATAACAAATTCAATTTAGCAGCTTTAATAAAATTATCTACAGTCATCAGTAATGAATTTTTTTCAAGTTCTGGAAGCTTTGTAATGTCTTGGAGTCGTTGTAACATTTTTTTATCCTTAAATAGTTCTGCATTTTCAGTTTCACCCATAAGATAACTTACAGTTGTGTCAAGTTCTTCGATTAATCTTTTTACCACATCAATACTTGGTTTCATTTCGTCACGCTCATACTTGCCTATTACAGTATAGGAGGTATTCATTCCCCCAAGCTGCCGCGAGATTTAGCGAAGCTTCTCGTTGCCTTGGGTTTACCTTTTACTCCACTTCTGTGGACTTCTAGAGGTATGAAAAACTGCGGAAATAATAACCGTTTTTTGAGTTTCATCAACTGTATAATGAATCATAAAAGGGAAAACGTCGAGTACTGCACATCGGGTATCATCATAACGGATTGATAAAGATTTAGGATGTTTACAGATATATTTAACTTCAGCTCGAACAGCTTTAGTAAAGCGTTTTCCAAGCCCTTTTTTCTTGGTGTTATACCAATGAGCAGCTTCTTTTATGTCTTCTTTGGCAAGTGGTAAGATTATAGGTTTGTACATTTACAAAGCTTTTTCTATATCGTCCATTGCTGAATCAAAGTCCATTGCTTGGTCTGGATTGCTTTTGTAGTCCTCTAGCCGTTCTCGCACCTCATTAATTTGCCAATCTGGAATATTTACTTGTTCATCATTCTTAATCTCTAAACCAAGCTGATTAATGAGTTCCATAAAGAAGCTTAATTTTGTATCGGGAACTTTTAATGTAATTTCTTTCATGATGCGTTATTTTTAAATTTTAACATAGAGAATTATAATATCAAATATACGTCAATATTTTAAGATAAAAAATCATCAAATTATTAATTCAAAACACCCCCCAAGCTGCCGCGAGAATTAGCGCAGCTTCTCGTGGCCTTGGGTATCCATGCATAACTCTCCTCCAAGAATCCCAAGTTTGTTATAGCTCGGATTCAGACAACCGCGGAATAATCTCGCGGTAGCTGGGGGATTACAACTACACTTATTTTAAAAACCCAATATCTTTAATAATAGGCTGAAATACTTGCTCTACAAGCTCAGGTTTAAACATAAGCTTATCATCTTTCATGATAACACTAGACATGAAAGTCTGGAAAGGCTCTGGTAAATTGGTGTAGTAGATCGTACTTTGTGCATGAATTTTTCTATCATACGTTTCATTTATTCCATTAAAGAAGTTCACAAGTGTATCAATAAACTCAGTGTCGGTACTCTCTGTTTTTTTCATTTGAGGAGGAAACAGAAATTTGGAATAATCATCTAAAGCAAGGAAGATTAAAACATCTCCATCCTCAGCTGTTGGCGTAACAATGCCAGTTATATAGATTACTTCGAAAGGTTTAGTAGTTTTCATAGCTGCGCTTTATTCTTTAAGATATTTTTCTGGATTTTGATAAGAGTTACAATTACCGTAAATAAGGACGATTTGTCTTTTTTCATCGAGAATATAATGAATGACATACGGAAATTTGTTAACGACTTTCATTCTAAAGTTGTCGTACCGAATTTGGTAATGCGGGTTTTTCTTTAGATCGTTGAGGGTGGTATTTACAAGTTTAATGAATCGTTGTCCAAGCTTTAGGTCAATCTCTGAGTAATATTCGAAAGCTTCATCTAAATCAGCTTTTGCAGAATTTAATACACGAATCGTAAAAGACTTCATTATTTGATGTTGAATTTTTTCTTTAGTTCATCCCAATCTTTAAAGTCCTCTTCTTTTGAACTCTCAAGGCGATTGCGCATGAGCTCTTTCTCTGCTTCGGGTATCATATTGTTTTCTTCATTAAACTCATGAATACTGATGTAATTAAGTGTTTTTAAGAACTCAATAAGTTTAGTTGCTTTCTTTTTATCCGTGATATTTAAAAGGAGTTGAGTCATGCTGTTGTTTACTTAGTAAATGCTTGCTTTGTTTTAAAATGTTACTTAAACAATATAAAACAAATATACGGCAAAAAAGTGCTAGTAAAAATTTAAATCAAATGAGTATCTTCCATTTGAAAGAAAAAAACACTTAATTTAGAGTTCTCAATGCGCTGCAGTTGCATTGCTGCACTTTCTTCTTTTATTCTGATCCCAAAACTCCCAGTTTGTTCTAAGAAATCGTTGTACGCTTGATTTACAATATTAATAAGTTCTTCTTTTGTTGTTATTGGAGACTTACCTGAAGCACTTCCAGACGGTATATCATCTTCTTGTCCTTAAAAAGTACTGTAGTGTCTCCATTATCAATCCGATGATTATCGGATATCAATTACCATTTCTTATCTTTGCAAAAAAAACATTTAGAATGAAGGTATACAACAACATATTAGAAACAATTGGGAATACGCCATTGGTTAGATTGAACAAAATAACCAAAGACATTGAAGCAACTGTTTTAGCTAAAGTAGAAACAACAAATCCTGGAAACTCCGTAAAAGACAGAATGGCTGTGAAAATGGTCGAAGAAGCTGAGAAAAATGGACTGCTTAAACCAGGGGGAACTATTATTGAGGGAACTTCCGGTAACACAGGTATGGGACTTGCTTTAGTGGCAATCATTAAAGGTTATAAGTTGATTTGTGTATTGAGCGACAAACAAAGTAAGGAGAAAATGGATATCCTTCGTGCTGTTGGTGCAGAGGTTGTTGTTTGTCCAACAAACGTTGAACCAGATGATCCTCGTTCTTACTATTCTGTATCAAGAAGATTGGCGGAAGAAACACCAAATTCTTGGTATGTAAATCAATACGATAACCTAGCTAACCGTGCAGCCCATTACGAGCAAACAGCACCTGAAATTTGGGAACAAACAAATGGGAAAATTACGCATTTTGTTGTTGGTGTTGGAACTGGAGGAACTATTTCTGGTGTTGGGAAATACTTGAAAGAGAAAAATCCAGATATTAAAATCTTAGGAATTGATACTTATGGTTCTGTATTCAAGAAATACCATGAAACTGGAATTTTTGATGAGAACGAGATCTATCCTTATATCACAGAAGGAATTGGAGAAGATATTCTTCCTAAAAACGTGGATTTTGATGTGATTGATCATTTCGAGAAAGTTACTGATAAGGATGCTGCGATTTACACACGTAAATTAGCCCTTGAAGAAGGAATATTCGTTGGAAACTCTGCTGGATCAGCAATTAAAGGAGTACTTCAAATGAAAGAAATGTTCAAGAAGGACGATGTTGTTGTGGTGTTGTTCCACGACCACGGAAGCCGTTATGTTGGTAAAATGTTCAACGATGATTGGATGAGAGAAAGAGGTTTCTTGGAAGAAGGTCACAAATCAGCTGATGATTTATTGGAAAACCACAAAGATCATCCTTTGGTTACAATTGGTGTAGAGGAGTTGGTTTCTCACGCTGTTGCGAAAATGAGACAATTTAAAATTTCTCAAATTCCTGTAACGAAAGATGGTGAATTTGTTGGGCTGATTGATGAAACAACTTTGATTAATCAAATTGTAGATAATGATCATTTGAAAAATGAAGCGATTGGAAAAATTATGGGACCTAAACTTCCTGTTGTTAAACCAAGCGCAACAATTAAGGAATTATCTGAATTAATCAATAAAGACGTACCAGCTGTCTTGGTTGACCTTGGAGAAAATAAATTTCATATTATTACAAGACACGATCTAATTAGTGCAATGACTTAGTCGTTCTATTGTGAAAGACCAATTAGGAAATAATATAATTTTAGAAAAGGAACCGATGAGAATTGTCTCGTTGGTTCCTTCTCAAACCGAACTACTTTATGACCTTGGATTAGGCGATAGAGTAGTGGGAATCACCAAATTTTGCATTCATCCCAATGAATGGTTTCGTTCCAAAGAGAGAATCGGTGGAACAAAAGATCTCAATATTAAAAAGGTCGCTCAGCTGAAACCTGATTTGATTATAGGCAATAAAGAAGAAAATACCAAAGAAGATATTGAAGCGTTGCGTAAAATAGCTCCTGTTTATATGAGTGATATTTACAATTTAAAAGACAGCCTTGAAATGATTGCTCAAGTTGCTGCAATCTGTAATGTTGAAAAACGAGGCGCTGAAATCATAGGTCAAATCCAGACCAACTTCAATACAATTATTCCTTTTACAGATCAGCCTAAAGTTGCTTATTTAATTTGGAAAGATCCTTTTATGGGTGTTGGTTCCAATACTTTTATTGATGCTGTTTTAACAGAACACTTGGGAATGAAAAACGTTTTGGGAGATCAGGAACGTTACCCTGAATTGGATTTAAACAACTTACCTGATTTAGATTATGTGTTTTTAAGCACAGAACCTTATCCCTTTAAAGAAAAGGACTTCGCTGAGGTTCAAAAGTATTTTCCAAAAGCTAAAATTATGTTGGTGGACGGTGAATATTTCGCATGGTATGGTTCACGTTTAATCAATGCACCTGAATATTTGAAAGGATTGAAAGCGTAGTATGAAATTGTAACTGTGTATAAAAAAGTGCAGTTTATTTTGTATTAATAATTGAATCTATGGTTTGGTTGAAATATATAATTTTTTTTACCTAAAATTTTAACTTCTTTTTTTGAAAAAAGCTTTTTATCTAACAATCTCAATCTTAACACTTGGTTTTCTATCGTTATCTCAAAATGATTTGCCTGCTGAGGTAGTAAATAAAATTACTTACGGGGGTTTAACTTATTCTATAATTAACGAGGTAAACACTAATAACTATTACAAGTTCATATGAAGCTATTCCTCCATCACCAGAACATTGTTGCGATTGTACCATGTCTGGTGGCTTAAAATTGTTTGATTTCCAGACGAAACTTGGTGAATGTAAATAATATATTAATGAATTTATGTAATACTAAGATATTAATTTTTTGGTTAACCTTTATTACGGTAATTAGTTGCAATAAAGATATACCTTACCCATTATACATCGATGGAAATGGTGTTGTAGATTTTGAGGGCAATGAATATAAAACTGTAATTATTGGTGATCAAGAATGGATGGCAGAAAACTTGAAATCAAATTTGTTTTGCTCTGGTGATAGTATTCCAGCAATAGGAAATTCAACTCAAGTAAAAATTTATGAAAATGACCCAGTAAATGATCTTGTATTTGGTAAGCTATACAATTTTAACGCTGTCTCGGATGGTAATGGATTATGTCCTTGCGGATGGAGTATTCCTTCGGATTTAGACTATTCAAAATTAATTGACTACTTAGGTGGTCATGAATCCGCCTTGGTGAAAATGAAATCGAGTGGTACTTTGAATTCTGGAACTGGTCTTTGGGTTGATATTGAATCTATTTCATCAGGGAATAACGCAAGTGGATTTAATGCCTTGCCTGCCGGATATTATAATTATGATAAGTTCCGTGAAAAAGATACCATAAGCATGTTTTGGTCAGTTTCTGAAAAAGACTTTACTCCAATAACTTATGTTATAAGGCTTAATAAAATAAACAAATTTATATTTAACAGCCCAAGTCCTTTAGTTAAGAGTACCCTTTATTATTCTGTAAGATGCATAAAAAACCTCCCATAAATGATGAAGTTAGTTATTTCTATTGCTTTGGTGCTTATTTCACTTTCTAGTTTTTCACAAAGGAATTTTAAATACCATACTGGTATAAATTTTGGCATTGATCTTTTTCAAGCTAACAACGCTTTGAGTGATTATCAATATTTCAAATCAACTTATAATTCTGGTGTTGGTTTAAGTATTGGTATGAGTAATAAAATAAATTATAAAAGGCTTTATTTCCGACTTCAAGGTTCTTTTAGTTTAGTTATACAAAATCATGACTTTGTATTTAGTAATGAAGTAGATAATATCATCGATCACTCAGTTCAACATAAAATTCCGCAATGGATTCTTGATTATTCAATTGGTAGAGATTTTCAACTAAATGATGTAAATGAACTGCATCTTGAATTTGGTTTTTCAACGATAGGTAACTTTAGTAGAGGAGGAAATAATTCGAAGTTCATTAATGAAGGGTCGTTTTCTTCTGGTTATATAAATCCTAAAAATCAAAATGAAACATCTGATGAAAACAATAATATTGAAAGTATTGAAGACTATGAATACACTATGAAGTACTCATGGCCTTCCTTTTTTAGACCTTTTATAAAATGTGGCATTAGTTTACCAATATCAAAAAACAGTGTTGTCTTTGGGGTGACTGCTCAATGGAACAGATTAGATTATAATAATTTTATTATTCTTTCAAGTAACGAGTATAATGCAATAGCTGAAAGTAAATCGCGATCAAATTCATTTGGATTTTTCTTGAATTATCAATTTTAAGTAGTGCAAATACATTCATTCAAAACTAAAGTAATAACCAAAGTTTAACCATTTCCACAGTCATCAACTTACCTTCTTTCATTTCTATTTTTCCTTCAATATTCAAGGTTTCTCCCTCTTGTTCTGTGCGAATATAGAAATGAGTTACATCTTGTAAAAACTGTTTTGAAAACTTAACTGGAGGTAAAACTTTAATGAATCCAGCGACAAATCCTTGACCTTCAATTTCTAAAACTGCTGATGGGTCTCCATTAATTATATAAGAAGGTTGAAATTCAGTTGTGGTGAATTTTGGATTTTCATATACTCCAATATAAATCTCGTTTTCGCTAATTTGAGTATAATGGTATTTTACATTTCCAAGAGAGATTGTTTTGCTGGGAAAATCAACCAATGATCTATAATGTGGATTTAGATTCATTAATAAGGTATCAATTTGAAAAGGCTCATGGAATCTTAAAATCCATTCTAAATTTGGCAAAACAGCTGTTGAACCATCAATATTGTCTATCGTAACGCCATAAAGTAAAAGTTGTTGAGAGGAAACTGAAGGGATTTGAATTCCAAGATGAGTGAATGTAGATTCTAAATAGCTCATCGCATCTTCTGGAATTTCACCAGTTAGAATTTGAAAATACTTTTTAGAATTGGATAAAGTCAAAACATTCAACGGAGCAGCAACGGTTTGTATTTTCTCATCGACTTTTCCTTTTCCGTTAATGAATATCGATTGGTTTCTAATGTTTAAATCCAGTTTTAAGTCCTTAAAATAATCACTATCATTTCCTTTGTATTCGACATTTACCATTGATTTAGAAGGTTTGTTTTCCATTGGTCTTATACTCGTATTGATTATTTTTGCGGCAAGTTCAGAAAAGTGCTGAATGGCTTCTTGAGAGGCTTTTTCATTTAAATAAATCAGAACACCATATTTGGAATTACTTTTCTTAATCGTGTTTTCTTGGTCGGTTTGGTACCTTTTAAAATCTCCTTCATTAGAAATGTTGAATAATAATCCTTGTGCTGATTCGTTTTTCCAATTGTCGTAGAAAACTACGACTTCTGAGGTTAAATTTGCTCCTAATCTATTGAGATCGTCTCTTTCCTTAAGCGTAAATAACTTTGCTGTGTTTTCATCAATTTCTGCCTTAAATAGTAAATCAAATAGGAATGCATTGATGATTTCTTGTGTGTTTAATGTTATTACAACATCAATGTCTTCAGGAAGTAAACTTTTGTTTGTCGTCGATGATTTTATTGTTGAGAAATTTATAAACCCAATAATAATCCAAAACCCTATTAGGAAGAGAACAACAATTGAGAAGCCAAGTAGACGATTATATTTTTGCACTACCTTGTAGGTATTAGTTTGAAAAAGTATCTTTGTACACGTTGTGACAGTAAAAATAAACAAAACTGTCACTAATTTAAACAGTAAGTAAACTTAATATTATTTCAATAGATAATTATGGGGAAAATTGCATTATGGATTTTAAAATTAATGGGTTGGGACATACAAGATAGTCCTGAAGGAGTTGATAAAGCAGTTATCGTAATGGGACCACATACTAGTAATTGGGATTTTATTATTGGTAAACTGGCTTTTATGCATTATGGTGTAAGAGGACGCTATCTAATTAAAAGTGAATTGTTCTTTCCTCCATTGGGTTGGTTCTTAAAAAGAATAGGTGGTATTCCAATTCACCGAGGGAAAAACAACAATTTTACAGATCAAGCAGTAAAGTATTTCAACGAAAATGATTCCATGTACATGGTGTTTACGCCAGAAGGAACAAGAAGCTATAACCCAAATTGGAAAAAAGGATTTTATTATATCGCTCTAAGAGCAAAGGTTCCTATTTATATTGGCTACATGGATTATCCAACTAAAAAGGGCGGATTTTTAGAACTGTTTGTCCCAACGGGAGATGTGGAAAAAGACATCGCTTTCATAAAAAAACAACTGAGTCAATTTAAAGGAAAACATCCTGAAAATGGAATTCGTGCTGTAGAAGATGAGTAGTTGGAAATGAAAAATTTAAATCTGATAGATCGGATGAAATATGTATAGGTATAAATAAAAAGTGAAAAAACTGAATCAAATTTGTTTCTTCGTTATTTACTCAAATTTTATTTATGAAATTACCCGCGCACGGTACGGACGATTTGCAAACTTATCGAAGCGATCTCTTGACCAATGGGAGTAATCGGCCACAAACGTGCGTTATTATGACTAATAGTCAATTCAAAAATCATCTCTACTAAGCAACCTCTGCCATTCCAACCAGCACCCCGACAACAATCAGGACTACCAATACTCTTTTATTCCAAGCATAAATCATTTCTTGAAAATCAACAACAAAAAAAGCGGAATCAATTATTTGATTCCGCTTTAAATATCTTACAAGATTGTATTAATCTTTTTTCTCTGCTTTTTTGCTACTGCAACAAGCTGTCTTGCCTTCTTTCGTTGAGCAAGCTTTTGCTTCAGATTTCTTTTCTCCTTGTTTTTTATCTTTACAACAGTCTTTCTTGCAATCATCTTTGCAATCTGTTTTCTCAGTCTTTACAGTTTCACCAGCAATTGCTGAAGAAGTGTATCCGATTGTTCCGAAAAACAATCCCATAGTCAATATCATTAGTGATTTTTTCATCTTAATAGTTTTATAATCTAACCAAAAATAGAATAATTATTTTAATTCCCCAATTTTTGTGATTCTTCCTTTAACAACATCGCCAATTTTAACATCTATTTTCGTGTCCAAAGGCAGTAATAAGTCAATTCTAGAGCCGAATTTAATAAAACCAAATTCTTCTCCTGCCTTTACTTTATCTCCTGCTTCAACATAATAACAGATTCTTCTAGCCACTGCCCCAGCAATTTGTCTAAAAAGCACTTCTTTCCCTCCTTCATGTTCTATTACGAATGTTGTTCTTTCATTGTCCGTAGAACTTTTCGGATGCCATGCCACCAAAAATAAACCTTTGTGGTATTTAGCATATTTCATCAATCCAGAAATAGGATTAAAGTTCGCATGCACATTCAATGGTGACATGAAAATAGAAATTTGAATTCTCTTGTCTTTGAAATATTCAGTTTCCTCAACTTCTTCAATTACAACTATCTTACCATCTGCTGGACAAATAATTTCATTTGGCTTTTCAACATAATTGATTTTTGGAACACGGAAGAATTGAATAATCAAATAAGCCATTACGAAAACACCTAGTGTAAGCAAAGCATAAAGCCACCAAAGATCAACTATTGTCCATAAATAGTAGTTTAAACCTTGTATAGCGATTAAAATGATTAATCCAATCGTTATAATGAGATATCCCTCTCTGTGTAATTTCATTTAATTCAATTTTTTAAATAGGGTGTAAATTTAATCTAAAATTTGATATGTTAGGACGTTTTATAAACTTAGGGTAGTGATCTCAAAACAAAGGGAGAATAAGTTGTTAAGAGATAATCAATTATTATTCACGTGTTTATATCTACGCCATTAACCTCAACAATAAATAGAAAAACGGTGTAGCATAAATTACAGCATCAAACCGATCTAAAATCCCACCATGTCCTGGAAGAATTGTTCCCGAATCTTTAACGTCTACGATTCTCTTAAACTTAGATTCAATTAAATCTCCTAATACGCTCGTTGGGGATACCAGTATGGCTGAAATAATCCAGAATACCATATTTCCTTCCATGAAGTACGCGTAAATAAATCCTGCTATAATTGTAAAAACAAACCCTCCAATTGTTCCTTCCCATGTTTTATTAGGAGAAATGCGTACGAAAAGTTTACGTTTACCAAAGGTGCGACCTGTTAAAAATGCAAAGGTGTCATTGGTCCAAACCAGTATGTATAGTCCTATAATATAAGTCCATTGTGGTTCTGTGCTTACCTCAAAATTGAAAATTGAAAACATGAGGTAAAATGGATACATTACATAAATCCAAGGGAAGAATGTTACCGTTAAGTCCAGTAAAGGATTCTTCTGTTTACTAAATACAACAAATAAGAAAGGTAAGAATACAATAGGAATCAAAATCAATTCAATGGGGAATTGAATGTGCCCTAGTTGATTTAGGATCAATAAGACATAGAGTAGGAGTGCACCTGATATTCCACTTAATGATTTAGGTTTTACAATTTCTGATTTTTCAAAGAATCGGTAGAATTCAAATACTCCGATACACATAAAAAATCCTAGTACTGTAGCTGCAGCATAAGTTCCAACAATAAAAGAGCTGATTATGATAACCACAAATAATGCTCCCCAAACGGCACGTGTAATAATGTTATTCATAGGGTTTTTCTATGATGTATTTAGCTCGAATAACATCGTTTTGGTTTACGTAAATTTCGATATTGCCAAAATTGTTATAAGAGGTGTCCATCTTATTGATTACAATAACACGGACACCTTCTTCTTCAAGTTTTAATTTCATAATATTAGCCATATATACTTCAGAAGTACGATAAACTAATTTATTTTTCTCAAATTCAGTTTCTTTAGGAAGGATTTTATTGATCCATTTTTTTATCCTCTTCCACATCTTCCTTCGAATTGGTATCAGAGTTTTCTACAATTGGTGCTCCATTAGATGAAGCTTTATTGTCCTTATTCTCTTCGTCAATTACTTGTGCATCTACTGCAGTTTCTTCTGCTTGTTCTCCTGCAACTTTGATTTTTTCAGCTGGTGTTAACTTGTCCCAAGGACGCTCACCGAAAATAGCTACTAAATCTTCTTTGAAAATTACTTCTTTTTCAAGCAATTTTGTTGCTAAAAGTTTAAGTTTATCCTGATTGGCAAGTAAAATATCTTTTGCTCTCTGATATTGCTCTTCAATCAATTTACTTACTTCTTGATCAATAATGCGGCTTGTTTCTTCAGAATAAGGTTTCGTAAACTGGTTTTGACCTTGTGAGTCATAGAAAGAAATGTTTCCAATTACCTTGTTTAATCCATAGATTGAGACCATTGCGTAAGCTTGTTTCGTTACTTTTTCTAAGTCACTCAATGCTCCTGTAGAAATCTTACCAAATGTAATTTCCTCAGCTGCACGTCCACCTAAAGCTGCACACATTTCGTCTAGCAATTGTTCTGTTGTTGTAATGCTTCTTTCTTCTGGTAAATACCAAGCAGCACCTAAAGATTGACCTCGTGGTACAATTGTTACTTTTACTAATGGGTGAGCGTGTTCAGCTAACCAAGATACAGCAGCATGTCCAGCTTCGTGGAATGCAATTGCACGTTTCTCATCTTTAGTAATAATCTTGTTTTTCTTTTCAAGTCCACCAATAATTCTGTCCACAGCATCTAAGAAATCTTGTTTCTCAACTGCTTTTTTGTCCTTACGAGCTGCAATTAATGCTGCTTCGTTACATAGATTAGCAATATCTGCTCCTGAGAACCCTGGTGTTTGCTTTGCTAAGAAATCAATATCCATTTCTTTTTCCAATTTAATTGGTTTTAAATGAACATTAAATATTTCTCTTCGCTCGTTTAGGTCAGGCATATCTACATATATCTGACGGTCAAAACGACCTGCTCGCATTAAAGCTTTATCTAATACATCAGCACGGTTTGTTGCTGCAAGGATAATAACTCCTGAGTTTGTGCCAAATCCATCCATTTCTGTCAAGAGTTGGTTTAATGTATTTTCACGTTCATCGTTAGAACCCATATTGTTGTTCTTCCCACGCGCTCTACCAATGGCATCAATCTCATCTATAAAGATAATTGAAGGTGCTTTTTCTTTGGCTTGTTTGAATAAATCTCTAACTCGTGAAGCTCCAACTCCAACAAACATCTCTACGAAATCAGAACCTGATAAAGAGAAGAACGGAACGTCTGCCTCACCTGCTACGGCTTTTGCTAATAAAGTTTTACCTGTTCCTGGAGGTCCTACTAGAATAGCTCCTTTTGGAATTTTTGCTCCTAGTTCAGTATATTTTGTTGGGTTTTTCAAGAAGTTGACAATTTCCTCTACTTCTTCTTTTGCCCCAACCAATCCTGCAACATCTTTAAATGTAACGTCTGTTCCTTTTCCTTTTTCAAAAACCTTTGCCTTAGACTTACCAATGTTAAAGATTTGTCCTCCTGCACCACCAGCGCCACCACCTGACATTCTCTTCATGATGAACATCCAAATAGCAATGATAATAATGATCGGTAATAAGAAACTGAAAATTTGACCAACATAATTGTGTTCTTCGTCAACGCGATAAGAGATGACCTCAAAACCATCTAATTTACGCTTGTCATTAACGGCCTCAAACTCTTTGATAAACGCATCTGTTGAAGCAATATCAAATGAAAATTGTGGTGAAGCTGATCCCAAAGCTTTCCCTGAGTTGTTCATCGCACGCTTCATAACTTCGAAGTCTGCCCCAGAAAAATCACCTTGTTGAACAGCGGAAATACCCGATTCATTGATTTTGAAATCAACACGACCTACGTTTCTCCATAGAGTAACATTCTCAACATAGCCTTCCTCCATTAATGTTAAGAAGGTTTGTTTGGATTGTAATTCTTTAACTGTAGAGGAACTCATGAATAATTGGATACCAATTATTGCAATTCCTATTGCTGCATAAATCCAGTAAATCGAATAAGGATTCTTTTTGTCTGGTTTATTTTTGTTTTGATTGTCTTTGTTTTCTTTTGCCATCTCTTGTTTTTATAGATTCTCAATCTGACGTTTTTTTCCATCAGCCCATAAATCTTCCAATTCATAATATGCACGTACATCTTTGTGGAAAATGTGAACCACAACATTAACGTAATCTAATAACACCCATTGAGAGCTATTCTTACCTTCTTGGTGCCAAGGTTTTTCTTTTAAGGTTTTTCGTGTAGCGCGCACAATTGCCTCTGCGATTCCGTCAACCTGAGTGGTAGAATCACCACTTCCAATTACAAAAAAGTCTGTTACAGCGTTTTCTACCTCTCTTAAATCTATAACAACAATGTCCTCTGCTTTGTTGTCTTGCATTCCTTCAACGATCACTTCGCAAAGTTTTTCCGCACTTATTTCTTTTACTAATTTTATCATTCTAATATACTTGCCTGCAAAGCTAATTAAATTTTAATTTTGCGCCCTTACTTTTAAACTGTTTCATAGTTATGCAAAAAGCATTTGTAGGTCAAAAAATAATTTTTCTTGAACGCATCGATAGTACTAACAACTATACTGCCAAGGTGTTTAAATCGGGTGCTATTGATTCCGGCTCTGTTATTCTGACAGACATTCAAACAAATGGCAGAGGACAGCGTGGTAAAGTGTGGCATTCTGACGCATTTTCAAACCTAATTGTAAGTATTGCTGCCGACCTTAATTTATGGAAAATTAACAATATGATTTCTCTAAATCATATAACAGCCCTTGCAATTCAATCTTTTTTACTCAAATACACGAAAAATGTAAAAATAAAATGGCCAAATGATATTATGATTAACGATGAAAAGGCAGCAGGAATTTTAATAGAATCCTTTATTACCTCAACTCAAAGAAACTCCGTGATTGGTTTTGGTGTAAATGTTAATCAAGAAAAATTTGACGCTCCCCGAGCAACTTCTTTAAGTCTAGTTACAGGAAAAAATTATAATCCCAGAGAATTAATCTATGAAGTAATTGATGCTTTTAATGATTTTATCAATTTATACCTTCAGAATGGCGAAAAATGGCTCCATGATTATTATAATCAACAACTTTGGAAGTTGAATACCGAACATCTATTTGCCTTTGATAAAAAAGAATTGAAAGGAAAAATATTAACAACTACCCTAGCTGGAGAACTCGTTGTTCAGTTTCAAGATGAACAAAAATTATTCCTCAACGGACAAGTAAATTACTAATCAATCCCAAACGTTAATTACTAATTATCAATCAATTGGCAATTGGTGTCACTTTTTTTCTAAAATTCTAACACTATCTCTGGAGGTTTCTAAATCGTATTTAATGATTTGATTATAGCCTTCCAAATAATGATATTTCACCTCTAGTTCATTTTTTTCTTTAAGTAAATTCGAATTGTTTTTCAGTAAAAATAAATTCCAAAGAATTAATCCTGCAATTATAGCGGCCATCAATGCAAATACGATATTCAAATTGATTTTCATTGCTCTCTATTGTCTATAATTTCTTGTACTGCTTCTGGATTTAATAGGGTAGAAGTGTCTCCTAAATTTGTAAATTCATTCGAAGCGATTTTTCTTAAAATTCGACGCATAATTTTTCCAGATCTTGTTTTTGGTAAGCTATTCGTAAATTGAATCTTTGATAATTTTGCAATTGGGCCAATTTGATCTGAAATAGAATCGTTAATCGCAATTTTTAATTCTTCTTGCTCCTCTTTACTGATTGGACGTTTTAATGTCACAAATCCGAAAAGTGCATTTCCTTTTACATCATGTGGATAACCAACAATTGCCGATTCAGCAACAATCGGATGCTCGTTAATGGTGTTTTCAATTGGGGCAGTTCCTAAATTGTGACCTGAAACAATAACAACGTCATCAACTCTACCTGTAATTCTGTAGTATCCTGCTGGGTTGCGCAACGCAGCGTCTCCTGAGAAATAATAACCTGGGTAGGTAGAGAAATAAGTTTCCTGATAGCGCTTATGGTCATTCCAAATTGTTCTTGCAATTCCTGGCCATGGGGTTTTTATACATAAATCACCTCTAACAAGACTGCCTTCTAGCTCTTTTCCTTCTTTGCTCATTATTGCTGCTTGTATTCCTAATACAGGATAGGTTGCAAATGTAGCTACCGTTGGGGTGGAGAAAGGAATTGCCGAAATTAATATTCCACCGGTTTCTGTTTGCCACCATGTATCTACAATCGGACAGCGTTCCTCACCAATGTGATGGTGGTACCAGTTCCATGCTTCAACATTTATTGGTTCTCCTACTGAACCGAGTATCTTTAATGAGGATAAATCGTGTTTCTCAACATGCTTTATGTCCTGCTTTGCTAAAGAACGTATTGCTGTTGGTGCGGTGTAAAATTGATTTACCTTGTGTTTCTCAATGATTTCCCAAAATCTATTGTGATCAGGATAGGATGGAACACCTTCGAAAATTACGGTTGTTGCTCCGTTTAAAAGCGGTCCATAAAGAATGTAGGAATGTCCTGTTATCCAGCCTAGGTCTGCTGTACACCAATAAATATCTCCGTCTTCGTATTGGAAAACATTTTTGAAAGTATGGGCTGTGTAAACCATATAACCTCCAGTGGTATGTACCATTCCTTTTGGTTTCCCTGTTGAACCGGATGTGTATAGTATGAATAAAGGGTCTTCAGCTTCCATTTTTACTGCTGGACATTCAGTGCTTTCTAATTCAGTTAAATCTGATAAAATAAAATCGCGATTTGTTTGAATATCAATTTCACAATTTGTGTGCTGCACTATCAGAACATTTTCCACTGTTGGACAGTCAACCAATGCTTTGTCTACAATGTTTTTTAAGTTAATCTGCTTTGCACCTCGGTAAGAACCATCCGAAGTGATAACCATTTTACATGAAGCGTCATTTACTCTCGAAGATATTGCTGTTGATGAATATCCAGCGAAAATCACAGAGTGCAGTGCTCCAATTCTTGCACAAGCAAGCATAGTATAGGCCAGTTCAGGAATCATAGGTAAATAAATACATATTCTGTCTCCTTTTTTAATGCCTTTTCTTTTTAAAACATTGGCAATTTTATTTACCTCTTCATATAATTTACGATAGCTAATATTTTGTGATTTTTCTTCTGTTGAATTAGGTTCGAAAATGATAGCAGTTTGCTCACCTTTTTCTTCTAAATGTCGATCAATACAGTTTTCTGTAATATTGAGTTGACCTCCTTCAAACCATTTTAAATTGGCTTTGTGCATGTCTCCACTCATGACCTTGTCCCACTTCTTCTTCCATTCGAAGCTTTCAGCAATTTCTCCCCAAAAAAGTTCTGGATTTTCAAGTGCTTTTTCTTGGTATTTAAAGTATTCTGGTAGGTTATTAACTATGTATTTCATGGTTCTATATTTTTAAGTTGGAAGTTAAATTTACTAATATTGTTTGAAATTTATTTCTTTTACACATATTTTGATTGATAAAGACTAAAGTAGATATGAAAAATATTATTCAAACAGTTGAGCAACAGGTTAAAGAGCAGTTCGAAAATGAAGGAACAGGCCACGATTGGTTTCACATTGATCGTGTGAGAAGGATTGCACTGGAAATTCAAGAAAAAGAAGGAGGAAATCGAGTTGTTATTGAGTTAGGAGCTTTACTTCATGATATTTCAGACCATAAATTTAATGGTGGAGATTTTGAGTTGGGTGCAAAGGTAAGTGATCAAATCTTAGAAAAACTAAATGTAGATGCTGAAACGATAAACAGTGTTGCTTCAATAGTGAAAAATGTTTCTTATAAAGGAAGTGGTGAAAAAGATACCATGGAAAGTTTGGAAGGAAAAATTGTTCAAGATGCCGATAGAATTGACGCTATTGGTGCAGTTGGAATTGCCCGAACATTCGCTTATGGTGGAGCTATTGGTCAACCGATTTATGATCCTTTAATTCCTCCTATTAACAATCAAACCAAAGAGAGTTATGTGAACGAAAGGTCTCATACCATCAATCATTTCTATGAAAAACTGTTGTTGCTAAAAGACAGAATGCACACAAAAACAGGAAGGGAAATAGCCGAAGAGAGAACTCGTTTTATGCAGGATTTCTTGAATCAGTTTTATAAAGAATGGGGAGGGGTAATTGTGAATGATGAATGATGCTCCGATAAGAATTGGATGATGGATTATGTACTTTCTCTAATTTACAAATATCAATTCTATCACTATCGGATATGAGATATATATATTCTTAGGTAGGTATAAAAACGGGTTAAAAAAAAATACGCCTCAATTTAGAAGCGTATTTTTATTATTATATTTTGATATGATATTACAATATCTTGAACGTAACTCTTCTGTTTTTTGCATCGCCTAAAGTCTCATCATCACTCTCTGTGATGTATTCAGATTTTATTTCATTTTTAGCATCAACAATAGTTAATCGTTGGCTTGCAACTCCTCTTTCTTCTAATAAAGTCTTTACGTATTCAGCTCTTCTCATAGAAACTACTTTGTCTGTTGAGCTTTCAGCTTCAAGTTCGTCGGAGTGACCTGTTATTTGTAGCTTCATGTTTGGATTGTCAGTCATTATTTGTGCTAAGACATCTAAAGTTCTAGCTCCGTCTACTTTTACATCATATCTTCCAGTTGCATAGTAAATGTTGTATTGATTTACTTGCGCACTTAAAGTCATGTCTTTTGTAATCTCTGGTGAACGCTGGTAAACTGTAGATACTACTTGTTTAAATTCGTCTCCGTAATCACAGTCACATGTTTCGTTTGGTCCTAACAATTGTACAGAAACATCATCGATATAATAATATGCAGCAATAATTTGCTTACCTGCCATATCTCTCGGTTTTCTTGCACGTTCATTTCTAATTTCTGCTTCTTCTGAAAAGTTACCTATTGTAATGTACTTCTCTTTTCCAGTTGCAACATATTCTCCACAAACTAAATCCCATCCATACATTCCGTTAAATATTTCTTTTTTCGGATGTTCAACATGGGTTTCTGCTATTATAGCAGGGATTTTATCATCAGTTCCCATTCCTTTTTTAGAAAGATGAACTCCTAATCGGTTTGTTGAATATTTAGAAAGTTCTGCCAATGAAGCATAGAACTGAACCTTGTAACGCATTCCCTTTTTCAAACTTGTTGAAAGTTGAGAAGTTAAATAAGTTCTGTTTTCTTTTTCACGGTAGGAATAAGCTATTATTCCAGCATAGTTAATACCAGTCTTTGGCTCCTCTTTTCCGTAGATGTTTTCAGGAGTTAATACATCTGGTGCACCTGCTTCGGCTGAATATAGATCAGCTCTATTTCCTGTGGCAGATGACCAACCTTCCGCTCTTTCAATATCTCCAATTCTACGGATTTTTCTGCTTTGGGCATCTTCAAAACTCGGGTTCACAACCAAGTTTTCAGCTTCCTGCGCTATCGTTGATAACGATAGGAAAGCAATAGGTAGCGTGTAAAACCAACCTCTTAATTTTCTAGTTTTTAATTTCATAGTTTTTAACAGTTTTAATAAAAGTTTTGACCTTCTCAGGATCGATGTCTGGATATACTCCGTGACCCAAATTTACAATATGTCTTTTACTTTTGAAACTATCTAACATATTATTAGTGAGTCGTTCGATTTCACTGTGAGAAGAATACAACGCACATGGATCTAAATTCCCTTGTAGAGTTTTGTTTTCTCCAACTAGTTCTCTCGCTCCTGCAACGTCCATATTCCAGTCCAGTCCTAATGTATTACAATTTGAATTGGCTAAACTCGGTAAAGCTGCATAAGCACCTTTAGCAAATAAAGTTATTGGAACCTCAGTGATAGCATCAGCAATTTTATTGATGTATTTCAATCCAAATTCATGGTATTGAGCATTTCCTAAAATACCAGCCCATGAATCAAATACTTGTACGATATCAGCTCCAGCTTTAATTTGCATTTTTAAATAGCGTATAGTCACTTCAGTTATCCTTTCAAGCAAGTCATGTGCCAAAGCTGGATTTTGATAAATCATTTTTCTAGATTCAGAAAATGTTTTTGATCCACCCCCTTCAATCATATAGCAAAAGATAGTCCATGGAGCACCAGCAAAACCAATCAATGGAACACGCCCATTTAATTCTTTTTTTGTAATTTCTATGGCTTCTTTTACATAACCCAAACGGTCTTCGACATTAAAGTCGGTCTGACCGTGTTTTTGAAGGTCTGCTTCAGTTTTGATTGTTTTCTCGAAATAAGGTCCGACCTTTTCAATCAATTGATATTCTAATCCCATGGCTTCGGGAATCACAAGAATATCTGAAAAGATAATCGCCGCATCTACATCGAGATGGTCAACTGGCTGAATAGTTACTTCCGCAGCTAAAGCAGGAGTTTCAACTAATTCTTTAAATCCGCTTAAAGAATTTCTAACGGCTCTGTACTCAGGAAGAATCCTTCCTGCTTGGCGCATTAGCCAAACTGGATATCTTTCGATATTTTCTCCGCGAGCCGCTCTTAAGAGTAAATCATTTTTAAAATCCATAGAAACAAAGATAAGCATTCGTTATGGATTTTAGAGGTAGTAATACTATAAAAAGTTAGTGCATAGCAAAAAAGGGAGTCTAGTGAATAGACTCCCTTGGATATAGTGTTTTTTAACTATTACAAGTTAGATACGTGCATCGCTAAACCTGATTTAAGGTTTGCTGCTTTCTTCTTGTGAATGATGTTTTTCTTAGCTAGTTTATCAAGCATGCTAGAGATAGAAGGTAAAAGCTTTTCAGCTTCTGCTTTGTCTGTTGTAGCGCGCAAAACACGAATAGCATTACGTGTTGTTTTATGCTGATATTTATTGCGAAGTGACTTCGCTTTATCTGATCTTACTCTTTTAAGTGCTGACTTATGATTCGCCATAATTTACTTTTGTTATAATTTTTATAAAGTAGCCCATAGGAGAATCGAACTCCTGTTTTCAGGATGAAAACCTGATGTCCTAACCACTAGACGAATGGGCCATAATTTCAATTTGTGTTTTTTAACCTTGGAAAGTATTCTCGTTAGAATAACTTTTGTAGCCCATAGGAGAATCGAACTCCTGTTTTCAGGATGAAAACCTGATGTCCTAACCACTAGACGAATGGGCCGTTGTTTATTTCAAATTTCGGAGTGCAAATATATATTCATTTTAATTTAAAACAAAGCTTTTTGAGACAAAAGATTAATTATTTTCTTCGTAATCTGCTTCAAACTTGAATCCCAACCTTTTACCAGTTCTTAATTCTTGTGCAGAGGATACTGTTTTGATTTGTTCAACGCTCACAATGCTTACATTGTTGTATGGTGGAGTTTGTAAATCGAATTCTGCAGCGTGTTTTACAGCAATTTCGAAAATCTTTTCCATCGTTGGAACATCAAAAGTATTCGTTCTGATATTTCTAAAGTAATAAGAAAGCTCACCTTTTCCTTCAATCATAAAATGGCCCTCTTTGTTAATGAAGATTCGACCGATAAGATATCCAGCATCATGCATTCTCTTTTGTAGAAAAGATTCTGCTAGGAAATTATATATATTGATGACGCCAAAATAACCCCGGCACTTGTCTTCTTCAATATATGAGTTCTTCCAGATTGGATTGTAGTCTGGGAAGGTAAATACATTCGTATGCATGTTAAATACCAATACATCGCTCCCTACGTATGCATGCGTTTCGAAATCGCCATTGTAATCGAATTTCAAGCGAACTCTCTCGTCTGGGATTTGTACCCTGAATTCAATAAGCTCCTGCTCAACGACTGTTTTGAATTTTTTGTAACATGCTAAAGTTGTTGCGTAAACGTCTTGTTTGAGAATAGAACGCTCTCTTAATAATTCAATAACATTTTTCTTATTAATTTCCATACCTTTTATGACTACTAAGTATTAATATGTGTTTTAATATGCTTTTGCAAATAAGACTCTTTTAGTTGATGGATTTCCAGTGTAAATACATTTCCCAGCTTCTTCCTTAGTATCTAAAGGGATACATCTGATGGTCGCCTTCGTTTCTTCCTTGATTTTCTCTTCTGTTTCTGAAGTCCCATCCCAATGCGCCGAAATAAAACCGCCTTTTTCTTCTAAAACAGTTTTAAATTCTTCGTATGTCTCCACTGAGGTCATGTTTTTAGTTCTAAACTCTTTGGCTCTATTTAAAAGATTTTCTTGAATTTCATCCAGCAAGTTTGTAATGTGTGTTGAAATCCCATCCCATTCTACAACTTCCTTAGTTTTGGTATCTCTTCTCGCAACTTCAGCTTTGTTGTTTTCTAAATCTCTTGGACCAATAGCAATACGAACAGGAACTCCTTTTGCTTCGTATTCTGCAAATTTCCAACCCGGACGTCTGTTGTCATCATCATCAAAAGTAACTGAAATTCCTACTTTAATTAATTCAGCTTTTAAAACTTCAACTTTCTTAGCTATAGCTTCTAATTGTTCTTCTGTTTTGTAAATGGGTACAATTACCACTTGGATAGGAGCCAATTTTGGAGGTAAAACCAACCCTTCATCATCCGAATGTGTCATGATTAATCCGCCAATTAGACGTGTAGAAACTCCCCAAGAAGTTGCCCAAACATATTCTAACTTCCCTTCCTTATCTGCATATTTAACTTCAAAAGCTTTTGCAAAGTTCTGACCTAAAAAGTGAGAGGTGCCCGCTTGAAGTGCTTTTCCATCCTGCATCATTGCTTCTATACAATAGGTTTCGTCTGCTCCTGCAAAACGCTCTGATTCAGTCTTGTACCCTTTTATAACTGGCATGGCCATGTATTGTTCTGTGAAATCAGCATAAACTTGAAGCATTAATTCGGCCTCTTCAATTGCTTCTTCTCTTGTGCTATGTGCCGTGTGACCTTCTTGCCAAAGAAACTCTGTCGTCCTCAAGAATAAACGTGTTCTCATTTCCCAACGTACCACATTGGCCCATTGGTTAATTTTTAATGGCAAATCACGGTAGGATTGAATCCAGCTTCTGAATGAATTCCAAATGATGGTTTCAGATGTTGGACGTACGATTAATTCTTCTTCTAATTTTGCATCAGGATCTACGATGAGTTCCCCACTTTCACTGTTTTTTAAACGGTAATGGGTAACAACTGCACATTCTTTTGCGAAACCTTCCACATGTTTGGCTTCTTTGTTCAAATACGATTTAGGAATGAATAAGGGGAAATAAGCATTGGAATGACCAGTTTCTTTGAATTTTGCATCCAAAACACTTTTCATATTTTCCCAGATAGCATAGCCGTAAGGTTTGATTACCATACAGCCACGAACATCTGAATGCTCAGCTAATCCAGCTCTTTCAATAACTTCATTATACCATTTGGAATAATCCTCAGACCTTTTAGTGTATTTTGACATTTTATGGAACAGTTTTTGTTAATTTATTCTTAAGTATTAAACGTTTTCCCCCTTGAGTTCGTCTAATATTTACAAAAATAAGAACTCAATTTGGAAAACCTTCAAATATGTTGTAAGTTTAATCAAATAGAACCTGATATTATGAAAACAATTAAAATATTATTCTTATTCGGATCAAGTGCTTTTTTAGCATCATGCGCTAACTACGGTTATATTTCTGAAAATGATGTTTACATGCAAGCACCTACAGAACTAAATCTGGATGAGGATGAAAACGATATTACCTCTTTTAATGCTTTCAAAGCTAGGAATAAAGGGGCATTTGAACAAGAATATAAAGACCCTAGGGTTAACGAACGCGTTCGTATGAATTCATTGATGATAGCAGGAGCGTATATGCCTTACGGTTCTTTTGGATATATGAATTACCCGTTGGGCTTTCACGGTATGAGATATTATGACCGATATAATATATACGGATACCGTGGTTTCAATTCTGGAATTGGTTTTGGGATGTATGGTTACGGAAATTATGGAATATACTCTCCTTATGGTTACGGATACGGACATTATCCATATTACCCTAGTGTTTATTATGGAATGGGGTATCCTCCATATTATTATGGTGGATACGGATATTATGGTGGAGGATATTATGGTAATGGGTATTACGGTAATGGATATTACGGTGGAGGAGCACAAGCTGGAAACTCCTCTCAGCACTCTTATTACGGAAAAAGAGGTTCACCTTCTTCCTCCTCTAATCGATCTAGTTTTTACTCAAATACGAAATCAATGAAGAGTTTGAATAATTCGAATGTGAGTAGTATCGTGAATAATAAAATGGAGGTTTCTAAAGATATTCAAAGAAGAACTGCTACAGGTAAAGATTTTAGCAGAAATACCAATAGCGGTTTTGTAGTTAACAATGGAAGAGCTACTACTGTTAATAGAGAGGTTTACGCAGCACCAGCTCATAACAGAACCGTTAATAATTCTTATACTCCCAATACATCTGCAAGACGATCTGGTGCAGTTCAAGAACCTAGAAATTCAGGGGTTAGTGTTCAGCCAAATCGAACTACTGGTGCTTCTAGAAATACAGGGATTTCTGCACCTCGTCCGACAAGAACTCAGTCGCCAGCGCCACGTATGCAACAAACTGGACCAAGTGGAAGATCTATGTCTACCAGTCCTGGTGGTTCAACAAGAACTCAATCACCAGCACCATCGTCAACGAGAAGAAGGTAAATTTAAACCACAAGACTGTTTTAGGATATGAAAAAGAGATTAGCTATTGGAACTGCATTATTATTGAGTTTTTTGATAAATACTGAGCTTTTCGCTCAAAATGAAAATGATGTTTTGCGGTACAGCACAACTGATGTCTTTGGATCAGCGAGATTTGAAGCTATGGCCGGTTCTTTCGGTGCTTTAGGAGCAGATTTCAGTGCAATTCAAATTAACCCTGCTGGAATGGGTAGGTTCTCCTCTTCAAATGTGTCTTTAAGTTTTAATAACAGCTCAATTAATAATGAAGCTTTTTACAACGGTCAGATGACAGAATCGGGTAGAAATAAATTTACGCTTAGTAGTGGTGGAGTTGTTTTATCTACCGACCTCAGTCAAACCAATTCTGGTCGAAGATATAGTCAATTTTCTTTTGGTTATACCAGACTTAAGAATTTCAGTAATAACCAAAGGTATGAAGGCCATAACATTTATTCATTATTGGATGTGTTTGCACACTCTGGAGATGGAATAGATCCTGAGTTTATTTCTGAATATCGACCATTCTCTACTGGTCTAGCTTATAGTGTTCACGCATTAAATTATAACCCATCAAATTTTCAATATTCTCCAGAATTAACATTAAATTATGGAGATATTTATCACACCCGAGAAATCAATACGGAGGGTGGAATAGGGGAGTTTCATATTGGCTATTCAGAAAACTATATGAACCAATTTTATTATGGAGGTAGTTTGGGAATTAGAAGGGTGAATTATGATGAAAACTATATCCACAGTGAAAGACTTATAGATACGGTAGGAGTTACCTTAAGAGATTTTGATTATTCTTATGAACAAATCACCAGAGGAACAGGGGTGAACTTAAAGTTAGGTATACTCTACCTTCCAACAGAGCAATTCCGTTTAGGTCTTGCATTTGAATCTCCTACAATGATTAACTTGGAGGATGAATGGTCTGCTAGTATGTCTGCAACGCACGAAAATAATGAGCATATTAATTCGGATTATGTTCCAACAGGAAGGTTTGAATACCGTATCAAAACACCAATGAAATTAAGGGCTTCCTTTGCATATATATTTGGAATGAGGGGAGCTATAAATATGGATTTAGAAATGTCACGTCTTCAAGGGGGAAGGTTGAAGCCTTCAAACACCACAGGAAGTTCAAGTGATGCCTACACCTTTAACTATGAAAATGAAGAGGTGGAATATCAATTCCGTACCATTATGAATACTAGAATTGGAATTGAATACATGGTTTATACGGACTTATACTTGCGTTGTGGAATCGCTGTTCTTCCCCAGCCTTATAAAAAGGAACTGGGAAACTTAAATGCTCCTAATATGACTTACTCTACAGGGATAGGTTGGGATAATAAGTATTTATCTATTGATTTAAGTTATAGATTACTCCAAATAAATAGTGAGTATTATGCTTTTGATCCATCAAAAATAGAAAACAGAACTGAGTTTAAAACCAATATGCACAATGTTGTATTAACTGGTCGACTTAAGTTTTAATTCCTTCTTTTACCATTTCTGAAAAATCTTTTCCAGTAATTTTAGATTTTAGCCAAGCTACAACATCAATATAATCTAAGATTACATTTTCATTTTCATTTTCTAGAAGTAAATTAATCTGATCCAATGTGTCTTGATAAATAGGAATGGTCTCTAATGGTGTAGCGGTTTTGGCAATCTTTTTAATTTGCCTTATGAACACTTTCTCAATTTGATGATCCCTTTTTGTTTTGTTTAAATAACGAATTGCAGAATTAGAAGAATATTCTAAATAATCGTAGTTTGTTAACTCAAAATGCAATAACAAGTTCAATATTCGGGCAAAACTATAAATGTCCTGTCTCAATTGTTGTTCATTGTCATTGAGGATAAGATTTAGGAATTGCAAAGCACCTTTAAAGTCAGAAACAGCAAACAAAGTATATGCAGCGCTGAAATAAAATTTAATCTTCTGTTCTTTACTTGATCTTTCTATTAAGTCTTCGTTTTGGAGGTATCTACTTTCAAACACGGTCAAGGATTTATCAAAATCACCTTGTGTGTTGTATAAGTTCATCTGATCAGAAAGCAATATGTTATTGATGCGAAGTGTTAAGTGCAATGAGTTAAATCCTTTTTTGCCCTTCAATCCTTGAATCTGATCTATCATTTCTTGGGCCATCTTAAAGTCATTTTCGTTGATATAGCTTTGCATCAAATGAAATAAAGTAAGAACATAACGCTGTCCTAAATCAAGTTTTATTTTTGGGTTGTCATCCAAAATGTTTCGCACCCGATTAAACTTAACATAGCTCAATTCAAAATCACGATTTGCTGCAGCACAAAGTCCTTGAATATAATAGCAAATTGAAGCAGCTCTTTTCGATAGTGCTGTATTCTTCCCTTTAATTAAATGATGATTCTCTATTTCGTTAACTGTTCTTCTTTCTTCTTCATTCTTAGTGAACCCATCACTTCTAAATAATGCGTTAATACGTGAATAGAGGATGTGATATTCGGCTAGGTTTCTCAATTTATCAATAACTTCACTCTCTTCCTTAATGATATTGTTTAGGTCTACGTCAAAATCACCCGATTCGTACGACTCCTCTGTAAGCACCTTCTCCCATGAGATGAGTTCGATGGAGAAGTAAAATTCTTCGTGTTCTTTGGCAAGCTTCTTAGCACGCTTTAGAAACTTGATAGCCTCTTTGTGTAGGGCTTTGTTGTAAAGAATTTCAATATTCTTAATCTCTTGTTTTAAAATACTAGATGCTGTCTGCTCTCCATAAAACTGTCGTAAACTTTTTAAAATTAATTTATAGAGATGATTTTTCTCAGAAGGCAGGTGTCTTATAAAACGCTCCTTCTTGAAATGTTCTTTAAGTTTTTGCTCATCATATATGGGTTGACTATCTATGTAATCAAATAATTTGAAATAATTTTTCTCACCAGCCTGGATTGATGAAGAAAGTTTGAAAAAACGTTTTTCAGATTTGGTGAGGGACTTAATTAAATGAAATAATTCATTACTTGGTTTCATAGGGAATCTGGTTTAATCTATAGCACGAATTTAACAATTTTCAATCACTAAATAAAGCAACGCTATACCTTTATTTTTAAAATCAAAAAAGACCATCGATTAAGTGACAGTATTTTATCAAAAAGTATTAAAATTTCATCAATCTATCGAACAAATAAACGGCTGTAGAAACTGAATCTTTTAATTGTCATTTTCACCTTTTGTCATTGCAACATTTGGATTGATTTGAGTGCTCATTTCAACCAAAGACTTCAATTGTATTCCATGTTCTTGAGAGATTTCCCAAAGCTTTTTATTTTGCTTAACTTCTTTTTGTATAAGATCAGATTTGATTCTTTTACGTTTACGCATGATGTAAATCTTGTCTCCTTCAGATAGAACATCTTTGTTTGGAGGGAAATCATTCCATCGGTTTAATTGGTGTAAACTATATCCAAATTCTTTGGAAATCTGATAGAAGGTGTCATGTTTACCAGCAATAACATATTTTGTGCGGTTCTCATTTGTATAAACAGTGCGCGTTGTTTTCTCCTCTTTTTGAGTTGTTTTAATATCTTCTTTACTTTCCTTAGTTTTTCTGTCTTTTACTTTACTTGTTTCATTAACAGGTGGAATAGTAATTTCTCTTTTGTTTTGTTTTGGGAATTTATTGTTTTCTGCAATCCAATCTTTACCTGCTAATTTATCATATTGATCTAAATTATATCTTTCAATAATGTCAATTAATCTGCTTGGATATTGTGGGTTTGTTGCATACCCAGCATCTTTTAATCCTTTTGCCCAAGATTTATAATCGGTAATTTCTAATTCGAATAAAGATGCATACCTGGAACGTGATGTTAAAAATGTACTGTGGTCTTCGTAAGATTGTGCAGCGTCATTGTATTTACGGAAACATTCATTTTTCTTATCATCATCTTTTAGGAATGTTTCCCCTTTCCAGTCGTGACACTTAATTCCAAAGTGGTTGTTGGCTTTAACAGCAAGTAAAGAATTTCCAAATCCACTTTCTAAAATTCCTTGTGAAAGCGTAATGCTAGCAGGTATTCCGTGGGTTAACATTTGGTTTATAGCAACGTCTTTCCACGTTTCTATATATTCCTCTAAAGAGATTTTTGGATTATTCCCAAAAGCCGAAAAGCTTAGTAATACCAAGGATGTAATTGCCAATAATCGATTCATAATACTGTTGTTTGTCTTTAATAATACGCAAGTTATTAACAATAGTTACAACTTTTGTTGAAAACCTTACTTTTTTTTGTTGATAACTTATAAAATTGGTTTTTGAAGTGATGGATTCTAGTACTAAACCTTTCTTATTCTGTTTTAGAATAATAGAAAATACTAAATACTTTTATTAACACCTTGTCAGCGATTTTTCTTTGTAATCTCACGTTCTTAGTTGCTTTTGAATTGTGTTATTTATGATAATTGACTACTTTTATGCTATTCCAAAAACATCAAAAGATAAAGCTATGAAAGCTATTCAAGATACCAATACAATTCGTTTACCAGAAACAGAACTTCCAAGAGTAGTAATTATTGGTGGTGGTTTTGCAGGCTTATCATTTGCCAAAAAACTTAAAAATAAAGACTTTCAAGTGGTGATGATTGACAGGAATAATTTTCATCAATTTCAGCCTTTGTTATACCAAGTTGCTACAAGTGGTATAGTTCCCGACAGTATAGCTTTTCCATTTAGGAAGCAATTTAAAGGGTATACGAATGTCTTTTTTAGAATGGCAGATGTTCTTAAAATAGAAACAGAAAAGAAACAAGTAATCACAGATATTGGACATGTAAATTATGATTACTTGATTGTGGCAACAGGAAGTGATACTAACTTTTTTGGTTTGGAAGATGTTCAAGCCAATAGTCTAGGAATGAAAACCATTCAAGAAGCCCTTGATATTAGAAGTCTAATATTGCAGCGTTTTGAAAAGGCAGTTGTTACAACTAATGATGAAGTAAGAGATGCTTTAACAAATTTTGCAGTAATTGGTGGTGGACCAGCAGGAGTGGAAACAGTTGGAGCAATAGCAGAGTTTAAGAAGTATATTTTACCTAAAGATTATCCTGACTTAGATATTTCAATGATGTCAATTTACCTGATTGAATCAAGTGATCAGTTACTGAGTGGAATGTCACAAAAATCCTCTGAAAAGGCATTGAAATATTTAAAGGGCATGGATGTGAATGTTCAATTAGGAACTCGTGTTACATCCTATGATGGATTGAAAATAAAAACTTTTAATGGTGTAGAATTTACCGCCAAAAGTGTAATATGGACAGCAGGAGTAAAAGGAAATGTTCCAGATGGAATTGATAAAACAAGCTTCGCCAATGGAAATCGTTTGCACGTTAATGAATACTCTGAAGTGAAGGGTTGTTCTAATATTTATGCAATTGGTGATATCGCTGCGATGATTTCTGATGAATATCCTTATGGACATCCTATGGTTGCGCAAGTAGCTATTCAACAAGGAGATTTGTTGGCAAAGAATCTTATCAGTCAAGTAGAAGGGAAGGGACTTAAAAAGTTTGAATACCGTGATAAAGGTTCATTGGCCACTGTTGGTAAGAGAAAAGCAGTTGCAGATATTGGAAAGTTTAAATTCGGAGGGTACTTCGCATGGATCCTTTGGTCGGCAGTTCATTTAATGTCCATTAGTGGCTTTAAAAACAAATTATTCGTTGGAATTAACTGGATGTGGAGTTATTTCACCTATGATAAGGGGAATAGGTTAATCATGAGAAGGTATAAACGAGCGGATAAATAATAATTATCTGTTTCTGACTAGGTACTTAATAGTTTTCTTGCAAAGACTAAATAAGATAAATAAGATTCAATCAACTGACAACATCTGCCAATGCAATTGAAATTCCCATTATTATAAAGACCAATCCACTGATTTTGTTTAATGGGAAATTTGATTTCTTAGACTTCTTGAATTTTTGAGAAAAATAATTTGAAAAGAAGGTGAGAGAGAGGAACCAAATAATTCCTATAAGCGTCATGGTTGTTCCTAATAGGATAAATGGAACAGGACTGTTTAAGTGATTTGGATTGATGAATTGAGGAAAGAAAGCAAGAAATAGAATAGCAACTTTAGGATTTAAAACATTGGTTATCAATCCTGATAAATAATCGTTTTTTGATGTTCCTACTGGCTTGGTTTCTACTTGTTCTTCCACTCGAACTGCTTTGCTCTTTTCTGCGAACTTCATTACTCCTAAATAGATTATGTATGCAGCACCTAAGTATTTAATAACACTAAATGCGATGGGAGATTTGGCAATTAACATTGATAATCCAATTGCACCTAGGAAAGTGTGAACAAGAATTCCAGAACTAATTCCTAAAGTTGTATAAACTCCAGCTTTTTTGCCTTGTCCAATAGACTTATTGAGTACCAACAAAGTGTCCATCCCTGGCGTCATCACCAAAAATAAACCAGTTAATATAAAAGCGAAATAATTATCTATTCCCATTTTCTAGTATTCATTTTTAGAACTAAAATTAAAAAAAGCTCCAACATTACTGTTGAAGCTTTTCAATGTATTTCAATCCTTATTTATGGATTTGTTATTTCAATTAAGCGTACAACTCTTCTTGTTGTTGCGCTATTTTTTCGTCTTTCAAATATTCATCGTAAGGAATCAATTTATCAATCATTCCATTTGGTGTAATTTCAATAATACGATTGGCAACAGTTTGCACCAATTCCTGGTCATGAGAAGTAAACAAGATAATTCCTGGGAAATCACTCATTCCGTTGTTCAATGCAGTAATCGATTCTAGGTCTAAGTGATTCGTAGGTTCGTCCATCATTAATAAATTGGCTTTCACCATCATTAATTTTGAAAGCATACACCTTACTTTTTCACCTCCTGAAAGTACTGTTGCGCTTTTCAGAGCTTCTTCACCAGAGAATAGCATTCTGCCCAAGAATCCACGGATGTAAACCTCTTCTCGTTCTTCATCAGTTGTTGAATAGTTTCTCAACCAATCCACTAAACTTTCTTTCTTTTGGAAGAATTCGTGGTTGTCGTTTGGTAAATATGCTGTTGTAATTGTTGTTCCAAAAGTAAAATCACCTGTTTTAGGTTCTTTATTTCCGTTTAAAACTTCAAAAAATGCTGTTAATGCTTGTGAGTTTTTAGAAATAAATGCGATTTTATCATTTTTCCCAACGTTGATGTTAATGTCTTTAAATAGAACTTGGCCATCTTGTTCGTAAGAAAGATTATTTATATGAAGAACTTGGTCTCCTGCTTCTCTTTCTTGTTCGAAAATAATACCCGGATACTTTCTAGATGATGGTTGAATTTCATCTAAATCTAACTTCTCTATTAACTTTCTTCTACTTGTTGCTTGTTTAGATTTAGAAGCATTGGCAGAGAATCGAGAGATAAAATCTTGCAATTCTTTTTTCTTGTCTTCCGCTTTTTTGTTCTTATCTGCACGTTGTCTTGCAGCCAATTGTGATGATTTATACCAGAAAGTATAGTTCCCTGTATATAAGTTGATTTTAGAATAATCAATATCACAAATATGCGTAACCACAGTATCTAAGAAGTGACGGTCGTGAGAAACAACAATCACCGTGTTTTTAAAATCTAATAAGAAATCTTCCAACCATCCGATTGTTTTTAAATCTAAGTCGTTGGTAGGCTCATCAAGTATAAGTAAATCAGGATTTCCAAATAATGCTTGTGCTAAAAGTACACGTACTTTTAAATTGTTTGGCATATCTTTCATTAATGTATAATGCATTGACTCATCAATTCCAAGATTTGAAAGCATCGTTGCTGCATCTGTTTCAGCATTCCAACCATCCATATCTCCAAATTCAGTCTCTAACTCAGAAGCACGCATACCATCTTCCTCAGAAAAATCTGGTTTAGCATATAAAGCATCTTTTTCAACAATAATTTCGAAAAGTCGCTTGTGTCCGCGCATTACAGTTTGTAAAACTTCGTACTCATCAAATTCAAAGTGGTCTTGTTTTAAAACAGCCATACGTTTCCCCGGTTCAAGAACAACATGACCAGTCGTTGGGTCTTGATCTCCAGTTAATATCTTTAGAAACGTAGATTTACCAGCACCGTTGGCGCCAATAACTCCATAACAGTTTCCGTGTGAAAACTTTAAGTTAACCTCGTCAAATAAGACGCGTTTTCCAAACTGAAGTGTTAAATTATTAACTGATATCATATATTTTCAAAATTTTGTGCAAAGATACTCTAAAATATATTCAATTCCATACTTTGCATTTGGGATCAAATATTTTGGTAATTAATGACTTAGTTTTACTCGTCTTCTAAATTTGCACGTAATTTCTGACGCAATTGACGGTTGTATGTCTCCATCAAATACTTGAAATAATTACGTGTACTTTTAGCAATACATTTTGTGTATTGTTTTAAACGGTGTTCAATATGCTCTTGAAGGGCCTCTTGAATTTCTAAACCATCATAAAAATCATTGGCTTTACTGAAAATTGCTTGAAAATGATTTTCTAAAGAATCATCTACAGCTAATTTGCCTTTCTCACCACGGTCAATATAATCTTCGTAAACTTCTTTCATTTTGAACTGATCCAAAACTGCCGTGTCTACTCTGTCTTTTATATGTTTTGGAAGCATGTAAGCTGCCTCAAACATAATGTCTTCTTGCTCCGATAAACGCGCTTCTAAGAAACGGTCAGGGAATTGGAATGCATCATTCCAATTAATATAGTCTTGCCACAATCCAAAACGGCGAACGTTATTTCCTAAGTCAATTAATCTAAATACGTCTTTATTGGGTAGTTTTCTTGAACCACGCCCAATCATTTGGTGATAAAGAGTTAATGAACGTGTTGCGCGATTTAAGATAATCGTTTCAACTGTTGGCTCATCAAACCCTGTTGTTAAAATCCCAACAGATGTAAGAATTGCATTTGGAGTTTCTTTAAACCAACTCAAAATGTCTTTTCTGTCTTTATCTGAGAAAGTACTGTCTAAGTGACGAATTTTATATCCTCTCTTATGAAAAGTTTCTTGAACTCTAATACTGGTTTCAATTCCAGAGTTAAAAATCAATGTTTTTGTATTAATTGCAACTTCTTCATAAGCAAAGAGTAATTTCTCTTGCATAAAGTAGTTTCCATAAACTTGTTCAGAACTACTTACAGTAAAATCTCCATTTGAACCGATTTTCAATCCATGAAGGTTCACATCATAAGTGAATGTTTCAGCATTCGCCAAATATCCACTCTCGATTAAAGAGGAAATACTTTCCCCAACTTTGAGTTTGTCATAATGGTCATTTAAAGGCAATGCCTTATTCGAGCTCAGTGGAGTAGCGGTAACACCTAAAATGTTTGCTTGTAAATAATACTGGAATATTTTTCTAAAACTGTTGTAATGGGCCTCATCGACAATTACTAAGCCTATGTCTTCAATAAAGTTTTCATCGTCTTGAAGGCGGTTGTTTAGTGTTTCCACCATTGCAATAAAGCAATTGTAATCACCTTGATCATCAAGTGTCTTTACTTCACTGTTAATTATCTTGTTAGTTACACCAATTGCAGAAAGTTGCTTTGATGTTTGAACAGATAATTCAATACGGTGAGTTAGGATGAGCACCTTCTTTTTCCATGTATCGATATAGTTTTTAGTGATTTCAGAAAAAATCACAGTTTTACCACCTCCTGTAGGGAGCTGAAAAAGTAAATTAAAATCGGTACCATTCTCTTTTAGTTCGTCAATTATCTGATTTACCGTTCTTTGTTGGAACGGGTACAGGGTTTTTGGTTCAAAAAGCGCTTCGTCTATCATATCTTGATTATCTCAAAAATTGGGGTACAAAAGTACGCCCTTTTTCGGGAACAAAAAAATAATACGCTAAAATTTAATGTTTAAAGGGGTTTTCTTTGATTTTTACACCAAAAAAAATGCAGCTCTTTCGGACTGTTTTTCTCTAATTTTCTTCCTTTATCTCCGCCTGTGGCGGTTTTGTTTTTACACAGAGAACAAGGAGGACTTTCACAGAGATGCACGGAGGGTTCGCCTGTGGTGAAGAGTAATCAGGATTGGAAGAAAAATAATAAGTAATGAATATATCCAAAATCGAAGTCATCCTCTCTCTCTCCCAGCGCTTCAGCGCCCCCTTTCCCTGTAATAATTTTTTAAGGGCGTTTTTAAAAACGCCCTTAAAAAATTATTACAAAGCCGCTAAATATCTTTCTGCATCCAAAGCTGCCATACAACCTGTTCCAGCGGCAGTAACTGCCTGACGATATACATTGTCAGCTGCATCTCCTGCTACGAAAACACCCGGTACGTTAGTTAACGAAGTTCCTGGTTTTTCATATTTAACATATCCCGTTTCGTCTAGGTTTACGTAATCTTTAAAGATCTCAGTATTTGGTTTGTGTCCAATTGCTACGAAAAAACCTGTACAAGGAATATCTGTAATTTCTTTTGTTTTGTTATTGATAACACGAGCTCCAGTTACTCCATTGTCATCACCTAAAACTTCTACTGTTTCAGTGTTAAGAAGGATTTCAATATTTGGCGTATTTCTAACTCGGTCTTCCATAATTTTTGATGCGCGGAATTCATCACGGCGAACAATCATTGTAACTTTAGAACACAGTTTAGAAAGGTAATGTGCCTCTTCACAAGCGGTATCACCAGCTCCAACGATAACAGTCTCTTGATTCTTGTAAAAGAAACCATCACAAACTGCGCAAGCAGAAACTCCACCACCCATTTTAAGGTATTTTTGTTCCGACTCTAATCCTAGATACATAGCCGAAGCTCCTGTAGATATAATGACTGTTTTTGCATGAATTTCAGTTCCGTCATCAGACCAACATTTGTGAACAGGTCCAGAAAAATCAACTTTATTAATGAATCCACTGCGTACGTCTGTATTGAAACGTTCGGCTTGTTGTTGTAATTGAATCATCATCTCAGGTCCAGTAACTCCATCAGGATATCCCGGAAAATTTTCTACTTCATTCGTTGTTGTTAATTGTCCACCTGGTTGAAGTCCTTGATACATCACTGGGTTCATATCTGCACGTGCTGCGTAAATTGCAGCTGTATATCCAGCAGGTCCCGATCCAATGATAAGACAGTCTGTATTTTCTATTTTGCTCATGTTCTTCTTGATTTTTAAAAAGTCAAATTTAAGAAATTTTCTTTGTAAAAAAAGTAACAAAAGTTGCTGATGAATTGTAATGCTGAGAATAATTGATAATTATGTTTATTTGATTTGCAGAATGTAGGGGCGATTTGCAAAACGTCAGACCATGGCATATCAAATATGCATTAAACATCGGCAAGCTCAGCACATCGTACTGCATCGCGTTGAGGGTTTCGCCGTTGATAATTGTGTGCTTCACGGAAAAATCAGAGTTGTAGCTGTTTATAACGGTTAATATAATTGATAATTAAAAGTGTAATTAGTATTTATAGATTGACAAATAGCTATCAGTTGAACAGTAACCCCTAAATTGGGAAATAGTTTTATGTAAAATATTTAATCATAAAGCATTTAATGCCTCCTATCGGGTACTTTACCAATAGATTAAAAAAACAATAATATCGACTGATTAAAACGTGAGGGATGACAGGGCTAATAGTGATGGTTCAAAAAGGAGGAGGAGAAAACAAGTACGCTTGAGCGTACTTGTTTTCTCCTCCTCCTTTTTGATTGACCAACCACACAACTGTCATCCTACTATTAATAAAATCTTTGATTTTATTAATAGTAGGATCTCTTCTTTTCATCGCTTTACTGGTAATCATCCCGATAAGCATAAAACATTTTTATAGCCTCTTACTTGTTTGAAAACCAAAGATTAATTAACAAATATTAGGATTTATATAAAATCCTTTATATGTTTATTGGAAATTAAAAACTTTTACTTATGAAAAATCTAAAAAATCGTTGTCGCAATTTTCGAAACTTAGCGACACACACACACACACACAGGAATTAGTACTTTGTGTATTTTAATTTTCTCCCAAATTGTTTTCCTCACAAATTATTCTGTTTCACAGAATTCATTATCTAATAACAATACTATTTGGAAAACCCAAGGAAATGCTATTCAGTTAACCGGTGATATCATATTTAAAGGGTATGAGGGTTTACAAGATCCAATGAATAGGTTCTTGATGATAAACAAAACAGGGACAACCACTCCTTTGAAAATGAGTGTAATGAAATGAGTGTAATGAAAGCTTTTATAGCTAGGGAAGACTGTTTTGACATCGAACAAGGAATCTCTCTTCCAGGTCAAACTGGACCAATCGATATAGTAGCAGGTACTTATGCTGATTGGGGGAAAAGAATAGAAGGATTAAAATCGATTTTGTACACGGGTTCTGATTGCCCTGCCTGGGTAGGGATTGGAACTGATTTGCCAATGACGGAGCTTGATGTTAGAGGCGCTGGTCGTTTTACTTCAGGAGTTAAAATTGGAAATGAAACTTCAATAAATGCTGGTTTATATATTGAAAACCGAGGAGGACCATATAATTTTCATTTCGATAAATTAATTTTAGTAAAGGACGCTTTAGGTAGAAAGATTTTACAATTGGAGGAGAACGGACTCCTCCGTGCAAGAGAAATTAAGGTGGACGAATTAAACTGGCCAGATTACGTTTTCAAAAAGGATTATCCACTCATGCCATTAAACGAAGTAAAATCTTTTATTGAAATACATGGTCACCTACCAAATGTTCCTTCTGCTAAAGAAGTTCAGGAAGACGGAGTGAATTTAGGAGAAGCTGCAAAAACTTCAATGGAAAAAATTGAAGAGCTGACCCTCTATTTAATTGAAATCAATGAAAAGGTTGAAAACCAGGAAATTGTTTTAAGTGAACAACAAAAACTGCTTGAGCAACAAAAAGAAACTATTAGACTGCAACAAGAGTTGATTGAAGAATTGAAGCAATTAACTACTAAAAACTAGAGCTATGAAAAAGTTGATTTTAGGATTGCTATTGCTTGTTAGTTTTAACGGG